>Ga0163144_10000713_pt1 | contig 78213 bp, 60 predicted proteins | sample OliLak19BULKMAT1_FD_123175 | JGI IMG/M metagenome (GOLD analysis project Ga0163144, IMG submission 123175) | Freshwater microbial mat bacterial communities from Lake Vanda, McMurdo Dry Valleys, Antarctica - Oligotrophic Lake LV.19.BULKMAT1 | ecosystem: Environmental > Aquatic > Freshwater >... | reverse complement strand
GCATGGGCCGCGCGAGTCTGATCGTGATTCATGGAAAGTGTCCCGACCTACGGCACCCGACATGCAGTTCAGGGTAGGGGTTGTCGAATCGTCGTACGGTACCAGGTACGCGGCGCCGATTCGACGTGACCAAAATCGAGAATCTGCGTCGCGCTCCTCGCTGGCGCGCTTCGCATTAAGTGACGGCGCCGTCATCTATAGCGCCGCTCACCGCTCCTTCACGGAACTCCAGCACCACAATTCACTTCCGCAACACCCAAGTCGTCATCGCGCGTTGGCCATGCACGACGCTGGTCTTCAGCGGATCGAGCAGCTCGCCGCCGAGACGGCGAGCTTCGTCGGCGAGAAAGCCCTCGTCGACGAGGAAGCGCTCGGTGCCATCCGGGAGGCCGTAACGCCCCGGTCCAGGCGCTCCGACCTGGCCTCCGAACGGTCGCAAGAGGGCCTCGACCCCCACCGTCGACGCGAGACGCGCGAAGAAGAGGCCGCCCGGGCGCAGCACGCGCCACGCGCCGTCGAGCATCGCTCGGAAGTGAGCCTCGTCGCGGGCGAAGTGCAGGACGGCGATACACAGGACCACGTCCGCCGATTCTGCGGGCACGTCGAGGTCCTCCAAGAGGTCGACCCGGAAGTTCGACGAGTCGAGGCCCGGAGCCGCTCGCGAGGCGAGGTCGACGAGGGCCGCAAGCGCGCCAGGGTCGCGATCCGTCGCCGCGACGTCGAGGCCCGCCCGCATGAGGTAGGCGACGTTGCGCCCCGCGCCCGAACCCGCATCGAACACGCGCATGCCGCGGCGGATGCGGCCTTTCACGAGCTGATCGAAGAGGTAGATGTCGATCCCCCCGAAGAGCTCTGCGAGCTCCAAGGGGTCGAACGGATCGGGCGCTCGCCCGGTCATGCCCGGAACGACTCCAGCTCTTCCCAACGAGCGTAGAGCTTCGCGATCTCGGCGGCGCAGGCGGCGCGCTCGGCCTTGGCTTTCGCCAACACGTCGCGCGGACCGGTGTACAGGTCGGGGTCGGTGAGGCGCTGGTCGAGGGCGGCGAGCTGCCCCTCGCGCTTCGGGAGCTGCGCCTCGACCTCGGCGAGCTCTTTCTCCTGCCAGTTCGAGAGGCGCCGCTGCTTGGGCTCCGAAGCGCTAGGCGTGGGCTTCGTCGACGTCGCGGACTTCGCCGCGGGTTTCGCCGCGGGTTTCGTAGCGGGTTTCGCCGCAGTCTTGGTCGCGGGCTTCGTTTCGGTCCGCGGCGCCGCCGCGCGCGCAGCCGCCGCGCGGTCGGCGCTGCGCTGCGCCAGGCGCTCGCGCGCGATGTCCACAAGGAGGGCCGAGAGATCCCCGAAGTGCAGCCGCACCTTCCCCGACCCATCGAGATACAGGATGTGCGTCGCCACACGATCGAGGAACCAACGGTCGTGGCTGACGATGAGCGCCGCGCCCGGGAAGACGAGCAACGCCTCCTCGAGGGCGCGCAGCGTCGCGAGGTCGAGGTCGTTGGTCGGCTCGTCGAGAACCAACACGTTGCCGCCCGCCGTCAGCAGCTTCGCGAGCAACACACGGTTGCGCTCACCTCCCGACAGTTGCCGTACGACGGTCGTGCGCATGCGCGCGTCGAAGCCGAAGCGGTCGAGGAAAGACTCGACGCGCACCGCCCGCCCTTCGATGAAGACGCTCTCCGCGCGCCCGGCGATGGCCTCGGTCACCGTCACGTCGAGGTCGAGCTCGGTGCGCAATTGGTCGATGCCCATGAACACGACCGTCTCGCCCATCACGCGCGTCCCCGCGTCCGGCTCGAGGTCGCCCGTCAACATGCGAATGAGCGTCGACTTGCCGGCGCCATTCGGGCCGACGATGCCGAGCCGCATGCCGGGCTCGAGCTCGAGGTCGAGGCCAGCGATGATCTGCCGCTCGCCGAACGCCTTCTTGATGCCCTCGACCTTGACGACCTTGGCGCCGAGCCGCGGCCCCGGCGGGATCTGGAACTCGAGGTCCGCGCTGACACGCACGGGCGCGCCGGCAACGATAGTGTGGAAACGCTGGATGCGCGCCTTGGACTTCGTCGTGCGCGCTGGCGGGCCGCGCCGCATCCACTCGGTCTCGCGCCGCAAGTTGTTCTGACGCGCCGACTCGGCGTTGCCCTCGGAGACCTGTAGCGCCGCGCGTTGTTCGAGGTAATCGCCGTACCCGCCCTCGTAGTGGACGAGGCGCCCGCGGTCGAGCTCGATGATGCGATCGACGACCCGATCGAGGAAGTACCGGTCGTGGGTGACGAGGATCAGCGGCGTGCGTGTCTCGATGAACCAGTCCTCGAGCCAGTCGGTCACGAACGCGTCGAGGTGGTTCGTGGGCTCGTCGAGCAGCAACAATTCCGGCCCCGACAACAGGAGCCGCGCGAGCGCGACCCGCCGCCGCTCGCCGCCGGACAGGTGCCCGGTGCGCGCGTCGAAGTCGACGATATCCAACGCCTGCAGGGTCGACTCGATGCGGTGCTCGACGTCGTGGCCGCCCATTCGCTCGAGCTCGGCCTCGAGCGCCTCCATGCGGGCGAGCAGGATCCGCAAGCGGTCGCCGTCCGCTGTGCCGAGGTCATGGTGCACCTTGTCGAGGTCCGCGAGCACGCGCGCCCGGTCCCCGAGCCCCTCGCGCACGATGTCGCGGATCGTCTTCTCCGGATCGAGGACGGGCTCCTGCTCGAGGTACCCGAGGCGCAGCCCGCGCCGGGCGCTCCGCACACCCGCGTCGGGCAGGTCCAGGCCCGCCAGGATGCGGAGGAGCGAGCTCTTGCCCGACCCGTTGCGCCCGAGCAGGCCGATGCGTTCGCCGTCCCCCACCTCGAGAGACAGGCCGGTGAAGAGCGCGCGGTCATTGAAGCCCTTCGTGACGTTCTCGAGAGTCAGCAGAGTCATAGCGTGGGAACAGGTTAGCGGGACGCTATCCTCCGCGCTGACCATGGCACCAGGAACGATGGACGCCGCGCTCCTCCTGGAGCTCACCCGCTGCTACACCGAGCCGCACCGGCACTACCACGGGCTGCCCCACATCGCGTGGCTGCTCGACCGGGGGCGCGAGGTCGACCTCGACGACGACCAGGTGCTGGCGATCTGGTTCCACGACGCGATCTACGTGCCCGGCGCGGCGGACAACGAGGTGCGGAGCGCGGCGCTCGCCGTCGCGCGCCTCTCGGCGGCCGGTCTCCCGACCGTCCAGGTGCGGCGCATCGAGCGGATCGTGCTCGACACCGAGCGGCACGTGCCGCAGTCGGAGGCCTCCAAGCTGGTCATCGATCTGGACCTCGCCTCGCTCGCCCTGTCGCGGCCGGCGTTCGAGCGCAACAGCGTGCGGATCCGCGCCGAGTACGGCGACTTCGACGACGAGACGTTCTACGCTGGCCGGCGCAAGTTCATGGAGGCGTTCCTGGGCCGCGAGCGCATCTTTTGGACGGAATGGGGCGCGCCCCTCGAGGAGCGCGCGCGAGAGAACCTGCGCCTCGACCTCGAGCGCTTCGATTGAGCCTCGGCTCGTCGGCGCTGAGGCCGCGTCGCACTGTCGCTCGGCGCCGGCGCCAAAGGACACGCTGAGAGGACACGCCACGCTCAGCGCGGCGCTGCCACGAGTCCCGCGAGCCCGTTCAACTCGGCCACGAGCGCCGCCCCGGCCAATCGGTGCCCACGCTCGGACAGATGCAAGCGGTCGACGTAGAGCCCCTCTCCCACGTGCGGTCGCAGGACCGGCTGCAGGTCGAGGTAGTGCACATCGAGATCGGCGCAGATCCGCGCCAGGTGCCGTTGAGGCCGGAGCACCAGCTCCTCGTCGGCCGCGAGCTCCGCCGCGTCGAGCTGGTCCGCGTGCGGCACCGCCAGTACGACGAGCTCGCCCCCGGCGCCGCGGACGAGCGCAGCTATCGCTCGCAGCTCCGCTTCCTCTGCCGGCCAGCTCGCGTCGTCCCAGGCGGCGCGGCCCATCCCGTTCCACGCGCGTTGCTCGGCCGCGGCTCGGTCGAAGAGGAGCTTGCGAACCGAGTACACGAGGTAACTCCGCTGCGCGACCCACGGCCAGATCCCGTCGCCCGTGGGGAAGAGGTAGTTCTTCGCCTCCAACGTCATGAGCCGTCGCCCTTTGCTCGTCACGCGGTGCAAAAAGCGGTAGTTGTCGTTGACGCAGTATTGGAGGACGACCACGTCCGATCCGAGGTCGTTCAGATCGCGCTCCAACAAGACCCGCTCTTGGTACGTCGTGTAGCCGTGCACACAGCCGTTGATGAACTCCACGTTGGAGGTCGCACTGGACGGGAACGCCGCCGCCGCGTCGGCGAAAAAGCCGTCGAGCGGAAAGCCCACCGAATCACCCAGCAGCAACACACGCTTGGCGCCGTCGGGTTTGGGTACTTCGAGCTCACGGTGCCGGATCCCGCGGCTGTTCACGCCCTCGACACGCGGACTGAGCTTGAAGCCGAGGTCCTCGTCGAGCACGAGGCCGTTGTCGTCATGCGCCTCGACCCGCGCATTCGGCGAGTGAATCGACTCGATCGCGGCGGCGAAGCTCCCCTCGACCCAGCAGCGCGCCACGAGCTCGCCGCCCGCGAGGGCGACGAGCATGGACACGAGCACGATCAGAATGCGCCGCGGGATCGAGCGTGGACGCGCGCCGGTCGCCTGGTTCACGGCGAGTCCTGATGGGTTGTTTCGCATACCGCTCGTGAGGCGCTCAGCCGCTCGTGGAGCCCTGGAGGTCAGATCGAGAATGGCCCCTTCGCCGCTCGTTAGTCTATCTCTGCGCTCATCGATCTCGCCCCGGTGCAGCTAAGGGCCCGCCTGGAAACAACTGCTCCATTGCGCCGGCCCTCGCCGCAATGGGTCCGTCCAGCGGCGATCGTGCGTGTGTTCTGCTCGAACGATCTGTTCGAGAACGGGTCCGCCGTCGTCTACGGCAAGCGCAAACCTTGGTTCGAGCTCGCGGACGAATCACTTCTCTTGCACGGTGTGCCGGTCACACAGCCATTCGGCGCCCGATGGAGCCTCCTGGTCCGCGCGCTGCACAAGCTCAACAGGGAGCGCGAGTTCGCCCGCGCGCCGCGCGACCTCGAAGCCGAATGGGCACTCGAACGCGCTCTCTCAGCGCAGCTGAAGGCGACCGCTGGCCCAGGCGTGCCCTTGTTCATCGTGTCGGAGGTTCCAGACCCGGACCAGTCTCGCGCGATCGTGCCCGGGCTCATCCACATCGACGTCCGGGCAGCTCTCGATGCGGGTCCAACCTGCTTCGAGCACGATCCACATTGGAACGCTGCGGGCCACGCCGCTGTCGCAGCGTGCCTCCGAGTCGCGCTCCGTACGGACGCTGTCGACTGAGCTCGCTGTATACTCACGGGCTCGTGTCCACACTTTCCCTGCGCCACAGAGCCCCCCGATCCACTCCCGATCACCCCGCGACACCATGCACGGCCTCCAGGTCTTCACCGAGCGTTTTGGCCAGCTCCTCTCGCGGATCCTCCTGACCGCGCTGTATTTCCTCGTGTTGGGTCCGTTCGCGCTCGGCTATCGGCTCTTTGCCGATCCGCTGCACCTGCGGCGCCGGCCCAAGGGCAATTGGACCGCGTGGGAGCACACAGACAGCTCGCTGGCCGCGGCGCGACGCCAGGATTGATCGAGTTGCCCTCTAGACCAGCCCAACGGGTGCTGTCGCTGCCCGCTCCCCTATGAATATCCTCGGTCTGTCCTTTCACTACCACGACGCGGCGGCCGCGCTCGTCAAGGACGGAGTGCTCGTCGCGGCGGCCGAAGAGGAGCGCTTCAGCCGCGTCAAACACGACTCCGGCTTCCCCGAGCGGGCCATCGATTTCGCCCTCCAGCAAGGGGGCATCACTCATCGAGAGCTCGACTACGTCGTTTTCTACGAGAAGCCGTTCGTCAAGTTCGAGCGCCTGCTCCTGACCGCGATGGCGACCTTTCCGAAGTCGGCGTCGGTGTTCCGCGAGTCGATGCAGCGCTGGATCACGGACAAGCTCTGGATCAAGTCGATGATGGCGAGGCGCATCAAGGTCCCGCGCTCGCGACTGCTCTTCGCGGATCACCACATGTCGCACGCCGCCGCGAGCTTCTTCACCTCGCCCTTCGCGGAGGCGGCGATCCTGACGGTCGACGGCGCCGGCGAATGGACCACCTCGACGTTGGCCATCGGCCGGGGCAACAAAATCGAGATCCAAAAGGAGCTACGTTTTCCGCACAGTCTCGGACTCTTGTATTCGGCCTTCACCGCCTACTGCGGCTTCGAGATCAACGAAGGCGAGTACAAACTGATGGGGATGCACCCCTACGGCACCCCGCGGTATGTCGACAAAATCTACGAGCTGTTGCACGTCGCCGAGGACGGCAGCCTGTGGCACGACATGCGGTACTTCCAGTACCACTATTCGACGAACGACACGCTCGCGCCCGCGTTCGAGCGCCACTTCGGCCGACCGCGACGCGACCCGAAGCTCCAGGACCAGTCACTCGACCCGTTTTATTGCGACATGGCGGCGTCGATCCAGCGGGTCACCGAGGAGATCCTGCTCAAGATGGTCCACCATCTCCATGAGCTCTCGGGCGGGATGAAGTCGTTATGCCTGTCGGGCGGCGTCGCCTTGAATTCGGTGGCGAACTACAAGCTCCTGCGCCAAGGGCCGTTCGAGGACGTCTACATCCACCCGGCACCCGGGGACGACGGCGGCTCCGTCGGCGCGGCGTATTGGGCCTACAACCACGTCCTCGACCGTCCGCGCGGACCGGCGCTCGATCACGCGTATTTGGGCTCCGAGTACAACGACCGTGAGATCGAAGAGTTCCTCACGAGCAATGACATTCCGTTCGAGAGGATCTCGGACGACCGCGAGTTCTTCCGCTTCTGCGCCCAGGCCTTGGCCGACGGACAGGTCTGCGGTTGGTTCCGTGGCCGCTTCGAGTGGGGCCCGCGCGCCCTCGGCGCGCGCTCGATCCTCGCCGACCCGCGGCGCGAGGAGATGAAGGCGAAGCTGAACGCCAAGATCAAGTTTCGCGAGGCGTTTCGCCCCTTCGCGCCGTCGGTCCTCGAAGAGCGCGCGGACGAGTTCTTCGACATACCCGACACAGCGCGCCACCTCCCCGCGCGGTTCATGCTCTACGTGGTGCCGGTGCGCGAGGACAAACGTAGCGTCTTGCCGGCCATCACCCACGAAGACGGCTCGGGCCGACTCCAGACGGTGTACAAAGACACCAATCCGGCCTATCACGGCTTGATCGAGGAGTTCGGCAAGCTCACCGGCGTGCCGGTGATCATGAACACCTCGTTCAATCTCAAAGGTGAGCCGATCGTCGAATCGCCCGCGCACGCCTTCAACACCTTCAGCCTCTCGGGCATGGACCTCTTGTTCCTCGGGAACTGCATCGTCCGCGCCGAGGCGAAGAAGCAGATCGCCGCGACGCCGTTCCACCTGCGTCACGAGGGTGACTCCGTCACCCAGATGGTGAGCTGACCGCGATGATCGGCCTCCATCGGTTCCTCGCCGTCGCGGTGAGCCTCGCCTTGGGGCTCCTGGTCTTCGAGCTGGGCTTGAGGCTGCTCGGCAAAGGTCCGCCCGCGGTGCTCAATCGCTTCGATCCCGCGTTGGGTTGGAGCAAACAACGGGGCCAGCGGGTGCACCGCAAGACCGCCGAGTACGACGTCACCTTCGAGCTCAACACGCTCGGCCTCCGCGACGACGCCGACCTGACCGTCGCCAAGCCACCTGGTGTGTTCCGTGTCCTCTGCCTCGGGGACTCCTTCACGCTCGGGTACGCCGTCGACCGCGAGGACCTGTTCGTCGACCAGCTCGAGCAGTGGTGGAACGCGGAGGGCCGCAACGTCCAGGTCGTGAATCTCGGCACCGAGGGTTACGCGATCGATCAAGAGGTCGCGTGGCTGGAAGAGCACGGCGCTGCGTGGGCCCCCGACCTCGTGCTGGTCGTCGGTTACGACAACGACCTGTACTACCACTCGCAGGACCGCTACCTGGCGTTCCCGAAGCCGCGTTACACACCGTCGGGACAACGCGAGCGAGCCCGACTCGCTGACCCGGGGCTCGGCGGTCTGCGTACGAGTACGGCGCTCGGACGACTCCTGTTCCCGGGCCAGGCGCTCGATCGCATCGCGCACCCGGCGAACGGCCACCTCTTGGCCGAGTTCGGCCCGCTGATGAACGAACCGCCCGCGTTCATGGAGGACGTCGAGGCGCGCACACGCGGGATCTTCACGGCGCTCGCGCGCGAGGCGCACACTCTCGGCGCCGAGGTGGTCTTCATGCCGATCCCATCGCACAGCGCGGTCGACGAGGACTACGCGCGGCTCTTCAGCGAGAACAAGTCTCTGCTGGGTGCTCCGCGCAACACGTGGAATCCGAACCGCGCTTCGGATCTGCTCCTCGAGTCGGCGCAGGGCGCAGGAGTGCCCACGCTCGATCCGCGCGCGCACCTGCGAGCCGCCGCGGCCGCTGGAGCGGCGCTGTACTTCAGATCCGACTTCCACCTGAACCCAGCGGGGAACCGCGCCCTGACGGAGTTCCTGCATGCCGCGCTGGACGCGCGCGTGCCGCCCGCGACGGAGGTGCGCGACCTGACGAGCGCGCTGCCGTCCGAGAGCGCGAGCGCACGCCGCCGTGTGCCCCGCTTCGCGCTCGTCTTTGTGGGCCTGTGGGCCGTCCTCGGCGCGCTGTTCGCGGCCTACTATCAGAGAGAGGAAAAGCCGCTGCTGGGGTTCCTGAAGGTCGGCGCGCTGCTCGCTACGGTCTTCGGAATCGCGATCGGAGGCGGCAAGCTCCTCGGCCTGCTGCCCCCCCGCATAGCACAGCTGGCGTTGCCGCTGGTGCTACTCGCGCTCCTCACGTTCGTCCTCGTCAAGCTCGGGGACCGGATCGGGACGATCGCGGAGCTCATCAAGGCCTTCGTGGTGCGTGGCCATTGGTACCTCCTGCCGCTGGTCGTGGTTTTGCTGACCGTGGGCAGCCTGCTCGTCGTGGCCGCGTCGTCGCCGCTCGTCGCGCCGTTTATCTACACGCTATTCTGAGGGCGTGCGATTCGCACTTTTCGCTCAAACACCGACATGCGTGAATTCATCCGCGAGAACTGGCTCTACATCCTGCTGCCGATCCTCTTTGTGATCGCGGGAGTGGCCGCGATCTTGTGGTTCGCCGGCGGAGACGCTTCGGGGTTCCACTACAACGTTTAGCGTCGAGGGTTGAGGGTTGTCGAATCGGCGTACGGTACCAGGTACGCGGCGCCGATTCGACAACCGGGTCGTCAGAAGGGCGTCGCCGACCTTCTGGCTCTTTCCATTCAACGCCGCTTGCGGACCTTGAATTCGTCGACCACCGCTCCGAACGGGAGCGCACCGGCGCCGCCCTCGGCCTTCGGCTTGCGTGTCACGACCGGACCGGCGGCCACCGCCGCGGGCCGCGGGAAAGCGGTCGGGCGCGGCGCGCCGTTCGGCCCCCGCTGTCCACCGCTCGCGCCGCGTTGACCGCCGCGGGCGCCGCCGCGCGGACTCGCGCCGCGACCACCGCCGCCTGTGCGCGCCGACTGGCCGCTGCGACCCTGGCTTCCGCCCTGGCGCCCGCGTCCACCGCCGCGCTGCTGTTGCTGGCGCTCTGCGCCGGCGGCTGAGCCGGCTTGCACGTCGCCGACGTCGAAACCCGCGAGGCTCTGGCGCGGGATCGGTCGACCGAGGTGACGCTCGATCGCGCGCACCTCGTCCTGATCCTCGCGCGAGGCGAAGGTGAAGGCCTTGCCCGTGCGCTCCGCGCGGCCGGTACGGCCGATGCGGTGCGTGTAGGCCTCGGGCGTGTTCGGCACGTCGAAGTTCACGACGTGACTGACCTGCGCGACATCGATGCCACGCGCCGCGATGTCCGTCGCGACGAGCACGTTGTATTGGCCCTTGCGGAACCCGTCCATGGCCCGCTCGCGCTGGCCCTGACTCATGTTCCCTTGCAGCGCGATCGCGCTGTAGCCGGTGCCCTGGAGCTGCGTGGCGATCCGACGCGCGCGGTGTTTCGTGCGCAAGAAAACGATGGCCGAAGTGAAGTCCGGGCCCGCCATGAGCTTGCAGAGGAGCGGCAAACGCCGATCCTGAGCGACCTCGAAGAGCGTGTCTTCGATCGTCTCCGCCGGCCGCGAATTCGAGAGCTCGAAGACCAAGGGGTCGTGCAGGAGTTCATTCGCGAGGGTCCGAATCTCCTTCGGCATCGTGGCCGAGAAGAACATGTTCTGACGCTCGCGCGGCAAGAACCCGAGGATGCGTCGAATGTGCGGCAGGAACCCCATGTCGAACATGTGGTCCGCTTCGTCGAGTACGAGCATCTCGACGTTGGACAGGTCGATCGCGCGCTGCCCGTGCAGGTCGAGCAAGCGCCCGGGGCACGCGACGACGATCTCGGGGTTCTGCTTGAGGGCGCGAACCTGCGAGCCCTGCGGCACGCCACCGAAGATGACCGTGGCGCGCACTTGTGTGTGGTGCCCGACGAGGACGAGCTCGTCGTGGATCTGCCGCGCGAGCTCGCGTGTCGGCGCGATGATGAGCGCCCGCGGGCCGCGTCGACGGTCCGACTTCGCCGTGACGAGCTTGTGCAGGATCGGGATCCCGAACGCGGCCGTCTTGCCGGTGCCGGTCTGGGCGAGGCCCATGACGTCGCGCCCAGCGAGGGCCGCGGGGATGGCGGCTGCCTGGATCGGGCGCGGCTCGAGGAACCCGGCCTCGAGCACGCCGCGCGCGATCGCAGGAGCGAGCTGGAAGGACTCGAAGGTGGCCGTGGGCTTGGCGCCGCCGGCCGGAGCGGGCGCCGCCGTTGCGGCCGGCCCACGTGTCGAGCGCGAGGTCGTCTCGCGCTCCTGGAAGGGTGCTTCGTCGTCCCGGTCGCCACGTGGGCGGCTCATGTGGGACGGGCGAGCGGAATCGGAATTGTGGTCCGATTCGAACTTGCCGGCAGTTTCGGACTTGGAAGAAGTACGGGTGCGCGAAGGCGCAGTGGCGGCGGTGCGCGTATTACGCGCTCCCGCACGCCGAGATCGGGCGTGTTGCATAAAGTCTGGGAACGGGCGCTCGACCCAGCACGATCACGCGGTTCCGACTTGGTCTGGGACAGGTTGTCCCAGGGCAGGCTTGCCTGCTGTCGGGGGTCCGATGCGATTCGGCGTGCCCGCTCGGATTCGAACGGGGGGTGGCGCTCTGCTGATCCCGACGACAGGGCGAGGAAGAGCGGTGCGAAGAGTGCGGCGCGGTCCGCGTGTGCGGACCCTGTCGATCGCCGTTGGGCCGTGGATCGCTGGCCCTGCGAGGTGGAAGAGTCTAACTCAACCCACACGGTTCTCCATCGACCCGATCGCAACAAATCTTGAGCCTGATCCCGGAAGAGGACGAGCGGGCCACGATTCAGCGCGGTTCGCGGTCTCGACTGGAGTCATGGCCCCCCATCGTCCGATCGACGAATGAGCGCCCGCGATCCCGGCACTGCACCGGATTCCCGCACCTCGGGGGCGCGCCCCCCCGCGCATGTCGGACCAGCCCCTCGACCTCATCGCCGCCCTTTCGAAGCGCGCCCGAGCCGGCAAGCTCAGCCTGCCAGTGCTGTCCATCGTGGCCATGGAGCTGCTCGCGACCAAAACCGAGGACGCGGACGCGCGCTCCTTGGCGGAGCGGGTCCAGCGCGATCCGTCGCTCGCCGCGCACGTGCTGCGTGTCGCCAACTCGGCGCGTTTCGCGCCGAAGGTGCCGATCGTGTCGTTGACGCAAGCGATCGGACGGCTCGGACTCGGGACGCTGCGCGAGATCGTCGTGTCCGTCGCGGTCAAGGGCTCGGTCTTCAAGGTGCGCGGCCACGAGGCCTACGTCGAGCAGCTCTGGGCCCACGCGCTCCTCACCGGGCGCCTCGCGCAAGAGATCGCGCGTGCTCGCCGCGCCAACGTCGAGGCCGCGTTCTTGTGCGGCCTCTTGCACGACATCGGCGCGCCGGTCGCGCTGCAGGGCCTCGTCGATCTCTGCCAGGAGGCGGGCGTGTGCCTGATCGAGCGCGCGATGCTGCAGACGATCGCGGGCCTGCACCAAGAGATCGGCGCAGCGATGATCGAGTCGTGGAGGCTCGCGGACTGGGTCCACGCCTGTGTGCAGTTCCACCACGATCCGGAGCGCGCCACCAAGCACCAGGACCTCGTGCGCACGACTGCGCTCGCCGATGCCCTCGCATATTGGCTCGTCGAGGAAGAGGGCGCGGGACTGCCCCCCGGCATGGAACACGCGGCGGCGCTCGACCTCTACGACGAAGACATCGAGTCCATCGTGACTCGCGGCGCGGCGCTCCAGGCCGATCACAAGGCAGGCGCCTGAGTGAGCGACCCCATGGACACGACGAGCGAGCGGGCCCACTACGAATGGGTCGTCATCGGCGCAGGCCCCGCGGGCCAGAAAGCGGCGTTGCAGGGCGCCAAAGAGGGCAAACGTGTCCTCGTCATCGATCAAGGGCGCGCGCCCGGCGGTGAGTGCGTCAACCGCGGGACGATTCCGAGCAAGACCCTGCGCGAGACGGCGCAGCACTTCGCGGCGCTCGATCGACGCACGGGCGGCGTGCTGCGCTGCGAGATCTCACCGGACGTTCAGCTCGCGGGCCTCATGGGCCGCCTGGACGAGGTGCGCGCGGCCCACGCGCGCACGCTGAGCGACCAGCTCAGTCGCAACGGCGTGACGTTTCAACAGGCCCGCGCGAGCTTCGTCGGCGAGCGCAAGCTCGAGCTGCGCGCACCCGGCGGCGGCAAGAGCTTCGTGACCGGCGATCAGATGTTCATCGCCGTGGGCTCGCGGCCACGCACCCCTGATGACGTGCCGGTCGACCACGAGTCGATCCTCGACAGCGACTCGATCCTCTCGCTCGTCTACCTGCCGCGCTCGCTCGTCGTGCTCGGCGCAGGGGTGATCGCGGTCGAGTTCGCGTCGATCTTCCTCGCGCTCGGCGTCGCGGTCACGGTCGTCGATCGTTATCCGTTGCCGGTCGGGTTCATGGACCAGGACCTGTGCCGCGGCTTCGTCCAGGCGTTCGAGGCGCACGGCGGTCGCTTCCTCGGCAGCACGAAGTACAAGCGGGTCACGAACAACGGCCTGGGCGAGGTCGAGATCGAGCTCGAGACGGGCGAGGTGCTGCGCGCCGAGAAGTTGCTCGCGGCGCTCGGGCGGACGGCGAACCTGCGCGGCCTCGCGCTCGAGGCGACGGGCCTCGCGGCGACGGACCGCGGTCACCTCGCGGTCGATGCCCACGGGTGCACCGCGGTGCCCGGGATCTACGCCTGCGGCGACGTCGTCGGCCCGCCGGCCCTCGCGTCGACGTCGATGGAACAAGGTCGCCGCGCGGCGCGGCACGCCCTCGGGCGGCCCGTCCCGGACGAAGAGCTCGGCATGGTCCCGTGCGGGATCTACACGATCCCGGAGCTCGGCAGCGTCGGCCTGACCGAGGCGCAGGCGCGCGAGCGTCATGGCGACGTACTCGTCGGCCGCGCGCCGTTCACCGAGCTCGCGCGCGGGATGATCCAAGGCGCCGAATGTGGCTTCTTGAAGCTCGTCACTGACCCTGCGGGGCAGCACATTCTCGGGTGCCACGCGCTTGGCGACGGCGCGGCGGAGCTCGTGCACCTCGCGGAGATCGCGATGCTCGGGGGGCTGACGATCGACACGTTCGTCGAGCGGACGTTCAACTTCCCGACGCTCGCGGAGGCGTATCGTGTCGCGGCGCTCGATGTGTTCGCGCAGCGGGCGCGACAGGCCAAACAGGCTATGGCTGCGTAGATCCGGGGCTGCGGAGACCAGAGGTACCGAACCCGACCCAAAAATTAGGTGACGGTCGCGCGCGCTCCGCGCGCGCGACCGTCACCTAATTTTTGGGTCGGGTTCGGTACCTCTGGTCTCCGCAGCCCCTTTCGCGACGCGGTAGCATCCGTCACATTCGGATGACTCGCGCTCGCACCCTCGATCCCATCGCGCTCCGGCAGCGTGTCGCCGAGGCGCGGCTTCTGCTCGTCTTCACGCCCGCGCTCGTCGACACGGACGCAGTCAGCGCGCGACACCCGGCCCTCACGCGCCTCGTCGCCGCGGCGCCGTGGCTCGGCCTCGTGCAGGTGCGCCCCAAAGCGCTCGGCCGCGCTGGAGTCAGCGACATCAGCGAAGCAGCCGCGACACGCGATTGGACCCTCGCCGTGCTCGAGGCCCTCGCGGACGCGGGCTTCGAAGAGCTCCCGGTCCTAGTCAACGACCGCGTGGACGTCGCGGCGCTGCTGCAAGGCCGTGGTGTCGCCGGCGTCCACCTCGGCGCCGACGACACGCCGCCGGAGGTCGCGCGCGCGCTGCTCGGCGACGACGCCCTCATCGGCCTCTCGACCCACGACACCGCGGGGGTGCTCCTCGCAGCGGAGCGCCCCGTCGACCTCCTCGGGTTCGGCCCCATCTTCGTGTCCACCACGAAGGGTTACGGCGTCCCAGCGAGCCCGCTCGAGGCGCCGCGCGTCCAGGGCCCCGACCGCGCATGGATCGCTTCGGCCGCGGCGGCCACGCCCCTCTTCCCCATCGGCGGCATCGATCGCTTCAACATCGACGAGCTCGCGAACATCGGCCGCGCGGCGGTCGGCAGCGCGATCCTCACCGCCGACGACCCCGCAGCCGCTGCGCGCGAGCTCTTCGCGGCGCTCGCCGGTTGAGTGCTCACGGCATCAAGAGCATCGCGTCGCCGTAGCTGTAGAACCGATAACCCCGGGCCAGCGCCTCGGCGTACAACCCGAGCACACGCTCGCGCCCGGCGAACGCCGCGACCAGCATCAACAGCGTGCTGCGCGGCAAATGGAAGTTCGTCATGAGCCCGTCCACGACTCGCAGCCGCGAACCGGGCACGAGAAACAACCGCGTGCGGCCCGCGCCAGGGCGCAACACGCCTTCGGCATCCACACACGACTCGAGCACCCGCACGCTCGTCGTCCCGACCGCGATCACGCGGCCACCTCGCGCCCGTGTACGAGCGACCGCTGCGCACGTCGCGGCGGAGAGCGCATAACGCTCCTCGTGCATCACATGCTCACTGACCTTCTCGGCCGTGACAGGCAGGAACGTGCCCGCGCCGACGTGCAACGTGACCGTGGCGCGCTCGACGCCGCGCGCCTCGAGGGCCGCGAGCAACGTGTCGGTGAAGTGCAGCCCCGCCGTCGGCGCCGCGACTGCGCCCGGCGCCGCGGCGAAGAGGGTCTGGTACGACTCGCTGTCGGCGGCGTCGGCGGGGCGGTCGATGTAGGGCGGCAACGGCATGCTGCCGACCTGCTCGAGCAGCGCCTCGACGCTCGGCGGCTCGCTCGCTTCGCCGTCGCCCCCCACCTCCACGCTGCGGCCCGAGTTTCCGTGGGGTTCGAGGACCACCCGCCACGCAGCCCCTTCGCCCTCGCGTTCGACCGCGCGCACGCGGAGCGCGCCGGACGCATCGAGGGTGAGGCACTCGCCCGGCGCGAGCTTGCGCGCCGGGCGCACTAACGCACGCCAGGCGCGCGGCTCACCCTCAGTCGGCGCAGGCTCGAGGAACAGGCACTCCACCCGCCCGCCACTCAGGCGCCGGGCCAACACCCGGGCCGGGATCACGCGGGTGTCGTTCACGATCAGCAGGTCGCCTGCTCGGAGCTCGTCGACCAGGTCCCGGATCGTCGCGTGCCGCGTGCTCGACGCAGCGAGGCGGTGGACGAGGAGGCGCGCGCTGTCCCGCGGCTCGGCGGGGCGCACGGCGATGGCCCCGGGGGGGAGCTCGAAGGAAAAGTCACCGACGTCCATGGGCGACCACTTCAGGGATCCACGCACGAAGTTCCAAGGGGCGGATCGGGGTTTTGTGCAGCGACCTCGTGACTCGATGTGGTCGAGGTGTCCCACCGTTGGGACACACCCCAGCGCGACGCGCCGGATTCTAGAACGATCCGTACAGGTCCCCCCATTTCGGACCGTTAGCTGAATCTAGGAACGTAGGTTCCCGTTCCTCCATGCCCGCGCCCGGGGGGGCCACGGACTGGAGGAATCCTTCCTTGTCGGGAAGGTTCAGGGGCCCGCGCCGACTCCCCTCGGACGGGCCCCTCTCTCTTCGGTCTGACCTCAGCGCGGCCCGCTCGGAGGCCCGCTCGGCGGCCCATTCGGTAGCTCGGCCAGCGGGTCGGCCGGCGAACCGAGCGGCGCCACAGGGACCGCGCGGCGCAAGAGCTCGGCCGGATCACGAGCGCTTCCGTGGAGCCGATCAGCGAGGGTCCCGCGGTCCCAGCCGAGCCAGCTGGCCGCCCGGAGCAAGTTGCGCCGGCCGCGCGGAGTGCGGGTCGCCCAGAGCGCTGCGGCCAGCTCGTGCGCCCCACAGTCCAAAGGTCGACGTTCGACCGGCACGAGGCCGACGGACTCCAGGGCACCCGCGACGTCCTGGGCGCGAATCCGTCCCGACAACGCGGGCGAACGCTCTGGCGCCGTGACCTCGGCCGCGAGCCGCGCCACCACCCTCCCGAGATCGTGACCGTTCCCCGGCCATTCCGCGCGCCACAGGGCGGCCAGGGCATCGTCGTCGAGCACGACGCGGGGTGCCGCGCGTGAGCGCCGCGCGAGCTCCACGTCGAGCTGATGCCGGGCCAGCGCGGGAATGCGCTGGCGCGCGTCCGCGAGGGCCGGCAGGCGCACGGTCGACTCGAGGAGACGCGCTTTGACCGCAGCGCCCAGCGCGTCTTTCAAGGCGAATCGGTGCGCCCCGTCCGGCCAACAGAGGCACACGGGCGCGGCGTCCGGGACGGCCGCAGCAGTGAACGCGGCCACGAGCCACGCCTCCAGAGCGTCCGTGGATTCACCTTCGAAGACCTGACACTCGGAAGAACGTGGGTCGAGTTCGGTGCCCCCGCGCTCGGTCCGCTGCAGCCAAACGACGTGCAGCCAACGCGCAAACGTGCGCCGCCCGGAGCCGCTCGGGCCAGCGAGCACGAGCGGCGCGCCGGCGCGGCAGAGCTCCAGCGCGCGGCGGGCGGCCTCGCGGGCGCCGGGTTCGTCGATCGGCAGGACGAAGCCCGTGCCGCCGAGCTCGAGATCACGCTGTGAGGCGAGGGCGACCTCGAGCGCCGCCAGGAGGCGCGCCTCGGCCTCGCCATCGGCGTGTCTCGGGCGCGGCGCGCTCGAACCCAAGACACGCAGCACGAGCGGAGCGCCAAAAGGCGTAGGCAGGTGCACCGCGACCGCCCCGCGAGGAGAACGCGCGCGGCCGGTGTCGCTCGCCGGCGCGCGATCGACGCTCGATGCGCTCGCTGCGCACACAACCTGGTGCGCGCGACCGCGCCGTCCCAGGGCCGCGGGCGCGTGCAACAACTGCCAAGAACTGCGGGCGCTGCAGCCTACCAACGCGGCGACGGCCTGCGCCAATTCGTCGACACGGGCGCGTGCTGACCGACGAAGGGACTCGGAAAGCGTGACTGTATGCGCGTCGACAGGCGCGTCGACAGGCACGTCGACAGGCGCGTCGACAGGCACGTCAATGGGCGCATCGGCAGGCGCATCGACAGGCGCCTCGCCTCGGTCCGCTGCGCGGTCGGCTCCGTCACGGCGTGTCAGCGCGCCGATTCCGTGCCGGGCCTCGGCTGGAGGTTCCGTAGCTCGCGCCGAGGCCTCGACCTCGAGGTCCGCGAGTCGGAGTCGCCAGGAGTCGACCTCCGCCCTCGCGACGACACGCGGCCCTTGGCACTGCGCGAGCGCCGCGAGGGACTCGATGAGCCCGCTGACGAGGACGCGGGGTTCCACGAACGGTGTCAGCGGCGGGATCGGCACGGCGAGGGTCGGCGCGAGGTCGCGCAAGGTCGCGATCGTGGCCTCGAAATAAGGGCTGTCAGCGTGTTCGCGATCACGCGGTCCGAGGCGTTGGGGACACGCGATTCCGCTCGCAGGGGCCTCGAACGCGACAGCCTCCTGGCGTTGCAAGTCGACACACACCTCGCGTTTCAGCGCAGCGCCGAGCAGAGTACGCACAGCCTCCGCGCACCGCGCGCGTTCGAGCTCGACGAGCGCGCGCTCCACCTCGTCGACCTCGACGGCACCCGGCGCGCCACGTCTCACAGCGTGAACGAGGCGCAACAGCCTCAACGCGTGTCGCGCCGGGGCTCGCAGATGCGTCGCGAGCCTGGCCAGCAGACGCTCGTCGTCGTGGTCGACCGAACCGAGCGCAAGAGGCTCGAGCGCAGGCGAAGCCGCGATCACGTCAAGCGACGCGCTGGCCTCCCCCAGCGCGGTGAGACAGATCAACGTCCGCTCCGCCAGCGACTGAACCGAGCAGCGCTGTGCACGCGCGAGCGTCTCGAGACCGCGCCGCCCGAGCAACACATCGAACGCCGTGCGCCGCTCGTGTTGAGGACGCCGCGCAAAGGCGGCGAGGACCCGCGCCTCGCCGTTCCACGGGGAGCTCGCGGACAATTCGCATCGCGTCGCTTCCGCTGAACGCGGCATGACGAGCGAAACAGCGAGCGCGTCGAGGGCCTCGTCGACGACGAACACGAGCCAGGCCGGGCCCACACCGAGCCCGCCCTTGGCCCGCGTGCGCAGCCCAGGCCGCAGGGCCGCCGCGAGGCGCGCGAAGGATTGCACGAGCGCGCGCCCGGCATCGAGCACGAGCGCGCGCGCCTCCAAGCGTTGCCCAACGAGCGCGCGCAGCTCGAGAGGATCCTCGGGCACGAGCAGCTCCAGGAGCGCCCGTGGCTCGCGCACCGCGAGCAGCGCGCGCCACGCCCGCGGCGCACGCCATGCGCCGCTGCGCACCGATGTCGAGTGGACCCCCAAGGCACCTCGAAGCGTAGTGCGCCCAGCGCGCGACGCACTTCGGTTCTTGCGCAGTGCAGCCCGGGCGGGCATCACGCCGGCGGTGGATAACCGTCTAAGGGCTCGCGTGGCGTCGCCCCATACGAGCGACGCGCATTTCGGCGTCGAGCGAATCGGCGTACGGTACCAGGTACGCGGCGCCGTTTCGCTCGGCATTGCGGCACAGCATTCGCACCCCGCGCCGCCGCCCCCCTCAAAGGAACCGACCTTGACACGCCCTTCCCTCCTCGCCGGCAAGAACGGCCTCGTGCTCGGCGTCGCGAACAAACGCTCTCTCGCGTGGGGCTGCGCGCGGAGCCTCTCCCAAGCTGGCATGCGCCTCGCGTTGACCTACGCCAATGAGCGCATGGAGGACGCGGTGCGCAAGCTCGCCGATGAGCTGCCGAATTCCATCTGCCTGCCATGCGACGTGACCCAGCCCGAAGAGATCGAAGAGATGTTCCGTGTGCTCGGCGAGGAGTTCGGCAGCCTCGACGGCATCGTGCACGCGATCGCCTTCGCGAAGCGCGAGGAGCTGCAAGGGAACTTCTTCGACACCTCGAAAGAGGGTTACATGCTGGCCCACGAGGTCTCGGCCTATTCCCTCACGGCGGTCGCGCGCGGCGCGCTCAAACTGATGGATGGCCGCGCCGGGTCGATCGTCACGCTCACCTACATCGGCGCCGAGCGCGTGATCCGCAATTACAACGTGATGGGCATCGCCAAAGCAGCGCTCGAGGCCTCTGTGCGTTATCTCGCCGCCGACCTCGGCCCGCGCGGCATCCGCGTCAACGCGATCAGCGCCGGTCCGATCCGCACGCTGTCCGCGAGCGGCGTCAAGGATTTCAACGAGATGCTCGACCAGATCGAGGAGTGCGCGCCCCTGCGCCGCAACGTGACTCAGGAAGAAGTCGGCGACGTGTGCAGCTTCCTCGTCGGGTCCGATTCACGCGGCATCACCGGCTCGACGATCTTCGTCGACGCGGGTTTCCACATCATGGGCATGTGACGCCGCGGGCCCTCCGTGGATCGACGGATCACCCGTCGAGCGTGAGGGAGACGAATCGCCACGCCAGGCCGCCGTTCCCCGCCGGACACGCCCCAGCCGCGCCGGAACCCGCTTCGGCCCTTTCGAGGGGCCCAGCGGCGGCCTAACCTCCTTCCTCCGCGGCGCCCAAAGGAGCCGCACGACTCCCAAGCAACATGAGCACCCCTCACGCCCTCGCCCTCCTCGGCCTCACCTGCCTGCCGAGCCTCGCGTCCCTGCCCGCGGCCATCCAGGACCCCGCCACTCAGGAGCCGGCTACGCAGGAGCCCGCACCCAAGGCCTCCGAGATCCCCGCGGACACAAAGCTGATCACGCTCCCGAGCGGGCTCCAGTACTCGATCCTGAAGCCCGGCGCCGAGGGCGCCGAGACGCCGCGCATGGGCGATCGCGTCACCGTGCACTACACGGGCTGGTTGACCGACGGCACGAAGTTCGACTCGTCGCGCCAGAAGGGCCCGTTAACGACCGCGCTCGGTGAGGTCGTCGAAGGCTGGAACGAAGGCCTCCTCTACTGCCCCGTCGGCGCGCAAATCAAGCTGACCATTCCGCCGACCCTCGGGTACGGCGACAAGGACTCCGGGCCGATCCCGGCCAACTCGACCCTGGTCTTCGAGGTCGAGTTGCTCTCGATCGACAAACGTTCGATGCCCTTCGTCGCCTGGCCGACGGACGAGGCGCTCATCCAACGCGACGCAGAGACGGGCCTCGCTTGGCACGTCATCGAACCCGGTCGCGGCGAGCCATTGACCGGCCGCACCGCGGTGCTCGACTTCGCGCTCCACAACCTCGGCGGCGGCTTCGTCGCTTCGTCGGCCTCGCAGCGGGTCGGGCAATTGAGCGTCGGCGGCGGCGCCCCGCGCTTCCGCTTCCTCGCGAACGCCCCCGCGCACCTGCGCGAGGGCGCGCGAGTGCTCTTCAACGTGCCGCCGGACCTCGCCTTCGGCGCCACGGAGCTGCCGAACTTGCCCGCGAATTCCCCGAGCCTTTGGCAGGTCGAGGTGATGCAGGTCGCGCCGGCATTCGAGCTGCCGTCCGAGACCGAGCTCGTGACGACGGCCTCGGGCCTGCAGTACAAACTGCTCGAAGCCGGCACAGGCGCGACCCCGAAACCCACCAGCAGCGTGACCGCGCACTACACGGGTTGGTTGACGAACGGCACGAAGTTCGATTCGTCGTGGGACCGCGGGCAACCCATCGACTTTTCGTTGCAGGGTGTCGTCAAAGGTTGGACCGAGGGCCTGCAGCTCGTGAAAGAGGGCGGTCGCATCCTGCTCGTGATCCCGCCCGCGCTCGGTTACGGCGCGCAGGACAAGGGCAAGATCCCGCCGAACTCGACGCTCGTGTTCGTGGTCGACCTCGTCAAGACGAACTGATGCCGAGCCAGCCTGCGGGGCAACGCGAGAACCAACCTGCGGTGAACCGCCAAGACGGGCCCGCGCCGCGCCGCAACCCGGCCGCGTTTCCGCTCGACGACCGGCGTGTGTACGACGCGTACATCGCCGGTCGGCAGAGCGCGTCGATCGCGGCGGCGGTGCGCGCTGGGCTCTTCGATACGCTCGACGCCGAGGGACCGCTCACCGCCGACGAGCTCGCGCAGCGGCTCGGATGGAGCGCGCGCGGCGCTCGCTCGATGTTGGTGGCGCTCTTCGCGCAGGGCCTCGTGCACCGCGACAGCGCGGAGCGTTATTGCCTCGCGCCCGACGCCGAGGCCTACCTCGTGCGCGGGCGTCCGGGCTCCTTGGCGGGCCTCGTCGACCTCGAGGTCGACGGGTTCCTTTCGCCCAGCGCCCTGCTCAGCGCGCTCGCAGCGGATCGCGCGACGGTCTACGGCGACGCCGATCCGTGGGAGGCGCACACCGCGGACCCCGCCAAAGCGCGCGCGTTCACCGCGGCTATGCACGCGATCAGCGAGCGCCCGGCTGCGGGCCTCGCCGAGGTCGCGCCGCTCAAGGGGAACGAGCGGGTGCTCGACGTGGGCGGTGGCTCGGGCGCGCTCTCGATCGCCTTGGCGCGCCGACACGCGGGGCTCCTATGCATCGTGTTCGACATGCCGGTGGTGTGCCCGCTGGCGCTCGAGTATGCAGACGCCGCGGGTGTCGCCTCGCAGGTCGCGGCGTTCGGCGGCGACATGTTCGAGGGCCCGTGGCCAGCCGGCCACGACACGGTGCTGTTGTCGCAGATCCTGCACGATTGGAGCTTCGAGACCGGGCGCGGGCTCGTCGAGCGCGCGTACGAGGCGCTGCCGCCCGGGGGCCTCTTGCTCGTGCACGAGAAGCTGGTCGACGACGACGAACGTGGGCCGCTCGCGAACGCCCTCGTGCACCTCGACATGCTGGTGTGGACCGAGGGCCAGCAGTACACGTTCGCCGAGCTCTCTCTGCTCTTGACGAAGGCCGGCTTCGAGGGCGTCGAGCGCCGGCCGACGGCGGGTTACTGGACCCTCGTGAGCGCGCGGCGCGGGAGCTGAGCCGAACCTATTCGCGTTCCTTTTTGAACAACAAGAGGTGCGTGAAGCCGCGCAGATAAAAGTTCCCGTCGGCAGCCGCGCGGTGATAATTCGGTTTCTCGAGGTCGCGGTTGCCGCGCACGACCGCGATGTGATCGATCGGCCTGAAACGCTTGGCGAGCTGCACCGACAAACGCGATGCGATCGGGACGAAGCCCTTCTTCTTGTCCCAGGAATCCGACACGAAGAGCGCCAGAAAACGCCGATCGCGCAGCACACGGTCGGCCTCCGCAAACACCTCGTCGAGCGCCTCGAAATAGACCTCGTCGAACGCCGAGAGCTTGCCGATGCAGCGCGGGTCCTCGGAGTACTCGATGTGCGTCGAGTACGGCGGGTCCATGAACAGGAAGTCGACCGAGCTGTCCTCGAGCGGCAGGTCGCGGGCGTCCGCGCGGATGACGCCCTCGCGCACGGGGTTGAGGTCGAACCCTTGGGCCCGACGCTCGAGGCTCTGCGCCACGTCGAGGGTCGTGCCGCCGCCGCAAAACGGATCCACGACGAGGTCGCCCGGCCGCGTGTAGCGCGAGAGGAGGTTCCACACGACCCACGGCGGCGTCGCGCCCTCGTAGCCGCGGAGGCCCATCGGCTCGTCGGTGTACTGGGCCGACGGGTGGTACCAAAGGGTCGTCGTCGAGAGCCGCGGTGTCTGGAACCGCGGGCGTGACCACGGGCCTCCGCGCCGCGGGCCGCGCACCGAGCCCCGGAGGTCGCGCGAGTCGTCAGAGGGTGTGCGCTCGGACATCGGCCCGGGAATGTACCCGAGCCCGCCACCGCGAGGCGCGAAGAGGCCTCGTTCCGCGATCGTCAGAGGTGCTTACCTAAAGTCGAGGGTCAGGGCGTCGCTGAAGTTGGACGTAGGCGAACCTGCTTGCGCGTCGCGGAACCAGGCCTGGAAATGCCACCGAGTCCCGACGAGGGCGGAGAGCGGGGCAGGGAATGGGGCGGCCTGAAAACGCAGCGACGCGGCCAGCACGCCGTCGGAGTTGACCGCGCGCAACGAATAGCCGAGGCGCGTGAGGGGTGCCGCGAGGCAAAGGCGTCCACTGGACCCCACGGGCATCGACGGCCCTGCTGCCTGGGGCGAGATGATGAACTGACCAAATTGCCCGATGGGCGCGTCTTTGACGTAGAGCGTCAAGAATTCGTCGGCGGCCACGTCGAGCCCAGCGGCGGCGATGCGCGCCGAGCGGCCGGTGGAGTTGGGTTGCGCCGGACCGCAGAAGGCCTGACCGAGGGACGAGGAGGCGTGGAAAACGTCGATGCGGTCGGTGATTCCTTGCCCGCTGAAGGATGGATCGCCGCCGGAGAGAAACAGAGTCTCTCCTGACGCGTCGAGCGCGAGCGACCTCGCCCTCGACGCAGGTAGGTCAAAGGTATGCCACTCGTTGGTCAACGTGTCGAATACATCGGCGCCGGCCAGCCAGCCATTCCAGTTGCCATTCGCCGCGACGACATACGGTCCGACGCCCGAGACATAGGGGTTGGAGCGTTGACTCGGCAAGGGGGACGTGCTCCAGGTGCGGGTCGCGATATCGTAGACGCGTAGGCTGCGAGCCAACACGGGGTCCAAGATCGGGCTGTAATAACCCCAACCGATATAGATTCGGCCATCGATAAGGGTACCCACCAGCGGGTTGGGAGCGGAGCCCGGTACGACGATCGATTCCCACGTCCCGTGCATGGAATCGTAGATGCGAATGATCGGTGTCAGCCACGGCGCCATGCCGCCGATGACGGCGAGCCAGCGGTCGTCGTTCGCGACGGATGGGGTCGTGAAAGGCTCAGGTCCCAGGTCGATGACGCTCCATGTCCAAGTCGGCACGTCGAGTACTTGAACGATCCCCCGACGCGGAGGGTCGACCTGCAAGCCTCCCGCGATGAAAATCTGTGCCCCGAACGCGTGGCCGGTCGCGCTGGTGATAGGCACCGGCAACAGATCCTGCGTCAAGATACCAGAAGGCTCGTGGTAGACGTCAACGAGCGCTGAAACGCAGACCTGCTGGGTGCAATTGGTCCGACCACCGGCGAAGAGAACGAACCCCTCCGCGGCAGCACACGCAACTTCGGCGCGCGGAGTCGACAGTGGATAGTTTGTGACCTGACCCGTGGCGCGATCGAGGATCTCGATCCCGGCCGTCCACGTGTTGGTCTCGCCAGATGCAACATAGAGCGCCTGTGACGTCACCGCCGAGCAGTGGCGGCGGCGCGGCGTTCCTAGCTGCTGAACCGACCACTGGGCTTGTGCGGGAATGCAAATTCCGAACAGAAGTAAGAGGAGTCCGGAGTTGAAGTGAGAGGTCTTCATGGCGTGATGCGAAAGATGTCTCCGTTCGGTGCAGTCACCGGCAATGACGGCTGCACGCGTACCACAAGGATCTCTCCGGCTTCGTCTTGGCCGATGGCGTGGATTGTCTGGCCCGCGCTCTGCCAGGCCGCCGTGGTCGCCTGGGCAAAGGGCACGCGCTCCAATGCACTGCCCGAGACGGGATTCAACCAATACAAGCCGACCGTCTGCGCTGTCGCGTACACGTAGCGGTGCTGGAGCGCGGTGACTTCGGAGTTCCGATAGACGCAGCCGCCGATCAAGACGTCGGGGAATGTCGGATTGTCGGAATGCACCTCCCACGGGACGGCGATCAGAGGGAGCGGGTTGGGGGCTCCGCACGAGGAATCCAAGAAGCACGAGGCATTTCGGAGCTCGGGAGCCGCGTTGTCGGTCAGCGCCGAGTCACCCTCGCGCCAAGGCCAACCGTAGTTCGTCAGCGGCGACGTCGGAAGCCACTGCAACACACTCCCCGTGATCTGGTGACCGACATCGCCCATGGACACATCCCCGCGACCCTGACCGGCTGCGTCGCCTCGGTCAACGCTCGTACCCCAAGGGTTGCGCAGACCCAGCGCGAGGATCGTTGGAGTCGCCGTCGGGTTCGGCGAAGCATCGACGTCCAGAGCGAGCAGCTTCCCGACGTTGGTCGTCATCATCTGGGCCAACCTCGCCCCACAGCAGTCGAAGTTGTTCGCATTGTCGCCCCGCGGAATGTAGAGAATCGGGCCGGAGCCGCTCACAATCGGGCGCGTGTCGAAATGAAGTTGCCCCGCGCCGTGAATCGTGTTTGCGACTGCCTGCGATTCGTAGAGCAGGACGGCAGTGGATGGCGTCGCTTTGATCATGCCGGGCTTGATCGTGTAGCGCTCGACTACGAGCTTGAAGTCCGAGGCTCGCGTGTACGTCACGTAGATGAAGCGGTGCGTTGAACCAATCGCGAACCGAGGATCGAATGCGAATCCCGTGACTCCGGCCTGCTCTTGTATCGAGTTAGGAAGAAAGGCCTTGGAGTGCAGATCCACGACGAGGTCCTCATCAGCGGACGGTTCCTCTGGATCCTCTCCGGCGCACGTGATCTCGTAGCGAGTGATGGCGCGAAGCCCTCGTTCCGCCGCGACCAGGATGCAGGGGTTCCCGGACCAGGACGAAACCTGGGTGGGAGAAGACAATCCGGTCACGAGGTGCTCGAGCGACTGGGCGCCCGCGGGCGCTACGAGCTCAATCGCAAGGAGAGAGAGATAGAGAGAGTGAGAGAAGCTGTACGCATGTGCAGTGGTCCCCTGGACAGAATGGGGCAGGCCTGCAAAGAGTCTCGCGCCTCGCGCCCAGGAGAAGAGTGACAGTCCGTCGCACCTTTGTCAAGAACCCGAGATCTCCGGGCGGACACTGAGGCCCGATCCACCCACAACTGGCGGTGAGAGTGTCCCGGTTCGGTCGGCGGCGGCTGGGTGATCAGCCGCGGTCCTTCCCGGCGCCGCCCAACGGACGCGCGATGGGGTGGGCCCCTCCGAGGTGTGCGTGTTCACCGTACGGTCGGCGCGCTACCCTCCAAGAAGTGACCGTCCGCCCGCAGCTTCTCTCCGTCCCCCACGAGGGTGTCCAGCACGTCGCGCTGCGCCTCGACCTGCCGACGGACGACACCGACCTCGGCCATGTCGCCTACGTCCTCGCCCACGGCGCCGGCTCGCGGCTCGACGCGCCCTTCCTCGAGGGAGTCAGCGCGCGGCTCGCGGCAGGCGGGGTGCCGGTGATGCGGTTCCAGTACGCCTACATGGAGCTCAGCGCGCGCGACGGGCGGCGTCGGCCGCCGGATCGTCGGCCGGTGCTCGAGGTTGTGCACCGCGCGGCGATCCGCGACGCGGAGGAGCGTTTTCCGGGCCGCAAGTTGCTGCTCGGCGGCAAGTCGATGGGCGGGCGCATCGCGAGTTACCTCGCAGCGGAAGGCGAGACGTGCGCGGGTCTCGTCTTCCTCGGCTACCCGCTACATCCCGCGGGCAAACCCGACAAGCTGCGCACGGAGCACTTCGCCGCGCTGGCGCAACCCGCGCTCTTCGTGCAAGGCGCACGGGACGCGCTCTGTGATGCGAAGTTGTTGGAGACCGCGCTCGAGGTCTACGGCGGGCCGAAGACGGTCGAGATCATCGAGGACGCGGATCACGGCTTCGACGTGCCGCGTCGCTCCGGCCGGAGTACGGACGACGTGCTGGGCGACGTCAGTGGCCGCGTGTTGCGGTGGGTGCGGGCGACGTTTCCGGTGTGAAATCAGGAATTGAAAATGGGTTGCCGAATCGGCAACGACCGTGCGCAACCAGCGGCCGTCCGCGAGCGCGAACGTTGTGATCCTGTTCAGCGCTCCAAGAACCCGAGCTCGGGCACATGGCGATTCAGAACGGTTCCGAGCAGCGGCACATGGCTGCGCTGGATCAACTGCACGACCGCGCCCGTGTCCGCCTTCGACGTGTCGCGCGCGCGTAACACGAGCAACACGTGATCGATCAACGGGAAGAGGCTGCGCCCTTCGCGGTGCTCGAGCAACGTCGGCGTGTCGAACAGGACATAACGACCCATCGTGGCGAGGTTCGCGAACAACGCCTGGGCTTTCGGAGTCGCGTACTCACCTGAGATCGCGGCGCGCGACGTCCCAGCCGGCAAGACGCGCAAACCCGGCACTCCCGGGACTTCGCGGATCACCTCGTCGAGGTCGGCGTGCCCGAGCAAGAGGTCCGACAAACCCGGCAACCCGTCGATCCCTGTGAATCCTGCGATGCCAGGGCAGCGCAAGTTCGTCTCGACGACGAGCACTTGGCTGCGTAAGAAGCGCGCCAGAGCCGCGCCCGTCGCCGCTGTGATGAGGCTCGTGCCGGCCTTGGCCGAAGGGCTCGTGACGAGCACACGTGTGTGCTCGCGGCCTTGGCCCTGGGCGGCGATCTCCGTCCAGACCGCGTCGACGAGCGGTTCGAGAAGTGCGAGGGACTCGTGCAAGGGCGTAATGGTGGCGAGGGAATTCGTTCTCACGCGACGTGCCTCCCGTCCTCGAGGCCAGCGACCTCGGGGACGACACACAGGACGTTCAGGTCGAATTCACGTTCGATCGTCTCGCGGTAGCGAATCCGGCGATCGGAAAGCTGGCGCAACGCAGCGAAGCAGATCCCGAGGACGAGGCCGCCGAAGAGCCCGAGCCCGAGCGGCTTCGTGCGATTCGGCCCGTCCTTCTCGAACGGCAAGCTCGCCTCACGGAAACGCGCGAGGTTCGAGCGCCCTTCCTGGTCGAGCAGCGCCAGGGTGTCGAGCTCGGGGATCTGCTGCGAGATGCGAGTGAACTTCTTTTGGGCGTTGTCGAGGGTCGCGCGGTGCAGCTCGTGTTGCGGTTGGCACTCGCGGATCTTCTTGAGGCGCTGCTCGAGCGAGAGCTTCTGCTTGCGCTCCTCGGCGACCTGGTCGGCGAGGGCCGCGAGGTTGGACTTGCTCTTCGCGAGCTCGAGCTGGGCCTCGGCGATGACGGGGTTGTTCTGCGCGGCGAGAGCCGCTGCGTACGGGTCTGAGGTGAACTGCGGCGTCTCGAGCAGCTGGCCCTCGACGGCGCTGCGCTCTGTGCGCGCGGCCTCGAGCTGGCGCTGCGCCGTCGTCACCAAGCTCGGCCGGGACTCGAGGTCGGCGATGACCGCCAGGGCCTCCTGGCGACGCTTGACGAGCGCCTCCCAGTAAGGATTGAGCGCCTTCCCGCCGAGCGCGGAGGAGTCGCCATTGAGTTGACCCTCGAGAGTCGTCACGTATTGGCTCAAGCGCTTCCCATCGACCTCGAGCTGCGCGATGTTGGCGTCGCGCAGGCGCAAGGCAGCGACAGCGTCGAGGTAATCGCCGTCGATGTCCCAGAAGCCGCACTCTTCTTGGTACGCGCGGTATTCGTTGTTGAGCTGGGTCAGCTTCTGGTGCTCGTTGTCGAACTGCTCCTTCAATTCCGCGAGCTTGCCGCTCGCGCCGAACACATCGATGTGGTGCTGCAAGAAACCCTCGATCAGCGCGTTGAGAACGAGCTGGGCCTTTTGCGGCGACGAAGCCGTGTACGTGATGTGCAGCAGGTTCGTGTCTTTGACCGGCAGGATCTCGACCGAGCCGAGCAGCGTCTTGACTGCCGTCTGCTGACAGAGCGGGCCTTCCCCATTGGCGCACGGATTGTCGAGACCCTTGAAGCGGATCAAGACACCCTGCAATTGATGCATGATGCTCCCGGCGAGTCCGGCGTTCCGTGGCGAGCGACTCGGGTCCTCGACTCGCAGCACTTCGCGCGGTCCGAGCTCGCGCGCGACACGCTCGTAGATCGCCGGATCACGCAGGAGGTCGATAAGGTCGAGGATGCCGGGCGCGGTGCGCCGCCGGCTCCACTCATCATCGGCGACCCCCATCACCGTCTCGTCGGTGATCATTTGGCGCGCGCTCGCCTGGTTGCGCAGCTTGGCCTCGGACGTGTAGACGTTCGGCATCGAGGCCCCGATCACGAGGCCTACGAGCGCCCCGAGCACGGTGAGCCCGAGGATCATCACGCGCGAGCGCGCGATGCCGTAGACGAAGACGACCCGCGAGTCGAACGGCAACGGTGTCGAGCCGCCGCCCTCGGAGAGCGGGTCGGCGTCACGCGTAGCGACGGAGGCGTGGCGTCCGAGGGGTTCAGGGCGAGGAGCCATGGTGCGAGTGATTGGAGTGCGCGCGAGAGGCGCGATCAGGGCACAAAGATCTGGGGCACAGGGATCATCCGGCGAATGAAGTTCTCTAGGTTGATCGCGACCCGGTCGATCTTCGTATTCGGCACGAACAGGATGTCGTGCGGTTGGAGCAGCACGGTCGCCTCCCCCCCCCAGTGTTCCCGGCGGGCGTCGATGCGCCAGGAATACTGCTTGCGCTCGACTGGATCCCAGCGGATCAGCTGGGTGTTGCTGAGCCAAGCGGTGCGGGTCGACGGGCCGCCGACGGCCCCCAGGGCCTCTACGAGGGACAGGTGGCGATCCGGGGGCAGGAAGACCTGATTGGTGTTGCGGCCGGTCAGCTCGCCGAGGACCGTGACGAAGCGCGGCGCGGGCTCGGCGATGCCGACCGACAGCAGCGGCTCTTCGGGCATGACCCGCCCGTAAGCGACCGTCAGGACCTCGTCGAGGTCCGACGGCAAGAGGCCGGCGACCCGCATGTCGTCGAGCCCGACGAACGACGCGCGCCCGTCGGGCTGCACTCGGACGTCCTGGTTGAGCTGGTAACTCTGGTCGGTGGTGATGCCGCCAGGGCCGGGGATCTCCTCGGAGATCACTTTCACGCGCAAGAGGTCGCCCGGCGCGATGAGGTCGTCGCCGACACGCTGGGTCTCGTTGATGAGGGGCGCGATCTCGTAGAGCGGCGGGCCCATGGCGGCGGAGCAGCCGACCGCCAGCGTGGCGAGCAGCGCCAGGACCAGCGAGCGGGCCGGAAATTCTGTGGGGAAGCAGTGCATGGGTTGCGAGGGGTCCGGCGGGGCGTTCAGGAGACTCCCCTGTCCCCCTTCGACACAACTACGAGTGCCCCTGAAACGGGATCGCGGCTCAACGCCCCTGGGTGGCCTCGGCCCCGGTCCGGACCGCGACGATGCGGCCGTCGGCGGAGAGCCGCAGGACGGTCGGGATGGGCAGCCGCAGGAGGTCGACGACGAGGTCGAGGCCGGCGCGGTTGGCCTCGTCGTCCATCGAGAGGAAATAGGCCGGGAGCCCGGGGCCACGCGTCCGTAGGAGCTCCTGGGCGCGGCGATGGTCGGTCGGGACGTCCACGGAGAGCATGATCGTCGGGGTGCCTCCCGCGCGGTGCTGCTCGGCGTGGTGCGGCAGGTCGGCCACACAAGGGCGGCAGTAACTCGCCCAGAACACGAGCTCGAATTCGCTCCCGCCGCCGGCGGTGAACGTGTTGAGGCGGGTTGGACGACCTTCGAAGTCGAGCACGTCGAGCGGCGGCAGAACGGCGCCGAGCGGCACCTTGAGGCCAGCCGCGAGCGGCGCGCGCAAGGTGGCGCTGTTTCGTTCGCGGCCGCGGGCGACGCCGAGACCCCGGACGAGCACGAGGCGCTCGCCCGTAGGCACGGCGCCGAACTCCTCGGGCTTCGTGGTCCCGGGCCAACGCACGCGCACCTTCGCGCTCTCGGCGTCGCCGAGCCCGAAGTGCAGTGACGGCGGCTGACACGAGGCGAACCCCGAGCCGCGGCTGAACACCTGAGCCAACGGCCCGCGCGGGCCGTCGACTGTGACGACGGCGCCGATGGGCTCGCGCCCCTCCGACACGAGACGGACCTCGAGGAAACCGCTCGCGGGGTCGAGCTCGTTGCGGAAGAGGTGGTGCCGCTCGCGCTGGATGTTGTGAACGAACAGGTCGACGTCGCCGTCGTCGTCGAAGTCCGCGGCGACGATCGCGCGGCCGTCGAGCGGCGAGTCTGCGCCGGTTACGTCGGAGACGTCGACGAAGTCACGTTTGTTGCGCGACAAGAAAAACTTCGTGCGCTCGTCGCCGTTGAAGGAGAAGCCGCGCTGCGACATCGCTTGCGCCCACGGGTGCAGGCCCGTGTCCATCTCGGGTTCGTGGCCGGGGTGTTCCGAGAGCGGCGGCGCCGCCTCGGCGCCCTTCATCAAGGTCGTCGCCACCACGTGGCGCCAGAAAGCGCTTCATGTGTCGGCGGTCAGGTCGCCGGTCACGAAGCCATTCACACACGCGACGTCGAGCAAGCCGTCGAGGTCGAGGTCCGCGAGGGCGGCGCCCCAGCCCCAGCCCGCGGACGAAGCGCCGTGGCCCGGGGGCAGCTCGTTGAAGCCGCCCAGGCCGTCGCCGAAGAAGATGCGGTTGCCGATCGCGTGCTGGCGCAGGTTGGCCGCGGCGCGGGCGTCGCCCTCGAGGTCGAGGTGACTGAGCAACCGCGAGCCCGCGACCGAGGTCGGGCTCGAGAGGTACAGGTCGAGGTTGCCGTCGCTGTCGAGGTCGCCCCAGTTGCAGCCCATCACGATGCCGGGCGCGTCGACGCCGAGGGCCTCGGCGACGTCCTCGAACGTCCCGTCGCCGCGGTTGCGCCAGAGCTGGCACGGCCCGAAGTTGTTCGCGACGTAGAGGTCCTGGTCGCCGTCGCCGTCGAAATCCGCCGAGGCGCAGGCGTAGCCCCACGACACGTCGGCGAAACCTGCGCGCTCGGTGTGGTCCTCGAAGCGCCCCTCGATGTTGCGCAGGAACATGTCGGGGTCGCCGTTCGTGGCGCGCAGCCACGAGTCGTTGCGGTCGAACTCCATGCGCCCGTAACCCGTCACGTAGACGTCCATCCAGCCGTCGCCGTCCGCGTCGAACACCGCGAGCGAATAGGCGGCGAGGTGGCGCCCGAAGCCGCGCGCCGCCGTGACGTCGCGGAAGTGGCCGGCGCCGTCGTTTTCGTAGAGGCGGAGCGAAATGCCGCCCGGCTTGCGGTCCATCCCGATCCAGCCGACGTGGGCGACGGCGAGGTCCTGATCGCCGTCGCGGTCGTAGTCGAAGGCGACCGCGCCGGTGCCGCCGATGTCGGCCGCGAGGCCGCGCGCGGCGGCGTCCTCGACGAAGCCGCCCTCGCCGGTGTTCAGGTAGAGGAACGAGCGCAGGCCGCTGGGCACGAATAGATCGAAACGCCCATCGCCGTCGAAGTCGGCCGACACGAGCCCATTCCACGCGACGGTCTCGTTGCCGGGCGCGCCGAAGGCCGGCCCGTCGTAACCGACACCGACGGCGCGCGAGACCTCGGAGAACGAGGCCGCGGGCTGACGCAATCGCTCGCGCGAGTCGATGCGCAGACGCGCGAGCTGCCACTCGCCGCCGACGTTGACGAGCTGCGCCTCGCCTTTGGCCGTCAATGCGTCGAAGCTGCCGTCGGCGCGCTCGCCTACGATGTGCAGTTTCAATTGCGCGCGGCCCCACTCGACGAGCTTGGCGTCCTCGAACGACACGCCGATGAGCTTGATCTGCGCCTGGGTCACGCGTCGCCAGTCGCCGATGTGCGACGCGAGGCGCTCGATGTAGGCCTCGCGCCCGAGGACACCGCTCGCGACGGCGAGGGTGCGCGTGCGCTCGGCGCCGAGCGGCAGTTCCTCGGCGCGCGCGGTTGCCTGGCTGTCATCCGCGTCCTCGTACCAAGGGTCCTCGCCGAGAAAGTCCGGCGTGAACCACGCGCGCATACCATCGAAGTCGCGCACCTGGATCTTCTGCGCGAGGGCGATGAGCCAATCGGTGAGGACCTCGGCGAGGCCTTCGTTGCGCGTGACACCTTGCAGCACGCGCTTGGGCGTGGGCAGCTCGACGCGCTGGACCGCTGCGGGCGCGGGTGCGGCGGTCGATGGCTCAGCAGGCGCCGGCGTCCCGCGCCCACAGCCGGCCGCGGCAGCTATAGCGACGAGGGCCGACCCGAGGACGGCGCGGCGCCGGGGGATACGAAGGGGCTGGATCACGGTCGAACGAGGGCGACTCATTCTAAGACGGTTTGGCAGGAGGCGAAGGCGAGGGTTCAACTCGAAGCTTCGGCCAGGGAAGGGGCGCAACTCAAAGGCGACCCCGACCCGAATCGACGGCGCCGACACGATTCTCGATTGGAGCCCTCAGACCGGCCGGCGCCTCGGAAGCGAGGCCGAGAGCCCTCATGGACGACGCGCTGCCCCCCGATTGCAGTCCTTGCCGCTCGGCGCCTGGATGTCCGGCAGCCCACACCGGGCTGGCCTCCAGCGCGCCGCTCCGCTGCGATCAGTCGTCGACCTCGGTCCGCGTCGGGATCGGCACCCAGATCGGCCGCACGCCGATGGAGTTGTCCGACGAGCTCATGTTCCGATCAGCCCGATGGAACACGTGCGTCGTCTTCGGCGGCATTCCATAGGACCCGCCGCGCATCGACTTCCCGCCATCCGGAATCTCGTCGTTCACAACGAGGCCATCGCCGGGGCGAAGATCCAAGCTGTGGTAGAGCACCTTGTAGTCGTCGCGGCAGTGCTCCCAGACGTTGCCGAGGATGTCGTACAAGCCCGCGGGGTTGGGCAAGAACGAGCCCACGGGCGCGTTCTCCCAGAATCCGTCCGTTGCGCCTCCGACCTCGGGCGGGTTCTGATCGTCGCGGTCACCTGGCCAATGGAGGCTCGCGTACCCGAACAAGTCGTCTTCTCGCGGGCCGAATATCCAAGGGTGTTGGGAACCGAAACGTGCGGCACACTCCCATTGCGCTTCGGTTGGCAGGCGCATCTGAAAATGCGCGAGGAGCCGCTCGGCGTTGGACCACGTGACCGAGTCCACGGGATGGAGGCCCGTGGTGACGACGTCCCCGAACACCTTGCCGACGTAGTTGTAGGACGGGTTGATTCCGAAGAGGCGCGACCACTGATCCTGAGTCATCTCGAACTTGCTCAAGAGGTACGGCTCGAGCACCACGCGCGTTGGCACACCGTAGTGTGCATAAGCCTTGAAGGACTCGACGAGGAGCGGATCCGCGACAAGCCTCTCATCGAAGCCCACCTCGGCCGCGCCGCACGGCAGCAACACGAAGACCAATGCATCTCCGAGCGCTGGGCGAATGATCGACTCCGGGTCCACCCGAAACGGCACGGCTCCGGTCTGGAACGCCGCGAACTCTTCCAGTCCCGACACAGGATCGGGCCCGAGCGGTTCGAGCCCTTCATAGGGTCGCAGCGCACAACCCGCGAAACGGGCGTCATCCGCGAGGCGCTCACGCGCGGCGCGCCATGCTGGCCCATGGGCGACAACCGTTTCGGCGTCGAGGTCCGCTGCACGCGCACGTCGCGCGCGGATCTCGTGCAGGAAACCCTCGCCTTCCGCAAGGCGCTCGATGCGTTTGATCAGAGCCTGGCCCTGTTGGGTGATCGACGCGGGATAACTCACATCGGAGGTGAGTTGCGCGAACGCCACGCGGTGAGCCGGGAGTCGCGCATATAGGGTCACCGCGCGCGCCAACCAACCGTCCATCGCGGCCAGGCGGGACGAATGCTGGGGCCAGAGGTCCTCCACCTCTTCCTCAAGACCTACGACGAGCGCCTGATCGTCGAACCAGGCTGCCACGCTGCGCGCGCGCGCTTCGTCGACCCGGGCGCTCACGACGACCGTGGTCACGACCGCGACGATGGACACAGCGGTTGCCGTGACAAGTGTCGCGATCGGCCGTCGCCGCACCGCGCGCGCGAGGCGCTCGAGACTCGTCAACGGCCGCGCGACCGTGGGCGCGCCCGCGAGCCAGCGTTCGAGGTCGTCCGCAAAGGCTGCGACGCTCGGATAGCGATGAATCGACGAGTACGAGAGCGCCTTCCCCAGGATGGCGTCCAGATCACCGGCGAGCTCGGTGACGTGAGTCGAGGCGGGCTCGACCTCGGTCTCGGCAACGCTGCGCACCAGCTGCTTGAGGGAGCACCCCTGCAATCTGCGCGGGGCCATGCCCGTAAGCAGCTCGAAGAGCATCGCAGCGAGGGAGAACTGATCCGCGCGCCCATCGACGACCCGCTCGCCGGCCTGCTCGGGGGCCATGTAGGTGAGCGTCCCGAGGAGCGCGTCATTCGTTGTTGTGGGGCCGATCGGGCTCGCGTCACCTGACCAGCGCGCGATGCCGAAATCGAGCACCCGCAGGCGCGAGGATCCCGGACTCGGACTCCGCAATACGAGCACGTTATCCGGCTTCAGGTCCCGGTGCACGACGTCGTGCTCGTGCGCGTGATGCACGGCGCGCGCCACCTCGATGAGCAGCGCGACACGCGCGCGGCGGTCGAGTCCCTCTTCTTTGGCGTGTTGGGTGATGGGACGTCCGTCGACGAACTCCATCGAGAACCATGGTTGGGGCCCGAAGCCGAGGTCGACGACTCCCGCCTCGTAGATCGGCGCGATCCCGGGGTGCGAAAGTTGCGCCAACACCTCGGCCTCCTTGCGCATGCGGTCCGCCGGGCGCGCGCCGACATGGACCGCATGGAGCAACTTCACCGCGACCTTGCGCTTCGGCGCGAATTGCACGGCGAGGTAAACCACGCCGTGCGAGCCCATCCCGAGCTGCCGCTCGAGTTTGTAGTTCGCGATCTCACCCGGCATGACCGGATCAAATGGCCCACGAGTGAGGCGGAATGGTCGCTCGAGAAACGACCCGGGCTCCTCTGCGCCGTCGAGGAGAGCGAGGGCCTCGTCGATCAGAGTGAGCCCCTCCAACTCGCGCGCGAGGAACTCTCGCCGCGCCTCGGGCGGCAGATCGAGCGCCGCGTGCAACGCTTCGCGCAACGAGGAATTTCGCGGCAGTTGCTCGTGGCGTGTCATAGAAACGGGATTCTGCGCGGAACTCCAATCGCGCGCAACGACTCCCAGATCGTTGCGCTCGAAGTGAGCGCGGACCCTCGCCCATCGCTCAGCGCGAGGCCCAGTCAGATCAGCCTCCTCCTACGGCGCGGAGAAGGCCCAGAGGGAGCCGCCCTCGAAGGCACTCGCGGCGAGCGCCGGCTTCAGGCGTCGCCTCAATCGGCGATCTGGTCCAGGATTCCGGACGGATTCGTACTCAGTGTCCAAGCACCAAAACAAGCGCAGAGAAGACTGAGGGCGGACCGCTTCAATGCGACGAGGTCGGAGCTGATGAGCGCCACGATGACGGCCAAGGGCGCGAGCGCGGCGGCTAGGATCCCGGGCCAGACGGTCCATTCGAGGATCCAGACTGCGGAGGGCAGAGTGGACTCGAGGCGTCCCATGCCCAGCATCAGAGAGGATCCAGCTCCGAGCCAAATGCCGAGCGGCAGCGGCGCAGCGGCAGCCAAGCTCACCGTCGCGACGGGCCGTGCCCACCTCGTGCAGGTCGCGCGGAAGCGGACGAGCAACGGCGCGAGCACGAGGCCCGCGCCAAACGACAGCAAGAGGAGCGCCGCGGGTTGTCTCGCGCCAAGAGTCAACGCGAGGTCGATGATCTCCCCGAGAATCATGGACTCATTGTACGGGAGCGATCCACGTGTAGTGCCAGAGCGACGGCGCCTCGAGGTAGCTGATGAAGGCTCTTCGCGCTGTCAGCGCTGCATGACCACGTACCACCAGGATCGCTGCATCGGATTGACGTCCATTGTTTTGACTCCGCGCGGCAAGCGCGACTTGTCGAGCGAGTGACGTTCACGCAACAAGTAGAGCGTGCGCTCGTCGATCTCCAGCGGGCGAGCTCGTCGACCCTCATTCGACACGCCTGCCGCTGCCGAGGTCCATCAACACACTCAGCGGGAGCGTCGCGAGTGAGGCGGCGTCGACTGCAGTGTTGAGCGCCTGCCACACGTCAACGGCGCGCTCGACGTGGAATCCACTCAGGCCCTGATCGAGCAGCCAGACCTCGTCACCCGGACCCTCGAAGAGGTGGTAGTAGGGGCCACTCTCGGGGCGGAATCGGCCCTCGGCGACTTGCTCGAGCCCCTTGTCTTCACTCGGCAGCAGCTGCGCGGGAGGAAGCACCGAAGGCAGGGACCGTCCACGCTGACTCCATGGTCGACATGCTGTGCCGGTGACGGACGCGCTCCCCAACGCCGCGAGCAACAATACGGCCCAACTGGCGCACCGAAGCGCGCGAATCGAGGATGCGTGGCGTTCCGGCCTGCGGAGGATCGTCCTTTGAGGGTGCGCCGAATGTCAAGCCCGTGTCGTGCGGCGAGAGCCCCGCAGCGAACTCGCCGATGAGAGCGCCCCCGTGCCGCCGCCCATTGGGCGGGAGCGCGGAGGCGCTTCGAAACCAATTCAACTCAACGAATCAGGCGTAAAGACCGCCGAATGCGCTGGGTTTGACCGGTCCAGCTAGATCAGTTGAACATCAGCGTGCGACCGTCAGTGAAGTTCGACTGCGGCTGGCCCATCGGGCCGATGTCGCGGAACCAGGCCTGGAAGTTCCAGGTCTGGCCTGCGGCGATCGACACGAACACCGGGCCGGCTGGGGTCTGCGTCAAGTTCAGCGCGAGTCTGAACGTACCGCCCGCGCCAGAGTTCTGGATCTGGCCTGAACCGACGTAACGACCGATCGTGCCGCCGAGGCAGAGGACGCCGTTGCTGCCGCCCGGGTTCGGGATGTTGCCTTGGGTCATGCTCGTCAAGAAGAAGCCGAACTGGTTCGCCGGCACGTCGCTCGCCGTCAGCGTCACGTTGTTGTTGGCTGCGGTCAGCGAACCGGTCGCGGTCAGCACCGCCGAGTTACCGGTCGTGTTGACCACGGCCGGGCCACAGTAGCTCGAGCCGAGACTCCCGCCACCCGGGGCATCGAACGCGAAGTTGTCGAGGCCCACCCCGGCCACGCCGCTCGGGAAGGTCATCAGCACGCGATCGAACGGCCCGGAGCCGGTCCAGTAGTGCGGCGGGTTCGGGAAGCCTCCGGAGTAATTGAAGTTGCCCACGCCGAGCGAGGTCGCGCCCAGGAACAACTCGATGCGGTAGGCGTGGTTGACCTGGTCGATGAAGAGCGCCTGGAACTCGTTGTGCGGCTGCGCGAGGAGGATGTCGAAGCCCGCCCCGGCGGCGCCGTTGTCGAGCGGATCGGGGCTCGTCGCCACAGTCAGGACGCCGCCCTGGGAAATCAGGCCCTGTCCCATCACGTTCGACGCGGCAGTCAGGGTGTCGCCGCCCGGCGCCCATGAACCGACGAGCGAGACCGACGTGATGCCCGCCGCCGTGAACGCCGACGCGCCCGACGCGATCGGCCCCGTGGCGACGAAGGGGTTGTCGAAGTCGAGCACGATCGTCGAGTTGACCGAGGGGCCAACAAATTGATTGACCTGCGCGGAGGAAGCGGCGACGAGGCAGGTCGTCGCGAGAGAGAGCTGGAGGAGACGCATGAGTGACCTTCTGTGAGTGGAGAAACCGGCGGGCCGACCTTGGCCCCGCCTTACCAAGTTAGGTTAGCGCGGTGGCGCGACGCGCCAAGGGGGGCGGCTCTCGCTCCGAGAATCGGGGCCCATAGGCCGTCCAGCTCGGTCCCGACAGCCCTGCAGCGCCGCGCCGCCCCCGCAGCAGCCCCGCGTCGAGGGCCACGGTCTGCACCTCATCCGAGTGTCAACACCGCCGCCTGCGCGAGGCCGATCAAGAATCCCAGCACGCCCCCCAGCACCTCGATCGAGCGCAGCTCGCGCGCGGCGACCTCCAGGATCAGCGTCTCGAGGCGCTCGACCTCGAACGCGGCCACCTTGCGTTCGACGACCTCCTGCACGTCGATGCCGTCGCGCACGGCGGTCTCGATGCTGGCCAGGACTTCAGTGCGGCGCGACACGACCCCGCGCACGGCGGCCTCGCGCAGCTCCTTCACCCGGTCGGCTGTCAAGAACGCGCCTACGAGCGGCAAACGCTGCAGCTCTACGATCTTGGGCGCGAGGCCGCGCTCGAAGGCCGTATCGACGATGGCCCCGAGGTCGATCTTGTCGAGGGCGGTCAGCATGTCGTCATGGGAGAAGAGGTGCTCCCCCACCACCCGGCCGATGCTGCGCGCGAGCTCGGCCTGGCGCCGCGGCACGAGGCCCTGGAGGGTCCAGCCGAGGACGCGCACGGGCCGCACGGGTCGGAAGATCATCCGCACCGCCAGGTAGTTGGTGCCGTAGCCGATCAGCGCTCCGACACCGGGCAACAGGATCCAAGGGGTCGCGCCTTCGAGCATGGGCCGGGGAGGGTACACGGTTCCCTACATGGAGGCGCGCGGCTCCAGGTGCCCGCTTGGAGCCCGGGCCGCGGCCACCCGATCTCCGAGCGGTGCTCGGCGACCTTTGAATCCGAATCGAGCGCGAAAGCCTCCGCAGCTACCAGGGCTGCATCCAACGGCCCGTGTGGGCCGAGACCAGCGACATGGAAGCTCCGCTAGACGAACCCCGGCGATTGGCCCCTCGGAATCGGCACACGAAGAGCTACGATCCGCGTGCCATGCACGGCTCAGAGCTGACGCGAGGCAGCGCGGTCGCCGCGACGAACGCAGCAGGAAACGCGGCGTCGATCACGCCCTTGGCGGACCATCTGCGCGGTCGCCATGGGTCCGAGCGGAGCTACCGCGCCTTTGTGCTCGGCGCGACCGGTTACGTCGGTCGCGCGCTGGTGCCGGAACTGCGGCGGCTCGGGCACTCGACCGTCGCGCACATGCGCGCGGAGTCGCCCCGCGCGGGCCTCGCGCCCGAGTTCCGCGCCGTCGGCGCCGAGGTCGACATGACCGCGCTCGAGCCGGATGCGCTGCGTTCCCGCCTCTCCACGCTCGCGCCCACGCACATTTTCTTGTGCCACGGCACGACGAGCCGACGCGCGAAGAGCGAGGGCCTCGCGGATCCCTACGAGGCCATCGACGTCGGCCTCACGCGCCTCGTCGTCGACGCCGCGCGCGCATTGCCTGAGCCGCCGCGCATCGTCCTCTTGTCGTCGATGGGCGCGGGCGGCCGCGGGGCGTACCTCGCCGCGCGAGGGCGCGCGGAGGCCCTCGTGCGCGCGAGCGGCCTGCCCTTCACCCTCTGCCGTGCGCCGCTGCTGTCGGGCCCGGATCGAGACGAGTCGCGCCCGCTGGAGCGCGCCGCAGCGGCGTTTCTCCGCCCGGCGACCGCGATCGCCGCGAAGCTCGGGCTCGCGCGGGTCGCGAGTCGATACTCTCCGATGGACGCGCGCGAAGCGGCCGATGGGCTCGCCCGCTCGGGTTTCCATTACATGACGATCGACCGCGTGGTGCTCGCCGACGAGCTCCGCCGGATCGGGGTCTACGAACGCGAGCGCTGGGGCCCACGCTCCACGCGCGACGAAGGGAGGCACTGAGGATGGATCGGCACATGCACGAACCCGCCCGCGGATCCCACACCCTGCGCATCTGGCAGGGCACGATCGTCGATATCCGTGGCGACGACGTCTTCGTCGACATGGGCCCGAGGCGCCAGGGGTTGATCTCCCTGCGCGCTTTCGAGGAGGCGCCCGCGGTCGGCGAGGTCTACGACTTCACCTTGCGCGGCCGCGAGGACGAGCTGTGGGCCCTCGCCCTGCCCGAAGCGCAATCGCTCGAAGCCTGGACCGAGATGGAAGAGGGCTCGCTCGTGTCCGCGCGCGTCGTGCGCGCGACACCCGACGGCCTGCAGCTCAAGGTCGGTCCGCTGCACGCGTTCATGCCGAAGTCGCAATCCGGCGTCGCGCGTGGACACCGCTACTCCGAGCTCGTCGGCCGCACGCTGCCCGTCGAGGTGCTGCACGTCGACGACGACAAACAGCGGATCGTCGTCAGCCACAAGGCCTTCTTGCAGCAACAGCGCCTGCACGGCGGCGAGGGCAGCGTCGTGCCCGGCATGCACGTACATGGGCGCGTGTTTCGGGTGGAGGACTACGGAGTCTTCGTGCGTTTCGGCCGCACGAGCGAAGGCCTCGTGCACATCTCGAACCTCGCGTTGGATCGGCCAGCGCACCCAGAAGAATTGTTCAAAGTGGGCGATCCGATCGAGGCCCTCGTGCTGACCGTCCGTTCCGGCGGCAAGCGCATCGGCCTCGGCGTGAAGCAGCTGCTCGAGAACCCGTGGAAGCGCGCCGCGCGCGATTTCCACGCCGGTGAGCTCGTGGAGGTGACCGTCATCCGCGTGCGCGAATTCGGCGCGTTCGTGCGCCTCGCGCCCGGCGTCGAGGGCCTCGTGCCGGTCTCCGAATGCCCCGGCGGCAACTTCCGCCGTCACCTGCCCGAGGGCGGCCGGGTCACCGTGCGCATCGTGCGCATCGACGAGAGCGAGGAGCGCGCGTCGTTCTCGTTGATGCACGAGGGCGGCGCGCCCGTGCAGCCCGGCGCAGCCTCCGATCGCGCGGCCTTCGAGGCGCGCCGCGACGAGCTGCAGACCGAGCAAGCCATGACGTCCCTCGGGAGCCTCTTGCGGCGGGCTCTCGAAGGCAAACCGCGGGCGTCAACGGCCTGAGCGGGGTCCGTGCGTCACTCCAAGTAGCGCCACGGCTTCGGGAAGAAACGCCACTGACCGTTGACGTGCACGAGCCCGTCGAAGGCCATCCCGGTATCCGCGCCGGGCGGGACGAACTTGAAGCGATAGAAAGTCAGGCCCGGCTCGAGCTTGTCCGCCATCCCCGCGTACCCGCCCGGGAACTCCGCGGACTCGCCGGTTCCCGCGCGGAGCTCCTCGGTCGTCGCCGACCAGAGGCGCAGTTCCGTCTGGCCCTCTTTCGGACCGATCGCGACAGGCGTCGCCCAGAGGGCGGCGGCCCCGTCACGCACCTTGGTTGCGGCGTCGCCGACGAAGACGTCGTCGTAGTCCTTCGAGGTGGGCTGAAGCGCCTTGGTCAGCGCCATCCCGTCGGCGCCCGGCGCCGCGAGCGCCGTCAACAGCGCGCGAGCGCCCTCCTTGGTGCCGGAGTAGGTGCTCGGGCCGGCAGCGACCTCACTCGCGGTGCCGCACCCGCTGAAGAGCGCACTGACGAGCGCGAGGCCGACGAAGAGACAGGACAGCGATATCGAACGCACGGGAGACTCCTTCCAAAGGAACGACGGAGACGCGCCCCGAATAGGGCTCGCGCACGGACACATCGTAAAGGAGCCCTAGCGAGCGTCAACAAATCGACGTCGCGGTCGAAGTCCACCGACGAGGTCCCTCGCCGCCTTGCCGCACACCAGCGCACCCAGGACAGTCGGCGTCCTCACATCTTCCCCGACGATCATCTTCGTCGCCGCGAGCTGTTGCTCCAGTGTCCGCTCGTTGGCCTCGAGTACGCCCGCCGCGACCGCCACCCTCAAATACTCCAGACGAAACCGATCGAGATCGAGGTCCTCGAGACTCGCCGAACGCAGGGGTTGCAAGTCGTAGGGGCGGTCCGAAAACCGGCGACGCTCGTTGAGGACACGTTCGTCCTGCACTGAAGCAAGCGCCCGTCTCGGTCCCGTCCGGATCCAGATCCGGCCTTGATAACGTACCGGCGTACTGTCCAAAGGGAAGACTGTCACCACGGCCACGGGGCTCCCATGGATGACGCGCCTCTCGACCACAAGGCTCGGCGGGGGCAAGATCTGACCGTCTGTCCTGATATCGGCGAGCTGACGCAAGAGCTCGTCGGTGATCTCTAGGCCTGAGGATGTCCCATCGTCGCGAAATCCGATGAAGACAACGCCCGCGCGCTTCCGTGCTGCGAGATCATTGGCGAATGCGCAGACCGCCACACGGACCTTGTTAGGTGCGCTCCCCTCGAGGCTCTCTTTCAACTCCAGCAGTCCTGACTCGCGCTCAGCTAGCAACTCGGCCAGTTCATCGTCGGAGTAGGCCTTCATGGCGATTCGTGCAACCTCTGGTGCGGTGATGACCGCGCGTACGTGTCGAACCCGAGCCACAGTGGGCGACGAGCTGGGGAGAGGGTAGCCGAGGCCTTACGACTCTCGCTCGGCGCCACCGAGCGCGGCGAGACACGCGGTGGCTAGCTCTGCCCTCGCGACGGTCGTCGAGGTCCCCGTCGCCAGCACCTTCAGCTGCACGAGGCCCTCCGCCATTTCGGCCGGGCCCGCGATGAGCGCCAGGGCGAAGCCGCGGCGCGCGGCGTATTCGAGCTGCTTGCCGAGCTTCTTGGGCTCGGGGTAGAGCTCCGCGCCGATGCCCGCGGCGCGCAGCTCCGATGCGATCGTCAACGACGCTGTGCCGTGGTCCGCGTCGAAGAGGGTCACGAGCACCGGACACGGGGCGCTCGTCGCGGCGACCATGCCGAGCTCTTCCATCGCCGCCAGCAAGCGGTCGACGCCGAGCGACGCGCCGACGCCGGGCAGGCGCTGTTTGGTGTAGAGGCTCGCGAGGTCGTCGTAGCGGCCGCCCGAACAGCAACTGCCGATCTTCGGCAAATCACCGAGGAACGTCTCGAAGATCACGCCCGTGTAATAATCGAGACCGCGCGCGATCGCGACATCGAGCGCGAGGCGGCCAGGGGGCACACCTGTTGCGCGCGCTGCCTCCACCACGCCGCGCAAGGATCCGATGCCCAATTCGCCGGCGGCGCTGCCCTGGACGAGCTTCGGCAGCTGCTCGAGAATTGCCTCGGCGTCACCGCTCGCTCCGGAATCCGCTCCGGTATCGGCGCCGAGCCCTGCGAACGCGAGCACCTCAGTCGCCTGCGCTGCGCTGACCCCCGCAGCCGCCAATTCCTCGGTGACCTTCGCCGGCCCGACCTTCGCGAGCTTGTCGAGGGCGCGCAGCACGGCCACCGAGTGATCCTGGAGCTCGAGCCGCTCGAGGAAGCCGTTCAGCACGCGCCGATCGTTCACGCGGATCGTGAAACGCTCGAACCCGAGCCGCCGAAAGAGCTCGTGGATCACGAGCACCGACTCCTGGTCCGCGAGCGCGCTCTCCGTGCCGATCGTGTCGAAGTCGCACTGCATGAACTCGCGGTAGCGACCAGCCTGCGTGTTCTCGCCGCGCCAGACGGTGCCGACGTGGTAACGCTTGAACGGCAGGCCGAGGGTCGGCGCGTGCTGCGCCGCGAAACGCGCGAACGGCACCGTCAGATCGAATCGCAGCGCCACGTCGCGTCCACCGGAGTCGGTGAAGCGGTAGAGCTGCTTGTCGCTCTCGTCGCCGCCTTTGCCGAGCAGGATCTCGGTGTACTCGAGCGCCGGCGTGTCGATCGGCGCGAAGCCGAAGTCGCGGTACACAGCCTTCGCGGTCTCGATCAGTTGCTCGCGCGCGAGGGCCGCGGCCGGGAGGTAATCGCGGAAGCCCTTCAGCGTCCGCGGCTCGATCTTCGGTGACGCGCCCATGGGGCGAACACGATACCCGCGCGTCGACGCGGGATCACCCCGAACCAGCGGCAACGGCCCGCGCCGCCCGGTCTGGACGCCAGATCACTTGTCGCGCACGCAGCGGAAACCGACCTGGTTGTTGCCGTCGGTCAGGGGTTTGTACTCGACGGCGCCGATGCGATACCCGCGGCACGCGTGAAAGGGCGGCGCGGCGCTTTCGCGGCAGAGGTAGCTCCCGCCGCGCGTCGCGGCGAGGTCCTGCTGCGGCACGAGCGCCGGATCGCAGCCCGCGGGAAAACCGTACGAGCGCTCCGCGGTCCACTCCCAGACGTTGCCGCCGAGATCCACGAGGCCGTTGGTCCCCGGCGGGAACGAGCCCACCGGCGCCGTGCCCACAAAACCGTCGAGGCCCTCGTCCTGGATCGGAAAGACACCCTGCCACGTATTCGCAGAGTAGACGCCGTCGCGCACGAGCTCGTCGCCGAAGGGGTAGGCCTGGTCCTTCGAATCGCCGCGCGCCATCGCGTACCACTCCGCGCGTGTCGGCAGCCGCTTGCCACACCACGCAGCGTATGCGCTCGCGTCGTTCCAGGACACGTGCACGACAGGGTGCTCGAGGCGCCCCTCGAGCGAGCTCTGTGGCCCTTCGGGCGCACGCCACGAAGCGCCCACGACGAGCTCGAAGATCGGCTCCCCGAGCGGCCCGGCCGCGGCGATGAAACACACCGAATCGCCGATCTTCTCGGCGTCCGTCACGTAGCTGGTCTCGGTCACGAAACGCTCGAATTCGCGGTTCGAGACCTCGCAGCGGTCGGCGAAGAAGGGCTGCACACGCTCGGGCTTGGCGTTTGTGTCGAGGGCTTGGCGCGAGCGCGGCACGTAGACCATCTCCGCGGGCGGCTCCGGTGGCGTGCGCGAGCAGCCGAGCGCGCCTGAGAGCGCGAGCGACAGCGAGAGTGAAGGGAGCAACGACCTACGACGCCGAAAGGGGTGTGTCATCGCGGCGCTCGAGCGCGTTGCGGCTCGTTCCGAGGTGCGTCCGGCCCGCGCTCGGGAAGCGGGGCCTCAGGTAACGGTGTCTCGGGCAAAGGGCGCGGCAGCGCGAGCCGCCCGATCAGATGCCGCATGGCCAACTCGGGCAACTCAGCGGCCACGACCGGTGAAGGCGCGCTGCGACGGACACCGACGAAGGCGGGCGCCAGCGCCCCCCCCGCAGCGTCCCCAGAGCCGGCGTCGTCGGCGCCCGACGTTGCGGACGAAACGGGCGGATCGACGTCGGCCGCCGCGAGGCAGGTGACGTGCAGCGTTCGCCGCCCGGGCGGCCCACCGTCGCGCGGCTCGCCGCGCCAGCCGGGCAGCGCCACTTGGCTGGGCGCGCCGAGGAACACGAGGCCTTGAAAGACGTCCGCGCGCTCCGTGAGCAGCGACGTCAGGGCGCCGAGGCGCTCGCCGCTGCACACGAGCACACGCGGCACGGTGCGTTCGCCCGCGGCCCACGTGGACACCATCCCGAGCGGCGTCCCCGGGCCCGCCCGGTCGCCGCTCACAAAACGCACCGCGACCACGCGCACGCCGCGCGCACCGAGGGCGCGCCAAGGCTCGCCCGCGGGCCCGTCGAGCCAGAGCGCGGGGTCGGACGGCGGCGGGACGTCGACGAACAGCGTGGCCGTGACCTCGGCGCCGAGCGGCGGTCCGATCCAGGCGGCGAATGGCGCCGGGACGCCTTCCTCGTATCCGGCACTTGGCGCGGTCCCATCCGGAGCGGAGACACCCTCGATGTCCGAGCCCGGAGTGTGCCCGTCTTCTGCGCTTTCGACCGCTGCGCTTTCATGTGCTGCGCCTTCGAGTGGGCTCGGCGCAGCCCGCACCCAATCGGCCAGCGTCCCGCGCCCCTCCGTCCGCACACCAAAGCGCCGCAGGCGAGCGAGCGGAGAGTCGAACGGCAGCGGCCGCGCCGCGAGGGCCTCGTCGAGGCCTTCGACGACCTCGAACGGCACGAAAAAACCCGGGACGACGTGCCCATCGCGTTCGAGCTCGAACGCGAGGAAGTGCTCGCCCGCTGGCAACGGCGGGAACGTCACCGGCAGCATCGCGCCCTCGAACCCGAACGCTCGCGGGTCGAACTCGATTCCCGCGAGGGTGATCACCCGATAGGCCGCAGGGTTCTCTTGCGTGCGCTCCGCAGGCGCGCGCGGAGTCGCGATCGCGAGGCGCAGCGCGAGCACCTCGGGCACACCCGCGAGCGCCGGTGCCTGGATCCACGAGAGGACGAGCTCGACCTCACACGCCGCGCCCGCCGCCAGCGCGCCCGGCACGGGCCGCAAGTCGAGGCTGTCCGCGATCGCGACGAGCGCGGGATAGGGTGCGCCCGGCGCGACGTCGCCGCGCGCGAAGCGAGTCGCCGCAGAGAGCACGTGCTCTGGGGGTGACATGAGCGCCGGCGCGCCGAGCGGCGCGCGCGCGGCGAAGACGGCGCGCGCGGCGGCCTGGCCCTCCGCGGTGGACTCCGCATAGGCCGCCACGAAGGCTGCGCGGCGCTCTGCCAGGATCCCTGCAGCATGCGCCGCGAGGGCGGCCTCGACGTTCACTTCGCGCAGGGGTGCCGCGCGCTGGGCGTCACCGACGCCGCCATCCGCGACCGGCGCGGCCACGTCCTGCGCCACGGCGACGACGGAAAACACCTCACTCGGGGCCGGGCACGCGAGCGTCAAGATCAACAGAGCGAACATGGTCACGACAAACGCCCACCCATCAGGGCCGGCCGGCGGTACACGACGGCGCCGTCCTTGATGACGGTCACCACGGGCGAACGCCCGAGCTCATAGGTCAGGTGCAGGTGATTTGGCAGATCGGTCACGACGACATCCGCGCGTTTGCCGACCTCGAGCGACCCGCGGTCGCCCGCGAGGCCCAGGGACGCCGCGGCGTTGAGCGTCGCGCCCGTGAGCGCCTCGGCCGCGGAGAAGCCGTAACGGAGCGCTGCGAAGCTCATCACCTCGAAGAGGCTCATGCAGTAACAGCTCCCCGGATTGAAGTCCGTCGAGAGCGCGGGCGCGAGGCCGCCTTCGACCATGCGCCGCGCGGGCGCCTCTTTGGACTCGCGCAAGAAGAGCGGGACGAGCGGACACAGCACCGGCACGACCCCCGCCGCTGCGAGCGCCTCGATGCCGCGTTCCGATACGTACTCGAGGTGGTCTGCGCTCGCCGCGCCGAGCTCGGCCGCGAGCTCCGCGCCCCCGAGCGGCGTGAGTTGGTCGACGTGCATGCGCACACCGAGCCCGGCCTCCTTCGCGGCGCGCATGATGCGGCGCGAGGCGTCGAGGCCGAACACGTGTTGCTCCGTGAAGACGTCCGCGAACTTGGCGCGCGACGCCGCCGCGGGCCAGAGCTCTTCGATCAAGATTCGCTCCCAACGCGCCGGGTCGGCTGTGTATTCCGGTGGCACCGAGTGCGCCCCGAGGCACGTCGCGACGAGGTCGACCGCGTGCTGTCGATCCGCGTCCGCGATCACGTCGAGGCCCTTCAATTCGTCCGCCACGGTCAACCCGTAACCCGTCTTGGCCTCGATCGTGGTCGTGCCGAGGGCGAGGAAACGATCGAGGCGTTGGAGGAGGCGCGCGGTCAAGGCCTCGCGCGAGGCGGCGCGTACGCCGGCGAGGCTCGAGCGGATGCCGCCGCCTGCAGCCGCGATCTCGAGGTAGGTCGCGCCGGCCATACGCTGCTCGAATTCGCCCTCGCGTGTGTCGACGAAGACCGGGTGGGTGTGGGCGTCTACGAGGCCGGGGATGACGACCCCGCCCGCGGCGTCGAGCTCCGCGCGGCCGACGTAGGCCGCGCGCAGCTCGGCGTCCGGCCCGCTCGCGACGATGCGGCCGCGGTCGAGGGCGAGGCCGTGCTTGGGCCGCACGGCGATGCGGCCGAGGTCCGCGCCGGAACGGCCCGCTTGGCCCTCGGGTGTCGCGAGCTCGGCGGCCCCGGTCACGAGCAGGTCGACGGTCGTGCGCGTTGGCATGCGGGACGGAGCATAACGGGCGCTGGCGGGGCGACTTGCGGGTGTCGAGTCAGGCTCCGCCAGTGCGGGTTGTCGAATCGGCGCCGCGTACCTGGTACCGTACGCCGATTCGAAGTACCGTACGCCGATTCGAAGTACCGTACGCCGATTCGAAGTACCGTACGCCGATTCGAAGTACCGTTCGACGATTCGAAATACCGTACGCCGATTCGAAGTACCGTACGCCGATTCGAAATACCGTTTGCCGATTCGAAATACCGTTTGCCGATTCGAAATACCGTTTACCAATTCGAAGTACCGTACGCCAATTCGAAGTACCGTACGCCGATTCGAAATACCGTCCGACGATTCGAAATACCGTCCGCCGATTCCCTCAGGCCGCGGCCAGCGCGAAGGCGCGCTCGATCGAACGGCGCAGCCGGGTGCGGGCGCGGAACACGATCATCTTCATGTTCGAGGCCCCCACACCGAGGCGCTCGGCGACCTCGCGGTACGCGAGCCCCTCGACCTCGACGAGGTGTAGCGCCCGTTGGTCGCGCTCGCTGAGCTCGGCGAAGGCGCGGGCGTAGTGCAACAAGACGAGGCCGTAGGCCTGCTGCAAGGGTCGCCGCGCCTCGCGCTGCACGAGCGAGTGCTCTGGGGACGGGCGCGGGTCCGCGACCTCCTCGAGGTGCCCATCATGCGCGCCAGTCGTCGGCGGTCCCGAGTAGCGTGTGCGCGCGGCGCGCCGCACGACGTTGGCCGTGATCGTCCGGGCCCAGCGCCGAAAGCTGCCATCGTCTTCCGCCCGGAACCCACCTGCATAGCGGTAGATGTTCACGAAGGTGTCCTGCATGAGCTCCAGAGGGTCGAGGGCGAGCCCCTGGCGCCTCGCGTAGTGCACGGCCCAGCCGAGCACGCTCGCGCGGGCGCCCCGGTAGAGCTCATCGAAGTCGTTCCCGGCCCGGGTCTCTCGGAAGCGCTCCATACGCTCGCAGAGATCGGCCTCGGACACGGGGCTAGGGCAGGCGACGAACGCGGACCAGGGGCCGGCGCCCACAGGACTCGGGGGGGAGGTAGCGACTCGCACAACTGGGTCACGCAAGGGCCGTGCCGCGGGGACGCCGCCCCCCGCTGGACCCCCGTCCGAACGGTGTTAGGACACGCGTCGCACGGGTGCCGTTACGAGACCGTAACGCTCATCCCCGTCGGAGGGACCCGTTCATGGCTTCCGACAGTGGCTGGCTGGCGGCCACAGGGGTCGAAACCAGAGGTACCGAACCCGACCCAAAAAGTAGGTGAGCGATGAGCGCGCGCGGGGCGCGCTCATCGCTCACCTACTTTTTGGGTCGGGTTCGGTACCTCTGGTTTCGACCCGCGGCCCATTGACGCAGGCCTCGGAGGCACTCGATGCGCCCGTCGTCCGCATCCGGTATTCTCCACCGCGACCCGGCCACCTCGACCCAGAGGGGGTCGATCGGTGCTCCGCGGGCCTGGAACTTGGGCTGGCTTGGCCCCGGGGCGCGACCCGCTCCGGCGCACTCCGACTCGTCCACACGATGACGCTGCCACGAACGAGCGCTACGGCGCCCACGACCGCGAACAACGGGTTCGGCCCCGCCGCCGAAGGCACCCTGCCCCTCGAGGGCGGCGGCCCGCCGCCACCAAGTTGGCCTCCGGCTCTGGCCGCGCCTCTCGACCTCGCGCCGGGGCCTCCGTCGAGCCTCGCGTCCGAGGTGGCCAGCGAGCCAGTGCCCCTGAACCTGCCGCCCATCAATCCGGCCGTCTTCTGGGTCGGCGCGCCTGTGGCGTTGCTCCTCGGCGGGCTGTGTGTGGCGCTGCGTACGAGCCTCCTGCGGGCCGTGCCCGCGGAGGTGCTCAAACACGCCCCCGCCGACCCGATCCGGCGCGCCCGCCTCGAGCGCCATTTGGCGCGCGGCGAGGCGCTGGCGGCGAGCGCGCACCTGCTCGAGATCACGTTCCAAGTCGTGTTCGTGACGCTCGCCGTGGCGCTCGCGATGGGCCCGTCGCGGCTCCAGACCCGCGAGGTCGCGCTGGCCGTGGCCTGCGCGGCGCCGCTCCTCTTGTTGCTCGGCGAGTGGCTGCCGACGTCGATCGCGCGCTCCCGCAAGGAGTGGGTGCTCGTGCGCCTCTTGCCGGGCTTCGCGCTCCTGCAGTGGCCGGTAGGTTTCCTGGTCCAGCTGCTCGAGTCGCTGCGGCGCGCGATCCTGCGCGGCCTCGGCATACGCGAGTCGAACTCCGAAGCGCGCGCCCTCGTCGAGGGCTTCCGCGCCATGGTCGAGAGCGAAGAGCTCGCGGGCTCGCTCGAAGACGAGACCCGCGAGCTGCTCGCCAACGTCATGGAGTTCCGCGACGTCGACGCCGCGGAGGTGATGACGCCGCGCACCGAGCTCGCGGCGGTGCCCGTCACCGCCAGCTTGCGCGAAGCGATCGCGGTATTCGCCGAATCGGGTTACTCGCGACTGCCCGTGTATGCGGGCACGATCGACACCGTGATCGGCACGATCGGCGCCCTCGAAGCGGCCAAGGCCGTCGCTGAGGACCGCGTGGACCGCACGACCATCGCCGAGGTCATGCGCCCCGCGATGCTCGTGCCCGAGACGAAGCGCATCACCGAGCTGCTCGCGGAGTTCCGCGCGAAGAAGCAGAAGATGGCGATCGTCGTCGACGAATACGGCGGCACGGCGGGCGTCGTGACCCTCGCCAACGTCGTCGCCGAGCTCGTCGGCGAGGTGCAGGACGAGGACGAGGCCGAGGAGACCCCGATCAAGCGCCGCGACGACGGGGCTTACGAGCTCGAGGCCACGATGCACGTCTCGGACGTGAACGAAGAGCTCGGGCTCGAATTGCCCGAGGAAGAGGACTTCGAGACCTTGGGCGGCTTCGTCCTGGCGGAGTTCGGCCGCTTCCCGACGGCAGGCGAGGCCTTTATGAAGGACGACTGCGAGTTCTCCGTGCTCGAAGCGAGCGATCGGCGCGTGCTCCGAGTCCTCGTGCGTCGGCCAGCATGAACCACCCGCCGAGCGCGGCGGGCGGGCGGAGCCCGAGGGCCCAGCCGACCGCGAGGACCGCGCCGACGGGCGCGGCGCTGCGGGACCAGGTGCTCCTGCTGCGCCGCACGCCCTTCAGCGAGTCGTCGCTCGTCGTGCACGGCCTCGCGCGCGCCCACGGGCGTGTGCACCTCCTGGCGAAAGGCGCGCACCGGGCGACCTCACGTTTTGCGTTCGTGCTCGACCTCGTCGACACGCTCGAGCTCGAGTGGCGCGGCCCACGGAACGGCGAGCTCGGCACACTGGTCGCCGGCTCGCTCGTGCGCCGCCGGCGCGAGCTCAGCCAGCGCACCGCTGCGTGGCGCGCCGCGACGACGGCCCTCGAGCTGGTCGATCTCACGGCGCGGCCCGGGATCGGGGATCCCGCGCTCTTCGATCTCCTCGCGCGCACGCTCGATCGACTCGACGTCGGCGCGCCGCCCGAGCTCACCCTCATCGCGTTCGAGCTCGACCACCTGCGGCACCTCGGCCTCACGCCGGCCCTCGTCCAATGCGCCGCGTGCGGCGCCGAAGCGCCGCCGCTCCCTACGGGTCGCGCGGCGTTCTCTGCGGGCGCTGGCGGTCGCCTCTGCCGACGGCACGCCGAGGAGGCGCGCGCCGCCGGCCGCCGCGTCGGGACGCTGCCCGTCGCGGTCCTCGAGGACGCGCAGCGCTTCGGCGCCGGGCCGTTCCCCGCGCTCGTCGCCGAGGCCCCGGACCCGACGCGCATCGCGCATGTCCGTGACTTCATCGGGCGCTTCCTCGACTACCATCTCGAGGCGCGGCCGAAGAGCCATCGTGTATTCCTCGCCGTACCGGACCGCAACCGGCGCCAGAGCCCCGACACACCTTGACCCCGCCCCTCTCCACGTCGCGCCGCCGCACGGGCGCCGCTGGTCGTCCGTCCACGGTGACACTCGCCTCTCGGAGCCTCTGCGGGTGCGTCGGCCGCTGGAGCGCGACGCTCTTCGTCCTCGCGCTCCTCTGCCTCGGCTGCCGCTCGAACGACGGCATCAACCGGGCGCGCAAGATGGACCTCGCCAAAGTCCCGGGGACCCTCGCCGAGGCCCAGGCCGTGCTCGCGCAGGGTGACGCAGCCCCGCTGGAGGACCTCTCGAAGGCTGTCGCGGGGCTGCGCTCGGCGCGTGTCACACCCGGCGTCGACAGCGCCACGCAAACAGCCGTGCAGGCCGCCCTAGAACAAGGCGCCGACGACCTGATCCGACGCGGCACGAAGCCGAAGCCCCTCAAGCAGCTGATCGAGAGCGAGCTGCCGATGCGCCTCGCGGCCCGCGCGGGGGTCCGGGCGGCCGAGCTGCAATTGGACAAGGGCGCGCGCATGGAGGCCTTCAAGACCCTGCGCGCCCTCGACAAGCGTTATCCGACCCACACGCAGCGCGACGTCGCCGGGAACCTCTTGGCGCGCATCGGAAATTCCCTGGCCGAGGACCGCGGCCGGTATTTCCTGGTGTTCCGCTACGCGTCCCTCGCGCCGGAGGTGCTCGAGTACCTCGCCCTCGAGTACCCGACGCACCCCGAGACGGACGACGCCCTCGCGCGCCTCGCCGGCATCTACGAGCGGCGGCGCAACTGGGAAGAGGCGATCGCGAAGCACCAGGCCCTCGTGTTGTGGGCACCTAATTCGCCGTACCGTGCAGCGAGCGAGGCGGCGATCCCGCACCTGCGACTCGCCTCGTCGGACCGACCGGACTATGCGCGCGACACCCTCGTCCTCGCCCACGACGAGCTCACACGCTGGCTCGCGGCGCACCCGGACGGCGAAGGGCACGCCGCGGTCGAGCGCGATCTCGTCGACGCGCGCCAGCGCCTAGCCGACAACGACCTGATCACCGCGCGCTTTTACGCGACGGTCGGCTCGCGCGCCGGGGTGCGTTTCCACGCCCTGCGGGCCGAATCCGTGGCGCGGCTCGCGGGCAACGTCGAGCAGGTGGAGGAGGCCCAGGCGCTGCTCGCGAAGGCGCTGACGATCCCGGCCCGGGTCGAGGTCGAGGAGACGGGCGAGAAGCCGCTCGAGGAGAACTCCGGGACACGCGACATCCTGAGCGGGTCGCCGGGACTGAGCAGCGATGGGGACGGCCGATGAGCACACGCGCCTTCGTGAGAATCACTGTCGGACGCTGGTTCCGCGCCGCAGTCGCGCTGTGCGTCGTGTTCCTGGCCGGCTGCCAGTTCGAGGCAGGCCTCACGCCACGCGGCTTCGATGGCGCGCCGGTCGAGCGCCTCGGCATCGCCATATTCGACAACGACAGCCGGCGGCCGAATCTCGAGCGGAGTCTGCACGAGTCCATCTCGCGCGCAGCGCGCCGCTGGTCCGACGGACACCTCGTGCGACCGGAGAGCGCACAGGTGATCATCCGCGGCCGCATCCTCGAGGCCGAACGCTCCCAGGGCATCCGCAACCGCGCCAACCAGGTCCTCGAGAGCCGCGAGACCGTGCGTGTCGAAGCCGAGCTCTACGACCGCCGTGCGCGCCGGGTCGTGCGCCGCGCGGAGACCTATGTCTTCGTCGGCACGACTTTGGACGTCGCTGACGCCGAGGTCGATGCGCGCCAGCGGGCCCTCGATGTGGCCGGGGATCGCTTGCTGTTGATCCTCCTCGCGCGGGAGGACACCCAGCCCGAGCCCGTGGCGCCGGTCGAGGCGCCTGAATTGGTCCCGAGTGGTTTGCCTCGCGAGGCGGCCCACGTGGGTCCGCGTGCGGAAGGGGCCACCTCGACCGGCTCCGCGCGCGCTACCATGGAGACTCTCGGCACGCCAGACGATCTCCCCTAGAGGATCGTGCTCCTCGGGCCGATACGAGATCCATGGCCGAAAAACCGAACCCCAAGGACAAGAGCAGCCCGGACCGCAGCGGCGTCGACCGGACGAAGAAGCCGCGGCCCTTCGGCTCCTTCTTCCTGTTCGTCACGGTCCTGATCGTGGTGCTCGCCGCCTTCGGCACCACGCAGCTCTCGAGCCAGGCGAAGTGGTCGCAGGACTCGTTCATGAACAACCTCGTGGCGGGGAACATCCAGCGCTACGAGACGAAGGGCACCTCCGAGGTCACGGGCACGACCTACAGCGGCGAGCGGTTCACCGCCAAGTTCCCGAGTGTCGCGCTCTTCGCCGAGGAGTGGCGTCAGATCAAGGCGCTCGCGCAGTACGACATGATCGAGCCGGGGCTCCTGCGCTCTTCGATCGAGCGCGGACTGTTCCAGCCCGACCTCGTCTGGCAGGTCACCCAGATCAAACGCGAGACGCCCGTCGTCAGCACGAAGGGCGACGGCCCCGACGCCGCGAAGTCGGACGGGGCGAAGCCCGACGGCGAGCGTGTCGAACGCCCACGACGGTCGCCGATCCGTGGCCAAGAGGATCAGCTCTACGTCTTCGGGATCGCCAAAGGCGCGAGCGAATGGGCCACGCGCGATGCGCCGACGGGGTTGCCGCGGCGGGCGGGGCACGTGGGCTTCCGTGTGGACCTCGCCAACACGCTCGACGACGACGTCCTGAGCACGCTCGCGGCGCTCGAAGCGCAGCCCGGCGTGACGACGCGGCGCTTCACTTTCAACCTCTCGGAAGAGGGCGGCACGACCCACGGCAACGCCGAGGGCTCCCTCGCGAGCGTGTTGATCCTGTGGGGTCCGTGGCTCCTGATCTTCGCCGTCTTCATGCTATTCATGCGCCAGATGCGCAACCAGGGCTCGGGCGCCGGCGTGATGAGCTTCGGCCGCAGCCGCGCGCAGATGTACACGAAGGAGAACCACACCGGCATCACCTTCGAGGACGTCGCGGGCGCGCAAGAGGCCAAGGCCGAGGTGCGCGAGGTCGTCGAGTTCCTCAAGAACCCCGGGCGATTCACCCGCATCGGCGGGCGCATCCCGCGCGGCGTGCTGCTCGTCGGTTCCCCTGGCTGCGGCAAGACGCTGCTCGCGAAAGCGATCGCGGGTGAGGCCGAGGTGCCGTTCTTCTCGATCAGCGGCTCGGACTTCGTCGAGATGTTCGTCGGCGTCGGCGCGAGCCGCGTGCGCGACCTCTTCAAGACGGCGCGCGAGAACTCGCCCTGCATCATCTTCCTGGACGAGATCGACGCAGTCGGCCGTCGCCGCGGCAGCGGCATGGGCGGCGGGCACGACGAGCGCGAGCAGACACTCAACGCGATCCTCGTCGAGATGGACGGCTTCGCGACCGACGAGGGCATCATCGTCGTCGCGGCGACGAACCGCCCCGATGTGCTCGATCCGGCGCTCTTGCGCCCGGGACGCTTCGACCGCGAAGTCACGATCGATCTGCCGGACCTCGAAGGGCGCCAACAGATCCTCGAGGTCCACCTGCGCAAGGTGAAACGGGCCGCGAACGTCGACAGCCTCGAGCTCGCGCGCGCCACGCCCGGTTACTCGGGCGCGGACCTCGCGGCGATCGTCAACGAGGCCGCGATCATGGCTGTCATCGACAAGAAGGACGAGATCGAGATGGTGCACCTCGAAGAGGCCGCCGCCAAGGTCCGTTACGGGCGCAAGAAAATCTCGCGCAACATCGAGAAAGAGGACCTCGAGATCACCGCGATCCACGAGGCCGGCCACACGGTCGTCGCCGCGAGCCTCGAGGATATCGAGGTGCCGCACAAGGTCACGATCGTCCCGCGCGGGCGGTCCCTGGGCGCGACGTTCATGCTGCCCGAGAGAGAGAGCTACCACACGCAACGCAAGCGGCTCCTCGGGCGCCTCGCGATGCTGTTCGGTGGGCGCGTGGCCGAAGAGCTCTTCTGCGGCGACATCTCGGCCGGCGCGTCGGACGACATCAAGCGGGCGACAGAGCTCGCGCGGGCGATGGTCACCGAGCTCGGCATGAGCGAGCGCATCGGGCCGATCAACTACGCCGAACGCCAAGGCTCCGATTTCCTCGGCACCGAGTTGATGAGCGGCAAGTGGCACTCGGAAGAGACCGCGCGCGAGATCGACGAGGAGATCGGCCGGATCCTGCGCGAGGCGTACGCCATCGCGAAGTCGATCGTCGGCAGGGAAGAGGGCGCGATCCGACGCCTGACCGCCGGCTTGATGAAGTACGAGACCCTCGACAAGCTCGAGATCCGCCGCCTCATCGACGGCGCGGACCCGGGCACGCTGCGGCCCGAGCCCGTGCCGCCGCCCAGTGAAGAACGTCGACCGCGCGTGACGCCCCAGAGCCCCCATGCGACTGCGCCGGGTACGCCGGATGTCGAGGGCAGTGGGTTGTCGTCCGGGTTCTCCCCCGCGTGACCGCGCCGTTCGGTGACCTCGCGCTCGAGCTCGGCGCCCTCGCCCTCGCCCTCGGCAATGCCGAGTCACATAGCGGCGGCGCCGAGCCACACAGCGGCGGCGCCGAGCCACAGAGCACGGAGGTCGTCGAGTTCCTGGTGCTGGCCAGCACACCTGAGGCGCTCTGGCGGAAATGCGTCGAGTCCACGCGACCCGCCCGCTGCGGCGCGCCGGCCGTGGTGCTCCGCGCGCGCCTCGGGTTGCTGCGAAGTCGCGCCGCGAGCGACCCCGTCGCAGCGCTCCTGTGCGCGGCGCACGACCACGCGACCGCGCCGCGCGCGCCGCTGGTGTTCATGGGGATCGTCAACATCACCCCCGACAGCTTCTCGGACGGCGGTCTCTTCGAGGATCCGGCGCGCGCGGTCGAACACGGCCTCGCTCTCGTGGCCGACGGCGCAGAGATCCTGGACATCGGCGGCGAATCGACCCGGCCCGGCGCACTGCCCGTCGAGGCCAAGGAAGAGCTGCGCCGCGTGCTGCCGGTGATCGCGAGCCTCGCCGCGGTCCTGCCCAAGGGAGTCTCGCTCTCGATCGATACCAGCAAAGCCGAGGTGGCGCGGGCCGCGGTGCGGGCGGGCGCGACGATCGTGAACGACGTGAGCGCTGGCGAAGCCGACCCGGCGATGCTCGCGACCGTGGCCGAGCTCGAAGTCAAAGTGATCCTGATGCACCGCCAGGGCCGGCCCGGGGACATGCAGGTCGCGCCGCGTTACGAGGAGCCGCTGCTCGACGTCGCGCGTTATCTGCGGAGGCGTGTGCGCGCAGGCCTGGATTCGGGGATCGCGCCCCATAGAATCTGGCTGGACCCTGGAATCGGCTTCGGCAAGCGGCTCCCGCACAATCTGGCCCTGCTCGCGCGCGCGCGGGAGCTGCGGTCCTTGGGCCTCCCGTTGCTCGTCGGTCCGTCCCGCAAGTCCTTCATCGGCCACGTCCTCGGCGCCGAAAGACCCTTCGGGGCCGAAAAACTGGAGGGCTGGGCTGAGGCGCAACGAGACACAGGGTCCCCGACGCGTCGTTCGCTCACCCCTGGTTCTCTTGCAACTGGCTCAACTCGTTCAATCGGTTCATCTGGCCCGACGACGCGTGTCGGCGGAACCGCGGCGGCTGTCGCGACCCTCGCGGCGGCGGCCGTAGACGTGCTCCGCGTTCACGACGTGCGCACGATGGTCGAGGCGGCGAAAGTCGCCGAGGCCTTGGCCTCGGTCACCCGCCCTTGAACGCAACAACTCACCGACGCAACAGACGGCTCGCCCCCTCCCCCGATGACCCTCGACGCTGGCACGCTGCTTCAGATCCTGATCTTCGCGATCGGGATCTATGTCGTGCTCGGCTTCCTGGCGGCGACGCGGGGAACAGGGCTCGTGCGCGGCCTCGGTGTGGCGCTGCTCGTCGTCTTCGGCGGACTCTTCGGCGTCGCGAAACACCTCGAGCTCGCCGAGCTCGAGTACATCCTGCAGGGGGTGTTCGGCTTCATGGTGGTCATCCTCGCGGTGATCTTCCAACAGGAGCTGCGCCGCGGGATCGTGAGCCTCGGGGAGAACCCGCTCGTGCGACGGCTCGTGCACACGACCCGCGAGGGCGCCGTCGAAGAGGTCAGCGCCGCGGTCGCGTCGATGGCGCGCAAGAAGCAAGGCGCCTTGATCGCGTTCGAGCGCGACATGCCGCTCGACGAGTTCATGGACAAGGGCGTGCGCATCGACTCGCGCGTCAGCCGCCTCCTGCTCGAGTCGATCTTCGAGGACGGCGGCGCGCTCCACGACGGGGCCGTGATCGTGCGCGGCAATCGCATCGAATCGGCGGCGTCGATCCTGCCTCTGTCGGAGAACGACGAGCTCTCTAAGTCGGTCGGCACGCGCCACCGGGCCGCGCTCGGGCTCGTGGAGCAGACCGACGCCGTCGCGGTCGTGGTCTCCGAAGAGACGGGCCTCATCTCGCTCTGCTCACGCGGGCAGATGGAGCGCCGAATCCAGCGCACGGAGCTCGAAGGCCTCCTGCGGACGCGCCTCGGTAGGGAGAAGAGCGAGGCCCAACAAGCGACTTGGTTCGGGCGATTGCGCGAAGCCCTGTTCGGAAACCTCGCGCAGAAGCTGCTCAGTGTCGGGCTCGCGATCGGTCTCTATTGGATCGCGTGGCGCGACGTCCACCGCGTCGAGACGTTCGATCTGGTCGTCGTCACCTCGAGCGAGATCAATCGCGCGCCCGAGGCCGGGACGCTCAAAGTGCTCCTACCCGACGCCGACACCGTCGCGAGCCTCGTCGATGAACGCGGGATCACGCTCAACCGCGTGACGATCCGCGTCGACGCAGCGCAAGCGCGTCTGGCCGAGCTCGCGACCGGCGTCGGCGGCCTGTTCGAGGTCCCCGCGGCGTGGATCGGTGAGACCCGCGAGCTCGAGCCGCGGCTGATCGTGTGGGGCGCCGGTGGCCCTGCCGGCGGGATCGACGTCGCCTGGGTCGGCGATGGCCGCCGCAGTCTGCGCGTCACACGTTATCGCGAAGGGACCTTGCGCGCGACGCCCCAGGAGCTCGACCTGGTCCTCATCGGCGAACCGGAGGGCTTCGACATCGTGCCGGAATCGCTGCGCTTCGACCCGATCTCCGTGCGCCTCCTCGGGCCGCCCGACGAGATCGAGCGTCTGCTCGCCGACCCGACCTCGCTTCCGCTCCTGCCGCCGGATCTCTCGACCGTCGACGGGCCGATGTTCTCGCGGCGAGTGCGGCTCGATTCGGCGCGCGCCCGGGACGTACGCCTCATGGACGACCTCTTCTTGCACGGCGAGCTGAGCGAAGAGATACGCGACATCGGGCCCTTGCGCTGCGACGTCGTGCTCGTGAGCTTCACGGCCGACGGCAAGGCGCCGCTCGCGCGTTTCGAGGCGCCCGACGACCAGGTCGAGCTGCTCATCCTCTCGCGCGGGATCCTCCCGCGCAGCGCGGACGACGAGACTCTCTCGCGCGCGCGTCTCGAGGTGCGCGAGTTCGTGCGCAACAACGCCCGCGTCTGGGTCGATGTCGATCGCCTGGACGGGCTGCGGGGCGCGCTCGAGGTCTCGAACCTCGAGCCCGGTTGGCGCCAATCCGAAGCCCCGGCCTTCGACGGAGCGCGCGACAATCCGCGTGCGAGGCTCTGGCTCGAGCTCGCCGAGAACGACAAGTACCTGGTGCTCGAGGCGCGCGAGGCGCCCAAACCTCCCCATGACTGACGCCGAGACTGACACGCCGATCTTCGGCACCGATGGAATCCGCGGCCGCGCCCTCGAGGGCTGGCTGAGCACGCGGGCCGTCGAGGCCCTCGGCCGCGCCGCTGGCGCCGTGCTCGGTCGCGCCGCCGGCGGCGCGCCGGGTGTCCTCATCGGACACGACGGCCGTCGCTCCGCGGCGCCGCTCGAGGCCGCGCTCGCGCGGGGGTTCAGCGCCGCGCGTCTGCGACCGATCGGCGTCGGGCTGATCCCGACCCCGGGCCTCGCCTGGCTGACGGGCGCGCGCGATGTGCGCCTCGGCGCGATGATCAGCGCGTCGCACAATCCCGCCCACGACAACGGCATCAAGCTGTTCGGCCACGACGGCGGCAAGCTGTCCGACGAACAACAAGCCGACGTCGAGGAGCGGCTGCGCGAGGAGATGGAGCGCACAAGTATCAACGCGCCGACAGACGAGCTCGCCGGGCGCCCCGAACGCGACGCGGAGCTCGAGGAGGCCTACCTCGGGCACCTGCTGCGCCTCGCCGGTCCGACGCTGCGACTCGATGGGCTCAGCATCGTGGTCGACTGCGCGAACGGCGCAGGCAGCCGCATCGCGCCGCGAGTGCTCGGTCGCCTCGGCGCGCAGGTGCACACGGTCGCCGCCGAGCCGGACGGCAACAACATCAACGATGGTTGTGGCTCGACGCATCCGGAGCTCCTGCAAGAACACGTGCGCGCGCGCCGCGCCGACATGGGCATCGCCCTCGACGGCGATGGGGACCGCTGCATCCTCGTCGACGATGGCGGCCAGGTCGTCGATGGCGATGGGATCATGACCGTCATCGCGCGCGACGCGGCGAATCGTGGCGCGTGGCCCGATCGGCGTATCATCGCGACGGTGATGAGCAACTGCGGCCTCCGGCGCGCGCTGCGCGACGTCGAGGTCGACGTGGTCGAGGTCGGCGTCGGCGACCGGGCGGTGGTCGAGGGCCTGCGGCGGGAGGGCCTCGCCCTCGGCGGCGAACAGTCAGGCCACGTGATTTTCGGCGCGGACAATGCGTACATCGGCGACGGGACGCTGACCGCGCTGCGCGTCCTCGACGTGATGACGCGCAGGGACGAGGGCCTCGCGGCCCTCGCGAGCGCGTTCCGTGCGATGCCCCAGGTGCTCTTGAACGTCGTCGTCAAGAGCAAACCGGACCTCGCCAGCCTGAAGAAGGTGCGCGCGCTCGAGGCGCGTATGAGCGAGCAGCTCGGCGGCGACGGGCGGGTTCTGCTGCGTTATTCGGGCACGGAACCGAAGCTCCGGGTGATGATCGAGGGCCCGACCGAAGCGCTCATCCGCGCGATGGCCGACGAGCTCGCCGAAGAGATTCGGCGCGCGATCGGGGCATGAACAGCGGCGGCACGCGGCGCAACCAGGAAGGTCCGGGCGAAGCGGACGCGCGCGCTGAACCGCGGCCACGGGCGGGCGCCGAAGGGGCCACAGATCCCGCCGCACACGGGACAGCACCGCTGGTCGTCGCGATCGAGGGCGCGGATCGCCCCGCGAGCCTCGCGGTCGGTCGAGGTGAGCGCGTCGCGAGCGCGCTCCTCGCCGCGGATCGCGAACACGCGAGCGACTTGATGCCCGAGCTCGAGGCGCTCTGCGCCGCGTTCGGCGCGCACCCGCGCGACCTCGAGTTGATCGTCGTCGGCCTCGGCCCGGGCAGCTACACGGGCCTGCGCGTGGCGGCCGCGACGGGTCTCGGCCTCGCGCTCGGCTCGGGCGCGGCGCTCGTCGGCGTGCCGAGTTTTGAGGCGCTCGCCCTCGGTGTCCTCGCGCCTGGCGAATCGGCGGACGTGCTCGTCGACGCGCGTGGTGGATACCTCTACCACGCGTGTTACCGACGCCCGCTCGTCGACCACGATGCGCCGCTTCTCGAGGTGCTCGCGGCGCCTAGCGCAGTCACGGCCGACCAGGCACGCGCGGCCCTACGGAGCTCGCATTGGATCGCCGATCGCAGCGCGCTCGACGCAGCGGCGATCGATACCGTGCCCGACGATGTGCGCGTCACCGAGGGCGCGCGTGCCGATGCGGGGACGCTGCTGAGACTCGGGGTGCAGCGGCAGCGTGTTGGAGACGTCCAAGGCGCTCAAAGCCGCGAATTGAGCCTCGAACCGCTCTATCTGCGGCCCTTCACACCGCACATACGCGTGCGTTGAGGGCCGGGGGTTGCCGAATCGGCGCCGCGTACCTGGTACCGTACGACGATTCGGCAGCCGGAATCCGATACCGCAGAACGAGTTGGACTCCGTCCGGCACGCTGATTCGCGTTCGCAGGACACGCGACTCGTTCACAAGTGACGATTCGCGTTCACAGACGTCGCCTCCCGTTCCGTCGCCTCCCGTTCCGTCGCCTCTCGTTCCGTCGCCTCTCGTTCGCAAAAAAACGACGGGGGAAGAGACCACAACGGCCTCCTCCCCCATCTCGAGCGCGGACCGGTGCGCCGAAGCGCAACCAGCTGCGAATCCGAAACGACGCACGCTGACCGCTCGCGAGCGATCGACCATACATGCGCCTACGGGCAGGTCCCTACAGGTCCTGCGGACGGAGCGTGCGGCGACCGTTGGCGGTGGCGCGCGCTTCGGCCTGGGCCAGGAGCCCACGGGCGGCGGCGTCGAAGGCCGCGTAGAACTCGCCCGACACGTTCAACTGAACCGAGCCCTTCGTGCGGCTCTTGCTGATCAGGAATTCGCCGGCTGAGACCTTGGTCTTCTTACCGGCTTTTTTGCCCGCGGACTTGCGCGCGGCCTTACCGGCCGGCTTGCGGGTGGCTTTTTTCTTCGCCATTGAGGTTCGTCGCGCACCGGGATCGGTGCGCAGAGGGGGGAATCTCCAGTGGAAGGAAATCCGTGACGCGCTCGCGAGGTTGCGAAGCTCGCTCGGTGAAGTCAAACGTCGAATGCCCCGGATCCTGCGAATTCTGGCTCGTTCGGCCGATTCCGTCGCAGTCGAAGGCCTCTGGAATGGACCCAGCGGAGTGAGCCCAGGAATGGCCCCAGAGCCTCCCCGGCGCTGCTCATTCGCAGTTCTCGCGCCGCATCCGCACGCCTTCGCGCACCTTGGCCGATAGTGATAGGGCGAGCGCGCCGAGCCCGCACGACGCCACCCTCGAACCACGACCCGTGCAACACGACGACAAGAAGCCGGTCGACGATCAGGGCGCAGCGGGACCGGAGCCCGGCCGTGCCGCGCCCAGGGACCGCCCGTCGTGGAAGTCTCCCCATCCGCGGAAAGCCGCAACGCGGGGCTCGAAACGCGCCCTGAGAGCGGCGCGTGCGGCCGCCAGCGCTGCGTCGCGCGCGGCGCTGCGACTCTCGGCGCGCACATCCAAGGGCACCACTCGGCTCGCGACGCGGGCGTCGCTCCGGACCGCGCGCCTCGCTGGCCAGGTCCTCGCGCGGGCGACCCTGGTGCTCGGTTGGTGCGCAGCCCTGGTCCTCGTCGTCGGCACCTTCATCGACCGCACCGAGCTGTTCGAACGCGGGGTCGTCCACCTGCTGCGGAGTCGCCTGGGCGCGCTCGCGGGCGAAGTGCACCTCGTCGACGCGGACGTCGAGTGGCTCGAGCGCACCCTCGTGCTGCGCGGACTCACCCTCGACCTCGGCCGTCGCGAGGTCTTCGTCGATACGCTGCGGCTGCGCTTCGGCTTGCGCGACGGACTCCTGGGCGGGCCGTTGGCGCTGGAGCGCGCGGAGTGCCTCGGCGGCCAGGTGATCCTCTCGCGCGCGATGTTGACCGCGCTCGAGCAACGCGCCCGGAGCAAGACGCCAGAAGCTGGCGTGGCGCCGGCGGCGCTCCCGACGCTCTACGTCCGCGACCTCGACCTCGCGCTCGAGACACCGGACCACGGCGACATCGAGCTCGGTCGCGCGTCCCTCCTGCTGCGCGAAGAGGCCCACGGCGCGCAGCAGTTGACCGGGCGCTTCATCCCGAGCTTCGAGCGCCAACGCAACGGCGAAGGCGAGATCTGGATCGTTGGCGACCGTGACGAAAACGGTGTGCTCGAGGCGCGCGGCACGGCGCGCGCGCTGCGGATCATGGCCGACGAGCTGCCGAGCGGTGAGCCCTTCGATGCGCTGCGGCCGTTCGCTCCGGAGTTTCGCGTGGCCTTCGAGGGACACGGGCGGCTCGCGCCGGGCGCGTCCGTGCTGCCGGAGCTCGACCTCGCGCTTTTCATCGCGGACGGGCGCCTCGAGCTCCCCCACATCGCGAACCCCGCAGCCAGACCGCTCTCCGACGTGAACATCCGCGCGACGGCCGCGTTCCGTCCCGAGGGGCCGACCTCGCTCTGGTCCCCCAGCGCGTGGCGGATCTCCTCGACGCTCGACGCCGTCTGGGAGTCGACCCGCGTCGCGGCGACCCTGCGTTTCGGTGAGTCCGAGGACCGCCCGACTTTGGCCGAGGCCTCGCTCATCGCGCGCGACCTCGAGCTCGGCAGCGCGCTCCTCGAGCTCGGCGGGCACACAGAGGATCTCACCGAGGTCCACGAGATGCTCGGTCCCGACGGCCGCGCCGACGTGGTCTTGGGCCTGCGCTTTCCGCGCGGTTGGCAGCCCGAGGACGGCATCGTACGCGTCGAACAGGCCGTCGCGGTCGTGCCGCGCGGGGAGGCCTCGATCGCCTACCACGGCGCCATCAGCCGCCGCACCGGGCTGCGCAACGAGGGTTTCCCGCTGCGCGTGCGCGGCCTCCGCGGCCTCGTCACCTGGACCTACCACCCCGCGGACGAATACCCCGTACAGCTCGGGCTGCACACACTCGAGGGTCGCCACGCCGGTGGCGCCGTGCACGTCATCGGGTCGCTGCACGAGATCCCGGGGCACATGATCGGGGACTCCCTCGAAGAGCGCCGCGAGCGTCGGCCGTTTTTCCCGTCGTTGTTCCACCTGCGCATCCAAAGCGACGGCCTGCCCGTCGATGACGAGCTCAGGGCGGGGTTCGCCGGCCTCGCCGGCGTCGAGCCGGTCGGCGAGATCTTCGATACGTTCGGGCCCGAAGGCGGACGGCTCTCGTTCAACCTGGAGCTGTGGCGCGCCCCGGGGCGACCGGAGCTCGCGACGGACATCAGCATCGACGTCGACGACGTGGCGTTCACCTGGCGCGACCTCCCCGTGCCGCTCGAGCGGGTCGACGGGCTCTTGCTCGTGCGCTCGGACGGGCGCGGTCCCGAGGTCGGACGCACGCTCGTCTCGATCGACGCGCGCGGCGAGAGCGAGGTCGCGCACGACGGTGTCCGCATCGTCGGCCGCTCCCAAACCGAGGGCCGCGCGCACCGCGCCGCGGCGTTCGCGATCGACGCACGGCGCGTGAATTCGCGCAGCGCGCGGCTGCACGAGGTCCTGCTCGAGAAACAGCCCGCGATCGCGGCCGCGCTGGAGACCGCAGGGGTCGCGGGCTTCGTCGACGTCTCCGTCGTGACCCGGGAAGAGCTCGCCGCCGAGGCTTCCACCGTATGGGCGACGACCGAGACCCGCGCCGACGGCGGCGTGCGACTCCTGCCCGCGCCCTTCCCGACGCCCACGGAGGCAGTGCACGGCCGCGTGCACGTGACGACGAAGCCGCTCGCGCAGCCGGCGGGCGCCGAGCCGCTCGAGCCCGGGCGCGGCCCCTCGCGCAGCACGGCCTCGGGCCGCGCGACCGTACAAGCGCGCTGGACGAACCCGACGTCGCCCGTGGCGCTCGCAGCGGAAATCGAGTTCGAGGACGGGTCAGGCCCCGTGCTGCTCGTCGCGGGCGCCGGACTCGACATCACCGACAAAGGCGTGCTCGGTTCGGTCGCGGACGTCGTGCGCGCGAAGGGTGGCAGCGGAGATCCCCTCGACCCGGACAAACTCGACATCGACGGGCGCTTCGACTTCCGCGCGCGCTTCGAGCTGCCGGCGGAGGCCGGGGGGCCCGCGGGCAAGAGCCAACTGGAGGTCGAAGCGCGGCTCGATCGGCTCGGCTTCGATGGGCGCCAGCTGCTCTCCGACGTCAACGCCCACTTCCGGCTCGTGGAAGAGACCGGCGAGTGGATCGGCGAGCGCATCGCGGCCGAGATCGGCAAGACGCCCGTGCGCCTCACGGACCTGCGCTGGACACCCTCGGAGGGTGGCTCGCGCCTGACGGCCAATTTCGCCGCGGACAACCTGCCCCTCGACCGTGAGCACCTCCAGCTCTTCCTCGACCGCGAGACGCTCGCGCGGCTGCTGGAGGACCTCGCGCTGACAGGGACCGTCGACATCGTCGACAGCCAGATCCGCTTCGAGCGACGCGCGGACGGCGTCGACGCGCTGCGTTTCGATGGCACCCTCGATGTCGACGAGATGTCGGTGATCCTCGGCGTGCCGCTCGAGCTGCAAGCGGTCGATGGAGTCGATTTCCGGCTGGCCCTCGAGGGCGAACGCCTGCGCGCGCGGGGGTCCGTGCGCGGCCTCGTTGGGCGCCTCGCCGGTCGGCAGATCGACGCGGCGCGCATGGAGCTGTCTTACATCCACCCGCGGCTCTCGATCGACGCGCTCGTCGGTCGCTTCGAGGGCGGGCACATCCGCCCGCTCGGCACGGAGGGCGCGCAGTTCTTCGCGATGGACCTCGCGCCGCCGTTCCCGTTCGAGCTCGGCGCGCGCTTCTCGAACGTCGACGTAGGCGGCTTCCTGCGCGGCGCGTTCAACTCGGACTTCGCCAACGAAGGGCGGATGAACCTCGACGTGCGGCTCGCCGGCGACATCGAGCACCTGACGGGCATCCGCGGCGATGGACGCATGGAGGTCGACGAGACGCGCCTCTGGGCCGTGCCGGTGTTCCAGGCGCTCTTCGCGCGGCTCGGCTTTCCGACGACGGCCGTTTTCAGTCGCATCGCCACCGACTTCCGGGTCGTGGACGGGACCCTGCATTTCGAGCGCCTGCGCGCCGACAGCGACCTGCTCTCGGTCGTGGGCTCGGGCAGCCTCGACTTCGAGGGTGATCTCTCGACCGATCTCGAGGTGCGTTACGGCCTGATCGATCGCCTCGGTCCGTTCACGCGGCTGCTCTACAAGATCCAGAACAGCCTGCTGCGGGTCGCCGTGCGCGGGACGATGGAACGTCCGACCGTGTTGTTGCGGGGCCTCATCTCACAGTTCTTCCGCCCCGCAGAAGACCGAGATCGCCTGCCGCTGCCGAGCTTCAGCGACCTCCCCCCACGGTTCTGAGCGAATCGGGTAGTCGAAATACTTCTGGATTGGCGCCGCCCTGCAGCGCAGTCCAGTCAGAACTCAAGGGTTCGCCCCTGACACCCGATGCATGGACCGAGGCCTCTCGGCCCAATCACCGAGAGCCGCCCCCCCAGGGATCCGCCCAGGGGGAGCCCCTCGCGGAGACCACGCCCATGCAGACGTCCGAATCGCGCCTCGCCATCCTGCTCGCGTCGCGCAACCGCCCCGATCAGGTCGAGCGACTCGTCGCGTGGATCGGTCGCAACGTGCGTGTCCCCCACGACGTGATCGTCGTCGAGGCCGGCACCGACGTCGCGCGCCTGACCGCGCACACGACGGTGCACTACGAGGACCCGGAGTTCCGCGGGTTTTGCCTCGCGCACAACATGGCGCTCGAACACGCCCGTGAGCGCGGGCGCGTCGGCCAGCCTTTCACCGCGTACTGGGTGCTGCAGAACGACATCGTGCTGCCCGAGGGTGTCGACGTCGCGCGGGCGCTGCTCGACGTGCTCGAGCGCGAACCGGACGTCGCGGTCGTCGAGCCAGGCGACGATTCCACCGGTGCTGCTGGCGCCGCCTGGCGCCCGGTCGCGGCGCCCGAACTCGCGGCCTTCATGGTGCGCGCGAAGACCGTCGACGAAATCGGCTTCTTGAACCCGGAGTTCCGATACGGGGTGGGCGCGACGCTCGAGTTTGCGTACCACCTGCACCACGCCGGTTGGCGCGTGGCCCGCATGAACACGGTGCGCGTTGGGTTCGTCGAAGAGACGACCTACGGGGTCGCGGGCACGAACACGATCCCGGCCGAGGAGTTCGAGCGCCGCGCGCAGCGGTTTGCGTACGCCTACTTCGCCAAGGTCTATGGACCTGGTTGGGACGGGGTCTTCTGGAACGAAGCCGCGCCGAGCGGCGCGCAGGAGGACGTGTTCGGTGCGGCGAACCGCCATTGGGCGGCGACGTTCAACGCGGACGAGCTGGCGAGCCTCGCGACCTCGCGCCCGATGTTCGCGCCGCAGTCGGCGCGCCCGGCTGCCAGGCACGCGGCGGAACCCACGGTCCAAGTGGCTGGCCAAAGTGCGGCGCCTGGCTCGTCGTTTCACGATTCACCGCTCGCTCGAGCGAAGCGCGAGCCAGCGGTGAATTGTGAAACAACGAGCCAGGCGCCGTCTTTCGGAGAGTCGGGACAGCCACAACGGCCGGCACACTCCGGCCAAGTCGCGCCGATGGAGCTGTGGCAGCTCGCGATCGAGCCCCGAGGCCCGCGACGCACCGGCTGGGTGCACGTCGCGGAGGACGCGGTCACCGGGCCCGATGTCGTCGCGCCGATGACGGACCTCTCGATGTTCCCCGACACCTCGTGCCGCGCGATCGAGGCGCTCGACGTGCTGCAGCGGATGGCGCCCGCCGACGCGCGGCTCGCGCTCGGTGAATGGCGCCGGTTGCTCGTGAACGAAGGCACGCTCGTGCTCGAAGTGCCCCATCTCGAGCGCTGCCTCGCGCACATCAGCACATCACAACAACAGCAGGATGCCGGCCTCGCGGCCCTGTTCGGCATCGCCGCGGACGGAACGAGCCGCGCGAGCGCGCCCCACCGCTGGGCCTGGTCGCCACACGCGCTCGTGAGCGAGCTGCTCGCCGCGGGTTTCGGCGAGGTGCGCGAAGAGGCCTCGAGCGAGGCACCCATCCATGGCAACGACCCGCTCGCGTTGCGCCTCGTCGCCACGGTCGGCGCGTGCCTGACCTCGGTCGGCGCGTCGCCGAACGTCGAGCGCGGCGTCATCGTGCCCCCCGGCGTGACGCCGGAGGCCGCGCTGCTCCAGCGCATCGATGCGCTCCACCCGTGGTTCTATCCCGTCGAGCTCGGCGGGCTCACGGTGCTGCCCGGGATTGACAGCGAGTGGACCTCCGAGTGGCTCGCGGTGCGCGCCGCGGCGCGCGCGCAGCTCCTCGTCGAGGGTGTCCTGCGGCGCGTCGATGTGCGCGGCAAGTCCGTGCTCGAGCTCGCGAGCAGCTGCGGTTTCTGGTCGTCCTTCTACGCCCAGGCCGGCGCGCGGCGTGTGATCGGCATCGAAGGCGACCCGCGCCACGTCGAACAAGCGCGCCTCTATTGGGGCCAGAATCGGTTCCTGCCGGAGGACGCCTACGACTTCAACGTCGGCAACGTGACGAACGCGGGCGATTGGTCGGGCCTGCGTGACGCCGGCCCGTTCGACGTGACCCTCTGCTTGGGCATCCTGCACCAGGTGCCGAACCCGGACGAGGTGCTGCAATGGGCGGCGGAGGTCACGAACGAGCTCCTCATCGTCGACACCCGCGTGCGCACGAGCGACACGACCGGCGCCGAGGTCCCGGACCGCGAGGCGTTGTGCCAGGCCCTCCGAACGCTCGGATTCGAGCCGCAGGCGCTGCCGGTGCGCCTCGCGGACTCCTATGGGATCGAGGGCCCCGACGACTACTCGAGCGGCGCGCGGGTCGTGTTGCTGGCGCGCAAAGTGCGGGTGCCGGAGAACGCGGGCGCACGCTGAGTGGCGGCGCGCTGAACTGCGCTGCGCCTGGTGGGCGACGCCACACGGCGCCGCGCCGCGCGCCGCGTACCATGGCCTGCTCCCCATGCAAACCCACCACGACACAGCCAGGACGCAGGCTCCCGCGGCCAACGAAGCGCCGCTCGATCCGCACCTCTGGGCCGTCGTGATGGCCGGCGGGTCGGGCACCCGCTTCTGGCCTGCGAGCCGCCGCGCACGGCCGAAGCAGTTCCTGCGCGTCGTCGGCGAGCGCAGCCTCCTGCAAGGCACCGTCGATCGCCTCGCGGGCCTCGTGCCACCGGAGCGTGTGCTGATCATCGGCGCGGCCGAGCACGTCGGCCAGGTCCACGCTCAACTGCCCGAGGTGCCGCGCGCCAACGTGCTCGGCGAGCCGTGCCCGCGTGGGACGCTGCCGTGCGCCGCGTGGGCGGCGGCCGAGATCGCGCGGCGCGACCCCGACGCGACCCTGGCGCTCTTGCCCGCGGACCATGTAATCGCGCCGCGTGAGGCCTTCCTCGAGGCCCTCGCGCGCGCCGCAGCCGCCGCCCGCGCGGAGCCGGTCCCGGTGGTCTTCGGCATTCGCCCGACCCACCCGGCGACGGGTTTCGGCTGGATCGAGATGGGCCCCGCGCCCGAGCGTCGGGCGGACAACGGCGCCGCACGCGACCTCGTGCGCTTCGTCGAGAAACCCGACCTGCGACGCGCGACCGAGTTCCTGGCTGCGGGCAACTTCGTGTGGAACGGCGGCGTGTTCGTGTGGCACCTCGACACGATCGCGAGGCTGTTGCGCGAGAACGCGCCCGCGCACTACGCCGCGTTCGATGGCCGGACGCCGTCCGCCGCGGAGTTCGCCGCCCTGCCGAACCAGTCGATCGACGTCGGCATCATGGAGCACGTGGCGGAGGCGCGGGTGGTCGAGGCACACTTCACCTGGAGCGACGTCGGCTCGTGGAACGCGTTGCCCGAGGTGCTCGAGTCGGATTCGGCGGGGAACTGCGTGGCCGGCGGCGCCACGCTCGTCGCCGTCGACGCGACGGGTTGTGTTGTGCACGGGCCCGCGGGCAGCGTGACCGCCCTCATCGGCGTCGAGGGCCTCGTGATCGCGCGGGATGGCGACGCGCTGCTGGTCGCGCGCATCGACCGCGCCCAGGATGTGCGCCGCGTGGTGGAGGAGCTCGAGCGACGCGCGCCGGGACAGCTCTGAGCGACGCGCGGGAGGTCCACTTCACCGGATGGTGGTTGGGAGCCAGGCCCCTTACCGAGGCTCCGTACAGTCGGGGTTGCCGAATCGTCGGGGTTGCCGAATCGTCGGGGTTGCCGAATCGTCGGGGTTGCCGAATCGTCGGGGTTGCCGAATCGTCGGGGTTGCCGAATCGTCGTACGGTACCAGGTACGCGGCGCCGATTCGCGCGGGGTGACGGGAGCGCGCGCTTCGCGCGCGGCGCGCGCGGAGCGCGCGCTCCCGTCACCCCGCGCGAATCGGCGCCGCGTACCTGGTACCGTACGACGATTCGGCAGTCCTAACCACGGATCGCAGCGCACCCCGCGCTGCGTCTCGTGCTCTCCACACTGCGACTCCTGCGCCCGCGCCACGTCGCGTGCTCCAACCCCACTCTCATCGCGCCCGATGAAACGCGCCGCGCTCGGGATCGACCACGGCACCAAACGCACCGGCTTCGCGGTCGTCGACGCCCTCCGCATCGCGATCACGCCGCTCGCGACAGTCGCGCTGACGGGCGATCCGCTGCTGCGGCACGTCGCGAAGCTGCTCGACGAGCGTGACCTCGGACACTTCGTCGTCGGGTACCCGCTCAACATGGACGGCACTCCCGGCCCGCGCGCGCGCGACGTCGACACGTTCATCGCGACGCTGGCGGCGCGCTTCCCAGGCGTGCGCATCGTGCGGCAGGACGAGCGCCTGACGACGAAAGAGGCCGAGGCGCGCCTCGCCGAGGCCGGGCACCACGGCGACGCGCGCAGGGCGCGCAAGGACTCTTGGAGCGCCGCGATCCTGCTCGAGGACTGGGGCCGCGCGGGCGAGCCGGAGTCGTCTGATTCGCCGAGCTCATGATTCCGCCGCACGGTGCCGCCGCACGGTGCCGCCGCACGGTGCCGACGCACGGTGCCGACGCGGGTTGCCGATGCAGGGTTCCGCTGCTCAATGCCGCTGCTCAATGCCGCCGCACCCTGCCACCGTCACACGCACGCCGTGTCGCGCGCGAGATGTCCCGCCCAAACTCCAACCGCTTCAGGCTGGCCGCGCGACGACACCCTCGATCCAAGCGACGAGGTCGCGCGAGATCCGCGCCGCGTCGACCTCGTGGAATAGCGCGTGGCGTCGACCCGGGTAGACTCGCACCTCGGCCCCGGCGGCGCGCAGGGCCTCCGCGCGGTCCGGATCGCTCAGCTCGTCGTCCCCGCCGAGCAGCACGAGGGTCGGGACTCCCAGCGCGCCGATGCGCGGCAAGGACTCGCGCGCGGCGCGCTCGGCCTCGTCGATGGCGCGCAACGTGATCGCGCCGTGGGTCATCGCGTGGGCCTCGAAAGCGGTCGCCTGCGCGGCGTCCGTCGTGAGTTGGCTCGCGCTCCAGGGGATGCGCCCCTCGTCGGTGGGCGCCGGTTTCTTGCCGAGGAGCTTCTTGAGCCCACCGGGCGGCGCCGGCCGCTCGAAACGCGGCGCGAAGAGCGGGCTCACGAGGACGAGGCCGGCGAGGGCGCCCGGCTTCTGCGCTGCGAAGTGCGCGGCGTACAGCGCGCCGAGGCCGACGCCGATGAGCACCTTTGGGTCGTCCGGGATGCGGTAGGCGAGGTGGTCCTGGATCTCCTGCACGTCGCGCTCGACCTCCCGTAGCCCGTTGGAGTGGCCGCGCGGGCCCTCGCTGCGTCCATGGCCTCGGAGATCGGGCAACGCGACGGCGAGGCCGGCCTCGGCCAACACGTTCGCGAGCTCGCGGTAGCGGTCGCCCGTGTCGCCGGCGTCGTGCAGCACTGTGACCGCGCCTTTCGGAATGCCGCGCGCAGCGAGCTCGAGCACGGTGAGGAGCAGCATGCCCTTCATCGACGCGTGGCTGAGGCCTGCGGCCTCTTCGCCGAGCGGATTCGACTCGCGCAGCTCGAGGTTCGTGAGGAAGAAGTCGTCCTGGATCGCCATCGGTGTCCCCTTTTCTCTGGCTGCCACACGGCCAGCGCCGGGGCGGATAGAGTACGCGCTGGAGGCGAGAGGCTGGGACGATCGCTCCGTGTGTCGGCCTCTGGGTCGTCGGCGCGGGGAGGAAAGTCCGGGCTCCACGGGTCAGGGTGGTTGTCAACGGCAACCGGCCGCGAGGCTAGGGAAAGTGCAACAGAGAATAGACCGCCTACCCTCGGGCAACGCGCAAGCGGCGTCCGAGGCGGCAAGGGTGAAACGGTGCGGTAAGAGCGCACCGCGTCTCCGGTGACGGAGATGGCAAGGCAAACCCCACCCGGAGAAAGACCAAATAGGGAAGGCGCACGAGCGATGACCCGCGCCATGCCTTCCGGGTAGGTCGTTCGAGGCCGGCGGCGACGTCGGTCCTAGAGAAATGATCGTCGCCTGCAGCGGGGTGACCCTCTGCGGGGACAGAACCCGGCTTACGAGGCCTCTCGCGTCCACCCCCCACTGGTCGTTCGGCTCGACGCTCGACCACGGTCGAGCGTCGAGGCGTAACGAGCGTTCTCGATCGGCGTTGCGTGCAAGATGACGTGTCCGTCAGTCGAACGTGAGTGAAGCGCCGACGTCTCTGCGACACGATCTTCGACGGGACACCTTGACGAATCCGGAGTTCCGTGCATTCTGGAGCCGTCTCGGCGCCGCACACGCCGCGACGACGGCGTCATCCGCACACGCGCATTCGCGCAGCGCCGCACACTTATGGAGTTCGTTTTCGTCGTTCCGCGTGAGAGGCTCTTTCCGGAGCACTACCCGCAAGGGCTGGTGTTCTTCGGCGAGGGTCTAGAGGAGTCCGCGCTTCGCGCCACCTGGTGCGAACACGGTTTTTTCGTCGAGCGCGCGCGCGCCGAGCGCACCCCGAGCTGGAAACAAGTGATCCCGTACACCGTCGTCACGCGGGGGGCTGAGGTGCTGCTCCTCACCCGCACAAAACGCGGCGGTGATGCGCGCTTGCACGACAAGCTCACCATCGGAGTCGGCGGCCATGTCGAGCCGTGCGATCTCCCGAGTCCGACCCCCGGTGCTGCACACCGGGACCCCGTCCCCAACGCCACACGGCGCGAGGTGTTCGAAGAGGAGCTCGAGATCGGTGGGACATGGTCCCTCACGACCGTCGGGCTCTTGAACGACGACTCGAATGCCGTAGGAGCCGTCCACGTCGGTCTGGTCCAAGTCCTCGATGTCGAGGGCGAAGTCCGGATCCGCGAGGCGGACACCCTGCAAGGGAGTTTTGTTTCCGCCGAGAGCCTGACAGGGCGGCTCGCGGCGGGCGCGAACTTCGAAACCTGGTCCAGCTCGCTTATCCGGCAGCTGGATCGTCTGCTCCAATCGACGCGCGCCGCTCCGGCGTGACACAACATGCCGCGGGCAGTCACCGCGGCAAGTCGCGACTCGAGGCGCTGGAGGGCGCCTCGCGCGTCGACTCATCATCGATCCGCACCGCACACCCATGAGTTCCACCACCGCTGCATCCCGAGCGTCCCGTCAGATGGTCCCAGAGAAGATCTATGACGCCCTCGTCTCGACCCGCACTGCCGACAAAGTCACCCTGTTCTTCCGCGACGGCCGCGCCGTTTCCGGCGCGCTGATCTTCAACCCGTTCAAAGGGAGCGGGCGCGTGATCGACATCGTGAAGGAGTCCTCCGTGGACTTCGAGATCGATCAGATCCGCGATCTGCGCCTCAATTGAGCTGACGCAGGCTGACGGCGCGCGCGCCGTCGGAGACCTCGCCCGCCCCAGCCCCATGCTGCGGCGGGCGAGACCGTTTCCAGTACGGTGCCTGGCTCGTTGATTCGTATTTGCCGATCGCTCGCGCTCCGCGCGAGCCATCGGCAAATGCGAAGGAACGAGCCTGGCACCGTACTTCTGGCACCGTACTTCAATACGAGAACCGAGCCTGGCACCGCCCGCCGTCGCGCGATGAACCCAAGGTGCGCCGTGTATCGTGGGCGAACGATGATCTCGCGTCACTCGACCCTGCACTCGTTCGCGCCCCGCCCATTCGCGTTCGCTGCGCCCCGTCCATTCGTACTCGCTGCACTCCTCGCCCTCGCCGTCGCGCCCAGCTGCAATCGCGCCGTCGTGGCGGCCTCCGATGATCTGCGCTACGCCCCGCGGCCCTACGCGTTCGTGCTGGGCGAAGGCCAACACCCGACCGCGAACGGCGGCGCGAGCAGCGCGGAGTGGGTGCCGGTCGCGCCGCTGCGCCGGGACCACAACCTGCTGATCTTGCCGCTGCTCTCGCGTTCAGAGCGCGTTCCGCGGCCCGCGACGACCGACGTGGGCGTCGAGGTCGCGCTCGTCGCGGGCACCGAGCTCGTCAAACTCGATGGCGCCGTGCGCGGGCGTTGGGTCAAACACACGCCCGACGAGCGCGTGCTGATTACAGAGGCGGGGCCGCGCCTCTTCGGCCCTGCGCGCCTTCCTGTGCGCACGGAGCCGCCGCGCGCGCTCGCCTCGCTCGCGCGTCAAGATGGTGTGCTGACCGATACGCGCGAGCTCCGCTGCGAGCTGCCGAGCGACCTCGGCACGGCCAATTCCGCCGACGGCGCGCCGATGTTCGTCGTCGGTCACGGCGAATGGGGCACCGGCGTGGGCGCGGAGTCGAAGGCGCTGGATTTGGATGGTGTCCCCCATCGCCTGGGCCTCGGCCCGAACGACGTCGTCGCGGTGCCGGCCGCGGCCCACCACCGGATCGCTGGCAACGCGCTCGATGCCGACATCGGGCTCGATCACGCCGCCGTGCGGTTCGAGCGTTCGGTGGACCTCGAGGCCCTCGACACCCTCGCGCCGACGACCGTCCGTCCCGCGTCCCTCGAAACAGTGCGGCTCGAACGACGGTTCGGCCTCGGCGTCGACCACCCCGTGCCGACGTTCCGCGCAATGGGCGCGGACGACGAGTCGCCGAACGCAGCCAAACAACGCGACGCCGCGGCGCAACGCGGTGAGTTCCCGCGCGGCGCGGCGCTCGTGGTGTGTTTCGCTGCGCCGACCCTCGCGGAGGGCGAGACCGCGACGCTGCTACTCGACTTCGACGTGCGCCAGGGGTTCTTCGCCGCAGAGGTCACCGAGCCGCTCCGGGTCGCCGACAGCGACTGGTTGAAGGACGTCACACATCAAGGCCTCGTCGCGGGGGAGCGCGGCCTGCTCGCGCACTTCGAAGGCCCGGACGGCCAGCTCGACATCCGCCCGACGATGGGTCCGGGCGCGGCCATCGGCGACTTCGACGGCGATGGCTGGCCGGACCTCTACCTGGTGCAGGGCGGAGGGCGCGAGGGCAGCGAGCCGGATCAGAACCGCTTGCTGCGTAACCTCGGCGCATCGCGCAAGGCCGGTGGGCCATGGTTCGAGGACGTCACACAACACGCCGGCGTCGGCGACACGGGCCGCGGCATGGGCGCGCTGTTCGTCGACCTCGACGGGGATGGTCGACTCGATCTCTACGTCGCGAACTACGGCCAGGATCGGCTGTACCTGAATCGAGGTAACGGGACGTTCGCCGACGCGACGTCGTCCTTGCCCGAGCTCGACCTCTGGAGCGCCGCGGTGGCGGCCGCCGACACGGACGGGGACGGCGACCTCGACCTCTACGTGACGTCGTACCTCGACTATGACACCGCCGCGATGCCGCCGGCGCTCGAGCTCGATCGGTACCAGCGTGAGGACCCGCTCGAGATGCTGCCGTTCGCGTTCCCGGGCCAACGCAACGTGTTCCTCCGCAACGAGTCGCATGTCGACACGTCGCTGAGCGTCACGCCGCAGAACAACGGCGCATTGACGCCGCGGCCGCTGCGCTTCTCCGACGTCACCGAAGAGCTCGGCCTCGCGAATGTCGAAGGTCGCAGCATGCAAGCCGTGTTCTGGGACTTCGACCGTGACGGCGACCAGGACCTCTACGTCGCGAACGACGTGTCGTACAACGTGCTCTATCGCAACGAAGGCGACGGGACGTTCCAGGACGTGTCGTTCGCGACGGGCCTCGACGACCCGCGCGGCGGGATGGGCCTCGCGGCGAGCGACCTCGACGGGGACGGCGACGAGGACCTGGTCCTGACCAACTGGCAGCTCGACACGAACGCCTTGTACGTGAACAGCCTCGTCTCACGCCACGAAGCGCGCACGCGGCGCGCGTCGTTCCAGGACAGCACGGTGCGCGCGGGTCTTGCGCAAGCCGGCGTGGGCCTGACATCGTGGGGTGTGGGCGCGTTCGACCTCGAGCTCGATGGGGACCTCGACCTCTTCGTCGCGAACGGCTACACGAGCCCCGACTACAGCGGCACGGGGATCTGCGTCGGGCAGCCAAATCACCTGTACGTGAACGAGGGCGGCGCGCGTTTCCGTTTCGCACAGGACATCGCCCCACGCGCCCTCGGTGTCAGCCTCGCATCACGCGCGGTGTGCCTCGCCGACTTCGACCGCGACGGCGATATCGACGTGGTCATCACCGCGAACAACGGCCCCGTGCAGATCCTCGAGAACGTGGCCCCGCGCGCGGGCGAATGGCTGGGTCTCGAGCTGCGCCAACCCGGCCCGAACCCCTTCGCGATCGGCGCCGAGGTCACGGTCCACACCCGCGGCCCGCAAGGGGCGCGCGAACACCGCCGCGCCCTGCGCGCAGGCGAGGGTTACCTCGGCGGCAATCCGCCGGAGCTGCATTTTGGCTTGGGCCAGGTGGAGTCGACGGTCTCGGTGACGGTGCGCTGGCCCGATGGCGACGAGTCGGTACACGGTGACGTCCAGGTGAATCGCTGGTCGCGGATCGAACGAGACGCGACCGCAGCACCTGCGGCTCCGTCGTCCGAGTCTTCATCGCCAGCTCGACGCGAACGCTGACGACCCTCACCGAATTGTTCGCGCAGTACTCGACGACTCAGGTACGACTTCGACTCCACGAACCGAGTCCCGGCAGCCTGCCATCGGCGAGGTCAGCGAAACTCCACCTCAACAGCCTCACTCAGATTCGACGTCGGTGACGGATTCGTGTCGCGGTACCAAGCCTGAAAACGCCAGCTCTCGCCGAACACGATCGGCAACGCGGCCGAGATCGGCGGCGCGGCGAGATCGAAGCCGACGATCCAATTGCCCTGCATATCGGCCTGGCGCGTCGAGCCGGGGATCCGCACGAGCGGCTGCCCGAGGCAGAGTGTGCCGGCTCCACCTGGGTTCGGAAGCATGCCTGGGCGAGGTGAGGCGGCGAGCAGACCGAACGTGCTCGGCGGGAACGTACCCGTTCAGGGGGTGTGACCACGCCTGGCGGGCCCCAAAGGGGGTTGAGGCAACGGAATCCGGGGTGGCTGCCCCGTGATTCTACTGGAGGAGCCGCGGTTCGGGGCCACCGGCGAGG
>Ga0163144_10000712_pt1 | contig 78227 bp, 69 predicted proteins | sample OliLak19BULKMAT1_FD_123175 | JGI IMG/M metagenome (GOLD analysis project Ga0163144, IMG submission 123175) | Freshwater microbial mat bacterial communities from Lake Vanda, McMurdo Dry Valleys, Antarctica - Oligotrophic Lake LV.19.BULKMAT1 | ecosystem: Environmental > Aquatic > Freshwater >... | reverse complement strand
TTTTCTAATACTTCTAACTTTATTTCCTGTGTGTATTTGCTACGCATACGCCCCCTTCAACTGCCATTTTATCATGTATATTTTCATACGCGACTTTTTGTCCAGTTTATGGGGTACCGATCAACAATCAGCGGATCTCGCCTGCATTCTAAAAAACAAGAAGACTCGCAGAAGGTGGCAATCGGCAAAGTTTCTATACTTTGTGGACCCTCTATCTTGCCGTGATGTCTCAGAATTAAGGGAAAAAAGCAGCAAAATCACATAGTTTATTATTTTAAGCATAACTACATAGTCATTTTTTTGATCTTTATCTTACTTTTATACGAGTAGCCTGCGTGAATTTATAGGTTTTTAAGTTTCACGTTTTGATGGGTGCTTAATTGCATTATTCAACACGTGTAACTTTCCAAGTTTTTTCTACCAAGATCACCCAAGGAGGGTTGATTCAAATGGAGATGGATCACAACCGTGGCCGTGCCTTTGTTTGGCTCGTGCTGTTGATCGTCATCGGTCTGATCTTCGTTGTTATGATCGCGGTCTTTTCGAGCTCTTCCAAGCATGTCGAGGTGTCCAAGGCTGCTGCCAGCGATACCTCGATCATCGAGAAGATGTCTTTGGCGGAAGAGATCAAGGATCAAGATCAGAAAGTTATCGATGCTGCCAAAGGCAAAATTGATTTCAGAGATGCCTTCGATCTGAATGCCAAACCCTCTGAAAAGAGTGAAGAGAAAGAGGCACTGCCTCAGCTCGTGGGTCCGAATGAGGGCTTGCATCCTCTTTACTACATCGCCTTCTTGGCTGGATCGGACGGAGCAGTTCCGATCGTTCCCGAAAAAGGAAAAGGCAGCGTTGCCAAAGCCATTGCCCAAGGTCGACTTCTCATGGGCTTTGAATGCAAAGCACTTCGAGGATTCCTAGATGCTGCGATCCTAAAAAAGGAGATCTCGATCGATGTCCTTGAAGGACTCTTGATCGATTCCTACAGCAACAACAAGGAGACATTTGAGGCTCAAGTGATTGCGGCCTGCTGCCTCCTTTTGGAAGCAAAAGGTAAGGAATTCGATCCTGTCGATTGGAGCAAGATCGAAGCAATGCGTTCTGGAACTGATCCTTGCTTCAAGGCAATCTGTGATCCGGCTCAAAATCCTTCCGATGTCGCTGATTCATGGGTCGTGTATCGTCAGATTACTTTCGTCAAGCGAGGGTAGTCAGATGTGCATTTCTAAATGGTAGTGCCCTGTTTTAACAGAAAAGGAGAACCTCACGCAGGCGCTCTACCAATTTATTGAACAGTAGAGATCACTTTTCAAGAAATTATTTTTCTTAGCACCGATCGAGTAGCACCGATCGAAGGTCGGGCGTAGTATAGTAACTTTCAAAAGTCTTTGCGGAAAAGCAAAGACTTTTGAAATTTAATATCCCCCGGAGGGATAATAAATAGTGTTTTTCATTTTCAAAAATTATAGCTAACCCGAAGGGTTAACAAGAAACAAGATTTAACTTAGTCTGCATTGCCATATCTTGTGATTCGGCAAAGACTTTTGAGAAACACTATAGAACAATCAACCTTCATTTCTCTCAATAATTCTTCTTAAGCTCGTTCGATCCATGCCCAATTCTTGTGAAGCTTTCAATTGATTTCCCTGATTTCGAGCGAGTGCATGTTTGATTAGGTTACTTTTAAAATCCTCAACTTGAGAGTGAAAATTTTGTAAAGTTTGAGAATTCTTACTCAGATTGCCAATCTCTAGATCTCTATATGCAATGAAGTTTCGTCCCTCAAATTGAGCTCTATACGCAGCGCCTTCAATAACAGCCTGTAACTCTCGAATATTACCAGGCCATTTATAATCATGAAGCTTTGAAATTGCAGTATCTTCAAGTTCGAAAACAGAAACACTTTCAGATTCGCGTAGGTTAGTTAGGAAATGTTCAGATAATTCCTTTATATCGTGAATTCTTTCTCGAAGAGCTGGAACATGAATTTGAGCATGCGCAATTCTATGATAAAAATCTAAACGCAATTTTTTTGATTCTATTGTTTTTGACAGATCGTTATTAGTTGCTGAAATTAAACGAAAATCAGCTTCCAGTTCTTGATTAGATCCGACAGATCTATAAATCTTTTCTTGCAAGACTCCCAATAGAAGCACCTGATTTTCATTTGGCAGCTCATCGATCTCATCAAGAAAAAGTGTCCCTGCACGACTCTCGGAGATTAATCCATGTCTACTTGCTTCTGCTCCAGTGAAGGCACCCTTTACATGCCCAAAGAGGTCACTATTAACTAAATCAAAAGTTGCATAGCTAGGTTGGTAACGAACAAATTTTTGAGCAGAGCGCTTACTGAGCTTGTGTATGGCTAAGGCACATAAACCTTTGCCTGTTCCAGTTTCCCCTGTAATGAGAATTGATTGATTATTCGAAGCCGCATATTGAATCTCAGCGCGAAGCTTTTTTGCAAGATCGCTACTTCCGATAATATTAGAAAGAGAAGGTTGTTGTAGTTTTTGATTCAGTTCAGCAAAATCTCTTTTTAAGATAGCCTGACTGACACCATCTTTAATAAGTGCTGATAAATGTGAAATGTCAGCGGGTTTTTCAATAAAACTAGAAGCCCCGAGTTCTAAACATTTTATTCCAGCTTTAGGAGAATCTACGCCAGTAAGAATGATCGCTCGCATGGTTGAGTCGATCTTGAGTGCTTCTTTTAGTAAATTAAAACCACTTTCTGGGCCTTCTAATTCATTGAGACAAAGATCCGTGACTAAAACTTGGGGAGATTTTTCCTTTATTAATTGCAAAGCCATCTCTGCTTTAGTAGCGGCATTAAAAGAAAGATCTGGAATTGTTGCCTTCAGGGCCCTAACCAGGCTCAGTAACGCGTCTTCATCATCATCAACAAGTAAAATGTTTTTAGTTTTGTTCATGAGTTGCGCAAGGGAAATTTAATAGTTATTGAAAAAATATTTTCTAAAATTTCTATTTTTGTTTCGGCACATGATTGTAAAATAAGAATATCAACAATCGCTGGTAAGGGTGAGTCTATATTTAAAAAATTATTAAAAACATCTGAAAGTGAACTACTTAAAATATTTTCCTTAGGAATTAGACTAGGTTTAAGTTGAGTATTTAATGAGATCTGCAAAAGATTTGAATTAATAAAAGAGATTTGAACTAGACTTGGTTTTATATATGCCAGATCTTGAATTTCAGCAGAGAGTTTTATTAGGGTGGTAATTACAGATTTTAAAATTGGAAAATTATCAAAATCTCTATCATTTAATGAAGCTTGTTCCACAAACTGATATCCAGAGAATTTCAAAAATGTAATGAGATCTTGAAATGTCCCTTTTTCTTCTTCCATAAAATTAAATGGGGCTGCGCAACTTGATAGACACTCCTTGATTTGAGCCAGGTTTCGAAAACTTCTTTCACATTCATTAGCCGGAAGCTTCTTCTCAAAATACGAAAGATCGTTTGAAATAACTGAAAGCGGAGTTCTAAGACGGTGGCAAAGGCTAGTAACTAAGGCCTTAATCAAAGAGAATTGTGGGTTTGTTGAGGAACTCATAATCTTCAAAACATTGTTATATAGAATCTCCCTTCTTGAGTCTATAGAAATTGCTAAGGTTTCATCCCGACGCTCAATATTATAGTGTAACGCGCAATATAATAATGTTTAAGAACTTAAAGTTATCATGATTTCTAAAGAGCAAGTTTTCAAAATTGCCCACCTATCTCGGCTAGCAATTGATGACAGTAAGGCTGATCTGTACTCAAAAAATCTGAGTGCCATACTTGGCTACATGGAGCAACTAAATAAAGTTGATGTTAATGAAGTTGAGCCTATGACTCATGTACACGGATCAAAAAATATTTTCCGAGAGGACATCGTCGAAGAATCAATGCCTGTTAAGGAAGCACTTAAGAATGCTCCAGATGTTAATGGGCAGTTCTTTAGAGTTCCATTAATTAAAGATGGTAATGTTGATAATTGAAAGTATCCGCTCTGGAGTTTGGTATGTTTATAAAGTTAGGTGATTGTTTGATTTCCTTTTGTATATTGCCATGCCAAAATCTGATCGGCTTTGATATTTTTCTGAGCAGATATTTTTCGTCATCCAGAATTTGCTTTGCAAATTCGCCCCTGAGGTGCAGTTAGTTATGACTGAGTTGTTGCATAGATCTCTTTCAGAATTGAGAGCCGGACTTGATAAGGGAGAGTTTAGTTCCCGAGAGTTAGTAAGTACTTCCCTTGATAAGATTGAAAAGAATAAAGATTTAAATGCTTATATAACAGTTTGTCGAGATGAAGCATTAAAAGAAGCTGCGGCTGCTGAAATCGAAATCAAAAAAGGTGCTGGCAAGACTCGTCCACTTTTGGGGATTCCTGTAAGCATTAAGGACTTAATTCTTACTAAAGATATTAAAACTACTTGCGCAAGTAAGATGCTTGCAAACTTTATACCTCCCTATGATGCAACTGTTACCAAGAAGCTGAAAGAGAGTGGTGCTGTAATAGTTGGAAAAACCAACATGGATGAATTTGCCATGGGATCTTCCAATGAAAATTCTTTTTTTGGTCCAGTTAGGAATCCCTGGAATAAAGAGTGTATTCCTGGTGGTTCGAGTGGTGGCTCCGCCGCTGCTGTAGCGGCAAGGCTTACTCCTTTATCTTTGGGATCTGATACTGGAGGATCTATTCGTCAACCAGCTTCTTTAAGCGGAATCGTTGGAGTAAAACCTACTTACGGACGAGTTAGTAGGTACGGTGTTATTGCTTTTGCTTCTTCTCTCGATCAGATCGGAGTTTTTGCAAATACAGTTGAAGATGCAGCTTTAGGAATTCAAGTTTTATCTGGACATGATCCAAAAGATTCCACATCGGTGACAGAGGCAGTGCCTGACTTTGTTGCTGCATCAAAAGGAAGCATCTCAGGACTTCGGATTGGAATTCCCAAAGAGTATTTCATCGAAGGATTGAATTCCGAAGTCGAGAATTGTATTCGAGAATCTCTAAAGGTTTTAGAAAAGTTAGGCGCAAAACTTGTTCAAATATCATTGCCACATACTGAAGTGGCACTCTCGACTTATTATATTATAGCTCCGGCTGAAGCTTCTTCTAATTTAGCTAGGTACGATGGTTGTCGTTATGGGTATCGTGCTGAGAATCCGAAAGACTTGCTAGATCAATATTGCAGAACAAGAGCCGAAGGTTTTGGTGATGAAGTTAAACGACGAATCATGATTGGCTCATATGTTCTTTCCAGTGGTTATTTTGATGCTTATTATTTAAAAGCACAAAAGGTTCGAGCATTGGTTGCACGCGATTTCACAAATGCATTTGCAAAAGATTGCGACGTTATTGCATGTCCCGTTTCTCCAAGCACTGCTTTTAAGATTGGTGAAAAATCCTCCGATCCTTTGGCAATGTACCTAAGTGATGTTTTCACAATTCCTGCCAGTCTTGCAGGATTGCCTGGCATGAGCGTGCCCTGTGGCTTTGACTCAAAAGGATTGCCTATTGGATTACATTTAATTAGCAAACCATTCGATGAAGTGACACTTTTTAAAACAGGTAGATGTTACGAGAGTGCTAGTGATTTTATGAATGCATGTCCTAAGGGATTTTAGAACTTTGCAGGAATTTTTATTATGGATTTTGAAGCAGTAATAGGTTTAGAAGTTCATGCACAATTGACTACCAAGTCAAAAGCATTTTGCAGTTCTTCTACTCAGTTTGGAAAAGGTGTTAACGAACTTTGTGATCCAGTTACTTTAGGATTGCCTGGAGCTTTGCCGGTAATAAATAGGCAGCTTGTCGAGTTTGCAATCATGATGGGTTTGGCAACCAATTGTGAAATTAAGAAATACAATCGCTTTGCAAGAAAGCACTATTTCTATCCCGATCTGCCTAAAGGGTATCAGATCTCTCAATATGAAGAGCCAATTTGTAAACGTGGTCATATAACTGTTCGAATGGCGGATAGTGTTGTCCGTACGATTGGAATTACTCGTATTCATATGGAGGAAGATGCTGGGAAAAATATTCATGATTCAAGAAGTGGCACCTCCCTGGTTGATCTTAATCGAGCCGGTGTACCGCTTTTAGAAATTGTAAGTGAGCCAGATCTAAGGACTCCCTCAGAAGCGGCATCATATTTAAAGACAATAAGACAGATCCTTCGATACTTGGAGGTCTGCGATGGTAATATGGAAGAGGGAAGTCTACGTTGTGATGCAAACGTATCTGTTCGACCAATTGGTGAAACTAAATTTGGTACACGAACTGAGTTGAAAAATATTAATTCGTTTAAGTTTGTTGAAAAAGCTCTGGAATATGAAATTGCTCGCCAGATTTCAGTTATTAAAAATGGGGGAACGATTTCACAAGAAACAAGACTTTATGATAGTCAAACAGGGACTACCGCATCCATGCGCAGTAAAGAGGAGTCCGCTGAATATAGGTATTTTCCAGATCCGGATCTGCCAGTTCTGCAAATCAATGAAAGCTGGATCGAAAGTGTCAGAGCTTTAATGCCAATCTTGCCTGAAGCTGCTCGACAAAAATTAATCGATACTTATGGATTATCTGATTACGACGCTGGAATTTTAACTTCTGAAAGAAAGTTTATAGATTATTTCACAAAAGCATTTGAAGTTTCTTCAAATGCTAAGGCAGTTTCGAATTGGTTAACATCTGAACTTTTTGGGTTTCTAAATAAAGAAGCCATGACCTTTGAGCAAAATAAGGTCACAGCAGATGATTTAGGTCTCTTAGTACAGCTAATCGATACCGAAGTTATTAGTGGTAAGATGGCTAAGACCGTTTTTGAAGAGATGTTTGCAACTGGAAAGAGTCCGAAGAAGATTATTGAAGAGAAGGGGCTTAAGCAGATTACAAATCCAGAAGAAATTCGAAAGATTGCCAATCAAGTTATTGATGAGAATGTTTCGCAGTTAAAAGCATATTTAGATGGGAATGAAAGGCTCTTTGGTTATTTTGTCGGGCAGGCAATGAAAGCTTCCAATGGCAACATTAGTCCAAAAGTTGCAAATGATGTAATCAAAGAAGAGCTTAATAAGAGAAAGCCGGGGAAATAGTAGGTGGTTTCAGTCTTTGGAAAATCTTATCTTGATGATCTTACTGTTGTAATCAACATTGAGATTGATCCAGCAAAATTAGTTTTGATACATGCACTTTTTGAGTCATATGATGGAATGGGAGTTGTAAAAACTCTTGATGAAAAGCGAGGCATTGTTTCAATCATTACTACAAAATCTTGTGAGCCAGTTTGCGATGAGTTGCTTTTGTCCCTTAAAGAAGATCTTCCTTGGAGATACTTTGAGGGAGAAGCAAATTTAGAAGATCTTTTTACCTATATTGAGAAATAATTATGTTGCAAGTATTTCATAGTTTTAAGAAATCCCATGCGATTTTGCTTTTGGTAATCGTGGTGGCGTTTGTAATGACATCATTCGGAGTTGGCATGGGTGGGCCAAAGCAACAAAATGCAGCTCTGACTGTCGATGGAGAAGAAGTTCCATATACAGAATTTTATAGACAGAGACAGGATCTGGAGCATCGATATCGGCAAGTCTTTGGTGCAAATCTAGATCAATTCTTGCCAAACTTAAGACTCAATCAACAAGTTGTAGATGGCTTAATTTCAGAAAAATTAATGGCCAAACTCGCCGATCAGGTTGGTTTGGTATATAGCAAGTCGGGTGTTGAAAAAATGATCCTTTCCTCTGGATTATTTCCTAATGGATATGATGAGCAGGTTTATCGAGCTTTCTTACAGCAAAGTGGCATGACTTCTGCCCAATTTGAAACTGAACTTCAGTCTAAAAGTGTTAATCAGCAAATTTCTAAATTAATTGAAGATGTAAGTTTTGCTTCTCTCAAGGAAACCGAAGCTGAGATTCGTCAAACAGAAACTTCATATGATGTAAATTATGTAGAATTTTCTCCCGAGTTTCTTCTTACATCCGTAAAGCAACCAAGTGAAGATCAATTAAAGGAGTTTTACGAATCAAACTCAACAGATTACGAAACTCAACCTGCAATATCTTATCACTATATTAAGTTTGATCCGAAAGAATCAATTTCAGACGTCGAGATTTTACCTGAAGATATTGAAATTTATTACTCAGAACATGAGAATGAATTTAAGCTTCCTGAAGAAGTTCATCTTCGACACATTCAATTAAATTTTAGTAAAGATGACACACCTGAAAAGATGTCCAAGCTTAAAGAGAGAGCTGAGGAACTTCGCAATAAAGTTATGGCTGGCCAACCTTTTGAGGAGCTTGCACAAATTCATTCAGATGATTTTGCAACAAAAACCCTTGGCGGAGATCTGGGATTTGTTTCAAAAACAAACACTTCTGTTCCTAAAGAGGTGTTGGGTGCGGCCTTTGCAAAGAAAACTCCTGGAATTTTAGAGCTTATTTCAACTGAGTATGGATACAGCATTGTTAAGTTAGAAGAATATAAAGAAGGTTCACTTAAGGATCTTAGTTTAGTTAAAGCTGATATCGAAAAGAATTTACGAGAAGAACAAGCTCCGGCTTATGCCTCAAGTAAAGCACATGATATTTACGAGGAATGGATTAAAGCCAAGCTTTCTCTAGATCAATTTGCACTAAAGAAGGATATGATAGCTGCTATTACTCCAAGTTTGATGGAACGTATGCAAGATCCTGAGAGTTTAAAAGGCTTAACAGCAAAGATAATGGATAATCCTGAATTGAAAGAGCAAATAGTTGAGTTGGGAGATGTTACTGTTTTAGCTGGAATAAAGGAGTTTCAGCCTTCTGAGGTCCCGGCTTTAATTAATGTTAAACCGCAACTTTTGAAAGCTTGGAATGAGAAAGAATCAAATCGACTTGCAAAGGAAGCTGCCGATTCCTTTGTGATGGCAATGACAGATGCTTCATATAAAACTTTGGCTGAGGGTACCACTAAATTAAAATTAAAATTATTATCTGCTAAAGATATAAGTCAAGCTAAGCCAGGGGCTGCTCCGTTTAGTGATCCTGCAATTCAAAAAGATCTTTTTTCAACTGTGGTTGCCAAGGCTGCTCCTAAACAATCTTATCGAGTTGGTAATAAATATTATGTTTATGAAGTGTCAACTTTGAAATTCCCTGATCCAAAAGAAATTGAAAAGAAGGTTAGTGCTGCTCGGGAACAAGAAAGTCGGAAAGTTAGTTCTCTTTTAATGGCGTCTCTAGTGAGCTCATTAAAAGCAAAAGCAGATATTACTGTTAGTAATAATTTAGAGTTGGATAGTTAGTAAGCCACTAACTTGAAAGTTTGACTTTTAAGCTCAAGAGCTTCTAGAAGATAAAACTAACTACCTTGAGAGTTAAGGGACTTAGTTATACTAAAATCAAAAAGCTCCTTTAAAACCTTATCCAGGTTTTTTAAAAGTCCAGCTTTTAGAAGAGGAAGTTCCTCTTTAGATTTTAATTGCTCAGCCAGAATTTGGATACTTAGTTCGCCATTATTATATTTAATAGATAAAGTTTCTAGGGCAGTTGGAGCGTAGCCAAGAATCATCGTGTACTTACTTTTATAAATCGAAAGACCAAGAGAAAAATCCTGAATCTCGATAGGAATGAGCCTGCCAAGTCGTTTAACATTTATAAAATCAGGTAAGGAATTAGATTTCTTCTCAATTCCAATATGTTTAATATGATGAATGCCTTCAAAGCTCGAAAATTTTGTTTCAAGTGAAGCTGTAAAGTTTTGCCAGTGTTGTTCAGAGACTAAGAGGCGGCCATTAATTTTAAGTAAAGGCTGGGTGTCACCAGAATTTTCGAGAGATCCACTTAAGTCTGAAATAGGTTGGTTGGCAAACAAGCCAACTGGGATAAGATTTTTTACGAGACAATCTAAAACTGTTCCAGCCCTAAACGTATCTAACTGGGTGGTAGCATTATACTTTATCTCCCAATTCCAAAAAATTAAGGATCTTTTCTTAGTTAAAGTAACTTGAAATTTTGATATCATTCTAAATATGACTTATCTGTAATTTTTTAGGCTCAAGCATTAAATATAGCATAGGAGATATTAAGACAAATCAATTTGATTAAGAACCTTCATTGCTGTTACATTCCCCTGTCGGTTTAGTGGTTTGAAATTATCAGTTTCAAACTCTATTAAATCATTAAGTCTAATTCAGTTGTTTCGTCTTAGGCCAGATGTTTGAAAATTTGATAGTAGGATCTGATGTTGCGTTTAACCGTAGTTGATCTAAGCGCAGAATCAAGAAGCAATATAGCACGGGCTCTTTCAGAGCTTCAGGAATCCGACTCTCCAGAATCAGCAATTCTTCCTCGAATATCAATACAGCAACTCACAGTAGAGGAGCTAAAATTCCATTCTGCTCCAGATATTTGTGTCATTGGAAATGAAATTATAGAGAAGGATTTAAATTTAATTTCTAAAATTAAAAAACTACTTCCTGATACTCCGTTGATCGCTAGGATTTCTCTAGAGAGAGATCGCTTACCTCTTATCGAAGATCTGGCACGCATGGGAATTGATGACACAATTTTAGATCAGACTGATTCGCAATCTTTTTATAAAAAAATAATTCTTTTATGTAGACGACCTAAAAAAGACAAGACAGGTCATCTGATTCTTGTTGATTCTGCAAAAGGTGGACTTGGTGTCACTTCAATAGTCGCTGGACTAGCTGAAGCTGGGGTAGATTCTGGTAAGAGAGTGGCGGTTTTGGATTTTGATTGTGAGACTCAAGATTTAAGTCGATTTCTTCAGTCTCGACCTTTTGTTAATGAGAATCTTGAAGTTTTACTACAGGGATCAAGGCCAATTACCACCGAGACTGTTCTTCAATGTTTAAGTCCAGTATGGAGTGAGGAGGCTGAGGCGGGATTGTATTGTATGTCCCCAGCTTCCTTGACTTATGAACAAATAGAATCTATCACAAATTCTGCGCGAACTTTCTTATCGATATTAGAAATTATTGATTCAAATTTCGACTTGGTATTAGTTGATATGGGATCTGTTAAGGGAAGTCTGCTAAGAACTCTTTATCGTGTTTGTGATAAAGTAGTAACTATCGTTAGTAATGATCCGGCTTGTTTGTATGCAACGGTTAGTAAGGTAGGCACATCACGAAGCTTAATGTCTGCAACAACAGAACAGTTTTTTCTTGAAAATTCTCCAACAAGACATGGGCTACCACGAGAAATTCTTATTAGAGAAATTAATTTAGCTGCAAAATGCACTGAAGAAAATTGGATCTCATTAGCAATTCCTTTTTGTAGAAAGGCTTGTCGCTGGCCTGGCTCTGGAGACACGATATTCAGTCGTAGTTCTGGAAAACTACATCGAGCTATCAAAAAAACTGCAACTTTTCTAGGAATCGATGACACTGCTATGGAGCCCAGTTTTAGTCGTTCAGATCTTTCAGATGCGTTGAAATATTTATCTGAAGTTGTAAGAAATAAGATCGCACCACGAAGACTTTCTGATGATCTAAATTCAGAATTAAAGAATAAAAAATTACTTTCATTCAATTTTAGACCTGAAACTTTTAAACTTAATCAGGAAAAGAAGGTTGAAAATAAAAGCCCAAAGGAAGTTTTTGAGAAGCTAGCTAAAGGCACTGAATATCAGAAAAATGCCAAGGAAACAGATGTTTCTTCCACAAGCGAGGAGTCTGTAGGCCAGCTTTTTAAGAAAGCTAATGTATCTTAAAAGATTTTTTAGGAGATTAACTATGAATAAAAGAACACAACTTATGAAGGATGAAAGTGGCATGAGCCTTCTTGAGTATGCAGTAGGTGCCGCATTGTTGATGGGTATTGTTGTTGGTGCCATGAATATATTTGGTACTGGTTTAACAGCCTATTTTTCGAACCTTGGAAACTTCTTAACGAGTCTTACCTTTAGTACATAAAGAATCTAAATTATGTCTGTAAGAACCGTTGCGAAAAAACGAAGATATCGAAATCAGGGAAGGGGCATGTTAAATATGCTCCTTCTCTGTACAACGACAATTGTAGTTGCACTTTTACTTACAAGAAAAGAGCAACATACAGTGCAGGCAACTGAAATCAAGCCTACTATTGTTGCTGAATTTGATACTGTTTCTGTGTCTGTACCTACAGTACTTATTCCAACAGGTACAAAAGTTAAAGCAATCAAATTTCATCAAATATTATATCCAAAGCATCAAATTCCTCAGGGTGCATTGATTAGCCTTGAGGATTACATGGAGGCAGTAACAATTGCACCTTTGCCGGCAAACCTTCCGATTTTTACTGAGAATCTTACATTGAATGCTTCTAGCTCTAATCAAGTAGTTGAAAGTATTCCTCATGGAATGAGAGCTATGACTTTGCAAGTAGATGCCACAAGTGCAGTTGAAGGTTGGGCAGGATCGGGTTCAATTGTAGATGTTTTATTGATAGAGAAAGATAAGACGGCGGTTGTTGCTGAAAAGGTAAGAATCTTATCTGCCGAAAGATCAATGCAGCAACTTTCAGACGGCGAATCTCCAACTGTTCCAAGAACAGTCACAATTTTAGTTACTCAAGAGCAATGTTTGTCAATTAACACAGCCATACCTCTAGGTAGAATCGCCTTTGCTTTACGGGGCACTGCAGATGATGAGCGTTGGCTTGATACAAGTTTTAGCTCTGAAGAATTGAAAGGTAAAAGTCGGGTAGTTAGAAATAGTGACAACGTCATTAATGGATACGTTTCAATTAAAGGTGAAGGTGAGCAGGCAGGTAAAGAAAAGAAGTTTGCTTTGGCTGGCAACAAATGGGTTCCAACGGAAGGAGTACCAGATGGATTCTTTGTAACTGGAAAAGGAAATGAAACGAATCGACCTAAAACTCCTTGAGGAAGATACAAACCTCAAATCTGCCAGTCTTCTTACCTTAAATGGAGGTAAATCCTCTAGTACTTCACAGCGCAGATACCTTTCGCCAGTTTTAATCTATATTTTGAGAGAATCTCAAAGAGAAGTTGGAGTTGCCCTTAGTGATCGAAGAGAAGATCTATCTAACTCTGAATTGCAAGTAATCGTTCAAAATGTAGCATTAAGACTAGGTTTCGAGCTCTCAAGCATTGAGCGTGATGAAGTTCTTTCTCATCTTGAAAGGGGGCAGAAGGAATTTGGGATTTTGCAAGAGTTAGTGGACGATCCCGATACTTCAGATATCATTATAACTAATTATTCTAAAATCGATGTTCAGCAAAGAAGAAAGAATCTCTCAACGGATCTAAGTTTTTCTGATCAAGATAGTTATGAATCTTTTGTTGAGCGATTATTGCAAAAAGCAGGATCTTCCTATTCGACTGCTAAACCAATAGCTGATGGTATGATTGGTAGTTTTGCTCGTATACATGTTGTACACAAATGTATCTGTGAAACTGGGCCTTATCTTACGATTCGAATTAATAGATTTCCTTCTGTCGCCCTAGAAGATTTAATTCGGTTTAATCTGGCCCCGGAGCCAGTGCTTGCATATTTAAAAGCTTTGGTACGTTCGGGTCAAACAGTTTTGGTTGTTGGAGAAGTAGGTACAGGAAAAACAACTTTAATAAGAGCCCTAGCTTCCAGTATTTCCCAGAACGAATCAATCCTTGTTATTGAAGATACACCTGAAATTATATTAGAGCATCCACATGTAAGGTACATTTATACCCGTGAGGCAAATACAGATGGAGCAGGTCGAGTGCCTCCAGCAGAATGTATACGTGCCGGAATGCGTATGGCCATGAACCGAATCATTTTTGGTGAAATGCGTGATGCAGAAGCAGCAGAGGCTTTTGTTGACGTATGTGCATCTGGACATCCCGGACTATCTACTATTCATGCCCGAAATGCCCTAGAGGCAGTATCTAGACTAGAGCTTTTTTTAGGAAGAGCTCAAAAGGGTGTCTCCAGAAATGTTATTTACGATCAAATTTCAAAATCAGTACAAGCCATAGTTTTTCTTGATATTTGCAAGATAACTGGTCGTCGCCGAATCATGGAAGTAAAAGAGATTGGTCCAGTTGCTGATGGTATAATCAGGCATCGTGATATTTTTCAATATAAAGTGGTTGCAACAAGGCCGACATGGAAAGTTCCCACAAAAGCTAGCGCACATAGAGAACAGCTTGAGACTTTTGGTTTTTGTATGAGCGAATTACCGGAAATTCTTGAAGTAAAGGAATAAGACAATGATGTTTAGTCGTACTGAAAAAAAACGAGTTAACATTTTGCTAGCTAGGGATAGTGTCTGGTCAGAAAAGCCTTCAGAAGAAAGTATTGTAAATGAAGTTTTTGAAAGTGAATTCTTCTCTTCTTTTAAGAAGATTATTATCTATGCAAATCTATCTAAGGCTGAGCAGCAATTTTTGGTAATACGGATATTTATCTGGTGTTTATTGCCGATTCTTCTTTTTGTATTTTCTGGAAAATCTTTAGGATTACTTATTATTCCAATCTCATTAATTCTCGAATCTTCGCACTTAAAACAAAAAATTAATAAAAGAGTAAAGAGTTTCGAACAAGATTACTCAGCTTTATTACTTTCTTTAGCTTCTTCCATTAAAACAGGAGCGGATCCCATTTTTACTTTATGTCAGGCTGATAATTTGTTTCCAGAAAAATCAATCATAAGTCGTGAAATTTCCGTATTTCGTGCGAATATTGAGCAAGGTATTGCAGAGGAAAAATGTTTAAGAAGATTTGCAAATACCATATTGTATCCTGATCTAGATCTTTTTCGAACTGCGATGATCATTGCTCGTAAAGAAGGATCGGCACTTGGTGAATGTTTACAACGACTAGTTAAGGTTACTCGCCAACGCCAATCTTTTTCGAGAAAAGTTAACTCAGCAGTAGCTATGCAAAAGATGTCATCATACGGAATTTCAGCCTGTGCAGTTGGCATCAGTCTCATTCAATACTTTGCAAATCCTCAATCAATTATTAATGCATTTAATCATCCGATTGGACACAAAATTTTAATCACGGGAATTGGATTGATTTTGTTTGGAATCATATGGATGAGAAAATTAACTTCTAAAGCGGTGTAGCGTGAATCATGGATTTTTAAGTATTTGCATTCTGATTGTCTTTATGGCTGTTGGGGCGCGTATCGCGTTAACTGCGATTCGTCGTGCAGCAGAGGATGTACTTTGGGATCTAAGAGATGAAGATGCGGTTCCGGTGGTACAAGTAATTTCTACAAATTCGAAATATAAAAAACCAGCAAAAAATAGCAGTAAAGAAAATACTAAAAATATATCTGGATTTATTTTCAATGATGAATTGGCCAGGACTGGCTTAATTGAATTGTCAGAACGAAAATGGTTTCAAATTCAGCAAAAACTTATACCAATTGTCAGCGCTAGTTTTGTTTTAATTTTTGCCATAGTTGCAGGTATAAAAACTTTTTTTGGAGTTTTTATTTTTACTACTCTTGGTTTAGCAATTGGCTTGGTAATAAACAGATACCGACTTAGATCTAAAAGAGAAAAATATCTAAAATCTCTTCTTTTCTATCTTCCCATGGTTATGGAAAGAATTGTTATGGCCGTTCAAGCTGGCCTTGATATTATTCCGGCAATAACAGTTGCTGTAAATACTTCTCAAGATATTGATAATGATTTTCAAGAAAATCAAAATGTCGATCCAATTACAAAATTATTAAAAATAGCTGTTAAATTAACTAATAGTGGCTTGGGATTTGAAAAAAGTCTTAAAGAGCTTGCCGCCGTGACTGAAAGTAGTGCCGTTAGACATTCTTTTTTACATCTGGCCGTTGCACAAAAAGAAGGGGGACTTTTAATTATGCCCTTGCGAGAGTTGAGCGATTCAACCCAGCTTTACTACCAAGAATCTATAGAAGAAGAGATAGCTCAGATGCCAGTAAAAGCTACCATGCCGCTAATGTGTACATTTGCTGGACTTTTGCTTTGTTTCTTAACACCACCATTTTTACAAGTTCTCTCAGTATTAACTAATAGTGTTCCAACTAGGTAACGAACAATTGAAAAATATTATAAATAAAATTTTGTGGAAACTAAGATTAAAAGAGCCGTCATTAATTGAAGCTCTGTATAATTTAATTGATATCGAAGTTTTAGAAGAAACAGTTTTGAACCTAAAGGACTGGCGGAGTATTATCCATGAATTGTCCCAACGATTGTCAAAACCAGAGATTGAAATATGGAAATCAGTGTCTGAGTATTTTAGTCTTGATTACCTTGAAAACATTCCAAATTCTAACTTTTGGGCTTTACCTCATGGTCTAACTTCAGAAAATCTTGAAAAAAATGGCATTGCTCCTCTTACGATTGCAAACCAGTTGGTTGGAGTTGTTTGTCTTGATCCAAAAAGATTAAAATCCTTGGGATTAGCAAAGAAAGGCTTAGCAGTTTATCTTTCAAATTGGACATCTATCAAGGAATCTTTAAGCGAGAGCAACCTTATCTTTGAAGAAAGTAGAATCTATAGAGAAGAAAATCAAAATAAATCAGAACAAATTATTTCACAAAAAGATCGTAGTTTAGCCGAGTTAATTTTAATAAAAGTTATTGAAGAGGCGATTTTCTATGCTGCTAGTGAAGCAACTCTCACTTTTGGATCCGATGTAGTTCAGTATGAATTCCCAGTTGCAGGAGGCAAGATGGGCAATGGAGAAGTTAATGCTAAGATTGGCCCACGACTCTTACGACTTTTAAGAGATATCAATGATTCCAACTCATCTTTTAAGCTAGGATTGTCAAAGTTAGAAGAGGTTGTTGTCTCGAGTACTTTTCTTCCAGGCTTTCTTACTACTGTGCGAGTTGTTTGGGCTGATTCTGAAAAAGCTATTTTAAAAAATAATCTCAATGTGTCAAAAGTAGATGTTATATGATTCCTCTTTTGGCTATAATATTGGGCATTGTTTCAGTTTTAACTAATAATCCACTTTTTGGCTTTGCCGCAATTCTTGCCCTTATTTTTGAATATTTTAGATTCCGATTTGATGTTCGAAAGATCACTCAATATGCACATGCCATCACACAAAGACTAGCTGGATCTAAATCCAGAGTTACCTTGCCAAGCGACATGTCAACTTCACAAGGAATGCGCGCTTTAGATGCGCTTTATAGTCTAAGCTTAAGATCGGATGCTCTACAATGGGAGAATAAAGAAATAGCAAAGGGAGATTCTGTTCTTGCAAAAGAAGTTAGAATCGATGATTTCTCAATAGAGGATTTTTTGGAGGAAATAAAAAGCTTTATAAAAGAAAAATTTCGTTGCCAATTTATCGCCATTGCTTATAAAAACTCACCAACTAGTAGTTGGCAAATGACAAGTGATAGGATTGGAGGAGATCGTTTCCGAGAAAAGCTTTACTACTACGCAGATGAAATAAAATTGGGTGTAAAAGGCATTCAGCCTGGGTTAAAAGATTGCTTAGATGAGACAAGCTTGTTTCAGGACTTCTCCGTTTTTGGCGTACGTCACACCCTTACTTTTCCATTCTCTGAAAAGAGTCAATTTGGTTGCCGAGGTCTGCTTTGGATTGGTTATGATGATACAATTTTGCCGACAAAAGCCGAAGTAAGTTGGGCTCGATCGATTTCCGAATTTATTTCTTTGCAATTAAATACAAAAAGAAGCGTTAATGATCTACACCATGAAATTCGAAAAGCACATTCAGATACAAAACTTAAAACACAATTCTTTGCAAATCTTTCTCATGATGTGAGAACACCTTTAAATAATCTTAAGAATATTCTAACGATTGTTAAATTCGAGGAGATATCAAAAGAGAGTCTTGCGATGCTTGATTCTGCAATTGACAACTGTGATCATATGACAGATATCGTTGAGGATATTTTATTCTATGCTCAGTTTCAGGTTGGTGAATTAAAATGCAATCAACGTGAGGTCTCCTTGTCTTTGGTTCTTGATAAAATTGTTAAAAGTTTTGAGGCTTCTGCACGAATAAAGGGTCTTTCTTTAAAATATTCTGCAATCTCAGATTCGCCCCTGGTTAATGTTGATCTTAAACATTTAAGACGAATCGTAAGTAACCTGCTTAGTAATGCAATTAAATACACAATCTCGGGCAACATCGATGTAAGTGTTGAAAGATCAAGTCATGGTAGATGCTCAGTAGTTATTCAAGATACTGGTGTTGGTCTAAAAGAAAATGAAATATCACGTCTTTTTACTCCCTTTACACGGTTCGATAAAATTGGAGTTGATGGTGTAGGATTAGGTTTAGCTCTTAGTAAAATATTGGCAGATTTAAATGGAGCTGAAATTTTAGTTACTTCAAAGTTTGGACTTGGTTCAAAGTTTGAGCTTTCATTGTTAGCAGTTAATTCCGACATTAATTCAGTACAGAGTCGCCAGTTTCAAAAACACGAATCCCTTAGACCCAAGATTTTAGTAGTCGATGACGATCGGGATTATTTAAATAGTCTAAGTAATATTTTGCATAGACATGATTTTGAAATTTTGAGTGCTGGCGACGTCGATGCTGCTATTACTATTTTAAATTCTGAAGCAATAGCGGTAGTAATAACCGATGCTTCCTTTCCAGGAGATGGAGTAAAAGCCATTTTGGAAAAATCTAGAAATACAGGATCGAAAACCATTGTGGTTACTGGTAGAGAAGTCGGACTTCAGGACTATCGATCGCTGGGAGCAGCAGATATTCTAATAAAGCCTGTGGAAGTAGATCTTTTGGTTTCCACGATAAACAAAACCCTAGGAACTAATGTGGTGTTAAATCAGGTCAATAATTCTTGACACTTCCTCCTTTATAGAGTCAATCAGAGAGATTTGAAGCTTTTTTCTGAAAAATAGTATAGCGTTTTTCAAAAATAATTGCCGAATCACATTATACCTAATAATATTAAGTTAAATCTTGTTTTTTGATAACCCATTGGGTTATCAGCAGTTTTTTGAGAGGAAAAACACTATTTATTATCCCTCCGAGGGATCTTAAATTTTAAAGTCTTTGCTTTTTGGCAAAGACTTTTGGTCACTAATTATTAGCTTTCTTACTTGTTCTTGTGGCGTAAAATTACCAAAGGTATGATATAGTTATCCCAATAAGTAATTTCCGAATACTTTTCTGTTGAAAACCTTCGGTTTACTTAATACATTTAGTTGGGATAACTATTTATCATCCCTGCGGGGGATCGTAAGTCCAAAAAATATTTTCTTTCGGAATGTTATCTTTGGACTTACGATAGTGTCCTGTTAATTTACAAAGGGTTCCCATGTCGATTCGTCCAGATGAGTCCGGCTATATAATGACAACTTTAGAGAGTGCTCTCGGTTGGGCTAGAAAATATTCTCTCTTTTCATATCCATTCGTGACAGCTTGTTGCGGAATGGAGTTTATGGCTTTTAGTTGCTCGCACTATGACAGTGATAGATTTGGTGCTGCTTTACCAAGATTTACCCCTCGACAATCTGATCTCTTAATGGTGGTGGGTACAATCAATCATAAACAAGCTCCAGTTTTAATGCGCGTCTATGAGCAGATGGCAGAACCAAAGTGGGTGGTGGCTTTCGGTGCTTGCGCATCCTCCGGCGGATTTTATGATAACTACGCAACTGTTGCCGGCATCGATAAATTAATTCCAGTTGATATGTATATTCCAGGCTGCCCACCACGTCCCGAAACAGTTATCGATGCTTTAATGCACTTGCAAAGAAATATTCAACGTTCTCGCCAGCAAATTATTGAAGAGCATGGTGGAAAACAGATTCATCCTGATCTGCCTGAACTTTTAGGCGATGAGATCAAGACCGGGTTGTAAATTAGTCAAGAATAGGATCGTTTTCGAGCTCTTCTTCTTCAGATATACTGCCATCAGAGCAGTCTAAATAATATAACCTTTACTTGCAGGTTGCACTGGTTTTGAAATTCATGGGATTAATAGCATCGTCGTAGTGCACAGCTATTTATCAACAGCAAATTCTAAACCCACTCCTAATACTCTCCTAACACAAAGAAACTAAGCTATTTCGCTTTATATAGTAACTTTCTAAAGTCTTTGCCGAAAAGCAAAGGCTTTAGAAAGTTACTATCCCCCGGAGGGATAATAAATAGTGTTTTTCATTTTCAAAAATCATAGCTAACCCAAAGGCTTAACAAGAAACAAGATTTAACTTAGTCTCCATTGCTTTATCTTGTGATTCGGCAAAGACTTTTGAAAAACACTATAGACGTTATCTAAGCGAAAATTTATGAGAGACGGGGCAATCTTTGTTAATCAGAATCGGACTGCGACAGAAATAAAAATAGCTGAAACTGGACCTGTCGCGGATCCTGCTACGGATGTGGACTTAAACACTAGTGTCTCGAATGAACATCTTAATGGTCATACAATTGTTGTCTCTAACGTTGAACAGATTCGATCTGCCACTGCTGATGAGTTAAAAGAATTAAGAGCTGCGTTAGGGAGTGATGCATCTCGAACGTTGGCAGATAAGTTAGGAGTACAAACAGCCGAGAAACTTTTAGAGTACACAGGAGCAGCTGTCTCTTGGAGAGGCGGTCTCCTTATGGCAATTGAGGATGCAAAGTTTAGAATGGTGAATCTCGCCAGAGGAACTGAAAATTCTTTCAATGGACGCGCACTGAAAGCTTTAGAGGAACTTGAGGGTGAAGATCCAAATGTAGCTACATTTAAGCAGGAAGTCTTTACAGCTTTGGATCTAATGACTCGGAGTGTCGATATCTAAGTTGCCGATGCCGGAATTATTGCTGGGAATATTGAAGAGGCTAAGCAAGATTATGTGGCAGGCGCTAATCGACTCCTAGAAGCGTTTCGTGGCTTATTGGTTGTGGAGGAAACTCCAGTAGTTGCTGAGACAGCTACCGTTATTAATGCTGCGCAAAATGAAGTTCAAATAGTGGCAGAAGCTGAAGCAATTTCCTAAGACTTCGGGCCATGAAAGCCATGGATAGCAAAGTTGATCTGGTGGCAGCACTAAGAAATTTATTGAAGCCTGAAAATACTGGAATCCGAGAACAGATGGGAAATTGGGGCGATCTTTTGGAAAGTGTTTATCTGCCTCAGAATGCACTGCTTGTACGTATGGGGTTCAGAGCTACATTGCTATATCGAATGCTTGGATGATAATTCTATACCTTAAGATGGTCTTGTTGATGCAAAGAGTCTCACTTCAAGAATTATGGGATTTATTATATTAGTTGAGATGGAACTAGGACTATCCTGATCTATTAAATCGATATTATTAAGCTAAAAATCCTCTATATCCTTAATACAATAATGATCGCGGGTATCTTTTGTAATTGTCGCTGCTGCAACTTCAGGATCGTGTTGAAAAACAATTATTGAATTTGTTTTCATTACCATACTTAGAAAAGCTTCTTTCTCTTCATATAATTTCTCAGTCCAAAGATCATATCCCATATTATAAGGTACGGGCAGATGATGAGAAGTTGGCACTAAGTCTGTAGCAAAAACAACGCTACGATTGCCATCCTTTACTTCTACCCATTGCTGGCCATGGGTATGACCATTAACTTCATGTACCCAGATATCGGGATAAATTTCCTGTACTCTATTGGTCAAAACTGTTTTTACGAGATCTAAAGCTCCTACATTTTCTTTTAAGTAGCTTGCTTTTTCTCGCAAGTTTGGATGTCTGGCAGTTTCGAGATTTGAAGTTTGTATATAATGAGTAGCTTTAGGATAAGAAGGTCTGATTGTTCCGGCAGCCTGATCTTTCCATTCAGAAATTCCACCACCATGATCAAAATGCATATGAGTAAGGATTACATCGGTTATCTCTTCTTTTTTAAAACCCCAATCGCTCACTGGGAAATTATTAACAGCAAATATCTGGCGTTGCTTTTCATTCCATTTATCACCCATACCGACGTCAACTAAAAATGATCTTTTATCATCTCTAATAATAAGGGATCGTGTGGCAAGTTTAATGCAATTTTCCTCATCAGCCGGAATGCGTTTGGACCATAAATTTTTTGGCACTGAACCAAACATGGCTCCGCCATCAAGTCTAAAAAATCCTAAATTATGAGTAGATAATTCAAATCGTCCAAATTTCATATGGAGAAAAATCTTTTAGTTGTTGCCGTTAATATTTTAGCACACTCTTCAAAAGGCATCCCTTTAATTTTTGCTACCATTTTAGCGGTGTCAGCTACAAATGCACTTTCGCAAGTCTTGCCTCTGTTTGGCTCCGGTGCCATGTATGGTGCATCAGTTTCAACCATTATCTGTTCGAGCGGAATCTTGCGTACAATTTCACGCAAGGTGTCATTTTTCTTAAAAGTTATTGTTCCAGGAAAAGATACGAGAAAATTAATATCTTTCAGAGCTTTTGCAAACTCATCGTTTTCAGAAAAGCAGTGATAAACACCACCGATATCATCGGCATGCAGTTCCTTTAAGATTTTCAAAGATTGTTGACCAGCTTCTCTAGAATGAATAATTAAGGGTTTTTTTACCTCTTTTGCAATTTCAATCTGAGCTCTAAACCATCTCTCTTGATCCTCTCGGGGAGACCATTCTCTAAAAAAATCTAGACCTGTTTCTCCAACTGCCACCACTCTGGGATGCTTGCAAAATGCTTTTAATTTTTCAGGATCGAATTCAGTCGCAGCTGCATGTGGGTGAATTCCTGCACTTGCCCAGATATTGGGATACTGTTCTGCAAGTTTAATTGCACGTTCAGCAGATTCAAATGAGGTACTTGATCCAATTGATACCAATCCAACAACCCCAGCCTGGGCAGCACGACTTAGCATGCCTTTAAAGTCAGCAGCGAAATCTTCAAAATCAAGGTGTGCATGAGAATCAATTAATTCAATAGGCATAATTAAAACAATCTAGCATAGCTTTTTAGGAACTTGAAATGGAGTCAGTTTGAAAACGTAATTGACTAAATTATAACTTCATTTTAAGCTGCGAACTCAAGAAGTTCCAAAGGAATTGTAAGTTTTCGTTAGTTTTTTAAAGGATCCCTGTCATGAAAGAAATCTCTTCTGAAGATAAACTCTATAAAATTAGACACTCTTTAGCCCATGTTATGGCTCAGGCAGTTTTGCAGATTCGCCCCAAAGCAAAACTCGCATTCGGTCCGCCAATTGATAACGGCTTTTATTACGATTTTGATTTTGAGACTCCAATTTCCGATCAGGATTTTGCAGATATTGAAAAAAGAATGCGCCGTATTATTGCTGATAGGCAAGAATTTAACGAAAGTAAAATGCCAGTTAAAGATGCGATCGAGCACTTAAAGAAACAAGATCAAGGGTATAAAGTTGAGTATGCTCAAGAGCTAGTGACTCAAGGTGAAACTGAATTAGGATTTTATGTTAATGGTACTTTCGAGGATATGTGTCGTGGTCCTCACGTAAAACATACTGGGGAATTGCCACCAGATTGTTTTAAACTCGATTCAATTGCTGGTGCATATTGGCGCGGAAGTGAGAAAAATCCCCAATTAAGCCGTATTTATGCGGTAGCTTTTAATAATAAAGCTGAACTCGAAGATTATCTACAACGACGAGAATTAGCAAAGCAGCGCGATCATAGAAAACTCGGTAAAGAATTAGATATTTTCATGATGTCAGATTCGGTGGGACAAGGTTTGCCCCTTTGGTTACCACATGGAACTGCCATCAAAGATGAGCTTGAAGCCTTAGCTAAAGAAACTGAATTTAAATACGGTTATCAAAGAGTTTCAACACCTCATATTGCAAAAGAAGAAGTGTATCTAAGATCGGGACATCTGCCTTATTACAAAGACACGATGTTTCCTCCAATGACTCTCGAAGGAGAATCAAATTATTATTTAAAAGCCATGAATTGTCCGCATCATCATTTGATTTACGGACATCGCCCGCGCAGTTATAGAGAATTGCCGGTAAGACTTGCAGAATACGGTACATGTTACCGCTTTGAGGCCTCAGGAACTCTTTCCGGACTTCAAAGGGTGCGTAGCTTATGTATGAATGATGCCCATATTTACTTAGGTAAAGAGCATCTCTCTGATGAAGTAAAATCTATTGTTAATATGCATCTTGATTATTACAAGATGTTTAGATTTGATGGCATCGCAATGAGACTTTCTTTGCATGATCCAGTAAGGAAAGAAAAGTATATCAATAATCCAGAAGCTTGGAAATTCTCTGAAGAATACATGAAGAATGTTCTTGAAGAATTAAAAGTTCCTTATTTTGAAGCTAAAGATGAAGCTGCTTTTTATGGACCTAAGATCGATTTTCAAGCTCGAACAATTTTAGGGAAAGATGAAAGCATTGGAACCGTTCAACTTGATTTCCAAGGTGCAATTAATTTTGACTTAAAATATACAGGTGCAGATGGCTTAGAGCATCAGCCATATATTATTCATAGGGCACCCCTTTCAACACACGAAAGATTTCTTTCTTTCTTAATTGAACATTTAGGAGGTGCTTTTCCAACATGGCTAGCCCCAACTCAAGTTCGACTTATTCCGGTAAAATCGGATTTTATGGGATATTGTGAAGAATTGGCGGCAAAACTTCGTGAGAATTTTATTCGTTGCGATATCGATACTTCCGATAATTCTTTTAATAAAAAGATCCGCGAAGCTGTGACAACGAAGATTCCGAATATGGCCATTGTTGGTGGAAAAGAAATAGAGAATAAAACAGTTACTCTGCGCCGCTACTGTGTTGAGAAGCAGGTGGTAATGGATCGACAACAGTTTATTGATCGCATTTTACGTTTAAAGAAAGATCGTGCGATGGATAATTTTGCGGATGTTGAGTAGTAAAATAGGGACGGAGCCCAATTAATTATTAAATTAATTGGGCTCCGTCCCTATTTTATTCCACTTTCATATTGTGGAAAACTTGCTGTACGTCGTCATCTTCTTCTAGAGCCTGGATTAGATCCTCAATCTCTTTGAGTTTTTCTGAAGATATCTCAAGAGTATTTTTAGGAAAATGCTGCATGCCTGCACTTTTAACTTCAATTTTTTGCTCTTCCAAAGCTTTTTGTAGAGCTCCAAAATTTTCAAAAGATGAATAAATAAGTAATCCCTCATCTGTTTCGAACAGATCTTCAAGCCCATGATCAATCATACTAAGCTCAAATTCATCCATATCTCCGGAAGGCATGGCGATCGAAAAAACTCCACGCAGATCAAAAAGATAAGCTAAAGATCCAGTAGTTCCTAAGGTACCGCCGCGATGAGTAAGAATAGCTCGAACATTTGCCACGGTTCGGGTCGGATTATTTGTGGCTGTAGTTACCATTATTGCGATGCCGTAAGGGGCGTAGCCTTCGTAGGAAACTTCTTCTAAAGAGGCCTCATCTTTACTTGTCGCTCGCGTAATTGCAGCGTCGATTCGGTCTTTTGGCATATTAAGACTTCTTGCTGTTTGAACAGCCATGCGCAATCGAGGATTACTATCAGGATCGCCTCCGCCAGCTTTAACAGCGATCGCTATTTCTTTACCGATCTTTGTAAAAGCTTTGGCATTTTTTGCCCAACGGGCAAACATTCTGTGTTTTCGTTTTTCGAAGATTCTACCCATACATTCACCCAACAAAAGAGGAGGCTAAAAGATAACATAATATACTTGACCAATAAAGAAAGGCTAGAAATACAGTCAGTGAGCAAGCGATTGAGAAAACGCGCTAAATAGGAGGGGTTCGTCAAGTCCGGCACCTTTAAGTCGGTTATCTAACTTTAATACTTCTTTTACTGCCAATAGAAGCTTTTCTTGTGAGAGATTTTTTGCCAAGGTGGCAGTTTTATTAAATACCCAAGGAGTCATCTTTAAACTATCTCTGATATCATCAGATCTCTTTCCAGAATCTAATAGGTATCTAATTAATAAAATATTGCTGACCGATCGCGATAACATTGATAAAAGAAGAAATGGATTTTTGTCATTTTGAAATAAGGTAGAGAGTAGAATCTCAGATTTTGCAAGATTTCCTAGTAATGCAGAATCAATAAAGTCATATTCAGATGCAGTAAATGATTCAGGAAAGATGTCTTTTAATGCTTCTGGAGTGACCGATCCTGATTCGACATAAAGGCCAAGTTTAGTAAGAAAACCATGCAAAATATCAATTACTGCCCGCTCCGAAATTAGGCTTTCCGTTTCGGAAAGGGTGACTAAGGCCCGACATGTTTCTAAAGGTAAGTTTAATCCGAGAAGTTTACTTTCTTTTGAAGCCCATTTTACTGCATCTTCAGATGAGGGAGTATCAATAATTAAGGCAGCTTTTTTTACAGTAAAATTTTTGAAAATCTTACTTGAAATAGGAAGCTTAGATCCAGAGAAAATCAACAAGGAGGAACCAAGATCTGAATTAGAAAGTTCAATAATGGTGTCAGTAAGCTTTGCGCCAACTTCTTCGATCTCTTTAAAAAGAGTAACTTTTACGGAAGCGAATAAAGAGAGATTTTGAATTGAGTCTCTTACTGTTCCTATGTCATTTAGGCTGAGATCTCCCGAATGAAACTTAACTACTGATTTTGAAACTTGTTCATGATTGGCATTATTGTCTTTAGCGAACTTTTTTATTAATGCTTCTACAGCTCTTTGTCTTCTTGTTTGGTCAGGACAAAGCACTAAAATAGAATTTGGTAATTTCTCAGCAGATAAAAGCTCTTTTGTAGAAGAAGTAGTGCTTGATTTAATTCTTGGAGAGATCTTACTCATAAGAATTACTTATAAGAATTAACAGCATGAAAAAAGTGCCCAGGGACGGAATTGAACCGCCGACACGCGGATTTTCAGTCCGCTGCTCTACCGACTGAGCTACCTGGGCAAGTGTAACGTAAGAGCTTACTAGGGAAAGAGATTTACGATAAAAGGAGGCTTCGGTCAATTGTTTAGAGGGTTTTACTTTATAGGAATTAACATGAAAGGGCTGTAACCTCATTAATCCTCATGCTAGAGTTATAGTAACCTTCAAAAGTCTTTGCCGAAAAGCAAAGGCTTTTGAAAGTTACTATCCCCCGGAGGGATAATAAATAGTGTTTTTCATTTTTTAAAAATCATAGCTAACCCGAAGGGTTAACAAGAAATAAGATTTAACCTAGTCTGCATTGCTATGTTTTGTGATTCGGCAAAGACTTTTGCAAAACACTATAGTCGGATTATTTTTTTACTATTTATATGAATAACTCTTCAAAAAACGTCCTTGTTGTAGATGATAATTCCGATGCTCGAGAAATGTTGGCTAAAATGCTTGAGAAGCTTGATTGGGTCCCTAAAAGCTACGAATCAGGTCAGTCAGCACTCGATGATATGGCCAACAAAGATTATCAAATTGCTTTCTTGGACATAATGATGCCTCATATGAATGGCTATGAGCTCTTAGAGAAAATAAGAGCTATTCCAGAGTACAAAGAGCTTCCTGTTATTATGGTCTCAGCAAAAGACAAAGATAGTGAGATTATGGAAGGTTATCAGTTTGGTGCGGCCCTCTACATCACTAAGCCTTTTACTATGAAGCAGATAGAGTATGGCATTAAAATGGTGCTTGAATAAGTGCGTATCAAGTTTACTGGTTGTGATGTGTGAATTAAGGATCCCAGTATGATAGTCGAGCCATTAAAATTTTCTCCTAAAGAAAAACCTAAATTTATTGTGTTGGAAGGGCTAAATGGGGCTGGCAAAACAACCTTACAAGCTGAGATGGTAAAATTCTTAACTTCTCGGGGAATTAAAACAAAGGCAACAAGGGAGCCTGGTGCCACAGAGATCGGCAAGTCACTTAGAAGTTTAGTTTTGGGCGCAAAGAAAGGGGAGATTTCTGAGTTGGCAGAGATGTTTATTTTTGCAGCTGATAGAGCTCAACATGCAGATAAGGTAATCCGTCCTTTAATTAATGTCGGCCAGGTCGTTATTAGTGATCGATATTTTTATTCTACGCTGGCATTTCAAGGGTATGGTCGTCAGCTTGGAGAAGAGCTTGTTTGGAGTATCAATAAGATTGCTATTGATGGGGTAATACCAGATTTAGTGATCTTGTTAGATATCGATCCAATGGCAGGTTTAGAAAGAAATAAGGGAAGTTCTGGATCCACACCTCTGAAAGATGGTCCAGATTCCTTTGAGAATGAAGAGTTGGCGTTTCACAATAGGATTCGCTTGGGATTTTTAAGTTTAGCTAAAACTCGACCTGAACCTTTTTTTGTTATTGATGCTACTCAGGATCGTAAAGATGTTTGGAATTCTGTTCAAGAAGTTTTGAGTCGAGTTTATGAATAAGCTTCAAATTATAGGGCATGAAATACAACGAGAAGCATTACTTGGACTTTGTAGAGCCCAAAAGCTTTCTCATAGTTTAATGTTCGTTGGTCCGGCTGGTATTGGAAAAACTCTAGTAGCAAAAGAAGTTTCTGCCGCGCTTGTTTGTGAAAAATCAAAAGAACAATTAGGCGCTTGTGGAAAATGTAAAAATTGCCACCTTTTTGTTAGTGAAAATTATCCCGATTTCTATCCAATAGATTGTACCAATAAGGATGTTTCCTCTGTTAAGGCAATTAGAGAGCTTATCTCGACTTTACAATTAAAATCTTTTACTGGGGGAGCGCGCATAGTTATTTTTAACGATGCTGAAAAGCTCCATCCAGCAGCTTCCAATGCGCTTTTAAAGACCTTAGAAGAGCCATTAAAAAATACTTATTTTTTTATCATTATTGAGAATTCAGGAAAATTACCTCTAACCGTAGCCTCGCGGTGTCATAAGTGGTGTTTTGATTCTCTTAAAAAAGACGAGTTACTTTCCGTTGCCAACTCTCTCTGTAAAGATGTCACGGCTGAAATTTTAGAGAAAGCTGTAACATTTTTAGATGGTGGAGTCTCAAATTTGATTACTACTATAGAATCATTGGATCTAGCTATTACTATTGAAAAATTAGTTTCTAAAATTATTCTGGGGGATCTAAAAGCAGCCATTGACTTAGCTGGTATGGTGCATTCCGAGAAGGAGTTGGTTGAAGTATCGTTATCATTTATAAGGCATTCAGTCAGAAATGAGATGAGGATTGCTAAGCATAATACTGAAAAGTCTCAGCTTTCTAAATTATTACTAGATCTAATAGAAGCTGAGCGAGTAATCTTTGAGAGAAATTTAAATTCTTTTTATGTTCTTAATGTTGTGCTTACTCAGTTTGTAGCAAATAAAAATGGTTTTAGTGGACAGCGAAGTTTGTTGTCAGAAACAATGATTTAGAAAACAAGTAGACTCCATCACTATTTGATTAATCTACTAATTCAGCATGAAATAAAGTCCGAGCAACTAATGGAGCAAGTGTGTTCCAGTAACCTTGCGGAGTATTTAAGTTAAGAGTAGAGGGAGGATCCCAGGTATTATTGTCTTTCCAAACACCAGTAAAAAATCTTCCTCGTGGCACTGCCCACTTTTGTGTACATTGTTTTTTAATTGAAGATAAATCTGGATTGGAAGGATCGCCGAGTGCCGTTACTGTATCATGAAATTTTAAAGAAGTTAGAAAGTTATCTTTGATTGTTGTCGAATTACTTGGATCTGTAAGTGCGGCTTCTCCACCGAACCCATACCAAAGTATACCAAGCTTAAATCCATTAAGAATATCTAAGGGAAGCTTTGCTGATTCAAAAGTGCCGACTGACGTAGTTCCTCCTATGTTAGTGTCATTGGAGTTACGATCTCTAGGAATAACTTCAGTTGCGTAATCAATGTAAAAAGGAGAAATATTTTTAGGCCATGCAGGCATATTGTCAGGATTGTTACATAAATTACTTAAGAAGTTCTTATTATTAAATACAGTTGGTGTTTGTGGTTCCAAAGAAAGTATATGAGATTGAGATCCCGAGACTGTTACTTGGGGTGGATTAATAAGATTCAAAGTTGAAGCATCGATGATGCCTGGTTCAAATCCATCAGCCAGAACTAATATTATTTTTCTAGATACGGAGAGTCCATCGGGACGTTGTGGGGCACTGTAAAGTAAATCAATTGCCCTTAAAATTCCAAAACTATGAGTATTGTATGTATATTTTGGAATTGGAATCCCAGCATCGTTTACTACACCTGAATTTTCGATCCAGATTGCATCCCTGGGAAGTATCATGGGTTTTGTAGTTGTAGTTGTAGTTGTAGTTGTAGTAAATCGTCCGGAAATTTTAGAAATAAAACGAAGTTGATCGTTTGGAATTTGGGATGGACCAGAATAAAGAAGGTTTCCAACATACGGAGGAGATCCAGGATTACCGAAAACAGCGGATTTATACTCCGTTGTTGTTATGTCATTAAGTGGATGGTTAGGAATTTGGTATAAAGAATTAGCTGTTAAGGCTGCACACCGTGACGATGGAAAGTCAGAAATACCTTGTAGCTCTTCCCTTGATTCATATCCTTCGCTAATGTCATTGTTCGATGTTTCGTTCGGATCTACTGAAATTCCATGCAATGTAAAATTTATATTTGTTGAATAATTTTCAGGCCCTCCGCTCGGATTATATCTTTCATAGGGATGTAGATTTAATGGCACAGTTACTTTAGCCTGCTCACTATTCGAAGTTGAATTGTGTACAACGCCTACTCTGTAAGTTCCAGATGAAGAAAGAAGATCGTAAAGTGTAAGTGCACCATGCTTAATATTTTTAGCAACTCTGCCAAAACATTGGCGAGTCATTCGTGTTGATTTACGAACACAAGTATCTGGACATAGGGCGGTGCCCGGAAGCCTTGAAGGCAGATCCTCGCATTTTTTACAAAGCTTAGCTGGTGTGTATTTTTCCCAGCCAGGAATCTCACTGAATGCGTCATGATCTAAAAGTGTTTGGGAAGAATTTTCTTCGGCAGTTGGTGAAATAAGGGAATTCGAATTTTCAATGACTAATACGATATCTGTTGGTAAAAGTTGAGTTGTGGCTTCAACATTAATTTCAAATCCACCAACTGAGACAAGATTCATCAGGGATAATGAGACGTAGTCTTTAATCCTAACAGTCATGGATTTGATGGGAAGTTTGATATTCTGCAATGAAATTGGAGTATATTGAATTGAATCAGCCTGGAATGGTAGATCTGCAGAGTCTCTAGCTAAGTATGGAATTCGATCTCCGCCTGCCGAAGAAAAATAATAAAATATATCTGGATGACTGCCAGAGATTGGAATTGGAATTTTAAGTATTTTCCAAAGATTAAAAGATTCTTCTACCGCAAGTTTTGGATTGGGCAGAAAGGTTCCTCCGTATGCCGCTACGGATTTTACAATGTTATCTAGACGGGATTTTCGCTCATAATAATTTAGGGCATTTAATGTTACGGTTGCTGCAACTAAAAGGATTCCGATAATTCCAGTAACAAGCATTACGGCTCCTCCGTATTCTTGTTTCTTAGATGAGAAATTTTGATGAATTAACTTACGGGCCATAAAATATGTGGCAAAGTCATAATTGAAATTGCGGCTGTTTCAGATCTTAAAACATTAGGTCCAAGAGTTATAGGGGTAAAACCCAAGCCTTCAAATTTTAGATGTTCATTTTCAGTAAAATCACCTTCGGGACCAATGGCTACATGCGCTAAGCCTTGAGGTTTAGGAATTAGGGACGGATGTACCGCAGTCATACTAAGCGATCCCAATAATCCCACATCTGTGGGAGAAGATCTCTGTTTTATTTTTGACTCTAAATCTAAAAGGTTTTGGGCAAAATGTATTTCAGGCACATCTCGCCTTTTTGATTGTTTTGCAGCTGATTCTGCAATAGCTTTCCAACGCTTTAGCTTAGCTTGAATTTCCTTTTCGGAATTTATTTTCACTACAGATCTTTCTGCCATCCAAAGGAGTATCTCACGAGCTCCTAATTCTGTCCCTTTTTCAATAACAAAGTCATTTTTGGATCCTTTGCAAAGTGCGAAAATAACGCAACCAAGTAAGGATGGATTGTTTGCACATGGCAGTTCATTTGTGATTCGAACTTGTAGCGGGGATGTATTATTCAAAACGATGGCTTCAAATTCTCGTGAAGAAATGCGATCGATAACAGAAATTATATCGGACTCTTTTAATCTTAAAACTTTAATTGCATGGTGAGAATCGGCTTCATTGATTGAAAAAAAAACTTCGCCAGCGATCTCATTTGGAGAAAGCTGGCGAAAGGTCCGAAAGGTTGTCACGTTGTTATTCTATTCTTTACTTAGATAGGTTCATTTTAGTGAGGGTCTCTCTTAGGTAAGGTAATTTATCAAGACCAACAAATCTTTCATTATCGATTACTAGAGTCGGTGTATCAAACACGCTAAGCTTTCTTCCGCGCTTGTATAAGCCCTTTACGCGTTCGCGAGTGTCCGAAGAGGAGATCTTACTTAAGAAATCACCTACATCAACATCTAAGTCATCGCAGAGTTCATTTAAGAAGTCTTGTTCGTTAGCATCTTTTCCTAAGCCCCAAATATGGTGGAAAACTTTATAGAGGTATTCTTTTTGAACGCCAAAATCGGCAGCAATTACAGCTCCACGACTAGCTCTAGTTGGGTCAAATTCAGTTTCTGGCCATGTTTCTGGAAAAACAATTGGAATGTTTCGATCCTTTGCATATCTCTTACAATCTTCAAAGAGATACATAAGTTTCTCTGGGACAACTGGATAAGCAGGTGTCTGCTCTCCAGAGGCCTTGGCCGAATAAACCTGCCAAAGAAGGTTCACATCGAATTTATCCTCAAGGGCAAAAATTTCTTCGAGCGCCAAATATGAATAAGGGCTTTGAAATGAGTAGAAAACTTCAATAGTTAGAGCCATAAAGTAAAATATAAGACAGCGTTAAAAAACATTTGAGGACGGTGCCTCAAAATCAAACTCAAATTATTAGTATTTATGCCTAATTGCAAGGATATATATGTAGTGAGTGAGATAATTTAGAATCGAAATCAGAAATTTTATCACATACTAAAGAGCCGACCCTTAAAGATGTAAAGCAAAAAGTAGGTAGTGATCCAAGTAATTAGCGTTTATTAAGAAAGTGAATCTTTCTGATTATTTGTAGTTGCTTAAATTTATCCATGAGTATTTCTGTAACTTGAGATAGTAGTTAAAATAAAAGTAGCCCCGCTCCTTTTTTGGGGAAAGTAGCCCCGCTCCTTTTTTGGGGTTAAAAGTAGCCCCGCTCCTTTTTTTGGGGAGTAGCCCCGCTCCTTTTTCGGGGTTTTAGGGGTGTTTGAACTGTGATCTCGTGTGTACTCTCCGAGATTATTATCTGATAACTTAAAATTGTTATCCTTTTTGCTGAGCTTTATTAATGCAAAACAATGTTTTAGAAATCGCTGGAAGGAAGAATCCTGGACGACATCTAATATGTCTTGAAGTAAATCCTCCCCATGGAACGGATCTTTCTTCCGTATTTGATCGTTTAACTGGGGAAGTTGGGCATTTAGATTTTATTAATGTCACTGATAGTGCCCTTGCGCGGATGAAATTTGCGGCAATTCCGTTTGCTGCTCTTTTAAAGCAAAGATTAGGTGTTGAGCCACTTGTGAATCTTTCTTGTCGAGATCGAAATATTATTGCTCTGCAAGGAGAGCTCATTGCCGGTTGGGTTGCTGGAGTACGTTCGATTGTAGCCTTAACTGGTGATGCAATGAGCGTTGGAGATTGTCCAGATTTAAAAGGTGTCTTTGAAATCAATTCAATCGGTTTATTAAATCTAATTGAAAAGCTAAATTCTGGCCTTGATTATGCTGGAAAAGAACTTGATGGGCTACCAAGTTATACCCCAGGAGCCGTAGTAAATCCGAATGTTAAGAATATTTCATCTGAGTTAAGACGATTAGAAAAAAAGAAAGTTGCTGGAGCGAAGTATGCTCTTAGTCAACCAGTCTTTGACATAGAAGCAGCCAGGACTTTTCTAGAAGCCGCAAAGAGCATTGGAGTGCCAATATTGCTTGGCCTCTTGCCTTTTCGGAATGCAAAGTCAGCAGCTTCAGTAGTTAGTCAAGTGCCAGGAATTAAATTATCCCCTTTAGTGGAAGAGAAGATTAAGGAATCTCCAGAAAATGACCTAACTGAGTTTTTTATGAATCACTGTTTGGAACTAGCAAGTGCTACAAAGGATCTGGTTTGTGGTTTTCATGTGGTAGCGGGAATTACCCCAAAGCTTGCTTTGAGGCTTTCTAAAAGGCTGAGAGACACACTTGGCGGAGTCTAGGGTTTCGATTAATATCTCGTAAAAGATTTTATAAAGGGTGTTGCAAGTGAAACGTCGTGAAGAGATGACATTTTTAGAGAGGATCTACATCGTAGAAGTAGCTAAAGGTATTGCTTATACTTTTCGCAAGATGGTTAAAAACTTTTTTATGTTTCTCTTGGGTTATGAAAAAAGCATAGGTGATTCACCAGCAGTAATTCAATATCCTGATGAACGCCGTGATTATCCAGAAAGATTTCGGGGTCGTCACAGGCTAACCTTGGAGAAGAATGGCGATATTAAATGCACAGCTTGTTTTCTATGTGCTACAGCTTGCCCCGCAAAATGCATTTATATTGAACCGGCCGAGCACGACAATCCAAATATTGAAAAATTTCCTAATCGGTATGAAATCGATACCCTGCTTTGTATTTATTGTGGATATTGTGTCGAAGCATGTCCAGTAGATGCGATTAGAATGGACACCGGTATTCATCCCGAGGTTTATCCTCCCGATCCTAGACTTTTTATTGAAGATAAAGAGACTTTAATGCAGCGTTCTCGTGATTTAGAGGATTATGGCCCAAAAGTTCTTTACGAAATGCATATGAAGAAAATGCAAAAAGTAGAAAAAGAGCCATTTGCTAAGGTCAAGTTCGGCTAAAAAAGTTTTTAAGGAAAGTTAGTGTTGAAGAGTTTATTTTTACTAACTATTTTATGTCTTTTTACTTGTCACGTAACGGCCCAAGAAAAAAATAGCCTTGAGCCGGTAGAATTGCCACCTGGGGTCTTACCACTTCCAGAGCCAGGAAGTGGATCTGTTGTTGGAACTGTGATTTCTGCAGAAAATGCAGCATTCTATAAAGAGATCTTAGTTCCTGAACTTTTTAGATTGATCAGATTTAATAGTGCCTCAGTAGATGCTGCAAAAAGAGTAAAATACGAAATTAAATTTGATGAAAACTGGGAGAAGGGAACTAACGATTTAAAATCCTACGATAAGAAGTTAACTCCTGAGGGAGGAATTGATTTCTCATTCCCAAAGGTTCGAGGCTCTCTGTTTGGTGATTTTAACACTCTGCAAGCAGATTGGGATTTGATTAACAAAGCTGATCAGGCAAGTGCCTCTGCTTTGAGAGAGGCTTTAGGCAGCAAGATTCTTTGGAATATTAGTTCTTCTATTTGGTCTCAGAGTTTAATCGACTATCACTTTAGATTAATGTGGCTCAAGGATGGAAAGGCCGGAAGAAATGTTCGTGGAAATTTTTTGCGAATCTATCCCTGGATGCTAGATCCCAACTTCAAATTACCTCAAATGTTTAGAGAAAAATTTGGATTTTACTATCCAGAGCCTCTTCATGGATTGTCTTGGTTAACTTTTAGATTTCAAAATCTTGATGAAGATATTGTTTGGGCTTATTCACCGACCATTCAAAAAGTAAGACAATTAACGGGATCTAATCGGACGGATTCTTTGATTACCTCTTCTTTCTCTGCCGATGATTTTTTGGGTTGGTCTGGAAATCCGCTTTTTGAAAAGGGAAAAGTATTAGAAAAGATTGTAACACTTGTTCCCTTTCCGAACCCCGATATCGTTACTTTAGATAGTACACTGAAGCCTTGTTATAAGCTAAATAATCCAAGTGGTGGTTTGGCTTCAGGGGATGGCATGGCTTCTGCAATTTGGAATTTTGAAACTCCAAAATTTGTTAATGGAGCAGATTGGTTGCCAATAAAAGCAGTCTTTGTTCCTAGAGTAGTTTATAAATTAGACGTTACAACTAAAGATCCGTATTCTTTATATGGCAGGCAGACTTTGTATGTGGATGCTGTGACAATGCTTCCAGTTTATAAAGTAGTTTTTGATAGAGCTGGCCGGCTTTGGAAATTTGTAATTACTTCCTTTGGTATTGCTCAAACACAAGATCTTAGTAGACGGTCTCTATATCCTGGATTTGAAATTATTTTAGATATTTTGAATAAGAGAGAGTTTGTAATGGATTTTGCTAAAATTCGTTATTGTGATTCTTATCCACAAGATATTGAAATTAATCAGTTTGATCCTAAAAAAATAATTCCATAACCTTTCATTGTGAGTAATTGATTCCAATGTGATTCGAGGGAGCTCGTACCTCAGAGCGTTCTTCTCTTTTTAATTTCAAGATAGCAATTAATTTCTAGATACCAATCTCTACTTTTGTTTCGTTCTATTTAATTCTTTTTAAATGTGCTGGTGGTGGTCCCTTCTTTTTAGGACTTTTTTTCATTACAGTTTTCTTGGCAGGATTAGGAATGATTTCGCTTCCTGGAGAATTATTCAATGTTGTAGTTATTGGAGTAACTGAGGCTAGTTTTCCAGATTTATTTGGTGCAGGATTTTTATTTGGAGTCGGATTTAGCTCTGTATCTCTAGTAATTGCAGATAAAATATTCTCTCCTTTTTTGCTATCTCCTTTTTGTTGAGAGGCTAATGATTGAAATACTTGCATTACGACTTCGGGTGGTGCGTCATCTGGCCAGATTGTATTTGCGCCAGAGGAGCTTGTGGCACCCCAAATTGCAGATGTTGGTATAAAGCAGTCCTTATATTTCCCACCAAAAAGCAGCGAGGCCCATACGCGCTCTTCCGTGACTTCCATGCCGCCTTGAAATTTAAAACTTAGCTTTAAAGTTACTGTTGGATTTCCTAATAAATGATCTGGAAGATCGGTGCCTTCTTTACGAGCATCGAAATGAATTAGAATATAATCATCCTGAAGATAATGGTTTATGATTTCAATTTTATCTTTACTAGGTGCCATGTTGTTAACTATTGTTTCGCTCTTTTCTTAATTCAAGAATTTGAGAGTTTAATTCATCTACTAAGTTTTGAAGCTCGGCTATGCGTTTTTTAGCATCTGCTTCTGACTTTTCGTTATTAGAGTTTGATTCTTTTACTTCAAAGCTAAAATTTCTGCCATTTAAAAAAGACCAAAGTATATCTGTAATAAAGGAAGCAATTTTCAGTGATGAGCTTAGGCTAGTTAGACCTTTAAATTCTTTTGGCGAGGGTATCATAATTGTTGGGGACTTATTGGAAAATTCCTTTATTTTCGAGCCTATTAATGATTTGAATTCTTTTTGTTTTATAGTTTTAGCAACAATTTGCAGTCGATCTGGTGAGGGTGTTGCAGAAATAGTTGAGGCTAAGTTCATTTCTAAGATTAGATTGAATGTTTTGCCTTTATTAAGACTTCTAATTCCTTTAACTATTGAAGGCAATGCTCCCTGTCTGATTCCTATAAAGTTTACATCATAGCCAGAGATAGTCAGAATGCGTCCTTCGTCACTCGGTGTTACGGTAAGGGAATTAGCCGATAGGCCATTTAAAGAGATTATAGTTATATTTTCTCCAAATGATTTAATGTCGTATTCGATATCTGCTGCAAAAACTCGACTTGTAACGAAATTAAAAATTAAAAATAGATAAAATAATTTTAATGTGCCTGTTGCGAAACTACCTCCGTTACGAGGAAAGAGAGATTTGAGCCGAGACGAGGAAATCGAGAGAGAAAACCGCAAGCATATCCACTGGGATATGTTGAGGATTTTCTCTCGATGACTGACGAATTCGCAGGCCAAAGATCTATTTTTGCAGTAGGAGAGAGTTTCGCAACGGGCCCTTAATGGAAATTTCCTATTCATATTGCTCTGAGCTGACATGAGTGCGTTTGTAACACGATAGCAAGCTTGCCGTAAGAGCACTGATAACTATTTGAAATTACTGATATAAGTAAAGTTTACAGTGAAAAATCTCTTCTGTAAGCAAAGGCAGATAGTTAAGAATTGTAAATTCAAGATCTTGTGTGATCTCGCCGATTTAAGGAGTTAGAAAGATTTATCTAATTCGTTCGAAAAATTCGTTCGAGAAAAATTGAAGGAGAGTTAATGATCCCTGGGCTAGAGCCGGGCATGTTGTTTGGCGGAAGATACGAAATAATCCGTTGCATCGGAACTGGAGGCATGGGGGCGGTGTATCTAGCATGTGATCCTGACTATAGAGATTTTCTTGTAGCATTAAAAATCCTTTATCCTGGAATTGTTCAATCTAAAGAAGCAAGGGAGAGATTTCGAAATGAGATTGTTGCTTCATATAGAGTTAATCACAAAAATGTAGTTCGTGCTTTTGAGTACTTCGATTCAGATGAAGCACAAGCTTATGCTATGGAGCATATTGATGGGGGAGATCTGGGGGATCTTATGGAGAAGCATAGTCCTGCTGAACCAATGCCGATCAGGCAAGTGATTAGTATCTTAAGTCAGATTGCAGCAGGATTAGAAGCAATTCATGAAGAAGGAATTGTTCATCGTGATCTAAAGCCTGAAAATGTTCTTCTAACAAAAGATAAGGTAGCAAAAATAAGTGATTTTGGAGTGGCACGACTACGAGGATCTATCACTCTTACCGCCGCTGGCTCAATGGTGGGAACTCCGAAGTATGTTTCACCGGAATATGTAGAATTAGGTGAATGTGATCAGAGAAGTGATATCTATGCAGCTGGAATTATCGGTTATGAACTAATAGCAGGCGAGTCTCCATTTAAGAGTGATTCAAGACTTTCTATCATGATGGAGCGATTTAATTTTCGTCCACAAGATCTTAGAAAAAGGGCGGCACGCTGTCCACCAGAATTGGTTAGAATAATTGCTAAGGCAATGTCGGTAAAAGTTGATGATAGATATCACTCAGCCGGACAAATGCACCATGATCTTGAATGCGTTTTAAGAGGCGAGCAACCCTTATATGCAAAAGATATTATTGAGCAACCATCAGATACCAGGGACACCTCGCGCGTGCCAGGCCTTGATGATGTTGCTCTGTTAAGTGGAATCGTCAATCAAAAAGAAATTCTCGCAAAGTATTATAATAAATCTCATGAATCCAAACGAAATTTATTTTTAGTAGTTCTTTGTATTGTGGGAGTTGTGGCGGGACTTTTTTTTGCTAAAACTGGATTTATAAAGTCTGATTCTGGATTTGCAGAATTACCTAATGGACTTTATGCAGGCACTGCTAAAGGCCTATTCTCTTCGAGTTCTAATACACCACTTAGTATTTGGAAAACAGGAAAGGGAGTTTTTCTTTTATTGGGTAAATCTCATTGTTCAGTGACTAAGATATCAAGTGAGGGAGAATTTTCATGTGGCGATCTAAGATTTATTATTTCAGTCAATAACGTTTCAGCTTCTGATGTATCTGGGAATATTTTAGAAAAAGGCTGGAGCAATAATGCCGTTTGGAGTTTGAAGCAGAATGAAAGTTAAGGGAATAATATTCGTACTAATTGTTTTACTGTTTGCTTTAAATGCAGCATCTGATGATACGATTGTTCATAATGTTCCTGAGTATAGTTTTGGGCAGGATTTAGTTCTTAAGATATCCGCAGAAAGTATTAGAAGAGCTCGAGTTCTTATCTCAGATGAAAATGGAGTAAAATTAAAAGATTTAGAAAGAGTTGGTGAATCATTTGAAGTTGGGGTCAATTTTACATCACTAGCACTATTAAAATATGGATTCCAGGTTGAATTTGAAGATGGAGAGATTCAAGAAACTCCTTATTATTATATAAGACAGCCATCTTCAGTCGAGTTAGAGAGTAATCTTCGCGAGCTAAACGACAGCCTTAGTTATACGCAATCTCGGATTAAACAAGTTGAAAATGGACTCAGTAATTTAAATGGTTCTGAAGAGACGGCTTTTAAAAAGCAAAAATCTGAAGAGCTTGGCAAGGCACTTTTGATATTAAGAAAGAAAGAAAAAGAGAAACAAGATCTTGAAGCTAGGATTGATCTAAAAATTTCACACTGGCAAAAAAAATCTTTTGCAAATCAAAATGGAGAATTTATTACTAAGGTTAGAAAAGACTTAGAGGCTGATAATGAAAAACTTTGGGATCGAAAATGAAGAAGTCTTTATGTATATTAATTTATATGATTTTATTTCAAGCTTGTGTTGTTAGTTATTTAAAAGCAGAAGTTTATGAAAGTCTAGTCGATTTTAATGAAGAAATTGCCCAAGCATGGATTTCGGTTGCAAATAAAGAGGACATTCAACATGTAGTAGCAGAAGCTATAAAGACCGAGAAGGGATATTTAGTTAGAGCGGATGTTGGAGTCATAGTTGATGAAACACTTATCTCCGCTGTAATTTTGGACCGAAATGGAAATATTATCTCAACACCACTACATAATCCAAAAAACAGTGAGCTTGAAAAAGAATCTAAGAAAATTGCACAGAGAAAGATACCCACCTTAGCTGCTGAGCTAAAAGAAGCCTCGGATAGACTTAAGACCTTAGAAGGCGACATGAAGCTAACTAATATCAGGAAACGAAAAGAGTTTGGTTTCGATGAGATCGATCTTATTTATGAAAGAATAACTGCTATTCAAGAGGAGATTGATCGAATAAATCAATAGTCAGGAAATGATAATTTCGAGCTTTAGATAAAGTTGTTTTAAGTCGATACAGGATTGGGGATATGTATTTTGACATATATTATAGTAAGTCCAAAAAGAACTTTCCTAAAGAAAATCTTTTTTTTGGACTTAGGATCCCCCGGAGGGATGATTAATAGTTATCCTAACTAAATGTTTTAAGTAAACCGAAGGTTTTCAACAGAAAAGTATTCGGAAAAGTATTCGGAAATTACTTATTGGGATAACTATAGTGATTTCACTAGGTCTTAGATCATTATTTGAGAGAGGGTTTTATATGAAAAAAGATAATAAAGAGCAGGGTTCTATAGAGCTAATTGTGCTTGGATTACTTGCTGCATTGATAGTCGTGTTAGCTATTCCAGCTTTGCGAAGTATGGGCACAGTGACACAAAATCAACTTGAGTATATGGCCTCTGAAATGGCAACTCCACCACCAGCTACACCATAGTTTTTTTAGCTAAGCTTTCGGATTTTATTTGAGGTTTAATCTGTGAGGGTTCATCCAGGTTTTTTTGCACCTAAGAGTAGGAAGTGGCAGTTTCCAGCTGCTTTCGCACTTCTTATTTTTCTTTTGGCAATGAATGTATTTCGTGGACCAAAAGAATTTGTAGTGGCAAAGGAAATTTCAGCCCCACAGAAACTTCAAGATGTTTTAATAGTTAAATCTGCTTTTGCGGCAGGTGAACCGTTGGATAAATCTAAAATAGTTATTGAGAAACGAGCTGTAAATTCTCTTCCAGTTGATGCTGTCAGTACTTTTAATGACATAGAGGGAATGGTTGCTGCTGGACCAATTCCAGCTGGATACCCTTTGGCAAAAGTTTTGATTGCTAAACCTGTGCCGATGATTCCGATATCTGCTGAAGCCGATAGGCTAAACAAAGAACTAGATCCTATTGATGTTATGTTGCAAGAAATTATGCATGACACTGTGGCTTTGCCTGTAATGTTCTCGGGGGCAGCTCCAAAAAAAGGAGAGAGGATCGCATTAGCTCTACATAATATGAAAGGCGATACTGTCTTAATTCTTGATAGTGCCTGGGTTTCTGATTCAGGAGGCAGTGAAGCTACAATACGAGTCCCTCCCGATAGAGCTGTATATATTCAATCTGCTATTCGCTATGGAAGTTTGTCCCATATTGGGATTTCTACAGAAGGATCAAGTCCATACACTGGTCATACAGTTGATAATTTAAGCGATCTTCAAGTTTCTTTAGGACTGGCAACTTCATCGAAGTCAACGCAAGGCAGCAAGGTTGGGCCGAGAACATTTAGATCTTACGTTTGGGTTAAGGGGACTTCCGAGCGATTTGGTTTAGATGATAATGGGGCTTTGTATTTGGTCGATGAAAATGGACGGGAATTGTCAGGTCCGGTTATTAGTTCTTTAAAATAATGCAAATCGAGAAGCTGAGTGTGGGTAAGCTAAATGAATGGAATTTTAAAAGGTATTCAAAAGAAGACTGGCAACAGCAAAGTCGAAGAGGCTTCTCGAATTGTAGTACGTCCATCAAGTAAATTTGTTCAGGGTCAAAGTAATAATCCAGAAACTGTAATTACTAGTACTTCTGAAAACTTTGGGAGTAAGAGAGATTTCGTTGATGAACTAAAGGAGGCCGTTACCTTAAAGGCTGAAATATCTAGTTCTAACCAAATTATTACTGGTAAAACTACTCGAATTAAATTGATTCGCACCGAATCAACAGATGCAACTAAATCCATTTTACAAGATGATGTACCTGCCTGGGTTGGGCAATTACAGCAAAGCACGCCGCAAGTTGATATGCTAGTGCCTGCTGGCCGAAGAGCTTTAAATGATTTGATTACCGAAGATACGACTCGATCTGAATTACCCCAGTTGATTGTTAAAGCCATAAATATTGCCTCTCAAAAATTAACAGTCGGTGCTCGATTCTCACAAAGAGATATCGATAGTGCTATCGCAGAGCTAACAAATTTAATGTTAGGTAAGGGTCCGATTATTCCTCTTTATGAAGATCCATGGGTTACAGATATTTATTTAGATGGGCATCAAAGTATTAAGTGTATTCGTCGTGGCAAGGCTTTGGAAACTCCATTTAAGTTTAGAAGTCCTGAAGAGTATGAAGCTTACATCGGCTCGATGCTTCAAGGTGTAGAAAGAGTTTTAAATCTTAGCTCTCCGATTGTGGATTGTGTGCTTGACGATCCCTGGAGAAGTCGTGTGAATGCTGTTCATGGTTCACTATTAGATCGTGGAGAATCGGCTCTAGTTGTTCGCGTTCCTAGATTGCAACATATTACATTTTTCGATCTTATTCAGACACAAACTCTATCTCCTCAGATGGCTGCATGGTTAGCAGAATTAGTTGCTATGGGAGAAGCCAATATTTTAGTAGTTGGTGCAACGGGTTCTGGAAAGACTGTATTTACTACGGCACTTCTAAGTGCTGTTGGTTCAGATGAGAGAATATGTACGATTGAGGACGTGCCAGAGATATTTGTTCCTACTGCTCATTTAGAAAAACTTGTTGTTAGACCAGAAAATTCTCAAGGTAAGGGATCTGTAACAATGTATGAACTACTTAGGGCGGCTCTAAGAAGAGCTCCTCATAGAATAGTAGTTGGTGAAATTCGTGATAAAGAAGGACCGCTTTTTTTGAAAGCACTTGAGACTGGTCACTTAGGATCTGTAGCCACAATCCATGCACGTTCTGCCAAAGAAAGTTTATGGCGACTTCTTGATGTTGTAGCGGCTCATGAACATGCGCCGCAAGAGAGTATTCAAAGAAGAATTTCTCGTTCTGTAAACATTATAATATGCATGCAAAAAATAAATGGCCGTCCATGTATGGTAGATGTTTCGGAAGTGAAACAACCAATTGCTGGAGAGTTTATTGTTAATCAATTAATTCGCTATGAAGGAGAAGATTCTGACAATAGACGCAACTGGCGAATTATGACGAAACACTCAGATTGGATGGATAAAGTAGCGGCAAGGGGTATTGAGCTTAATCCGGGTTCTCAGCTTCTCGCTCCAGATCCAACTTCTACTCAATCTAGGGAGTAGGTTATGGACGAGAGTAAACGACTTGAGCTTTTAAGACATTTTACTTACGAAATAGAAGAAGTTAAGTCCAATAAATGGCTGACCGTAGATCTTAATAAGATCATTCCAGGAAGTTATTCCGAAAAATTATCTCAAGGCGGAATTGATTTTCCTAAAGAGGTTTATATTGGAGCTGTAGTAATTTTATCTCTTGTAATTGGATATCTTTGTCTCTTCGTTGGAAAGTTTTTGGCACTTTATGCTTTTGCAATGAATCTCTACTTTTTTTTATTTCCATATGTTTCTGAGAGAGCTGAAAAGCGACGAAAAAAAATTGTACCACAAATACCTAGCTTTCTTGATGGGCTCACTGCTGCATTAAATACTGGTTACAGTCTCGATGCTGCTTTAACTCAAGGAACTAATTCGGTTCCAAAAGGACTCTTAAGAAATGAGCTTGAGAATGCAGTTACAATGCTCAATAGCGGAATGACTCTTTCGGAATCCTTTCGTAGGATTCGGCAACGCATTGTAGGTCGCGAAATAATTTCTGTTGTTTCGGCCTTAGATCTTTTTTCCTCAATGGGTGGTCGAATGATGGATCCCTTCGATCGACTTGGTAGAAAGATCAGGGAGCAAGAGCAAGCATTAGCTAGAGCTAACCGCGATCTTGTCCAGATTAAGCAAGCATTTTTAATTATTGGCGGACTTTCAGTCCTTGCTCCATTTTTTGTTTTTCTTTTAGAACCTGGATACATAATGACAGCTTTTGATGATGAGTTTGGAAGGCTTTTATTACAAGTGGGTTTTATGATGGAAATTACGGCAATATTTGTATTTAAAAATTTAATTAATCTAAAGATCTGATCAAAGATATGGATTTTATTTTTAAACTTTTACCTTTTTGTCTTTTTGCTTGGCTTGTTTTTATGCTGGTGGGCCTACAAGCTTATTCTTTGAACGAAATTGGTCGGTTTTCAAAAGAGAAAGATTCTGAAAATTTCATTCAAAAGTGGATCTATAAATTCCTAGCAACTCTAGGTGCAAGGGCAGCCTTAACAGATAGAGAAAAAGCAGATCTAGAAGTTGAGAAGGAAATAACCTTACGCCTCCGAGAAGCTGGATTAGAGTCCGCCATAGAAAGAGGTAGTTTTGTTCTACTTAAGATTATCTCATATTTATTGGGCCCAGTAGTTGGAGGTATTAGTTATTTATATTTGATTCCCTACTATGCAACAGTTCTAACGATTATTTTAACTATCTCTGGACTTTTGTTCCCTGTGTTTTGGCTAAAGAGTAAAAAAAGAAATAGAAATGAGGATATTCAAAGAGAGTTGCCATTACTGATTGATTTAACAAATCTTGGTGCAAGTGCTGGTTGGGATATCTCAGTAGCTCTTGAAAGAGCCATAGATAATCTTTCAGAAAAATTTCCTGGACACCCATTAATGAGAGAATTTAAGAGAGCCCGTCTTTTAGCAACTACTGGCTATACCTGGGATGAGTCATTAGCTAGGGTTGGAAAGGCACTTGAAAATGATGCAGTTAGGCGTTGTACATTAGCTCTTTCTCAAGCCTTAAGGCAGGGCGGTGATCGCACAACTCAATTAGATGGAATTGCAGAAGATGCGCAGCGGATATACTATGCAGAATTAGATAAGCGATTGGCTGGCATGCCGGTCAAGGCCGTTTTGGTAACAATGGTACTAATGATTGCTTACCTTTTAATTGTCCTGGCTCCAGCGGGTGTTCAAGTTAGACAAACATTTATTGGAATGAAAACTGAGTCAAAGGTTCAAGATGTTGCTGCAAATAAACAGAATAAGTCCGAAAACCCGATCTAAACTATATAGTGAGATCGGCAACTCCCTTTTAGAATTTACTTTAATTGCCTCCCTTTTGGGAATCGTTGTGATTTCTGCATACTTTTCTTTCAGAAGTAATGGAGATGATCAGATGTTAGTTGATTCTGAAATTTTAAATGATGGACAGTTTTTAGATCATATGCGCTCTAACTAAAGTAATTGACATAATTTCATAGCAAAACAAAAAATAGCAAGAGACTTAGTAAGTTAGTCTTTAGCCAAGAATGTGAAGTGAATGATTTTTTGTAGATGTTAAAATATATCGCTTAGTATTTCTGTCACTTGCTATAATAATATTTTCGTTTGGCAAAGTATTGTAAATGAACAAAGAAAAGGGAGTCGTAAATCTAATTATTGCTGGTGTAGCACTACCTACGATTCTTCTACTTTGCTCGGCGGCTTTAGATTACGCTCGTATCCCTTTGACAAAAGCTCTACTAGAGAAAACTTTATATGATGCTGTGTTCTCTGCTGATAGTAATTGGGAATGTAACTCGATCACTGCTTCTGGCCCACCTGTTTCAGTAGATCTTTCTACCCTGACAACTGATTCTAGTGGAACTGAGTCTAGTGGAGCTGACGCTGTTACGTCTTGTTCTGATAGCTTCGGAATAGAACCTTTTCTGCCAGCAGCGAATAATTTTTGTTTTTTGTCTGGAGATTCCGTTATTTTTAATCCTTTGTTTGGAGTTGCCAATTGTCCTGGAATTGGCGGCGGATCGGCATTTCCAAAAAAAAGGGGAGTGATGAGCAAAGAGATACTAATAGCTTATAACATGGCTGTTACTACTCGCATTCTTAGCGCGCTTACTGGTGTTGCCCCAAGTTGGCCATATTTATTTAAAGCTAGGGATGTTTTGATAGAAACTTCTTTAGCATCGATTCTCGTTGCCCCTAATTCTTTAAAAATTGACTGTCCTATTGCTGATCCCGTAAGGCAAGGTGATCTAGATAACGAGTCTGCTTTACGGATAGGAGATTCCTCCAATCCAATTTCCGTTTGTCATATTATTTCCAGTCAGGTTCGGGATTCCAATGTAGATTTAAATTGGAAAACACCGAAATGCGGAAGCTCCCCATCGCAGCTCAGAGCTTGCAATGACATTTCTTTGCCATCTTATTGGATCCTCGCAGTTGGAAATATTGAGCTTAAATCCTTTCTAGGAGGTCTAGCTTGGCCAGGGGATGCCTATGGTAAAAGTAGCTATTTAGTTAAAACATGGATTATGGTTCCTACAACAAATGTGGCAGCGATTGAACCTGGTATTTGATTCGTCTATAATGGATTTATGGCTAAAGTATTGATCGTCGAAGATTCAGAATCCCAGGCAGCTATAATTGCTGAAATTGTTAAAGAAGCAGGACATGAACCAATTCAATGTCCCGATCTCAAAAGAGGGATCTCCCAAATAATAATGACTACAAATCCCGATTTAGTTTTACTTGATTTAATTCTATTAGATGCTCATGGAAAGCCAATTCAAGATGGTTTTCAAATGTGTCGTGAAATTAAACGTGTTTCAAAAAATAAGATCGGCGTTATCGTGGTAAGTGCTAAAAGTGATCCGCAATCCGCTCAATGGGCCATTATGCAAGGAGCCGATGCTTTTCTGCAAAAGCCTTTCGTTGTTGAGGATTTAGTAGAAGTTGTGAACGAGGTTTATAAGTCTATTTCAATCAAATAAATCCTAAGATGCTTTGTTTTCATTAAAATTTCTACTTGCGAAGCATAAAGAGTAAGTCCAAAAAGATTTGCTTTCTTGACTAAAGGCCAATTACTTGGATCACTTGCTACTTTTTGTTTTGCCTTCCTCACCCTCGGCACTAAGGTGAGTGAAATAATTTATGATTTCGCTTCGGAATTATGTATAGTGTTTTTCAAAAGTCTTTGCCGAATCACAAGATATAGTAATGGAGACTAAGTTAAATCTTTTTTCTTGTTAACCCTTCGGGTTAGCTATGATTTTTGAAAATGAAAAACACTATTTATTATCCCTCCGGGGGATAGTAACTTTCTAAAGCCTTTGCTTTTGGGCAAAGACTTTAGAAAGTTACTATAACTCACTATAATATCCCTATTCCGAAACTCTGCTTAATAAATTAACCTTGTGGGGATGAAAATTGGTATTGTAGATCTCCGTCCTGAAAGTAGGGCTGCTCTTATGGGCAGAATTAATCTTGCTGTTGATGAAGCCGGCATTAAGGATGCAAGTGTTGTTGAAATTAATCTAAATGAACCTGCCGAGCATCGGATCTCTCCACCCGAGGCATTCTTTATTGGACCTGGTGCCTATTCACGTTTGGCTGAGTTAATTGAAGAGACAAGATCTATTTTTAATGATGTTCCTATTGCCTTAGTTTTGGAGAATGAAATTTACTCTAATCGCGGTGTCTCGTTAAGGAAAAGATATAATGTTGCGGTGATGCCTTTAGGCGATCTTGCTCACATGGCCGGTTTTTTAATTGATTGCCAGGCAGCAAATCAAGCCGGAGTTTCTTCAGGAGCAGGCTTGGTTGTTGGTATAGCCCAGTTAAAAGGTGGAGTTGGAGCAACTAGTGTTGCTTGTGCTCTGGGAGCCTGTTGGGCAAGGAATGATTTAAATGTAGTTCTTGTAGATCTAGATGATGTTAATCCACAAATTACATCTTGGGCTCGAATTAATTCTCAACGTCGCGACATGGTTGTTGAATTTCTGCGTCGTGGCCAAGTTCCAATGGATAGAGTTAATGAGTTAATAGCACCGGTGGAAAGTTTTGCTGGAAAGTTAACCGCTGTTGGTCAACCAATTCTTTATAATGAAAGTTTCCATTTCAAAGCTGATGTTTTAGAAGGTGCAGTTTCTTCTTCTAGCTATGTTTCAAGTTTACTAAATGCACTTAAACCAGATTTTGATATTATAGTTGTTGATTTGGGTAGATCTTGGGGGGTTGCTACTTTTGCTGCTTTGCCTATTTGTAAATTAGTTTTGCTTGTGACAGATGATGATGGAATGTCTGTACGCCAAACTCTCGATAATCTTTATAGATTAAAGAGTGAATCAGGAAATTCTGGAGAGTTTGATTTTACAAAATGGAATGTACTTCTTAATGCTTATACTGGTCGGCTGATTTCTCCTGAAGTTTTGGCCCAAGAGATAGCTCAGATGAACCTTTTGCCTCCCGAGGCCAGTCTATATACAATTCCATTTACTGAAAAAGGTCGTCAATGGGGTGCTCCTGGAAACTCACTATATGATCTAGCTGAAGATTCTTGTCGACAGAGTATTATTAGGATAGCTTCCAACCTTTATCCGTTTGGTCATGCTGAAGAGCCTGGATTAGTAAATAAGCTCATGGGTAAAGTAAGGCAGCTAGTAAAATAGCAATTAGTTAAATACATTCAGTATCCTAGTTCTATTTATTATTTATATTTTTTTGTCTTTGTAGTTCATAGTCTTATGCCAATAATAGAAACAAGTCTTGAGAAAGAATCTCGTGATAGATATTTAACTTATGCTTTGAGCGTAGTTTCTTCTCGCGCTTTGCCAGATATTCGTGACGGTTTAAAACCAGTTCAACGCAGAATCTTGTATGACATGTTCAAGTTTTTACATCTTGTCCCCACAGGTACATATCGAAAATCTGCTGCGGTAGTTGGTGGCGTGTTGGCTCGCTTTCATCCTCATGGCGATACGGCTTGTTATGAAGCTATGGTTCGAATGGCCCAAAGCTTTTCTATGCGCTATCCACTAGTTGATGGACAAGGAAATTTTGGCTCGATCGATGGTGACAGTGCTGCTGCGTATCGTTATACCGAAGCGAAACTCACCGCCTTAGCAATGGAGCTAATTGGAGAGATCGACGAGGAAACCGTTTATTTTAGGGATAATTTTGACGGTACTCAGGTTGAACCAGTAGTTTTACCGAGTAGATTTCCAAATTTATTAGTCAATGGAGCAATGGGAATTGCAGTTGGAATGGCAACCAGCATCCCACCTCATAATTTGCGCGATACGATCAAAGCCTTATTAGAGCTGATCGATGATTCAGAAGTTACTATCGAAAGATTAGTAACGACAATTCGTGGTCCAGATTTTCCAACTGGTTGCTTAGTCCTTAATACAAGGAAAGAGCTGAATGAAATGTACCGCACTGGACGCGGACAGATAAGAATGCGTGGCGAATGGAAACTTGAGGAGGCAAGTCGCGGCAAGAAATTTATAGTTGTGACAAGTGTTCCATATTCGATAGATAAGTCTCAGTTAGTTGAAAAGATTGCGAATCTTATTATCGATCGAAAAGTTCCTCAGTTAGTTGATGTAAGAGATGAGTCAACTGATGTAGTCAGAGTTGTTCTTGAATTGGCACCAGCTGCTGAGCCAGATACTGCCATGGCATATTTGTTTAAAAATACTCCGCTAGAAACTAATTTCGCAGTTAATATGACGGCACTCGTGCCGCAGAAAGGCATGATGGGCTGCAAACCCGAGCTAGTTTCTCTTAAAGACATGTTGCGTTATTTCTTGGAATTTCGGGTTGAGGTTACCGAGAAGAGATTAATTTTCGAGAAGAAAAAACTTTTTGAGCGAATTCACATTTTAGAAGGATTCGTAATTATTTATGACGCCATTGATGAAGTCATAAAAATTGTTCGAAAAAGTGATGGCCGCCAAGACTCAGCAGAGAAGATTCAAAAACGGTTTAAACTGACAGAGATTCAGTCTTTTGCCATCGTTGACATGAAGATTCATCAACTATCGAAAACATCAATTGACGAGATTCAGGCCGAGTTAGCTGCTAAGCAAGGAAGAGTTACTGAGATCGATAAGATCCTTGGAAGTAAGAAAGCAATTCAGAAAATAATCAAAGACGAGTTGGCTCAGATTGCTGAAAAGTTTGGCGATAAGAGAAAGAGCGATATTGTCAAAGATAAAGAAGGCTTTGAGATAGAATTTGACGAGAGTGCTTATATTGTTAAAGAAGACGTTTATGCACTGATCACCACTGATGGTTGGATTAAGAGGATAAGGCAAGGGAATGAAATTTCCGGAACTCGTCTACGAGAGGGCGATGCTTTATTTAGAAGCCATGCTTTAAATACTGTTGATTCCGTAGCTGTGTTTACAAACTTGGGAAACATTTATTCTTTGTCAGTTTCTGATTTTCCATCATCTAGTGGGTACGGAAGTCCAGTTCAGAAAATTTTGAAATTTAAAGATGGCGAAAAGATTATTGAAAGTTTTAGTATTCTCGCTGCCGATCGGCCTGTTTCCGCACAGGGAGAGCTTTTTGCTGGAGTTGGACCAACAATTAAAGATAACGACACTGTACTTTTAGTTAGTGCCACTGGCATGGGCTCGGCTACTAAAATTGAAGGCCTTGCAGCTCTTAAAAAGAGCGGAAAGAGGATTATGAAGTTAAGAGACGGAGATGAAACTGTAGCCGTCTGTCATAAAACTGGAAACATTTCGATGGTCACTAAGACTGGACATGGTTTAACTATTAAATCTGATGAAGTTCCTGAAAGAGAAGGGGCCGCAGTGGGTGTTATCGTAATGGGATTGAAAGATGGTGATCGGGTTGTTTCCGCACTTCAAACCAAGAAAGGTGCGAAACTCTCCCTGGTGCTGGAATCTGGCAGTAATAAAGATGTCGAAATTTCAGAATTTGCCCAAGGCCATAGAGGGTTGAAAGGTAAAAAAGTTATTCCCCGTGGCGAAGTAAAAACAGCAAAAATACTATAGCATTTTAATAGAGCTAAAAATTTATGGCAGCTAAGAGCGATTATAAAGCAAAAGATATTGAAGTATTAGAAGGTTTGGATCCGGTACGGCGCAGACCCGGAATGTATATTGGCGGAACGGACAATATTACTGGGTTACATCATCTAGTACATGAAATATTAGATAATTCCATTGATGAAGTAATGAATGGTCATGCAGATAAGATCTGGGTCAGACTTCATAAAGATGGGGAAAGTGTAACTGTTGAAGATAATGGTCGAGGAATTCCAGTTGATAATCATCCCAAATACAAAAAAAGTGCTCTTGAGATAATTTTGACCGTTCTTCATGCCGGTGGAAAATTTTCTGATAATAATTACGTATCTGCCGGGGGGCTTCATGGGGTTGGTGCTTCTGTAGTAAACGCACTTTCTTCTAAATTAGAAGCAAGAGTTTGGCGAGATGGCTATGAATGGAGCCAAAGTTTTTCTCAAGGCAAGCCTACTTCAAAGCTCGAAAAGGGCAAAGCTTCTAAGAAACACGGCACTCAGATTTTTTTCAAACCTGATCCTGAGATTTTTTCTAAGATTAAATTTTCAAGAGATCTTTTAGAAAAAACTCTTGAAGAAAAAGCCTTCCTCAATCGTGGACTTGAGATCTGTTTTGCCGATGAAGAGAAGAAGGATACTAAGACGTTTAAGTTTGATGAGGGTATAACTGCCTATCTTAAAAAACTTTTAGAGAACGCCTCCTCAAAAGATGAGGGCAAGCCGATTGGCGAAGAGCTGTTTTTCATAGAACAAGAAAAGGGAATTAAAATTCAAGCTGCCTTTGCTTGGACTGAATCTACTAATTCAACAATTCGATCCTACGTTAATGGAATTTGCACTAAAGATGGTGGGACCCATGAAGATGGTTTTCGATCTGGGCTTTCTAAGGCAATTCGCAACTACATTTCAGTACACAATCTGGCCAAAGGTATTAAGTTAACAGGTGATGACATTAGAGAAGGTTTATTGGCCGTACTCTCAATCAATGTGCCTGGAAGTGAAATGGAGCTTCAGTTTCAGGGTCAAACAAAAGAGAAGTTAAATAATCCTGAAATTGAAGTGCATGTTGAAGCAATCACCAAGCAATTTGAAAACACTCTTAATTCAAAACCAAAAATAGCAGCATTGCTTGTTGAGCGAATAACTTTAGCGGCTAAAGCCAGAGCCGCTTCTAGGGCTGCGGCCCAAGGGGTAAGTAGAAAAGTTGGCATTAGTCATCGGCTTACATTGCCTGGCAAATTAGCCGACTGTTCCTCAAATCGTCCAGATGAATCCGAAGTTTTTATTGTAGAAGGTGATTCGGCTGGTGGTAGTGCAAAACAAGCTCGAGATAGAAAAACGCAAGCAATCTTGCCTCTTCGTGGAAAAATCCTAAATTCTATTGCTGCTGTTGGAACTAAGATTCCGGATAATAAAGAGTTGATGGACTTAGTTTCCGCGATTGGTTGTGGATTCGGGCCAACCATGAATCTTGCAAAACTTCGCTATGGCAAAGTTATTATTTTAACAGATGCGGATGCTGATGGAATGCACATCGCTTCATTGTTGCTAGCTTTCTTTTATAGTTTTATGCGTCCATTGGTTGATGGGGGACATTTGTATATAGGTCTTTGTCCTCTTTATCGAATTAAATATGGATCTGGATCGAGAGAAGAAGATATTTGGGTCTATTCTGATGATGAAAAAGAGAAAGCTCTTAAGGCGAACTCTAAACGTGCTAAGCCGCAAATAACTCGCTTCAAAGGACTTGGAGAGATGAATCCTTCTACTCTTTGGTCGACAACAATGAATCCTAAGTCTAGGACATTGCTACAGATTATGGCAGATGACGTAAAGTCAGCAGAAGCTTTATTTGCTGATTTGTTAGGCCGCGATTCTTCTGCTAGATATCGCTTGATTCAAGAGAACGCTCACCGATTGCAAGTGGATCTTTAAAATCACATAACAGTTGGGTTTGCTTAGTTTTTTTCGACTCTGTAGTATCCTTGTGGCGTCATAAACGGACTAGCCTCAAAGGCCTAATTGCTGACTTTAAAGGTGTACTTTTCTAACAATGATATTCAATGCTGCTGAAAATTTAATTCATCGTTTGGATACTCACGTTCCGCAGTGGTTGAAGAATCGGGAGGAGCCAAGCTTCATATCTACAGAAGATGGTGGCGTCGGTCCCGAAATTTTACTGCTTCATGGATTGTTTGGAGCCTTGTCAAATTGGGACGGAGTATTCCCAATCTTAAAATCATTCTCAAAACCAATTGCATTTCAATTTCCAATGCTCTCATCTCCAAGAAACGATGTTAAAGTTAAAAATCTTGCTGCATATACTTGGTATTTTATAAAAAAGCGATCTTTAGATCCTGTAATTCTATGTGGCAATTCAATGGGTGGGCATGTTGCTTTACGCCTCTGTTTAGCAGCTCCTGAATCTGTTGATTGCATGATTCTATCAGGCACCTCTGGGTTGTATGAGCATTCAGTAGATACTTTGCCAATTAGGCCAGATCATAAATTCCTGCGTGAACAGATGTCGCGTGTTTTCTATAATCAGAAATTTGTAACTGACGAAGCGATTGATAGCATTCACAAGGTTATTAAAGATAGAAAAAATATTTTAAATATTATCAATGCGGCACGAAGTGCAAAAAAAGATTATTTATTATCCAGACTAAATGAAATCAAAGTTCCTACCTTGTTGCTTTGGGGCGAAGACGATCTTGTCACAACTATGGACGTAGCTGAAACTTTTCATAAAAATATTCCAAATAGTAAGCTTGTTACGATTAAAAATTGCGGACATGCTCCGATGATCGAATACCCTGAATGGTTCTCTGCTGAAGTTGAGAAGTTTCTGAAAGAAAACTCAAAAAAATATAAGTCTAAATAAATTGCTAGTGCACCATTCAGCAAATTGGTTCACCTAGCATTGCCCCTTAACCCAATTGTGCTGTATCTAACTTTTATAAGTGTCTGTTAGAAAACTCTGTACTACTACGAAATGATATCTTTGGCCTACAGCTTTGCAAATCTTCGAGGAAAAATCCTCAACATATCCCAGCGGATATGCTAACGGTTTTTCCTCGAAGATTTTCTCACCTCGGCTCAAATCTCTCTTTTCTCGTTACGGACATAGTTTTTCAACTGACCCTATGGTAGAAAAGCCAATACAATATATAGTAACTTTCAAAAGTTTTTGCCGAAAAGCAAAGGCTTTTGAAAATTACTATCCCCAGGAGGGATAATAAATAGTGTTTTTCATTTTCAAAAATCATTGTTAACCCTAAGGGTTAACAAGAAATAAGATTTAACATAGTCTCTATTGCCATATCTCGTGATGCGGCAAAGACTTTTGAAAAACACTATAGTTGTCCTAATAAGTAATTTCCGAATACTTTTTATGTTGAAAACCTTCGGTTTACTTAAAACATTTAGTTAGGATAACTTTTTATCATCCCTTTTGGGGATCGTAAGTCCAAAAAATGATTTTCTTTCGGAAAGTTCTTTTTGGACTTAGTATATTAAAAAGGCTCTAGCATGGATCTAAACCTACTCTCAAAACTTTCAAATACAATTCGTTTTCTCTCGGCTGATGCTGTTGAGAAAGCAAAATCTGGCCACCCAGGTATGCCAATGGGAACAGCCGAGCTTGCAGCCGTTCTTTGGAGTTACCATTTAAATTTTAATCCAAAAGACACCGCTTGGGCTGGTCGAGATAGATTTGTTCTCTCAGCTGGACATGGATCTATGCTTCTTTATTCATTGCTGCATCTCTTTGGTTACGATTTGCCGATGAGTGAAATTCAAAACTTTAGACAATGGGGAAGTAGAACTCCAGGACATCCTGAATTTGGAATGACACCTGGTGTTGAAACAACTACCGGACCATTAGGTCAAGGATTTGCTAATGGAGTGGGCATGGCTATTTCAGGCAAAATGTTTGAAGCCAAGTATTCACAAGATCTTTTTTCTTATCGAGTATATGGGATTGTAAGTGATGGCGATCTAATGGAAGGGGTTGCATTGGAAGCAGCTTCATTAGCTGGACATCTTGGTTTAAATAATCTTATCTATATTTATGATGATAATGACATCTCAATTGGTGGATCTACCGATGTTTGTTTTACAGAAAATGTAGGTCAGAAATTTCAAGCCTGTAATTGGTTTGTCCAATGGGTTGATGGAAATAATTTGAAAGAAGTAAATGCTGCAATAGAGGCAGCTAAAAATGAGACTAAACGTCCAAGTTTAATTGTTGCAAAAACAATTATCGGCAAAGGAAGTCCACATAAAGAAAATACTGCTGAAGTTCATGGTTCACCTTTAGGGGCGGAGGAATTAAAACTGGCCAAAAAAACTATGGCCTGGCCGGAATCTCCAGATTTTCTTGTCCCCGAAGAGGTTGGTCAATTTTGTTGTACATTGATGGAAAGTAAAATTTCTTATTATAACTCCTGGCAGACTGAATATAGTCGCTGGTCAGATGCAAACAGAGATCTGGCCATTAAATTTAATTCTCAAATAAAGCGAGAGCTACCTGAATCCTTAAAGAGTAAGTTAATTAATTTTGGAACTGCAAATCTCAAAAAGGTAGCAACCAGAAATTTATCTGGAGATGCGCTGCAAATTATTTCCAAGGAAGTTTCCTCTTTTATTGGCGGATCTGCCGATCTAGAACCCTCAACTTTGACTCTGATAAAAGATTCTCATGACATAAGTGCAAAAGATTTTAGTGGTAAGAATCTCCGTTTTGGGATTCGAGAGCATGCCATGGGATCGATAGCGAATGGTTTAGCCTATACCAAAGCATGGATTCCATATACTTCAACATTTTTAGTTTTTGCTGATTATATGCGGCCACCAATTCGGCTTGCTGCACTATCTCATTTGCAAACGCTTTTCATCTTTACTCATGATAGTTTCTGGGTTGGTGAAGATGGTCCAACTCATGAGCCAATTGAGCAGTTAATGAGTTTAAGACTGATTCCAAATCTTTATGTTTTTAGACCCGCTGATAGTTTGGAAGTTGGACTTTCTTACTATGCTGCTTGTACTTTGCATAATCGTCCGAGTGCTCTTTTGTTCACAAGACAAGCCTTGGAGCCTATTAAAAGAGATGCCGGAGTTTTTGCTGAGGATGCTTTACGGGGTGGCTATATAGTTCAAGGAGCTGATGTTAAAGATCTCATAATCGTGGCCACTGGATCTGAAGTAAGTCTGGCTCAAGGTGCCGCTGATATTTTAGCTCAAAGTGGAACTAAGGTTAGAGTTGTATCTATGCCCTGCTGGGAATTATTCTTTGATCAAGATAAGGAGTATCAGAAAAAAGTTATCCCTCAGTCTGCTAGAAGAATTTCCATAGAAGCCGGATCTACTTTAGGCTGGGAAAGACTGGTTGGCGAAGATGGACTTATGATTGGATTAGATCATTATGGAGCCTCCGCCCCGGGGAATGTAATAGCTGAGAAGTTTGGTTTTACATCGAAAGCAATTGCAGAGAGAATTAAGAACTGGTTGTAGATATGAACTTGATCGTTCAGATTCGGCGATTCTTTTCTTTCTCGCATTTAGTATTTTTGATTGCATTTGTAAGTCTTTACTTCGTTCAATTTGATGGTTTTGCAAATGATCCTGGGGTTGGCTGGCACCTCGATTCCGGCAAATGGATGGTTGAGCATCGAGCAATTCCAAAAAACGATCCCTTTCTATCTTCCTTAACTCCTCGTCCATGGATCTCCGACCAGTGGCTAAGTGATCTGATAATTTACAACCTTTTTCAGTGGGGCAGCTGGCCAATTCTTTACAATTTTATTGGAACAATCTTTGTCTTAACTTTTTTTATTTTAGTATTGCCAGCAGTTTCTAGTTTAAGCGGAAGTTATATTGCCGCTGCATATGCAACATTCTTTACCTTTAAGATTGCTCAGATACATTTCATTTTAAGACCAGTCGTATTTTCCTTTCCTCTATTTGCCATAACTTTTTATTCACTTCTGTGTTGGTACCGTGGAAAGTCTAATAAAACACCGTGGTACTTAATTTTAGTTATGATTCTTTGGACGAATCTGCATCCTTCATTTGTAATCGGATTATTTCTGATGGCTCTTTTTGTTTTAGCAAAATTTATTGATGCATTTGTAGATGCTAATTCAAATACATTGAGCTGCAAGAGCGTCTGGCCAAAAATAAAAATTCCTTTCTATTTATTTTTATTAGCATCTTTAGTTACTCTTATTAATCCCTACGGCATCGAGCTTCATAAGTCTGTTTTGTCTTTGGGTGAAAGTAAGTTTTTTATGAATCTTAACGAGGAATGGACTAGTCCAAACTTCGATGAACTATCAGGTACTATTTTTGGATCGATTCTATTGTATATCATTCTCGGTTTGTTCTTGGGTGGAAAACCGAAGTGGAGAGCCTTTGAACCCTTGGTATTAATAATTTTTACCTGGTTTAGTTTAAAAGCAGTTAGATTTTTTCCTTACTTTGGCATTGTTGCATCTTTGTGTATGGCAGAGAGTTTAATGGTGCTAGGTCGAAATAAAATTTTTGAAAAGTACACCTCGTTTCTAGTTGTAAAAAAAGCCTTTATGAATATTGAGTTAAAGGAAGGCTACTCAAAAAGATTTGTTTTAGTTATCTTAGGAGTGATTTTTATATGGGGTACAATTAACCATAGAATCTTTGCTTTTAATGAAGAGTTGGGTCCTCGTTCAAATAAGTATCCTTTTGCTGCCTTAGCATGGCTGAATCAAAACACTCCTCAGGACAGATCGGTTACCGTGCTTTCAGTCCCAAATTGGGGCGGCTTTATAACACATTATGGTTCTGGGAAAATTAAAGCCATTGTAGATGATCGAAATACTCTATTGGGAGAGGATTTTTATAAGCAGTACTTTAATGCTTTTAAAATAGGAGGAAATTGGAGGGAGTTTGCAGCGCAGTTCAATGCAGAATATCTTTTGCTCCCTCGCCAAAATACCCTTATGTGCGATATTAAAGAGACAGGATTTGAATTGGTTCAACAAGATGAAATTTCAATTCTAGTTAAGCTTAAGATTTGAGGGTTTGTGCAGAGAGGAAATGGCTTTCTATATACAATTTTAATCTTGGCTTTAGCTGGGATTGCACTGTCAGTATTGTCACTGAATGAACATTCCGTAAATGTAATTGCAAATCAGATTGGAGCCGATGTTAAAAGTTCGTTTTGTGATATTAGTTCCGAATACAATTGTACTGCTGTAAATCAAAGTACTTGGTCCTCTTGGCTAGGAATTCCTGTTGCCTCTTTCGGGCTTTGGTATTTTCTTGTTCTTATTCTTTCCGTATCTCTTTTTTTCGATCGAGAGAAGTTTTATGAAGATGAAGCCTTTGATTCTTTGGCTGCATTTTCTTTCATCGGGCTCTTAGTTTCACTAGCTTTGTTTTTAATATCTAAATTTAAAATTGGTGTACTTTGTCCTCTTTGTCTTGGTATTTATGCAGTAAACTTTTTGTTTTTTATTGCAGCAATTTTCTTTAAGCCAAAAAATAAAGGAATTTTAGTAAGCGTAAGAGATGGAATATTTTGTTGGATTAGCTTTGTTTTTGAAGGATTGAGTCTGACAAGTCGAAGCAGGGCCTCTGTTCTTAAGCTATTCGCCTTGGCAGTTTTGTTAGCCGCCGGTTTTTCATATTCATTGAAGGATTATCTAAGTTTAAAATATCTTAATTCTTTTACTGAAGAGCCGAATTGGGAAGCTGAAAAGGTAAGAGATATTAAAGTTGATCTGACACCTGGATTTAACCAAGATTATTCTAAAGGTCCAAGTGACGCAGCTTTAAAGATTGTTGAGTTTGCAGATTTCGAATGTCCCGCTTGCCAGATTCTCGACTTGGTTCTATCAGAGCTGTTACAAAAGTATGAGGGTAAAGTTCAGTATGTCTATAAAAACTATCCTCTCGATAATTCCTGTAACCCAGCTTTAAATGAACCTCTTCACCTCAATGGTTGTTACTCTGCTTATTTAGCCAGATGTGCAGGAGAACAGGGTAAATTTTGGGAGATGTCTAATTATCTATTTAAGCTCGGAAGTGAAGAAGCAGATTCTCGCACAGCGGAAGATGCTCGTAATATAATTAATCAAGGAATTGCTAGGCTTGAATTAGATCAAATTAAGATAGATGAATGTCTCAAAAATGATGCCGTAAAAAATAAAATTACTTCTGATATTAAAGAAGGAGATAGTTTAGGAATAACAGGAACGCCTTCTTTGTTTATTAATGGCAGAATTATTCGTGATATTTCTTATGAAAATCTAATTAAGATTTTTACTTCTATATTAGAGCCGAAAGCTTGAATATCAAATTAGTTGGTATATTGAATGTTACTCCGGATAGTTTTTCAGATACGGGAAAGTATTTAGATCCAAATAATGCCATCGTCCATGCCAAAAAATTATTCTTAGATGGGGCTCATGTAATTGATATCGGAGGTCAATCTTCCGGCCCGGGCTCTCTAGGTCTTAGTCATGAGATTGAATGGTTAAGAATTAAGGATGTAGTCCAGGAGGTTTGTAAGTTCATCAAGGTTTCCATCGATACATATCACCCTGAGATTGCAGAAAAATCTCTTGCTGCAGGAGCTTCGATTATTAATGACATAACTGCTGCTAGAAGTGCAGACATGCTCTCTGTGATTAAGGGTAGTAATGCTAAAATTGTTCTTATGTATTCGGCTCAGAGATTACCACACGATTTTTCACATTTAGAAACCAAAAATTTTCCAAGATCCTTTGATATCATAAGAGAAATATCAGAATTTTTTAAAGAACGAGTAGAGATGGCCTTATCCAAAGGCGTTAATTTAGATCAGATTATTCTAGATCCAAGCATGGGGGCCTTTATTAGCGCGGATTCGAAAATCTCATGGGATCTAATCTCAAGATTTGCTGAGTTTAAATCTTTAGGACTACCAATAATGTTTGCAAGTTCAAGAAAGGGATTTTTAAAGAGAGCCAATGAAGTCGATCCTAAAGATAGAGATCCACTTTCAGCTTTAACAGGATTTTTGGTCGCTCAAAAATTAAATTTTACTGGACCAGATTATATTCGCACTCATAACGTAGCACTTCAAAAAGATTTTTTATGTTTTCAAGAAGATTCCCTTTAGATCGACTTCTTTCTTATGAGCTTCAAAGATGCGTGGATAATCAGATACATCAACTAAAAAAGCAGGTTGTTTAGCTGTAGTTGTTCTTTAATTTCATCAACTAATATTAAATCAAGTTTTAAATTGTCCTTAATACAAATATCTAGATCTGAATTTTAGTAACAGTTCCGTTAACTCTTGAGCCAAAAAGTATATTTGATGTGGGCCGGGGTGCTCTATATATTGAATTTCAAAAGACCTTGCCGAAAAGAAAAACATTTTCAGTATGGGATCTAAGAAGTTACACAATCCTTATTATGAATCGGCTTTGCTCCATCACTAAGAGCTTCACAACGAGATGGATAAGTTTGAGTTGTAGCAAAGATTGTTAAGGCACAGATCGGATCGAACAAAGCGGCACACGCCACATCGCATTCATTTTGCGATACTAATTTTGCGCCAAAAGAGGTTGCCTCACAGGAATTTGAAAAAGTTCTAATTGCGCCACTTGAAAGCTCTGCGCAAACTGGTGAGTACTCCTGTGTGCAAATTATTCCTTCGGCAGGCAAGGAATTTATGTGTGTTAATACTGCTCTAGATTCATCACATTTAAAAAATTTGATTCTGCGCTTTTCGCAAATTGGCTTTGGGATTACTTCCGAGCAAGCACTCTTCATTCTTGCTTTAAGGTGTTTACAGGTAGGAGAGGCTGATAACTCAGCTGTGATAATAAATATCGAAAAGATAAATAGTATAAAGATTATGTTTATTTTCATAGACTTTTAGTTATGCAGTATAGATAGTTATGAGGCTTTTAAAAAGAAAGTGCAGTAATAACTAGAACCGTATATCAAATACCACGTATAGTGTTTTTCAAAAGTCTTTGTCGAATCTCAAAACATAGCAATATAGACTAGTTTAAATCTTATTTCTTGTTAACCCTTCGAGTTAACTATGGTTTTTAAAAATGAAAAACACTATTTGTTATCCCTCCGGGGGATATTAACTTACAAAAGCCTATGCTTTTAGGCAAAGACTTTTGAAAGTTAATATAAGCTCTCAATCTTACAATAAAAATAAGCTATTCAGATTATAAATTAATTCACTGAAGTTTGGCTCTTTTCAGGGAGTTCTTCAGTTTTTTGAGATTCGTTTATTGGTTGCATGTTTAGTAAGTCCAAAAAGAACTTTCTGAAAGAAAATCTTTTTTGGACTTACAATCCTGCGCAGGGATGATAAATAGTTATCCCAACTAAATGTTTTAAGTAAACCGAAGGTTTTCAACAGAAAAGTATTCGGAAATTACTTATTGGGATAACTGTAGCCTAATTTGGGAGATTTTAGTTGTTGAACGATTACTAATCACGAGAGATGAAAATTTATCGGAACTTCTTTAATTTTAATATGCTGACTGTCCCTTATTACTTTTCCTAACCATCAGCCACGATAAACCACAAGCAATTCCTACCGAAACAAGTGAGCCTAGGGCCAAATAGTAAAAATCATTTAATTGATAAAGAAAAATCGTAAAAATATAAAGCAGTACATTTGTTGAGTGTTTAAGTGAGGAGGAGATTCCAGCTACATAAGATCTTTCATTCTCGGAAACTGATTCTTGTCGAATTTCAGTTTCTGCTAAAACAAATCCGTATAATCCAGCTCTGGAAAGTAAAATTGCCGCATAAAAAATAGTTAAAGATGGATTTGTTGTTAATACATAAAAAGCAATGGCGAGGCAGGCAAGTTGTAATGAAAGTGAAAGAGCAGCAAATTTCTCTTTTCCAAAATAACGAGAAAGTGACATGTAGTAAAAAGTTGGCAAGACACCAAAGAGAGCCCCAAGGCCTTGAAAAATTCCTAGAGAAGATTCCGAGACAGCCAAGCTATTTTTTAGATATGTTGTAAGTAAAGGACCGTGTGGAGTTAGGACGGTGAACCAAAGACAAGCATTTGCAAAAATAAGAGGAGCTGAATACTGCCGCAATAAAACGGATAGGCCAAATTCAGATTTATGATTACTTGGAAAAGCTTTGTTTTTAAGATGTGCTTCTTGCAAGGCTAATTCTGAATGGTAAATACTTTTTAAGAATATAAATTCAATGATGAAAGTTGTAATATTTAAAGTCGCAATTAGAAAGAATCCCCAAGTATATGTCATTACAAAACCAGCCATAACCGGTCCCGTAACTTCAGCAATCAAATCAATTCTACGAACTTGACTATTAACTCCACCAAGTGTTCCTTTTTTAAATATCGTGGGAATCCAATCCGCTGAAATGCTTATATCTAACAAGCTGGCTCCCACTTTCGCGCTTGCACCTAGGAGAATAATCATGCCTAAAGTTAAATAAGTAATTTCAGAAGAATGGTCCAATGACAAAACTAAAAATGTAATTCCCAATATCCCTATTAACTCAAGTGTAATTCCCAAAGTTATATTTTTAATTCGATTTGTCTGATCAAATTTCTTAGTTATTTTTGGAACAAAGATTATTACGGAGAGGACGGAGACAAGAAAGTAAGCCCCGATCTCTCTGAGAGATTGCGGAAATAGGTGAGCGAGCATTAGCGTCAGACTTAGATCCCAGCCGTAATCTCCAAATTTTGTGAGAAAGCGGCTATAGATAATTTTTGACTGTGTATTCAACGCCATAATAAGCTAACTGTTTATAACTATTGATCAATAATTTGAGAATAGCTAGATAAGTGGGTGTCCACAAAAGTTCTGAAAGTTGTTTAATTCCGCCATTTCGAATATCTTGCCGCTGATTCATAATTTCAGGTCGTTATTTCTAGACGAACGAATTTATTAAAGATTTCATAAATTATTCATATCAAGGACTAGTCAATCCATGGAATGCAAAAATGAGAATGTAAAGAAATGGGTCAACGAAGTTGCTGAACGTCTACAACCAAAAAGCATTGTTTGGATCGATGGATCTGAAAGTGAAAACAAGAAATTATGTGATGACTTAGTAGCCGATGGAACTTTCGTAAAATTAAATGAAAAGGCTTATCCAAATTCCTTTTGGTGTGTTTCAAATCCCAATGATGTTGCTCGAGTGGAAGAGAAAACTTTTATTTGTTCCCGTTTAAAAGAAGATGCTGGTCCAACAAATAATTGGACTGAACCAAAAGCCATGTATGAAAAAATGAATGGCCTTATGGCTGGCTGTATGAAAGGCCGGACCATGTTTGTGGTACCTTACTTGATGGGCCCCGATGGCTCTCCCTTTACAAAAGTTGGATTTGAATTAACTGACTCACCTTATGTTGTCGTTAATATGCGCATTATGGCTCGTATTGGTGACATTGCTTTAAAAAATCTTGATGAAAAAACGAATAATTTTATTCGTGGTGTTCATTCAGTTGGCGAGTTGAATCCAGAAAATAGATTTATCTGCCATTTTCCAGAAGATAATACGATTCTTAGTTTTAATTCCAATTACGGTGGAAATGCATTACAAGGCAAGAAATGTTTTGCTCTAAGAATTGCTTCTGTTCTTGCAAGAAAAGAAGGTTGGCTCGCTGAGCACATGCTTATTTTGGGAATTACAAATCCAAAAGGCGAGAAACATTATGTTTGCGCAGCTTTTCCTTCCGCCTGTGGAAAGACAAATCTAGCTATGTTGGTACCACCAGAATCTTATGCAAAAGCTGGTTGGAAAGTAGAAACCGTTGGTGATGATATTGCTTGGTTAAATTTTGGATCCGATGGCCGACTTTATGCAATTAATCCTGAGAATGGATTTTTTGGAGTTGCTCCTGGAACTTCCGATAAGACAAATCAAAATGCGATGGCGACTTTGCGAGGTGGCAATACAATTTTTACAAATACTGCATTAGATCTCGATACCATGAGTCCCTGGTGGGAAGGACTTCCTAATATACCAAAACGTGCCAAAGATTGGCTCAATAATGATTGGACGCCAGAAAAGGGCATAAAAGCTGCTCACCCAAATAGTCGATTCACTACTCCCGCAAGTCAGTGCCCTTCGATTTCCCCTGAATGGGAATCCGCAAAAGGTGTTCCTGTTTCTGCTATAATTTTTGGTGGCAGAAGAGCTAAATTGGCCCCCCTAGTTTATGAAGCAAGGAATTGGCAGCACGGAACATATATGGGCGTGACAATGGCCTCTGAGAGAACCGCTGCCGCAGCTGGAACGGTCGGTGAATTAGCTAGAGATCCAATGGCCATGAGACCTTTTATTGGTTACCACGCTGGTGATTATTTTAGGCATTGGCTCAATATCGCAAAAAGACCTGGTGCAAAAATGCCCAAAATATTTCATGTGAATTGGTTCCGCTCGGATGAAAACGGAAAGTTTATATGGCCAGGATTCGGTGAGAATATGCGAGTGCTTGATTGGATTTTAGGCCGTGTTGAGGGATCTGCTAGAGCAGTCGAAACACCAATTGGATATCTACCAAAAGCTGAATATTTAAATATGACAGATCTTGAGATGAAGCCTGATATTTTATCTGATCTGCTCTCCATTTCTAAGTCTGATTGGATTGAAGAGTTGGATTCTCAAGAGCCATTCTTAGCTTCAATCGGGGAGAAGCTTCCAAAAGAGATCTGGGCGGAGCATGAGGCTTTACGAGAACGTATCTTGGGAAAGTCTGATAGCGCATCAGTCGGAGTTACTCTGAGCGCGCTTTTGTAACCAATTATTAGGTCAGGTCTATTTATCATCCCTCCGCGGGATCGTAAGTCCAAAAAAAGATTTTCTGTAGGAAATTTCTTTTTGGACTTACTCTGACTGCGTATGTAAAGGTTAATTTGAAAAAACATACCCTGAGCATTCCTGATCAAGTGTGCAAGTTTGCTCCAGCAAGGTTGATTAAACACTGAGTAAAATGGCAGGTGCTTCCTGTCATTTTTATTTGTAAGCTAACTACACCCATATGCCTTCGATTTTTGTGCACATTGTTTCTTGGAATAGCAGGCAATACATTTTGCCCTGTCTCGATTCTATTCTTAATCAAGAAGGAATGAAGGTAGGTGAGAATCTTTTTATAACCGTTCGAGATAATTCATCAAAAGATGATACCTGTAAATTAATTTTAGAAAAATATAATTATCGAGTTACTTTAAATCAAAATTCACTAAACCTAGGATTTTGCGCAGCTCATAATCAAGGCTTCTTGGAATTCATTGAAGGAAAATCGGATTATATTTTAGTGTTAAATCCAGATACTAAACTTGAGAAAAATTTTCTTCTTGAGTTTATTTCAGTTGTAGATCGTAACAAGCAGGCAGGCATTTTCACTCCGAAGCTTTTAAGAGCAGATGATAATTTGAATTGTACAAATCCTAAAATAATTGATGCGGCTGGAATGAATTTAGATAACTCTCTGAGACATTTTGACATCGGTTCACAGGAAGTTGATAAAGGACAATATGAAATTGAAGGAGAAGTCTTTGGCGGAACAGGCGCAGCACTGATTCTTAGCCGAGACGCAGTACGAAAACTTGAATTAGTTGGAGCCAAGTTTAATAAAGATCTTTTTTTAGTTTATCCTTTCTTGGATCGTGATTTTCATAAAAGACTGCAAATATTTGATGAGGCATTTTTTGCATATAGGGAAGACGCGGAGCTTTGTTGGAGAGCAGGTAATTTAGGGATAAATACAATTTACTGTCCCAGCGTTATCGGATTTCATCGACGTGTAGTTTTGCCCGAAAGACGAAAAGATTTACCAAAATTATTAAATCTATATAGTGTTAGAAACCGCTTCTTAATGCAGATTGTAAATTACTCTTTTAGAAAAATGCCCATGGCATTTTTTCCAGGATTGCTTCTCAGGAATCTTTTGGTAATTTTCGGAGTATTGTTTACTGAACAAGCCTCTTTGTCCGGCCTTACCGATTTATTAAAACTTTGGCGAAGAGCATGTGAGAGGCGGGCTTTATTGATAGCAAAAGGTAAGAATGCCTAAAGATTTCTTCTCCATAGATCGTGTAACTTCTCTTGGTAAAATAAAATCAGGTGGCAATATTCATGTTATTGGAGTTGCTGGTGTAGCCATGGCTCAGCTAGCCATCCTATTAACAAAAAAAGGTTATAAGGTTTCTGGCAGTGATAAGGAATTTTACGAACCGATGGGAAGTCTTTTAAGTTCTTCGAGTGTTAAAATTTATAAGGGATATAAAGCCGAGAATGTTTCTTTAGATGTAGACCTAGTGGTTATTGGCAATGCCGTAAGTTATGAGCATCCCGAAGTATCTGTAGTAGAAGAGAGATCCCTTGCTTATACATGTTTTCCCGCTCTTCTTTATGAATCAATTATAGAGAGACATCACTCTATCGTTGTGGCAGGCACTCATGGAAAATCCACTACAACTGCCATGATTGCGGCAACTTTACTGAAGCTTAATACAGATCCAAGTTACTTTGTTGGTGGAATTGCCCAAGATCTTCCAGAAAGTTTAAACGAAGGCAGAGGTAAATTTAGTGTAGTAGAAGGGGACGAATACGACAGTGCTTTTTTTGCCAAAGTTCCAAAATTTAAATTTTATAAACCAGATACGGCAATAATTAATGCAATTGAGTTTGATCATGGTGATATCTATTCTGATATTCATGCCATAAAAAAAGAGTTTGATAATTTAGCAAGAAGTCTACCAAAAGATGGAAATTTGATCTGCTGCCTAGATTTTAAGGAAGTAAGGAATTTGGTTGCGGTTTGGAAGAAAGAGTTATCTTGCAAAGTCATTACTTTTGGCACTGATCAAGAAGCTGATTATAAAATTATAAACCGAAAGCAAAAAGGAAAAATTCAGCACATCACTCTTGATAGTAAAAATGGTTCTTTCGATATCGATATTTCTCTAATAGGGGAATACAACGCTCGCAATGCTTTGGCATGTTATATTGCCCTGTTATTGCAAGGTTTCGATTCGAAGTTAATTACAGAAAGTTTAAAATCATTTAAATCAGTTAAAAGAAGACAAGAGATTTTGTTTGCCTCTGAGGAGATAACTTTAATTGAGGACTTTGCTCATCATCCAACTGCCGTACTGCAAACTTTGCAAGCCGTAAGTGAGTCGTATCCTGATAAGGAGATTTGGGCAGTCTTTGAGCCACGTTCCGCAACAAGCAGAAGACAAATCTTTCAAGCCGACTATATCCAAGCCCTCTCGAAATCTAAACGAGCTTTAATTTTAAATGTGCAATCCAAAAGAGTTGTAGATCAAGGCCATGAGCTTATGGATGTAACTCAAATTTGTAAGAAATTAACTATATTGGGAACTAAGGCCGAAAGTTTTTTAAATATTGATGATATTTTTAATATCCTTATAAGTTCTGCAAAAGAAAATCGCGTTATCGTAGTAATGTCTAATGGGGGATTTGGAGGACTACTTGATAAGTTGAAAGCATATTTTAAGTCAACTTAGGTAATGAGTCTCCCCAAGTCAATGAGTCACATTGTGCGTAATTTAATTTATCACGTTTTAAAATTCTTGTTTTTTTGATTTGTCCCTCATTTGAGCAGATTTCAAAATTAATTAATCCTTTTTCTTTTTTTGGATAGCTAACAATTCGCCCAGAATTAAAGTTAGGCTTTAGATTTTTTGAGGCTATTAGATAAGAAAAATTTTCGTCCTCATAACCTAAATCACCATCTTTGATCATTCTATGAAGCTTGCTTCGATTAAAGCGCACTTTGAAATGACACCATTTAGGTTCGGACATTGGACAAGGTTTCATATGATGACATGGAGCAATGATTTGAGCATTTAGCTTAATGAGGTCGTCACGACAATTTTTAATTACTTCAAATCCTCGTGGAGTGCCCGGTTCAATAATAATTAAAGTTGAGTTCGTAAGTTGCCAAGCTTTTTGTAAAGTTTGACTAAGTTCGGCTTTATTTAATTCTCCTAGTGAGTATGAGGCAATCACTAGATCAATGTTAGATTTTAAATTAATATTCTTGATGTCTTGAACCAAAAGCTCAGACTTGAAATTTGTTGCATCCAGAAAAGATTTTCCGAAGTCTAAAAAATCTTTATCTCTTTCAATACAAACAGTGCTTTTAAGAGAATCAAAATATTGTCTTGCCGCAAGAGAAGCAGTCGCCGGACCTGCTCCTAAATCGAGCAGTGTGTTGGGAGCAAATTCTGGATACTGATTCTTTAGAGTCTCAAATACTCGGCAATCTGCCGAGAATGTTGCTGGCATTCTAATAGCTAGATAACAAAGTTTTTCCAATCCAGTTAACTGCCGCTTATTCTCCAGGCTCTTTCCTTCGTAAAGTAGGTGCGTATCTTTAAAGGCTTTAACTAGTTTTTCTATTGATGTTGAGAGAAGTTGATCCTCAATCAGCTCAGCCAGGTATTTAGGAAAGTCGAGATGCATATTAAATATACAATAGTACTTTTTTGTCTGACTATCTATATTGTTAGGATGATTTCTAAGAGCCGAAACGAGTTACTTTTGCTGATCTCAGTTTTCCTAATAATCTTAGCCAAACTGAGCAATCCATTGGCCGATCCCGATCTTTGGGGATATTTAAACTTTGGTCGAGTTTTTTGGCAAAATGGATTTCCTTGGTCAGATACCTTTTCGTATTTGCCAACTAAACCGGAATGGATCTATCACGAATGGTTGACAGGGGTTATTTTTTATAAAATTTATAAAGTATTTGATTTTGCGGGACTTCAGTTTTTTAAATATTTACTCGGATTTACAACTGCATTCATAATTTTACATGTAGCTAAACGAAATGGAGCATCGATAAGTTTAAGTCTTATGGGGCTTTTCCTAATTTCTCCACTTTTCTCTTTATCTTATTCTCCCGTCAGAGCTCAAATATTTTCACATTTATTTAGTGCATATCTTTTTTATCGAGTGGTTACAGATAAGCAAAAGTTTTCCTTTATTGGTTTTGCTGTATTTTTTTTGATTGGATCCCTGTGGGTAAATTTACATGGTGGTTTAGTTGCTGGAATTGGTTTTGCTTTTTTATGGCTTTTGGGAAACATACTCCAGAGTCAAAAGTTTCATAATGCATTGGGAAGTATACTAGCTTTACTGGCTGGATCTTTTATGAATCCATATGGATATCATTATTGGCAGGGAATTTTTGATGAAATAGTAGTTCCTAGACCTGATATTCCTGAATGGTGGTCAATTTTTAAATCGTTAAATTCAAATGAACATTTTGGATCAACCGTTCATTTAGGAGTCTTGATTCTGGTTGCATTCATTGGAATATTAGTTGCCAAGGAAAAACGTTTAGATAAAATTTTAATTTTATTTTTCAGTGCATTGTTAGCTTCATTACATATAAGACATGAATCTTTATTTCTAATTGCATTTGCTTGCTTTGTACCAGTAATGTTTGAAGCTTCTGTTTTAAAATTAAAGATCCAACTTCGGATCTCTGGTACTGCGATAAATATTTTAAAATTTGCAATACTGTCCCTTTCTCTATTTGTTGCAATTCCGATTTTAAATAGAAATATTTTAAACTTGGATCAAGAGAAAAACTATCCAACACAGGCTCTTCGATATCTAAGAGAGCAGCAGTTTTCTGGAAATATATTAACCGAGCTTGATTGGGGTTCTTATATAACTTGGCAACTTTCTAATTCTTCAAAGGTAGGAATTGATGGACGATATGCAACGGTCTTTGGGGCTGAAGTTTTAGAAGAATATTTTGATTTTCTTTACGCTCGACAAGGAGCAGCTGACTTTATTTTAAAGTATCCTCACCAAATTGCAATTCTAAGATCTGAAACACTTGGGTCTGATATACTAAAAAATTCAACTAAATGGAAAATGGTTTATCATGATTCTGAGGCAAGAGTTTATTTGACTCATGATATGGTAGAAGATTCCGTCCAAAAAAACATAATAAAAGATAACAAGGCCAGGTAACGCTTTCGACTGATTAGGTCTACGACGTTACCTTAGCCATGTTTCTGAGATGGCTCTCTCGTTGTCGCTGGCGGTTTGTCCAGCAGAGTGAAACGAGAAAACGAGATCGTCAGGCTCCGTTTTAAGGTTGCCTCACTGGCACTTCTCCTGACCAAGTCAAGGAGTCGCCCGATAACCCAAAGATACACATTCACTTGATGTATCTCATAGGCAGTAGCAAGACTTGCAAGGGTCTGTACTGCCTCCCTGCGAACTTTGAGAGCTTCCTTGTCATCTAACAAGATGTCAAACAAGACCTCAAGAAATACTGGTTTGCAATCCTGGGCAAATGGCTTAGCGAGTTGTAAAGCAGCACTTCCCAGAATTTTGCAAGCTCGAATTTTGCTTTGATCATCACCCTTTTGTAAACAAGTGATGATCTCTTCGAGGATTTCTTTTTTTATCCGCAGTTTAGGATCTTCTCCTTTGAGGTTCTTACGAATTCTGCCAAAAGCAGAATTGTTAACCGTAAGCCAACTGTCCAAGTCAGGTTCTTTTCTAACCAAGAGGTTTACTCCTTTCTTTTGAACCTTGGGACGGGATTTCTTCTACTCGGATGCTATTTCTACTCCAAGCTTTTATAAATATCAATTGAGTTATGAAGATATTGAGACGTATACCAAGTCTCAGAATAACGGAGTGAAATTTCATCTAAAGTGAAAATACGTAATGAAGCTCTCCTTTCTTGACTAAAGGGCCTGTTGCAAAACTATCTCCGTAACGAGAAAAGTGAGATTTGTGCCGAGACAAGGAAGTCGAGAGAGAAAAGCCTCAGCATATCCTCTGGATATGTTGAGGCTTTTCTCTCGAAGAATGACGATGTCGTAGGCCAAAGATCGCTTTTCGCAGTAGGAGAGAGTTTTGCAACAGGCCCCTAAAGACAGTTTTTCTAATGACACTTGGTATTAATTGTTTTACCTCCCTCTGGTCGGCACTATAGCGAGTGCAGACTGTTTGGGGTTATTTGGCTGTGTATTTATGGCACTCGCTATAATCTACAAAACTGCAATCATATGGCTAAAGGAGTCTGCTTTTTTGAGATTCTCAATTAAGATATCGATACTTAGCTTACTTAATGGATGTGTAAACTTAGGAGAAATCTCTTGTAGTGGAACCAAGACGAAATCCCGATTACATAATTCGGCATGAGGGATTGTTAAGTCCTGATCTTTAATAATTTCATTGCCGTAAGCAATAATGTCTATGTCTATTATTCGGGGTCCCCATGGAACCTTTGTAGATCTATCTAGACCAATATTTGCTTCAATCCTTTGACATGCAATAAGCACCTCTCTTGCTGAGAGAGAGGTAGAGCAGGAGATCGCTGCATTTAGAAATTCAGGTTGTTCAGAAATATTTTCAGGGTTCAGAGGCTCCGTGCGATAATACTTAGAGACATTAATAATTGAACCAATTTTATCCTGAATTTCATGAACGGCTTGCTCAAGGTAAGATCTGCGATCTCCTAAATTACTGCCTAGGGCTAGGTATGTGAGGGTTTGTGCCATACAGACTTTCTATTTATCAATAAATATCAGTTTATATGTAGTGATTGACATAAATCCACAGTGAATTAAGTTTTCCCTTAATCAGTCACTATAAAGCCGACGGCAGGGAGGCAAAACAGTAAATTCCAAGTGACATAAGACCTTAGACATCAAAGTCAACTATAATACTGTACTTTTAATTCAATTTCAAAATGATATTTTGTTACTATCCCCCGGAGGGATAATAAATAGTGTTTTTCATTTTCAAAAATCATAGCTAACCCGAAGGGTTAACAAGAAACAAGATTTAACTTAGTCTCCATTGCCATATCTTGTGATTCGGCAAAGACTTTTGAAAAACACTATAGAAGATCCATAATTACTCTTGATTAATAATCCTAAGAAACTATTCTTAGTTATATGAAAGAGTTAGTTGGACAAGAAATTGCAAAAAGAGTTAAAGATGGCGAAATAATTGGCATTGGAACTGGATCTACTGTTGATTTTGCCGTTGCTGCCATAGCTAAGCGCATCAAAGAAGAAAAATTGACGATACGAGCAGTTCCAAGCTCATACGAGACTGCAAGAAAATGTGAAGAGGCGGGCATCCAAGTTTTATCACCTCTTTTTTCTGGTGAAATTTCCTGGGGATTTGACGGCGCTGATGAGGTAGACCCCAATCTTAGATTAATCAAAGGTAGAGGCGGAGCTTTACTACAAGAAAAAATTCTCGCATTAAAATGCAGAAAATTTGTTATAATTGTTGATGAATCAAAGATTGTTAAAAATCTCGGTGAGAAATTTCCCATTCCAGTTGAAGTTATTCCCGAAGCTTACTTGTTAACTAAGAAAGCTCTTATCAAGCTTGGATCTACTGAGGTAACCTTGCGTGAGGGGAGTGGAAAGTTTGGGGCAGTTATTTCTGAAAAAGGAAATTATATTCTAGATGCCCGTTTCAATAATATAGAAGACGCTCTCGAATCAAAGATAAAAGCAGCCATTGGGGTTGTAGAAAGCGGCCTTTTTATTGCTTATACAGACGAGGTCTTGGTTGCTACTTCCAAAGGAATCGAAAAGCTTACTCGATCTTCATCAAAGTAAGTTTTGGATTGTGAAATCCATACGTGCCGTTTATTGCTGAGAATGTTTTTACTTCAGGAAAAGTTTTAAAGACTTTTCTAAACACCTCTCTAAAAGCTGGATCAACATTTGGCTGATCGAAATACCGTGAATAGTATAAACTTGAAAGTAAAAGATATTCCGATCCGCTTGCTTTAAGATCCGCGACCCTAAGACTAGAAATTATATCCTCTCTTGGCATGTAGGTAATTTCAAACTCTCCTTCTTTAAATGGGGGATTGTATGGTTTCCAATCGACCACGACTTTGGAAGTTCTAGGAATATTAATAAGCATCCACTCTCTCATGGTATCACGAGTGTCAGGCATTAGCTCTGATGCTAAGGTTAAGCTTCTATAACCTTGTATCGTCGTAATCAGTATCAAGATAAATCCGAAAAGTTTAATAGACCTAAGTTGTAGTTTGCTTAAAAGACATCCAGCAGCAATGCACAAAAAAGGAAGGCAAGGTAAAATATATCTCTCGGGTTGAGGAGCGGGTTTAGCATTTACAAATTCTGCCGGAAGATAAAAAAGAAGGAATAATGCAATAATAAAAAGAGATTTGATGTCTTTTTGAAAGGCTAGTATTCCTAGCCCAATAGTTCCTGCTAGGGCAGCTAATACTGTCATGCCTGGTAAAATGCTTCTATAGTGATGATACATCCAAAATTGTGACCAAGAATCTATGACAATCATGTGTCCACGTGACATATGATCCTTTTCGGAAATAAAATCTTTAAGAAAAGTATTAAAATCCAAAAGAATATAAGGAGAGAAGAGTACAAATCCTATCGGTACAAAGAGTAGGCTGATTACTGTAGTTAAAAAAAGATCCTTGTTTGGTTTAAAAGAATTTGAAGATAAGAAAGGTGCTGCTAAAATGACAAATCCCGTTAGAATACCAGAATATTTGGTTGAGGCTGCGGCCCCAGCAGCTAGTCCTGAGAGGTAGATTAATATTTTTTTATTCTCCTTTGAGCCTTTTATTATTAAGGCAACGCTTAGAAGAATAAAGAAGGTTAAGATTGCATCCTCTTTAACGTATCGACTGCATGTAATATGTAACGGAGATAAAGCCAGGATTAGAGCAGCAGTCAATCCAGATGTTTTTGAGAATAAAGTATTTCCAATAAAATATGTCAGATAAATTGAAAATATCCCGGCCGCGGTACTTCCGAATCTTCCTGATAAAATAAGAGTCTCGCTCCAGTTTGAAGAAGGATTTATCCACTGTGTGATGTGGTTAATAAAGTAAGTGCAATAGAGAAGGACTGTAGGATGTAAGAAATATCTGGGATTGAGATCTCCGTATGAAATCATCCGAGAAATTGCATTGAATTTAGGTACTTCATCTGGATGAAAAGTATTAGGCAAGCCAAATTGAATTCCATAAATTCGAATGGCTGATCCAATAATTAAGATTATGAAAATCCAAAAAGAAGAGACCCTAATGAAGAATCTCGATTTTTCTTTAAAGTTTTTTTGAATCAAGGCACCAAGAAGTAGTGCTGTCATAAAGATCCAAAGTGAGAAAGCTGGAGTAAGGTATAAAGAAGGAGATATTTTTAAAAGATAAAAACAAAATATGCTGACCAGATAAGAGAGTACGGCAAAGGGAAATAGATAAAGTGAAAGAACTGATAATGTAAAAATGCCTAGAGTAGATAGTGAAAGATATTTAAAATTTAGTATGGTGGTGCCAACTTTTGAAGTCACTTGGGCAGAGCTTAGTTGGGCAGCCAAAGCTCTTTTGTCTTTAGAAGAGGCAATAAAGGGATTTTGAACGGAAAATTTTACGACGCGAGGTTCACAGTCACCCTTTAAATAAACGGTGTAAATATTATCTGTATCAACTGTAAATTCTGAGGCTATTTCGCCACACACTGAGACCGAAAGTTTGGCAGGATCGCCAGGTCTCCATTTAGTTAGTTTGAGATCTAATCTGTTGCCACGAGAAGCTAAGTTTTTCAGTATGATCTCAGCTCCATTTTCGATCCATTTATCAGGAAAGATTCTGGAAAATTCTCCTTGATTACTGATTGGAGTTATAAGGCTGTGATAAGAAGCTCCAAGACCATAAAGAGAAGCAAGAAAGCTAAGGATAGCTAACATAAAAATGTGAAAAAAATTAGTCTTCATTAATGTGATTAGTAGCTAAATAAGATTTTAATTTTACAACATCAATCAAAGCAGATTCTTTATCTCTAAAAAGAAGAAAGGAGTATTTTGTTACATTAACTTCTTTAGGTAGTTTATTATAAGCAAAACTTGCAGGTTCTCCCAGAGTGAGTTCCTTAATAAGAGCATCAAGTGGAGTAAAAAAAGTTTCATTTTTAAGGGCGCTGGAATTGAATTTGTTTTTTGCAAAGATAAAGTATTGAACTCCCTCAGGCTCTAAGATTTCTACGAGTTGATTAAGAGATTTTGCGTAATGTGCATTTAGAGAGAGTGTAAGCCTTCTTTTAATTTCGGCATAATATTTAGGATAAAAAGGATGAGCTATTTCGGTTGTGGCATAGGCTCGGCGGGCACCAAAAAGTGGCAAGCCGTTTATGTGAGTTGGATGCCCAGCAATTAAAGCATCCAAAGGTAAATTGTTTTTTACCCATTGAAAGACCGTACCTTTTCTGTTGGCATGATAATTAAAATTTGCTGTGCCAATAAGACCATTATTTGATCCCAAATAAACCACAAACAAAACTGGTAAAATTCCTAGGTAGCCATACAATGGTTTTTGCTTGCCGAGTTTTGTAAATATATTCCATAAGCCAATCGATAAGGCTGTAATAATGAAAATACTTAATGGAAATTGTAAATGTCTATTTGGTACGTAAAGTTTGAAGGCAAAGGCACGAGCAGATAAGTAAGTGATGACTGTTGCGATCAAAAAGAAAGCAAGTTCAATCGGAATTAGGGATCTCTTGGCCTTAATGCCTGTTATGATCAAGACTGCGAAAATCGTAGAAATAAAATAAGGAAGGGCTTCTTTAATCCAGGGAAGTGGTTCGTAAAGCCTGCTAAAAAAAGGTTGAAAAGCATATCTTTCAAGTTCATAGGGTATAGAAGGTAAGGGTAAGAATGGAAAACGTCCAGTTGGCCACTGAAACTCAGGCATGGAGCTGGCAGTTTGAAAATCTACCATTTGTCCAATGGAGTCAGGTCTTGAAATTACAAAGAAAGTTAAAATGGCATAGATTGGGCAAGCGCAAAGAAAGAGCAGTAAATGTTTTCGAAATATGTGACGATCTTTAGTGAATAGAAACTTCCAACTTAAAAATAATCCATAAGATAGCGAAGCAATTAAAGTTGCAGGAGGGTGCAAGAGGCATCCCAAAAAAATGGTTATGAGAATAGCGATATGATTTCCGGAAAGAAGGAAATATATAAAAGCAGAAAGTAGAGGAGCTGCCCAACCTCTAGGTAGTCCCCCAGTCATTCTCTGAACCACGGGTCTTGTATGTAAAAACCAGGAAGCCGCGATAAGTCCAGCAGCAAATGAACTTCTATTCTTAACTGCCAAAAATATAAAAACAACTGTAGTTAATATCTGAATTAACATCACAGTATGAGACATTAAGATCACATCACCAAGCAGGTATGTCAGAATCCAGGAGAGGCCATAGTGAAGAGGTGCTAGGTATCCCTTCATTACATCGGTAGGGAGATCGTCTTTGAAAAGACCAGGATAAGCAACCTCATGAAATGGGTAAACTTGCTGCATTGCATCGTCTGTCGTCCATTTAGTACTGAACCAGTACGGACTGAGATCTTGAATAAAAAAATAGAGATAACCAAAGAAGATGATGCAGGCTAGTAGGTTTGTTATACAGAAAAGATTTTTAAATTGATTTTTTTTTGATTTTGCTAAAGGTGTAATTGCTTTAAACATGCCAAGGGTCAAAGATTCGGGGCTGATGCCAGTATAAACTGCTACTGGGAGATCTCCTATCATGGCTTGGTTTGCTGCTGCGGAGAATACTTTTTGAATATTATTGAGTTCCTCATCTTTTGAAGTTAATACTTCAACTCCAACAATGATTGTGGATCTATTTTTATTAGGTGCTTCTACAATTTCTTCTTCTCTAGCTATCCAGATTGTTCCAATGAATTTGAACCTTTCTTTCTCTTTTAAGAGACGCTCGATCAGTTTAGGATGATCCTCGGTTTTAACAGGATGGATAGCTCTTTCTTGCACGAAGCTTGGCAGTGCGTCTTCTATGATGTGAGAGATTCCTTCCGATCCTGCTTTTAATTCCTCTATCTCCCAGGGAGAGATTTCTTTTTGAATCTCTTCAGCAGGATCTAACATCATCCACCAGTCGCTAGGGATCTTATTTAGAAGATCTAATCCAGAAATCCTTTGGTATGAAAGCTCGTTATTACCAAACCAGTTTTCCAGTGTTTCGTGACTTGTAAAAATTGGTACAAAGGTACGAGGTCCATCATTGACACCTAGTAGGTTTGTAAAATCGTTGGGATAAACAGGGGTAAGGGAAAGTTTTGATTTTTGATATCTTTCAGGGACAAAAAAAATAAATTTCAAAAATGTTTCATAGAAATTACGCAAGGCCTCTGGCTCACCTCGGGCAGCCTCCTGCATGTTGGCAAGAAATTCAATGTTTTCGCTACCCACAATCTCGTTTTAGTATTATCTCTTATTGGTTCATTTGTTTAATCACTTCATCAGTGATGTCCAAAAGATCACTCGCATATAAAACTGCATTTTTTTGATTTTTACCACGTTCAAGAACTAAGTTTAATTTTTTCTCTTGTGAATATTTGCTAATAATTCCCTGTGTTTTATCAATAAGAGTTTTAGTGCTTTTTAGATATTCTCTCTTTAAATCTTCTTCGGCGTCTTTTGCTAATCTTGTAAAATCTCTAGCACGAGCACGAAACTCATCGGCTTCTTTAGATTCAGGAGAAACTTTCTTCTCTTTTAACTTGGCTTCCATTTGGGTAAGAGTATTTTTTTTTGCCTCCAAAGATTTCTTTTTTTCGACTTTCATGGCCTCCAGTTCTTTTCTTTTGCTCTGAGCTTCTTTTGTTTCATTTAAAACTCTATCCATATCAACTATCGCAACTCGGAATCCTTCAGCATGGGATTGCGGTGTATATGCAATTAAATTAAGGGTTAATGAAAAAGTCAGGCAAAGCCCAAAGGTACTGATATTTTTAATCATAATACAGAATGATAATTATAATAATGAAGAGTGAGTATAGAACATTGACTAGAATCTGCAATCTTGAATGAACATATAAA
>Ga0163144_10000711_pt1 | contig 78240 bp, 65 predicted proteins | sample OliLak19BULKMAT1_FD_123175 | JGI IMG/M metagenome (GOLD analysis project Ga0163144, IMG submission 123175) | Freshwater microbial mat bacterial communities from Lake Vanda, McMurdo Dry Valleys, Antarctica - Oligotrophic Lake LV.19.BULKMAT1 | ecosystem: Environmental > Aquatic > Freshwater >... | reverse complement strand
ATTTTTCGAAAGGTAGTACATCTATTTGAATTTATTTGGTAGTTTTGAGTGAGGTGTAATGTGGAACCCGATGGCTATCGGGTGAGTTTTTTCACACTCTGACGTTAGTGGCAACCGTATGACGACAACAACGAAAATATTACTTGGACTATTTATAACGACCTTTTGGGCTTGTAGTAACTCGACATCTCAACTGGACGTGTCAATTATGGACAAAAATTCAGCCGACAATTATAAAAGTAATCTCTCATCAGTTGACGGAAAATATCAAATCGACACAAGTGCAATTCTAAACAACAATAATTTGCAACAATTAATTGAGGACTTAGAAAAGGCTGAACTCGCAGAAAAGAAAACAGTTGCTGAAATTCCTTCTTTTTTAAAATCATTTTTAGACAGTTTAACGGACGGTTTTTCGATTGCAAATCTTGGAGAAGATTGGCAAGTCGGTTGTACTTCGCTGACAATAGTTGACGAAAAGGGAAATGTTATTAGTGAAGCAATGCCCAAAAGACAATTAATTTATTTTGGACTTGGACAAGACTTAGCATTAATGACCTACTACACTGGTGGATTTGGTAAATCAGAACACATTCTCATTATTAAGTTTGACAATACCAAAATCGTTGACTTTTGGTGCGGTAATATTCTGACCGATGTAACAAATAAAGCACAAATTATAAAATACCTGACCGCCAATAAAGACAAGCACTGGGGACTAAACACAAATATTATTTACCTATGACACGACAAGAAACGGCAATCACTAACACCACCTCCAATGTAAAGCAGTAAACTACCTCCCAAAAGCACTACTTTAATTCAAGATTATCTCATCGTCGTCGTAACATTTGTTGAAATGTGTAAAACCAGCTTGGCTTGAGCGTTGGGGTTTTGCATATTTCAACAAATTATTTAAACCCAGAATAAGCAATGGAATTCATTACAGCTTACATTTTGTAAAAAAATCAACTATTTCAAGTAAATAACATGCGTTTTGCAAATTGTTTGCTAATCGGGTTAAACCGAACTAAAGCAATAGTTTGATTGATTTGATAATGTCTATTGCATAATTTGGGTTTAATCTAGATTAGACAATGGGCGTTTTCTCAACGAATATTTTATAGTTAAACCCAGCTAAATAAATAGTTTGGTTAATTTGTTAAATGCTATTAATTTGGCTCAGATAGATTCTATTTAATTTCTTGCTTGGCATAGCGCAAAAAAAATCCCGCATTGCTGCAGGATTTTCGAATATCTAAATCTGAAAATTATTTTTCAGGTGTTTCATTTACTTTTTCTGATTCTGGCTTTGCAGCACTTGTGCTAATTGCTGCAGATTTGCAATGCTCACCTGCTTTGGCAGCAGATGCATCAGCACCAGGCTTAGCGCAGCATGAACCTGATTTTGCAACAGGAACTACATTGGTTGAAGCATCGGAAGTTGCAACAGCAGCAGCAGTTGACGCAGATGCATCAGCACTTACTTTAGCACAGCAAGAGCCCACTTTGGCTTCTGATGAACATTTTACGGTCGAACCCATGTCTGACGCCTTAACTATTGGAGTTGCTTGCTCAGTAGTTGTTGACGCAGCTGTTTGAGCAAATGAGATAGTGATACCTAAAGTCATCACAAAAGCTAATACAAGTATTTTTTTCATATTAATCGTTTTTAGAATTATAAGTTAAAATTAGTCTTTTTATTTGTTTCTAACAACTCGGGCAATAACTGTTTGTCCGCCCTTTACTTTTTCGCCAATATTTACCTCAACTTTAGAATCTAAGGGTAAATATAAATCAACTCTTGACCCAAATTTTATAAATCCAAATTCAGCACCCTGCGTAACTTCGTCGCCTTCCTCAACATAGAACTTAATTCTTCGAGCAACAGTTCCGGCAATTTGACGCATTAAAATTTCCATGTTATCGTCCTCATCTTCAATAACATACGTAGTACGTTCGTTTTCGGTAGATGATTTCGGGTTCCAAGCAAGTAGATATTTTCCAGGATGATATTTAAAATATTTTACTTGACCACTAATTGGCGTGCGGTTAATGTGCACATTTTTAACGCTCATGAATATCGAAACTTGCAGCCTGCGATCTTTGAAATATTCGTTTTCGGTAGTTTCCTCAATTACTACCACTTTACCATCGGCTGGCGCAATAATGGCACCTTCTTCGTTAAATAAGCGGCGTTTCGGATTGCGAAAAAACATCATCACAAACAAAATGCCTCCAAGTGAAGCTATCAAAATTAAGGTATTAAATAGCTGATTCTCAGGTAAAAAGTAGTGGGTAGCAAAGTTCAACACCACCAAAAAAGCTAGAAAAGCGATAATAATTTTACGACCTTCCTTATGAATAAGTCTTAGCATAGTTTTAGTTCCCGTGAATACCTCGGGGATGCAAAGGTAATACAAATTGCACTTGTAAAATGTTCAATCCTGCTTAAACTAAGTTAAAGAAGTTTAAAACCCACAGGTAAGCTATCGAAAATGGCACTGCTACCACGAATCCATCGAAACGGTCTAGGAACCCACCATGCCCAGGCAAAATATTGCCACTATCCTTAATTTGTATGCTTCTTTTTAGCAACGATTCTGCCAAATCGCCCAAAGTTGCGCTCAGCGACACAATTATAGCCCAAATCATCCATTGCAATAGGGTTAGGTCGTCAAATACCATACTTAAAATTATAGAGCAGGCAATCGTCATCAACATCCCTCCCCAAAAGCCTTCCCAAGTTTTTTTGGGCGATATGCGCTCAAATAACTTCCTTTTGCCAAAAAGTCTTCCTGCAAAATAGGCAAACGAGTCGTTAAACCAAACCATAAAGAGCATGCCAACTGCAAACCATGTATGCATGCCATCCTCACTTAAGCCATAATTAATATAACTACCGAATGCCATAGGTATATAAAAAATGCCTAAAATGTTTAATCCAATATGTTGAAATGGATTGTCGCGATTATAAAACACTTCTGCAATTAAAAAACCGAGAAGTAATACAATGGTAATTCCAGAAAATAATAGTATAAATCTGGCGTCAAAGAAAGTGTTGTTTTGAATCAAAATGAATATCAACCCAACAATAATTGCATAAATAATTTCGAATAAAGGCTTTTTTATAGATAGATGGCCAATTGTGCGCATATACTCAAAATGAGTTGCCGTGCCAATCAGCATAAATACAATTACAAATGCCCATTCACTTAAAAAAATACTGCCTAAAATTACACCTACACCAGCCAATCCCGTAAGTATGCGTAAAACTAAATTATTCATTCAGGTAAATTATATATAAAATCAATTGCCGCTTCTGCTTGTTCAACATGTATATATAATGCAATATTTCCTGGTAGCATACCTTCGCCATAAGGTTGCACCATTTTGTCGAACATTACAACCAATATATTTGTCGCCTCTAACATCTCTTTAATGTACATCGCTTTTATCCTGTCATCTGTCGAGTACACTATCATCCAATCTTTTTCCATCTGCAATACTTAAGCTTGTTTCATTGCGTTTAAAATAACGCAGTAATAAAAATAAAAAAGGGGCTGCAATCAAAGCAGCCCAAAGGCTCGACGTTTCTGCAATATTGGTTTCAATAATCCCTTTGTTCATAAGATAATATGCCACAACTGTAGCGGTATTATTAATAAAATGCGCCAAAATTGCACTCCATAAACTACCGCTGTAATAGTATAAATATCCCATTAATGCACCCATTAACAACCGCGGAAAAAATCCAAAAAATTGAAAATGAATAAAGCTAAAAACAAATGCAGCAACCCATATAGCAACATGTGGATTTCTCGACCATTTAAAAAATAAATTTTGTAATACACCTCTAAAAAATATTTCTTCACCAACAGCAGCCAATAATCCTACAATTATTAAATTAACAATAAACCCAGCGAAAACAGTAGTCCGCAAAAACACTTCAGTTTGTATTTTAGCTTGGTCTTCAAATCTGCGCATGGTCTCCTCAAGTTCCGCGCTGCTTTTTGGAAGATGTAAAGTTTGATTCCACTCGTACACCACACTTATTATGGCTCCCGAGGCCATTACAATTAATAGTACGGTTATGTAATTTACCGACTTAATATTTTTATCAAGCGATAAGCTTTTAATTGCATTTTCACCCGTTAAATAAATATACAAAAGTGCAACAACAATAAAGCGGCCAAACGAAGTGCCAAACTGATATATTTTTAAAGCATGTTCCTGTTGCAACGAAATTTCATCAACTGTGTTTATTTTATCAAATCCTGTAATGAATTGTAAAAAATCCATGCCTGGAAAAACGGCATTTATTATTTGAACGGTAATCAACGCAAAAGTGTATTCCCCAATAAGGTAAATGCCCAGCAATATCAGCAATTTGCCAATCCATGGTATATGTTGAATGCTTCCTTTCAAATAGTTACTGAATTTCATGTAAAAATAGGTAATTGAATGCATCCAACCTGCGTTTAGGTGCGCATTAGCCTATAAACCTTAACTTTGCACCACAATGCCGAAAATCGGAGATATTAATTTGCCAGAATTCCCAATCCTGTTAGCGCCCATGGAAGATGTGAGCGATCCGCCTTTCCGTGTGCTATGCAAGGAGTTAGGGGCAGATTTAATGTATACCGAGTTTATTTCAACAGAAGGTTTAATTCGCAATGCTGAAAAAAGTTTAAAGAAACTTGAATTCTACGAAGCAGAGCGCCCTATTGGCATTCAAATTTTTGGTGCCGATATTGAAGTAATGAAGGGTTGTGCCGAAATTGTTGAAGCTGCAGGCCCCGATTTACTCGATATCAATTTTGGCTGTCCAGTAAAAAAAGTAGTGTGTAAAGATGCAGGTGCAGGTATTTTGAAAGACATTCCAAGAATGGTTCGCCTTACTGCCGAAATTGTAAAAGCAACCAAACTGCCTGTTACCGTAAAAACGCGATTGGGTTGGGATGATGATTCTAAGAATATTATGGAAGTGGCTGAACGCCTTCAAGATATTGGCATAAAAGCGCTTACTATTCATGGACGCACAAGAGCACAAATGTATAAAGGTGCTGCCGACTGGACATTAATTGGCGCAGTAAAAAACAATCAGCGTATTAAAATTCCCATTTTTGGCAACGGCGATATCGATACACCTCAAAAGGCTTTGGCAATGAAAAACCGTTATGGGGTAGATGGTATTATGATTGGCCGCGCAGCAATTGGCGCTCCTTGGGTTTTTCGTGAAATAAAACATTTTTTGGCAACCGGTCAAGAGCTTGCCCAACCAACAATTGCCGAACGAGTGGATATTTGTCGCCGACACCTAATTAAATCCATCGAATGGAAAGGTCCTGTGCTCGGCATACTCGAAATGCGCAGGCATTATACTAATTATTTTAAAGGTATTGCCAATATTAAATACTTCCGTAACCAACTAGTAACACTTAATACTTTGGAAGAAATTGATGAGGTTTTGGTGGAAATAACTAATCTTGCCAACGAGGCGATTGAGGTTTGTTAATTTTCTGCCAGTACAAATGGATAGGCTAAAGCATAACTATCAAAAAGTTCCATGCTCAATCATGCTATTTCTAGATAACAATAAATAGGCTATTTTTTAAAAAATGATTAGCTGGTTGGCACAAAACTATTATCAATGACCAATCTCAATTGCTTTTCCCAATTGCACAATATTTCCCTCTCCTATTCGTCTACTTACTATCTTTACCCAAAATAGTAATTTATGCTTATTCCAATTATTATAGTTGTTGTATTGCTGCTCATTATCGTGGGCTTATACAACACCCTTATAAGCCGCAAAAACCAGGTTGAGAATGCCTTCGGAACCATCGACGCTATGCTCAAAAAGCGTTTCGATTTGCTCCCGAATTTGGTAGAAACCGTTAAGCAATACATGACTTACGAGCAAGATATCCTTACCAAAATTGTAGCGTTACGCAACGGCATTCAACAAAACCCGAACATGCCTGCTCAAGAGCGCATTGGCATGGAAAACCAGCTAACGGGATTGTTAAGCACTTTGCGCGTTGCCGTAGAAAACTACCCCGATTTGAAAGCGAATAACAGTTTTATTCAACTACAATCAACCTGGACCGAAATTGAAGAACAAATTTCAGCCGCTCGCCGAACTTATAATGCAGCGGTAACAGCGTATAACAACTCCGTTGAAATGTTCCCAACAAATATTATGGCAAATATGATGAGCTACAAACGCAAGGAAGTGCTTGCCATTGCTGAGTCTGAGCGAAAAAATGTTTCGGCAAAAGAGCAGTTTAACAATTAATAACAAACTTTTATTAAAGCATTTCGTTATATATTTATTCTGTAAAAACAACTAAATCAAAACAAAAGAAAAGAAACATGATAGGAGCTTACATTATTGGTATTTTATTCGCTGTAATCGGAATGATTGTAAGCGGTGTATTAAAAAGTAAATTCAAAAAGTATTCAGCAATTCCCGTGAAGGGCGGATTAACAGGTAAAGACATTGCAGAGCGCATGTTAGCCGAAAACGGTATTACCGATGTTCAGGTTATTTCAGTTTCTGGACAACTTACCGACCATTACAATCCGGTTAACAAGACTGTAAATCTAAGCGAAGGTGTGTACAATGCAAACAGCATAGCAGCAGCAGCAGTTGCAGCCCACGAATGTGGCCACGCAGTGCAGCATGCCACTCAATACAGCTGGTTGCAAATGCGCAGCAAAATGGTGCCAGTTGTGAGCATATCTTCACAATGGGTTATGTGGATCATTTTAGCAGGTATTTTATTGGTAAATAGTGTTGGAACAACGCTTTTATTAGCTGGAATCGTTTTATTTGGCCTCACAACACTGTTCAGCTTTATTACACTTCCTGTTGAGATTGATGCGAGCCGAAGAGCTATTAATTGGTTAGAAGGAAGCTCCGTAGCAGGAAGCATGGAAATGGGTAAAGCAAAAGATGCTTTAAACTGGGCAGGTTACACTTATGTTATCGCCGCACTTGGTTCATTAGCCACTTTACTCTATTATATTGCTATTTATATGGGCAGGAGATAAAAATAAATGTGCAAAATTTTTACTGATAATCAGCGAGTTACGAATGTGACTCGCTTTTTTTTGTGCATTTTCCTTGTATTTTGAAACGGGTAAAGTTATCTTTGCTGCCCCATAGATAAAATGGGGTTTTTTAAACAGTTAATTAAAAAGAAACAGTGGATACTTTAAGTTACAAAACCAGATCAGCCAATGTGGCAACAGTTACACATGATTGGTGGGTGATCGACGCTGAAGACCAAACACTTGGTCGTATAAGCGCAAAAATAGCAGCTATCTTAAGAGGTAAAAACAAAGCTTATTTTACGCCTCACACTGATTGCGGCGATTATGTTATTATTATCAATGCCGAAAAAGTGAAACTTACCGGTAAAAAAATGCTCGAAAAAGAAATCGACTGGTATACAGGATACCCTGGTGGCCGTAAGGTTGCCAATCCTAAAACAGTTCTTGCAAAGCAACCGCATAAGTTATTGGAACGTTCTATTAAAGGAATGTTGCCTCATACTAAACTCGGTTCTGCAATGTATAAAAAATTGTTCGTGTATGCTGGAACAGAACATCCGCATGCGGCACAAAAACCTAAAACATTAAAATAATTAAGGCATGGAAACAATAAATGCAGTTGGCAGAAGAAAGAATGCGGTTGCCCGCGTATTTCTAAAAAAAGGCAAAGGAATTATTACCGTTAACGGTAAAGACTATAAAGAATATTTTGCAGCAAAACACTTGTTGCACAATATTACAGATCCATTGGAAGCTGTAAATATGGCTAATGATTTCGACGTAGTTGTTAACGCAACAGGTGGCGGAATTAAAGGTCAGGCAGAAGCTGTTAAAATGGGTATTTCTAGATGTCTCGTTAAAATGAACGAAGAATTAAAACCAGCACTAAGAGCAAAAGGTTATTTAACACGCGACAGCCGTATGGTGGAAAGAAAGAAATTCGGTCTTCACGGTGCACGTCGCGCTACACAATTCTCTAAACGTTAATAGAAAAAGCGAAAACAAATGGAAAAACTTACATATAACGAGTTACTAGAAGCCGGCGTACATTTTGGACACTTACGTAAAAAGTGGAACCCTAAAATGCTGCCTTATATTTTCATGGAGAAAAAAGGTATTCATATAATTGACCTTTATAAAACGCTCGAAAAATTAGAAGAATCTGCAGCAGCATTGAGAAATATTGCACGCAGCGGTAAAAAAATCATGTTCGTTGCCACTAAAAAACAGGCAAAGGAAACAATGGAAGAACAAGCACGCCGCGTAGGTATGCCGTTCGCTACCGAAAGATGGTTAGGTGGTATGCTTACCAACTTCACTACTATTCGTAAAAGCATTAAAAAATTTCAAACCATCGAAAAGATGTTAGCAGACGGTTCTGCCGAAAGCATGACCAAAAAAGAGCGCTTGGTATTAAGCCGCGAACGCGATAAACTTGAAAAAGTTATCGGTGGCGTGGTGCAATTAAATCGCCTGCCTGCTGCACTTTTAGTTGTAGATATCGGACATGAACATATTGCTATTTCTGAAGCGCATCGTCTTAACATTACCACTTTCGGTATGGTTGATACAAATTGCGATCCTAATAAAATAGACTTCGCAGTGCCCGCTAACGACGATGCAGCTAAATCAATTGCCATCATTATAAAATATCTTACTGATGCAATTGTTGAAGGCCTCGAAGAACGCGCTAAAAACAAAGAAGAAATGGAAGATGCTCGTAACGATGGTGATGAATTTGGCGACAAAGACGACTCGAAAATGTCGGGCGAAGAAGATGCTGATGGAAGGGGTAAAAGAGATGCTAGAGGAAAAGGTCCTAGAACTGCAGACAGAAAACCTGGTGCAAGAAGACCAATGACTCAGCGCAAGAAATAATTAATTTAATTAACCTATTTCAATATAAAAACCCTTTCACCTGAGGTGGAAGGGTTTTTTAAATAAACGTTCAAACTTAAAAAGGAGAAATATTATGTCAGTTACAATTACTGCTAGTGATGTAAACAAATTACGCCAAATTACCGGCGCAGGAATGATGGATTGCAAAAAAGCTTTAGCCGAAACAGGTGGCGATTTTGAAGCAGCAATCGATTACTTAAGAAAAAAAGGTCAAAAAGTAAGTGAAAAACGCGCAGACCGCGAAACAAATGAAGGTGTAGTTGTTGCAGTTGTGTCAAACGACGGCACTTTCGGCACTATTATGGGTGTTGGTTGCGAAACAGATTTCGTTGCTAAAAACCAAGATTATATCGATTTTGCTAAATCAATTTCTAACGTAGCAATGGAAAATAAAGCTGCTTCTAAAGAAGCTTTATTGGCCTTAACGCTAGATGGTATTACTGTTGCAGAAAGAATTGCCGAACAAGTAGGTAAAATTGGCGAGAAAATTGAAATTACAGATTACGCGCTCATTACTGGCGAAACAGTTGTGCCTTACAACCACTCAAATGGTAAAATAGGTGTATTGGTTGCAATGAATAAAAAAGGTGAAGCAATTGTAGCTGCTGGTAAAGATATTACTATGCAAATAGCTGCAATGGCACCTATAGCTATCGATAAAGATGATGTGGCAGAAGATGTAAAAACACGTGAAATGGAAATCGGACGTGAACAAGCACGCGCTGAAGGCAAACCAGAAGCAATTCTTGAAAAAATTGCAACCGGTAAATTGGAAGCTTACTTTAAAGATGCTACCTTACTAAATCAAAAATTCGTAAAAGATAATAGCAAATCAATTCGCGATGTATTAAGCAGCGTTGAGAAAGACCTAACCGTTACAGCGTTCAAACGCGTTGCTTTGGGTGCTTAATTGATAATTAATTGTATTAAAACGTTGTTGCAACCCTTGTTGCAACAACGTTTTTTTTTAACCCAGCATAAGCAATCGTATTCATAACATCTTACATTTTGTAATAAAATGAAATGTTTCAAGCCAATAACATGCGCTTACCAAATTGTTTGCTATTCTGGCTAAACCCAACTAAATCAATAGTTTGATTGATTTGCTAATGTTTGTTGATTAATTTGGGTTTAAGCATACTTGAATAAGCAACGTGTTTAGAGGTTTTGCGCGTCTATTCAAAAACTGTATTATCTTTGATAACGAAACTATACCAACATCCATGAGGTCAATACACACACACTTGATAGCATGGGCACTTTTACTTTTTTCTGTTCAAGCTAACGCTCAGGATAATAATGTACTTGTACCTACCCATGTCAATCAAAACTTGCTCTTTTTAGAAAATAAGGGGCAAATAGTAAATGCTAATGGCATTGCTAATAATGAAGTGCTTTACGCAATTACCTCTCCACAGTTTGCTGTATTTATTTATAATGATGGCATGAGCTATCAGTTTACACAAGTAGCTGAACAAAAAAAATCACACTCGAAAAACATCCCAGCCGATTTAGCCGAAATTGCTCCTGTCGACGAACAACATGTTCAATCACATCGTATCGAAGTTAAATTTCAAAATGCAAACAATAACGCATTTGCAGTTGCAACTAAACAGAATAATTATTTCGAAAATTATATAGCACCACAAATTAATGGTGGATTCGCCACTGCAAATTCTTTTGAACATATTACTATAAATAATTTATACAACGGAATCGATTGGGTTATTTATCAAAAAGATGGTAAATTAAAATATGATTTAATTGTTCATCCAAATGGTAATGTTAGTGATATTGCAATGGAAATTATTGATGCCGAAAACACATCATTACTTTCTGAACATCATCTCCAAATACAAACAAAACTCGGCGATATTAATGACGCAGGATTATATTGTTACGAAAAAGAAACCGGTACCGTAATTCCTGCTAAATATATTTTATCTAAAAATACCGTTGGTTTTAATGTTAATCAATACAACAAAAATCAAACATTAATTATTGACCCTGAACTCGCATGGTCTACTTATTATGGGGGCAATGGTGAAGATGCCGTAAATGGTATGGCAGTTGATGGAAATGGTGATATTATTGTAACTGGATATACAAAAAGTAGTAATAATATGGCCTATTTGGGATATGTGAATGCCTTTATAGGAGGAACTTTTGATGCTTACGTTGCAAAGTTAGACGCTAACGGCAATAGAATTTGGGGAACATATTTTGGTGGAACAAAAGGTGATTTTGGAACAGAGGTTGTAATTGATAAACACAATGATATTTATGTTACTGGATTTACTTTTAGCACAAATTTCGAAACTACGCCAGGTGTTCACCAAGAAGAACTGGGAAGTAATTACGATGCATTCCTAATTAAATTAAATGCTGGAGGTGGATTAATATGGTCAACTTTATATGGTGGTGGTAATTATGATTATGCAAGGGGCATTGCTTTAGATACCGCAGAAAATATATATATATCAGGTTCTACATCAAGCACTTTGGCTATTGCGCTTGGCGGATGGCAAAATACTAAAGGTGGAGCAAATGATGAATTCCTTGCAAAATTTAATAATGAAGGAATTTTGCTTTGGGCAACTTATATGGGGGGAGATTTAGATGATTATAGTCGCGCTGTTGGTGTTGATGGCGATAACAATGTGTATTTAGTTGGTTATACTGAAAGCGATTCAGGAATTGCTTACAATGCATTCGACTCAATATATGCCGATAATTTTGATTGCACCCTTGCCAAATATTCTGCCGATGGCATCTTACTTTGGTCTACCTATTTTGGGGGAAATGGCGACGACAATGCTAATGGAATTGATTTTGATAGTATGAACAACGTATATGTTGCCGTGCAGTCAAGCAGCAATGGACTTTGTGATGGTGGATTTCGTAGTGCAAGCGGCGGAGCTGTTGATGCAATATTGGTGAAATTTAATCCCGAAGGAGATAAAGTATGGTCTACTTATTATGGTGGCACTGGTGAAGATATGGGAAAGGCAGTATGTGTGTTAAACGGATTTGTTTACATGGGTGGCCATACCAGCAGTGCAACGGGTATTGCAGCATCTGCTTATCAGGAAACATTAGGCGGTGGGCGTGATGGACTTTTAGTGAAATTTGACATTAATGGCAATTTTTATTGGGCAAGCTATGCAGGCGGCACTAGTGATGAATACGGTAGAACAATGAGTGTGCTTAATAGCGAGGCAATTGTATTCGGTGGAAAATCGTTTTCATCAAATTTCCCTGTTTCGGTAGGCGCACATCAAACTGTTTATGGAGGTAATCCTGCTGATGGATTTATACAGCGCATAAATGATTGCGCAGATGGCATGTTTTATTTTGCTGATGCGGATAGCGATTTATTTGGTGATATTACAACAAGCATTTTATCGTGCTCACCAGTTGCTGGTTATGTATTAGATAATTCAGATTGCGATGATAATCAAGCGGCAATAAATTCAAGTATTACTGAAATTTGTAATGGTATTGATGATAATTGTAACGGATTAACCGATGATGCAGATTCTACAGTAACAGGACAACCAATTTGGTTTATAGATGCCGACTTTGACACCTATGGAGATACTACTTCCTTGGCCGCTTGTTTAATGCCGGTTGGCTATGCAGATAATAATTTAGATTGTAATGATGCGAATAATACAATAAACCCAGCAGCAATCGAATCATGTAATTTAATAGATGATGATTGCGATTTTATTATCGATAATGATGTGCTCTATATTACATATTTCGCTGATACCGATTTAGATAATTTTGGCGATGCGCTAAATTCTATATCAGTTTGCACTGGTATAATTCCAGCAGGTTACGTAACTAATAATACCGATTGTAACGATTTGAACCCCAATAAATACCCTGGCAATATTGAATTATGCAATGCAATAGATGATGATTGCGATGTGTTGGTTGATGAAGGTGTAGTAATTGCAACGGCAACGGCATTAGGACCAACAACATTCTGTAAGGGAAGTAATGTTGTGCTCCAAGCAGGAACAGGCCTTGGATATACCTACCAGTGGAAGAAAAATGGGGCAAACATTGGCGGTGCAACTAGCACTACTTATTCAGTAACACAAACGGGAAGTTATACCGTATTAATTACTGTTACGGGTGGTTGTAATGCAACTTCAACCGCAATTGCAGTAACAGTTAATAGCAAACCAAATCCTTCAATAACGCCAATAGGCAGCTTAGATATTTGCGCAGCTGGCAACGTGAAATTAAAAACAGCAAGCAAAACTGGCGATACTTACCAATGGTTTAAAAATGGTATTACGATTGTGGGTGCCTCAAGTAATATCTATACAGCAACAGCAATAGGCTCTTATTATGTAAAGCAAACCAATACATTTGGCTGTTTTAAAAATTCTACTTCGGTTGTTGTTACTTCAAGCTGTAAAATTGGTGAAGGTGAATTTGAAGTTTTAACTATTTCTCCAAATCCAGCAACCGATATTGTTTCAATTAATATTACATTTCAAAAAATATCTAATGCAAACGCAATTTTAATTTTGTATAATAACTTAGGTGAAGTAGTTTACAATGCTCAACAAATAATAGCTGGAACCAATTTGTCGATGCAAATTACTATTCCGGCACAATTGGCAGCAGGTATGTATTCTTTGCAAATAATTGCAGACGATAAAATATACGATTCTAAATTAATAATTAGCAAATAATTTTCAATTGAATCGCCGCAATTTCTTTCAATAAGCATATTGCGGCGATTTTTTATTTAATCCAAATTTCATCGCAAAACACCCATGTATTGCCGACTTTTCCAGGATGCCAATTTGGAATTGTACCAAAATTTATAGCTTTAAATTTTACATAACGCGCAGTGGTTAGTTGCACTTCGGCTGTTAAATTTTGTATTTCTTTGGAATTATAATCAGAAGACGAAACTAAGTTATTAATGGTAGTGAGTAGCGTAAAGTTTTTCCCGTCGTTTGAAACATACACTTCTAATTGCTTAGGCATCCAAATCCAACTTCTTACATCCTGTAAAAAACCAGCTCCAACTGATGTAAATGTATTTTTATTCCCGCAATCTAATGTTACCTCCATGTTTTCGCCCCACCAACCTTGCCACATTCCTGTCCTGTAATCGCTGCCGCCATGCAAGCCATCAATCAAGGCTGTTGCTCCGCCGGCAGTGTATTGGCTGCTATAATTTGTTTGATACAGCATAGTAAAATTATTATTGCGTTGGGTAAATGTTGCTTTTGCAACTCCCGAACAATCAAATATGTAGCTTAATGGGTTGTCAATGTATGCGCAATATTTTGCGGTAATTGTTGCTGTTGAATCGATGGTAAATTCAATTGGTTTATTATTGATTTTCACTACTTGTTCTACATCGTTGTTAATGCGATAAGCAATGTATCCCTCTTGTTGAATGGATGAAATTTGAATAACTGCCTTATTGGTAAAGCTATTACCAGTACTACTAATTATTGGTGCTACATAATTTAAAACTGCAGGTTTAGGCGATAATGAAGATTTAATTGCCAATTCTTTTTTATCAGTAAAATTAAAGGTGAGTATGCCACCATTAATTATTTCGTTATGTGAAATGGTTAATCCTGAACGGAGATTATTATTTAAATTAACACTTTGTAAATAAATATTGTTATCACTTCTATTATTTGTAACAATAGTTAATTTTTTATTGTTTTCTAATTGAATAACAACCTTGTCGAAAATAGCAGCGCCAAAATCATATTCAGGTTTGCCTGGACAAATAGGATAAATTCCCAGAGCGCTCAATACATACCAAGCACTCATTTGTCCGCAGTCTTCATTGCCAATTAATCCATCGGGCGAATTTTCATAAAATTCGCGCATAATTTTATCTACATAAAATTGAGTTTGCCAAGCCGTTGATGTGCGATTGAATAAATAAGCATAATTGTGACTTGGTTCGTTTCCATGCGCATACTGACCTATTAATCCAGTAATATCAGCTTGCTGCCTGCCAGAAGTGCCTGTATTGGTTGTAAATAATGCATTCAGTGTTTTTTCGAATAAGGCATCATAGTTCACTGCTTGCGGTGCAAATAGCGAATATTGCCATGCATTAGCTTCGGTGTAATTAAAATTTACTTCAGTTGCATCAAACGGATTATACCATCCACCATTAAAGCGTGGACGAGCAATGCCATTATCAATTAAATTGAGATAATTGGCTCCTCGCTTTTCATATAAATTTATTTCCTCAGTAGGCGCTTTATTTAATTTTGCCATTTGTGCAATGCACCAGTCGTTGTAACTATATTCTAAAGTTTTTGAAACAGATTCCGGCTCTTCGTTACTTTCAATATACCCATTAGTTTTATAAAATGATAATCCGAAATGATCTAGGTTGGCGCTGTGTTTCATTGCTTTATATGCAGTTGCCATATCATAATCTGTAATGCCTTTAATTGCTGCATCGGCAATAACGCTAACAGCATGGTAGCCTATCATACATTCTGTTTCATTGCCACTGAGTTCCCACACTGGCAGTCGCCCACCCTGTTCGTATTGTGTAATAAATGTTTGCACAAAATCATTAGTTCTAGATGGGTCAATTATAGTTAATAATGGATGCAATGCGCGAAATGTATCCCATAAAGAAAACACTGTATAGTTATTAAAATTATTAGATACATGAATTGTATTGTCTCTACCCCGGTATTGGTCATCTACATCCTCATAAATATTTGGTGCTAGCATACTGTGATATAATGCAGTATAAAATATCACTAATTTATTATCCGAGTCAGTTAGCAATTTTTTTTCATCAGCAATACTACTCACCATAATTTTGCTTAATTCGTAATTCCAAATATATGCTGCTTCATTTTTTACCTTTTCAAAATCCCAATGAGGTAATTCTGCTTGCATGTTTTTCCATGCGCCAGTGCAGCTTACAGGTGATAAAGCACATTTAACCATAACAGTTTGTGTATTGATGGTATTAAAAGAAAAATAAGCTTTTAATTCATTTCCACTTATAATTAATGGCTTAAATCCAGCATTGCTTGTTTTGCTATAACCAGCGGTATCTTTAATTCCAGCAATAGTAAACGGTTGCGAGAATTCAATTGCAAAATATAACCATTGGTCTTTCGCCCAAGATGATGAGCGACGTAAACCCTGAATTTTTGTTGGCGAAATTACTTCAATATAACTGCCTTCTAATAATGCATCTCGGTGAGTTAAATCAAGAATTACATTCGATTGACTTGATTTTGGAAATACATATTTATGCATGCCTACTCTAGTAGTTGCAGTTAGTTCAACTTGGATATTGTCATCTTCTAATAGCACTGCGTAATACCCAGGTAATGCTTTTTCTTTTTGATGAGAAAAAGCAGAAGCGTATCCAAGCTTAGGGTCGTTATCTTTTATATTAATTGTATTAGGCGTTCCAAGTGTTGGCATTAATAAAATATCACAATAATCGGCAACGCCTGTTCCGCTTAAGTGGGTGTGTGAAAATCCATAAATAATTGAATCACTATAATGATATCCACTGCAGCCGTCCCAATCGTTATATCCGTCGGGTCGGGTATCGGGACTTAATTGCATAAATCCAAACGGTAATGTTGCACCGGGATAAGTATGACCATGGCCTCCAGTTCCAATAAACGGATTTACATATTGTGTAACATTTTGTGCTTGCAATTGCAGACAAAGTGAAAGTGTTACCATCAAAATAAATTTCATAATATGAAGGTAGTGAAATTCAATGTGTGTTCACGTTCAACAGTTGTGGGGAAGTATTACTCATTTTTTAGCAACAAATTAAACATTCAAATTTTACTATGCGTTGAAACCATCAATTTGGCTGCGTTATTAAAATTCGCACACTTTTTGCTACTATTTTATATCTCAGGCATTCTCGTTAAAAGCACACACGCTATTTAACGTATGGCCAAAATAAAATTTTTATTTAGCGTATTGCTCATTGGATTCATTTTTCCAATGTATGCACAAAAAGATTGCTCCAACGATAATTTGGGTAAAATACCCTTGACCGATTTAACAGGAGGATTTTTCAACGGTGTACAAGGCGGACTCTACCCAGGAGGAACTAATGAACGACCTGAAGCCCATTTAAGTCAATGTATAGATAAGGTATTGCAAATTCAACCATTAGATATTAATGGTGTGCCGAGTGAGAATGGAAAAGTGGTAATGGTGGGAATTGGCGCATCGAATCCTATGACTGAATTTCAAAAATTTATAGAATTATCAAGTGCATATGCACCCGTCAATGATAATTTAAGCATTGTTAATGCTTGTATAGGTGGCCAAGGCATACAAAAAATGTTTAACATCTCCGATAATTATTGGACTAGTGTGCTAGGTAAACTCGACAGTGAGGGTTTTAGTCCAGAGCAAGTTCAGGTTATTTGGATTGAACAAGATAATACTAATTCGTTTGATACTACTTTTCCTTCGGCGCCTAATGCGTTGGCGGATGATTTTCAATTGCTGCTTGTTGTTATAAAAACGTTATTCCCGAATGTTCAAATTACTTATGTAACGGCACGTGCCTACGCAGGATACGCGGACCCAATTGACCTAGATATTTCAGGAGGCCTATTGTATCCAAGAGATTACTTAAACGGTTGGGCATTAAAATTTCTCGTGGAGAAAATAATTACCCATGCGCCAGGTTATGAAAGTGCAGGTCCTTCGGCTCAGGTACCTTTAGTTACTTGGGGTTCGTATCATTGGACAGATGGTTCAACACCGCGACTTGATGGTTTGTATTTAGATTGCGAAATAGATGTTTCGCCAGACGGATTGCATCTTGCAGGCCCAGGGGAAACAAAAATGGGACAGCAGTTATTTAATTTTTTTAGCACCGATACAACTGCAATGTATTGGTATTTAGAACCGAAATTGGTTGGCATAAATAATAATGCGTTTAAAAATACAGCTTTGCAGGTTTACCCAAATCCAGTAAGGGGAGACGTAATTAATTTTAACGCTGGCAACTTTATTGTTAATGAAACTATTAAATACACTATAGCATCCGCATCGGGTAGCATTGTTTTTGCTGATGAAACAAAAGGGCAAGAAAGCATTGAAATAACATTACCTGAAATGGCTTCAGGCATTTATTTCATTACAGCTACAGCTGCTTCAGGCAGCGCATCTGCAACCTTCGTGGTTACACGATAAAATTAATTTAAATCTTTCCAAATAAGCGAGGCGCTGCCAAGAATGGCTGCTTCGCTTTCATTTAATCCAGAAGGTATAATTGGAATTTTATTTTTGTAAATCGGCAATAAATAATTTTCGAAACTCTTAATAGTTGGTGCAAATATTAATTCACCTGCTTGTGCCAATCCTCCAAATAAAAATATTTTTTCAGGGCGCGTATAGCAAACCGAATTAGATAATGCAAACCCAAGTATTTCTCCTGTTTTGTTAAATGCTTCAATAGCTATGCTGTCGCCTTCCAATGCCTTTGTGCATACCTCGGCACTATCAATCATATTGCCAATGCTAGTCCTAAATTCGTCAAGATTCTGTTCTCTTACCAACTCATAATAGGTTTTTACTATACCTGGGGCGCTCACATATTGCTCAAGGCAGCCTCTTCTTCCACAAGGGCATTCACGGCCGTTACGGTATACAATTGTATGTCCAACTTCACCAGCAAGGCTATCATAACCATAAGCAACATTACCATTAACAATAATGCCGCTGCCTAAGCCAGTTCCGAGTGTAATAAACAAAAAATCTTTCATCCCTTTGGCAGCACCAAAATACATTTCGCCAATTGCTGCTGCTTTGGCATCGTTAGTGAGCGCTGCTGGAACTGAAAAAGCATCTTCAAAATATTTTTTTAACGGAATTATACCTTTCCACGGAAGGTTAGGTGCAAAGTCGATAGTTCCTTTGAAATAGTTGCCATTCGGTGTGCCAATGCCCACGCCAATCAGCTTAACCTTCTGTTTCTCGCATTGTTTGTTCGTCCACTTTAACAAATCCCCAGGCAACTTTTCAGGATTAGGGTATCCTTTAGTCTTAACCTTATCGGTGACAAGGATATTGCCATTGCGATCCACTAGCCCAAATTTGATTCCAGTTCCGCCAATATCAATACCTAAAACTACTTCCTTCATTTACCAGTTTTGCCGTAAAATTAATTTATTTGTTCAATAATCGCCTATGATAGTTTATTTGCCCTAAATGATAATCAAGATGTGCCAACAAATAAACTAATACGTAGGTAGTGGTGCGGCCTTCACCAAATTTATCAGTTGGATACATTTTGCCTAAATCTGTGTTATCCATTTCCGACAAGCATTTGTCAATCATTTGTTTCGTGGATTGCAACATCGCAATCAATTTAGCTTTCGGAATATCTTTTAAACTAAATTCAGCATCACGATTGCGCAGGTAACCTGTGTTGTTTAGGTTGGCTCCAATAAATAAATTTAAATTGCCAACTATGTGTAATGTTAAATTACCGGCACTGTTTATAATTCCTGGTGCAATTGTCCAAATATCATTTTGATTGATGTATAATTCAAGCTCGGTAATGTTTTTTTCAAGATGATTTTTATACAATTCTTTAATTTCATTTATCATATTAAATTTATTTAAAAAGTGAATATGATAATTCTATTTGTTGTTTAGAACCCATAATTATTACTGCATCGCCATTGCTAATTTTTTCGGTAGGCGCAGGGTTGATTATAAATTTTCCAGCTGCGGATTTAAGTCCAATTATACTTGCACCAGTTATTCTCCAGCAATCAATATCGCCAATTATAAAATCTCTAGTAGATAAAATCTCTTGTATCATAAAATCTTCACCCGTTGTAGTCGACATAATATCAATAAACTCTTCGATGTCGGGATTGTTAACCAACATAGCCATATGCGCACCACCAATTTTATCGGGCATAATTACGTTATTTGCACCTGCGTTTTTAAGTTTTTTAATGGAAGAAACATGCGTGGCGCGACTTATTATTTTTATATTGGGATTTAATTCTTTTGCAGTTAGGCAAACAAAAACATTTAACGCATCATCAGGCAGTGTGGTAATTATAGCTTTTGCATTTAATATGCCAGCGTTTATTAGTGATTCATCACGGGTGCTGTCGGCGCTTAAAAATAAATAATCGTCATTTTCCGGATAATTATGCAGTTTAGACACATCGTTTTCTATAATAACTATTTCGGTATTAATTTTTTTTAATACTCTGGCTGCCTCTCTACCATTTCTGCCAAAACCACAAATAATGGTGTGTTGATGCAGTGAATTAATATGCTTTTTCATTTTATAAAGTTTTAAATTTCGAACAAACTCTCCGTCTAATACATAACGCGAAATTTGAGTAATAAAAAATCCAAATATTACTAGTCCTGAAATAATTAAAAATATGGTGAAAATTTTGCCAGCATCACTCAAAGGATGTACTTCCGAAAAGCCAACAGTTCCAAGGGTAATTACTGTCATGTAGAAGGCATCGAGCAATGAGTAGTTTTCAATCAACATAAACCCGACTACGCCAATCATAATGGCGCCAAGCAGCATGTAAAGTGCTAGGTAAGTCTGCTGCACGGGTGTTTTAGAATAAGTAAATAGTTTAAATCTTGTTGTTTTTTTCATGGTTGCATTACAAGCCTTCAACTGTAAAAATACAAGTATATAACCCGCCAAACGAGTATTTATATCATTGATTTTCAAGAGAATATTACCATATCTCAATTTCGTCAATTGCCATTAGCAAATAAGCCAAACTATCTATTTAGTTTACTTTAACCTGGGCGGCGAACAATTTGAAAATAGTATGCTATTGGCATCAAACGTATTATTTATTACAAACGGCAAGGCGTTGACACTTCCTTTGCTTATTCTGGGTTTACAAAAGCGCTAAATCACTATTGTAAGGCATTAAAAACATGTTTACTTTGCCCGAGAATTACACAACACAAAATGGTTAAATCTTTTTTTTGGTCGCTATTTGTAATGGTATTTATAGCAGATGTAAACAAAAATTGATAAGTGTTTTTGCAAAACTAATATTTATATGAGACTTTTGCAGCTCAATATTAAAAAATGGACATAACAATATTTGCCACGGCCGATGCTTGGATTGCCTTATTAACCTTAACAGCGCTTGAAATTGTTTTAGGTATAGATAATATCATCTTCATCAGTATTCTATCAACCAAGTTGCCTGCAGAACAGCAGAAACGTGCTCGTAGAGTGGGTTTGGCGTTGGCAATGGGAACTAGAATCTTGTTGTTATTATCTATAAGCTGGATTTTAGGCTTGGAAGAAGAACTGTTTTCAGTGTTTAAACATGGAATTTCCGGACGAGATATTGTGCTGCTTTTAGGTGGTCTGTTCCTCATTTATAAGGCTACAACCGAAATTCACGAAAAAATTGAAGGTGATGAACACGAAAACGACCCGAAAATGAAGAAACCTTCTTTTAAGTCAGTTATTTTTCAAATATTAATTTTGGATATCGTTTTCTCACTCGATTCAGTAATTACCGCTGTTGGAATGGTTGATTCAGACAAGGTTATAATTATGATTTTTGCTGTTATTATAGCCGTTTTAATTATGTTAGTGGCTGCTGACCCAATTAGTAATTTCGTTCAAAAACATCCCACAGTTAAAATGCTTGCACTCGCATTCCTAGTTATGATTGGCGTGAGCTTGCTTATTGAAGGAAGTGGTGGACACGTTGAAAAAGGATTTATTTATGTAGCAATGGGATTTTCAGTAGCAGTGGAGATGCTCAATTTAAGAGCACAGGCTAAGGCAAAAAAACGCAGAGAAAAAATGAATTTGGAAGAAAACGAGTTTGGGAATTAATATGCTTATTTTAAAGTGTTTGGAAAATGGATTTAATTTTTAAACAAAAATTATAATAATCATTGGCGTTGCAATAATTTATTCGCCAATTATTATTATTAGTTAATCCTTACCAACCCTCCTTATCCAATTTTTTTATTGAATACGAAAGCAATAAAGTATTTTGAGATGTAATAGGTTTTATTGCCCATAATAAGTTGAACAAAAAAAAGGAAAAAACGGCTTTCATTTCTCTCAAAGTTGCTTTAAAGTTAAATGCTGCACATGTAAGTAGAGTATGCATTGTATCTCCTTCAACTCCGCTTAAATAATTGCTGAGCATCCTGTAATCATGTTTGAGATGAGATATAATCGGTTCTATAGCAAATCGATTTCTTAATTTACTTTTTTTACTTCTGGTTGCTTTTGTTTTTGTATCAGGATATATAATTTGAGTTTCTCCTATTTGCTTTTCCATCTAAACCCCTTATCTACAGAGGCGTAATTAAATTCTTTTTTTGTAATTTGTTTCACACAGTCTAATACCTTCGAAATTGTTTTACTATCATTTGGATTACCTATTAACGATTCAACTGCAACAATGATATTAGCGTGCGCTGTTGAGGCAAGTGATATTTTGTTTCCAAATTCATAAGGTTTATGCTGCTTGCCCTTTGCAATATAGGCACTATGCGGTTCATGGATGGAGTAAATGTTATTGATATCTGATCTTTCCTGTGTTAAAATTCGCGTAAATATGGTATTCATTTCTTCATGCGATTCATAGCGTTGTCGCACTTTCAACTTCCTGCTTACATCGCGCATTAAGCGCCCGGCCATGGTACGCAATTTACTCAAAGCATTGCGTGATTGTTTTAATTGTTTTTTACTTCTAGAGAAACGAATAATGTTGAGTAATTTCTTTTCTTTTATTACATAGCTTTGACGTAAGAGGATGTTTTTTTTTGAAGCTATTTTTCTGCAATGACCAATTATTTTTTGATATTGTTTAGTGTCCGTTGGGTAAGTGGTATTTTTTTCTTGTGCTGTCGAATCAATATTTAATCCTCGAGCTTTTTCAATTTTTTTGCTATTGGAAAGTTCCATTTAAATGTATCTTCTCCACAAAATTATTGAAAATACGGATTTTGTACCCAGGCCTCTACGATTGTTTCATCACCGTAATTATACAACTGCTTTAATATTAAAACCCCTACCATGAGTCGAACGGGTTTGGAGAGCTGTCCGGTTTTCGAATACTTATCGGAAAATTTTTCTTCAATTCCTTGCCAGTCCAGTCTTTCAAATAAAATAACTAACTCGTGACTTGGATTTACAATTTCCTTTAAGGAAAGTGCAAACAGGTTCTTTTGTTTTTGATTCGGTGATTTGCCTAACATAGTTTGCCAGATTTTTAATAAAGTTCTCTGTTTATTGGCAATCTAAGCACCCGTTTTTTATCACTTTTTTGTGTACAACTTAATCATATGAATGGTTTGAAGAGTAGTTAAGGATTAACTATTTAGTTAGATGGAATTAAGCAATAGAAATTAACAAATGGTTCAAGCTATTGCTTTATTTGGGTTTAACCCCGATTAGCATATAATTTGAAAAGAGCATGTAATTTGACCTCAACATCTTATTTGATTGCATCATATAAGATGTTATAGTTTCTATTACTTATATTGGGTTTAATTAAGTATATCACTCACTCCTAAACAACCATTTCTGTTTCGCTGCCATATATGCTGGAAAATATGATGCAATGCATCCTATCACCAAAACAGTGAGAAATACATTGAGGTAATCTTTCCATAATAACGTAATAGGATATGCCGTAACTACAAATGTGCCTGTGCCGGGAATTGTTACCAGCCCAAATTTCATTTGTAGGTAACACAAAATAGTTGCAATTGAAAAACCAATGCCAATGCTCACCAAAGTTTGCAGCACTCCTTGAATAAAAAATATATTGCGAATGGTAATTTCCGTTGCGCCAAGTGAACGCAACACCGCTATGTCTTTTTTCTTGTCAATAACCAACATCGCTATGGAGCCAATCATATTAAATGCAGCTACAATAAAAATAAATGTAAGAATAAAATATACTGCCCATTTTTCTGTCCGCATAACGCGATATAAAAATTCGTTTTGCATGAATCGATTCTTTACTACAAAATCATCTCCCATAATTAATGCAATCTCATCCATAATTTCATCAACATCAGCTTTGTTGGCAGTTTTAATTTCGATGGAACTCACTTCGCCGTTTTCGTAGTCAAGTAAACTTCTGATAAAGTTGAGTGAAGTAATTACATATTTACTGTCAAACTCCTGTTGTATGCGAAAAACACCCATTGGCTGAATGCCTCGCTGCACAAAGGTGTTACGTGGATTAACCGAGCTGCGTGCACCACGCTTTGGAATAAATATTTGAACAGCAGGATAGTCTAAACCCAAACTTACATTTAATGTAGATGCAACACCCGAGCCTAAAACTGCGCAATCGAGCGTATAGTTTAAATAATTATAATCGAGAATATATTCGCCATAATAAACACTGTCGTCAACAGCAGTCACGTATCTATAAAAACTATCAACTCCTTTTATGGTTGCAATGTGTTCTTGTTTGTTGTAGGCTAACAACACGTTTTCTTCAAGCGTTTCAGCAATATAACTTACGCCTGCTATTGATTGTATAGATGCAATTTTTGAGCTGTCGGGAACAAACACTTTGCCAATGGCAGGTGTTATCGTAATGTCTGGATAAAACGTGCTATATAATCGTGCAACTAAATTTTCGAATCCGTTAAATGCTGAAAGCACAATGATGAGTGAAGCGCTGCCAATAATTATTCCCGACATCGAAATGCCTGAAATGATATTAATGGCATTAGTTGATTTTTTTGAAAAAATATAACGCCACGCTATCCTCAACGTAAATTTCATGCAGTGGGATTGTTATCTTCTTCCTTAGTTTTTTTAAATATTTCTTCCAAACGGTAAACATTATCCAACGTTTCGTCCAGGTAAAACACCATATCTGGAATTATACGCAACGAATTACGCATTATTCGACCAAAACGGCGTCTGATATCGCCAATATGGCTATTTAAATTTTCAACTACACTGTTGCCTTCGTTTTTATCGAAAACACTAACAAATACCTTGCAGTTCTGTAAGTCAGACGTTATACTTACTTCAGTAACAGTAACGAATTTATTGCCATAGTAGTTGGCGCCCTCTTTTTGGAGGAAGGTGCTCATCTCATCTTGTATCAGCTGCCCGATTTTCTTTTGCCTTCTGCTGTCCATAGGGTGCTAAGTTACTGTGTTTCTCGCATTCAACATTACCGAGAATAGGATTTTGTAAATTTGTGCCTAGTTATGAAAAGTTATTTTAGGATATTGAAGTATGTAGGTCGATTCAGGAAGTATGCAATCCTGAACTTTGTTTTTAACCTTTTTTACGCCTTCTTCAACCTTTTTTCCATCTTAATGGTGATTCCATTCTTGCAGATTATCTTCAAAATGGTTGAACCACCTACCTCAAAACCTGAATTTGGTTGGTCGTTGAAAGAATTACTGGATGCGCTAAACTATGAATTTGCTCGATTTGTAAGCGAGAATGGAGCCGATAATGGCCTTTTAGCAGTGAGTTTAGGTGTTGTGGTCATGTTTTTCTTTAAAAACATTTTCCGATACTTTGCCTTGTATTTTTTAGCGCCGCTTCGAACAGGTGTTGTGCGTGAACTACGCCAAGGTGTTTATGATAAAATTCTGCAACTGCCTTTAGCCTACTTCAGCGAAACACGAAAGGGTGATATTATTGCCCGAATGAGCACAGATGTAAAGGAAGTGGAAAATAGTATACTGAATACTATTGAATCGACCTTTCGCGACCCTGTTACCATGCTTATTTTCTTGATTGCAATGATGTGGATGAGCATTGACTTAACCCTTTTTGTGCTCATTTTGCTCCCAGTTGCAGGGTTTGTTATTGGCAGAATAGGTAAATCGCTCAAGCGCAAATCGCATCGTGAACAGGTGCAATTGGGTTATTTAATGTCGCTTTTCGAGGAGTCGCTTTCAGGATTACGCATTATTAAAGCATTTAATGCTGAGCGGTATCAAAAAGCTAAATTCTTACGCGAGAATCGGCAGCTAGAATCACTGGCAACAAAAGCAGTGCGCAGATGGCAAGTTTCAAGCCCCCTCATCGAATTTTTAAGTGTAGGTGTTGTTGCTGCTTTGCTTTATTACGGTGGAAATTTAATTTTAGATGGAGAAGAAGGTTTTGATGCTTCTAAATTTCTGGGCTACATTTTAGTATTCGCTAATATGTTAGGCCCTGCGCGAAATGTTGCCAATTCCTATATTTATATTCAACGCGGAACCGCTTCGCTCGAACGCATTGAAAGTATAATGGATGCTGAAATAAGTATCAAAGAAAGTTTGCACGCAACAAATATCAAAACATTTGAACGCGCAGTTGAATATCGTAATGTAACCTTTCAATATGCCGATAAACCGGTGTTAAATAATATCAGTCTCACCATCGAAAAAGGAAAAATGATTGCATTGGTGGGGCCATCAGGTTCTGGTAAATCAACTTTTGCCGATTTATTGGCAAGGTACCACGATGTTACTTCAGGTGAAATATTAATTGACGATTATAATATTCGCGATTTAAGAATTGGCAGTTTGCGAAAGCAACTCGGCATTGTAACCCAAGAGTCAATTTTGTTTAACGATACTGTTTTTAATAATATCGCATTCGGAATAGATAATGCTGAAGCAGAAGATGTAATTAAAGCTGCTAAAGTGGCTAACGCACACGAATTTATTATGCGCCTCGAAAATGGATACCAAACCGTTATTGGCGACCGCGGAAGCAAACTAAGTGGCGGAGAACGCCAACGTATTACCATTGCACGCGCAATCTATAAAAATCCACCAATATTAATTCTTGATGAAGCAACATCATCGCTCGATACAGAAAGCGAAAAATTAGTGCAAGATGCTTTATTTAAATTAATGAAAAATAGAACTTCAATTGTTATTGCTCACCGTTTATCTACTATTCAATTTGCAGATGAAATTGTAGTGATGCAGGAAGGAAGAATAGTGGAACGTGGAAATCATACAGCGCTAATTGCAAAAAATGGATTGTATGCAAAGTTGGTAGAAATGCAAGCTTTTTAAACCTAGAATAAGCAACGGAATTCATAACAACTTACATTTTGCAATAAAATCTGAGGCTTCCTACCAATAACAGGCACTTTTCAAATTGTTTGCTATTCGGGTTAAACCCACCTAAATCAACCAGTTGCTTTATTTGGTAATGTCTATTGATTAATTTGGGTTAAAATAAAAAAAAGCACATGTGTTTTATAACATGCGCTTTTTTTTATGATTATTTTGTAATTAATAATCGTCAAACCCACCTTCGCTCGAAGATGTTATTTCTGCTATGGCTTTATTAACATAATCAATGGCTGATAAAAGCGATTGTTTTACCTGCATATTTGTTTCAGCTTCTGCCGCAGCTTCATATACTGGAACTAATCCTGTTAAAATATTTGAAGCTGTAAACGACATCCAAAAGTTTTCATTTTCGGTTGCTATTTTCTTCAACTCATCAACACCTGGGTTAATTACATATGAATCTGTCATACGCATTAAAAATGGTTCGTAGTTTAACATAATAAAATAGCTATCGTAACCGCTGGCAGTTTTAAAGTTTTCGATAAAATATCCATTATCAGTTGCCTCACCACTTTCACCTAAAATAGTCATAACTGCATAACTAACATTAAAGTTGTCTTGTGTTTTATTCTTTCTTGCAATTTCGAGACCTGTTTTTTTATCGTTGTTATAAATTGCATACATGGCAGTAGAAACTACATTGTATGAACTATCATTTAATGCGTTGTTGTAAACTGCAGCAGCATCAACCCCAGTAATGTCTTTTAATTTTTCGATGGCAGCAGACCTTACATAACTGCGTGAATCGTTTTTAGCCATGTCTAAAATTTTATCTTTTATTACTTGCGATGTTGCATCGTCAATTAATAAGGTATCAATAGCTGTTAAGCGTATATGCCAATGTTTATCATTTAAGGCAGTTTCAATTAAGCCTCTATATGCAGGGTTCTCATATTGATAGGCAGCAATGTTTTCTACTGCTTCTAACCTGTCTAAAAACAAAGGTGCGTGATTATATTGGAATAGATACTCATCTGTATTTTTAATGTCGTATTTTGTGCAAAGCAACATTTTTTCTGCATCAACATTCACTAAATCAGGACGCGTAGCTGCCGGAAATTTAAATACTTGAATGGCTTTATCTAAAATAATTTGCTTGCGCTCAACTTTTCCACCACTGTAAATATCTATTGCCATTGGTAACACATAAATTGGCGTAGTAGCGGTGTCTTGATTTTGATAAATAGTAACGGTTTCAATACCAGCATAGTCATCATATTCATAATACATACTTAAGTCCGGATGTCCGCTATTTAGAAACCATTGATTAAAAAACCAGTTTAAATCTTCACCCGAAACAGCTTCAAACGCTAAACGCAAATTGTGAATTTCTACTGATGTGTATTTATTATCATCAAGATATTTTTTCAATCCCGCAAAATAAGCATCATCACCTAAATATTTTCTTAGCATGTGCAATATTCGGCCACCTTTAGCATAGGAATGTGAATCGAACATATCCATGCGGTCAAGGTAATTAAAGCGAATCATATCTTCTTGCTTGTATTCCGATTCTGATATATACGTAGTTAGGTCGTTCATACCTTTGTAATCGGCTTCATCTCTGCCATACTTATATTCATCCCATAAATATTCGCCATAAGTAGCAAACGATTCGTTAAGTGGTAGGTTGCTCCAGCTTTCGATTGTAACTAAATCGCCAAACCATTGGTGATATACTTCGTGTGCAATTATATCTTCATAATTTTCATCTAATAATTCGCGCGAATGTTGTTGTAAAAATTCACCATGAATAGTTGCTGTGGTATTTTCCATTGCTCCACTAACATAATCGCGAACAACTATCTGACTATATTTTGACCAAGGATATTTAACGCCAAGCTGGTTAGAATAAAATTCAATCATTTCTGGTGTATTACCAAAAATTGCTTTGGCATCTTTTTCATAATCTTTTTCTACGTAATAATTAACCGGCATGTTTTTCCAAGTTTCTTTTACAATAGCATATTCTCCAATTGCCATCATAAATAAATAAGGAGCATGTGGTAAATCCATTTTCCAATTATCGGTTCTGGTTCCATCGACATTTTTCTTAGAACTAACTAATGTGCCGTTTGATAATGTTTGGTATTTATCCTCAATTGTTATGAAGAAATTATTGGTACAACGTTCATTTGGTTTGTCAATAGTTGGACACCAGCAAGATGTTGCTTCCGTTTCACCTTGGGTCCAAATTTGCATTGGTTTTTCTTTATCTTTCCCTTCGTTATTAATAAAATACAAGCCCTTATCTTCTGAAATTGCAGAACTGCCTCCCTTTGGTAATTCATTTGGCTTAGCTATATAATCTATATAGATGGTATATGCTTCATTTCTGGTAAATGTTCTGCCTAAATCGATTACTATTTGAAATGTATCAGGAATGGTATCTGTATTGTAAGTATATTTTAATGGTGTTTTACCAGTTGCAGTAACCATGGCAACTTCTTTTACAGTAAATCCTTTCGCATCAAGTGTTAATGTTGATGTTGCAGCAAAATATGGTTTCAAGGTAAGTGTGGCTTTACCATACATCCATGCTTTTGCCCAATCAAAAGATACTTCTAACTTGGTGTCAATTAAATCATGTACCCTTTTCTCACTTCCGCGATAAATTGCTGAACTCCATTCACTCAGCGCAGTGTCAATACTATAATAATTTTCGTCATAGCTGTATTCAGTATCTTCATAGTCGTCCAAATACGCGTCATCGTAAGTAGCATAAACCGTTGTGTCAATATCACCCCTGTATTCTTCGCCTGAATACAACTTTTTAGTAGGATCGCATTGATAGAATAATACTGCAACTAAAGCAGCAAGCGTAACAATTTTAAATTTCATAGTTTTGTTTTTAAATCTCGTTTCAAGAGGCTGCAAAGTTAAACATTCCAAGCTACCTTTAAACGTAAATTGGTCAAATTCTAATATTTAAACGATGTATAAAGTATCTATAAACGGTGGCGAACCACTTACTATTGATGGAGATAATGTTAACGGCAACACGCTGAATACCGACATTATAGAATTGGAGCAACGATTTTACCATGTATTATCAGGTAATAAGTCGTACAATGTTGAATTGGTAAAGATGGACAAGGCAAGTAAGACTTTAACCTTAAGCATTAATGGAAACATTTACGAGGTTACGGCTAAGGATAAATTCGATCTTTTAATGGACCAAATGGGCTTCTCCGCTGCCGATGCAGGTAAAATAAAGGAGCTCAAGGCGCCTATGCCTGGTTTGGTAATAGATGTGCGCATAAAATCAGGCGATACCGTAAAAAAGGGCGATGCGGTTATAGTGTTAGAAGCTATGAAAATGGAAAATGTACTCAAGGCTGCCGGTGAAGGCAAAGTGAAATCTATAGAAATTGTAAAAGGTCAAAGTGTTGAAAAAAATCAGGTGCTAATCGTATTTGAATAAAACGTTCAAGATATTTACCCCTGGTAGATGTCGTGAATTCTTATCAATCCAACACAAATGCCATCAACTACAACTGGTAATACACTGAGTTGCGATGTTCTGTTTTCCATCATATCAACGGCTTCTTTCAGTGTTGCATGAGCACTTATAAAAATGGGGTTATGTGTCATGATATTACTTACCGACATTGCATTAAAATCTGTACCATGCAATAAACTTCTTCTTACATCGCCATCGGTAACTAATCCAATTAATTTATTATTTAAATCAACAACACAAGCGGCGCCATAGTTTTTTTGCGTCATGGCAATAATTAATTCGCGGAAAGTTTGTTTTGCTGATATCAATGCTATTTCATGTAATTCATGCATCACATCTTCTACCTTCAATAATAAATTTTTCCCAAGTTGTCCGCCAGGATGGAAGCGAGCGAAATCTTTTTCAGTAAATCCTCGTGCATGCATTAAAGCAACTGCAAGTGCATCACCTAATGCTAATGCAACCGTGGTGCTGGCAGTAGGAGCGAGGTTCAAGGCATCTGCTTCTTTTTCTACAGTGCCATCTAAAACATAGTTTGCATTACGTGCAATGGGCGAATTTAAATTACCAACTATGGCAATTACGGGCGAATTAGCTTGTTTAAAAAAGGGAATAATGCGCAACATTTCTTCAGTAGTTCCGCTTTTTGAAATCATTAAAACGGGGTCTCCATCTGCATAAACGCCTAAATCGCCATGAGCTGCTTCTGCTGCATGTAAAAAAACAGCTGGCGTTCCAGTACTGCATAATGTTGAAGTAATTTTTTGTGCAACAGCACCTGATTTGCCAATGCCACAAACAACAATTTTTCCTTTAGCTGATAATATAGATTCTACAGCAGCATCAAATTGTTCATCTATTTTATCCATTGTTTTTAATATCTGTTCAGATTCAAAACGCAATACATTTTTGGCAATTTGGCGGTGCGACATATTGGTATTTTTTTGTTAGTTACTTCAAATTTATAAAGTGGTAATGGGAATTATCTTTTCTTATTTAATTATCGACAAGTTTTATTTGCCGTAATTTAATTGTGAACGATTAAAATTGCTTACCTTCAATTTCTTTATATAATTCAGCCTGTGGTAATGATTTGAAATAATTATAAGTAATTTTTAATCCTTCCGCCCGACCAATTTTCGGCTCCCAGTTAAGCAGTTTTTTGGCAAGCGTAATGTCTGGCTGTCGTTGTTTCGGATCATCAACTGGTAATGGCTTGTTAATGAGTTTTTGTGAAGTGCCAGTAAGTTTAATTATTTCTTCACCAAATTCATTGATGGTAATCTCATCAGGATTGCCAATATTTACCGGATAAGCATAATCGCTCAATAATAAACGATAAATGCCTTCAATTAAATCGTCAACATAACAAAAAGAACGCGTTTGTGAACCATCACCAAACACAGTTAAATCTTCACCACGCAATGCTTGTCCAATAAACGCAGGTAACACACGACCATCATTTAATCGCATACGCGGGCCATAGGTATTAAATATACGGGCTATACGCGTTTCTAATCCATGATAGGTATGATATGCCATAGTAATTGCTTCTTGAAATCGCTTTGCTTCATCGTATACGCCGCGCGGGCCAACAGGATTTACATTGCCCCAATATGCTTCACTTTGCGGATGCACTAATGGATCGCCATATACCTCGCTAGTAGATGCAACTAATATGCGCGCATTTTTTGCTTTCGCTAAACCAAGTAAATTATGTGTGCCAAGCGAACCTACTTTTAAGGTTTGAATAGGAATTTTTAAATAATCGATAGGCGATGCCGGCGATGCGAAATGTAAAATATAATCGAGCGGACCAGGAACATGCACAAATTTGGAAACGTCATGAAAAAGAAATTCAAATTGTTGTAATCCGAATAAATGTTCGATGTTTTTTTTATCGCCAGTTATTAAATTATCCATTGCGGTAACTTGAAAGCCTTCACGAATAAATCTGTCGCATAAGTGCGAACCCAAAAAGCCTGCTGCGCCTGTAATAAGAACTCTTTTCATTTTGTTTAAAATTGGGGTTATTGGCTAATTGGTTAATTTAATGCAATGGACTCAAGCTGCGGTGCCTAAAGTGCTATTTGTGGTTTTGTTTTTATTTTAATCGATTAATATAAGCGCGCTTTAGCAAATGCAATCTTTTGAATATAAGTTATAAATTAATTTTTCACTGTAGCTCTACCTATGCTTTCGTAATAAAATCCTTGTTCTTTTAATTCTTCGAGTTCGAATAAATTGCGACCATCAAAAATAATTTTATTTCTCATGAGACTTTTCATCATGTCAAAATCAGGGGTTCTAAAAACACTCCATTCTGTAACAATAACCAATGCATCTGCATTTTGCAATACTTCGTATTGATTTTTGCCGTATGTTATCATATCGCCAATTTCTTTATTTACATTTTGCATGGCTTCAGGGTCAAAGGCTTGCACTTTTGCACCTCGGGCAATTAATGCTTCAATTATATATAATGCAGGTGCTTCGCGAATATCGTCGGTATTTGGCTTGAAGGCCAAGCCCCAAATAGCAAAAGTTTTGCCAGCTAAATCGCTTCCGAATTGTTGCACAATCTTGTCAATCAAAATAATACGCTGCTTGTCATTAACTTCCATTACCGATTGTAAAACTTTAAAATCGTAGCCAATAGCAGCGGCCATTTGATTTAATGCTTTCACATCTTTAGGGAAGCAACTTCCGCCGTAACCCACACCCGGAAATAAAAATCTTTTTCCAATTCTGCTATCACTGCCTATTCCTTTTCTCACCATGTCGACGTCTGCGCCCAATTTTTCACATAAATTGGCAATCTCATTCATGAAAGTAATTTTGGTGGCTAAAAATGCATTTGCAGCATATTTAGTGAGCTCAGCACTTCGCTCATCCATAAAGATTATTGGATTGCCCTGACGAACAAACGGCGCATAAAGTCGGTTGAGCATGTCCCTCGCTTTTTCGCTTTCTGTACCAATTACAACGCGTTCAGGTTTCATAAAATCTTCAACAGCCATTCCCTCTCTCAAAAACTCGGGATTACTAACAACATCAAACGCATGTTTTGCATTTGTGGCAATTTTTCTACGCACCATATCCGCTGTTCCAACTGGCACTGTGCTTTTATCAATAATTATTTTGTATCCATTAATAATGTGGCCTAAATCTTCGGCAACTTGCAAAACATACTTCAAATCTGCGCTCCCATCCTCATTTGGCGGTGTTGGAAGTGCCAAAAATATGATGTCCGATTGCTCAACAGCTTCCTTCAAGTTAGTAGTAAACTCAAGGTTGCCTTGCTTTATATTTCTGTGAAACAAAGTCTCCAAACCGGGCTCATAGATAGGTATTTCACCAGCTTGCATACTTTGCACCTTAGCGGCATCTATGTCTACGCAAATTACATGATTGCCTGTTTCTGCAAAACAAGTACCCGTAACCAAACCTACGTAGCCCGTACCTATGACTGAAATTTTCATGGGGTAAAGATAATAAGATGGGTTGGAATAATTTTCAAGATGTATCCTAATTTCATTGAACCTAAAAATGTAAAGATTTGCTCGTCCGGGAGTTAAAATTTTAATGTTTGATAACGAATCGCCACGTTATCAGTAATGCATTTTCTAAGCAACAACCTTTCTAATTAAAATCGATAATTCACTTTATTTTGCTAGTAATTAAACATTTGGGAATTATTACTAAGAAAGTTAGGCATTTGAATCTGGTCTCAAAAAACTCTGTGTATTTTCAACACTAATAAATTCAAGCAATTGTATTTTGTAAAAAACCTCACCAATAAAAAGCTAAAGCAACATTCACATTCATACCTAAACATTATATCACCCTTCCCTCATCTTCTCAGCGTTCTCCGCTACCTGCAACCCATCTAAAATTTCATCAAGGTTGCCATTCATTACATCTGGTAAATTATAAATCGTCAAATTAATTCTATGATCAGTTACCCTGCTTTGTGGAAAATTGTAAGTCCTTATTTTTGCTGAACGATCACCTGTTGAAACTAGTGTTTTTCTTTGCTGTGAAAGCTTTGCAAGATGCTCATTATGGAATTTTTCATAAACACGTGTGCGCAAAACCTTCATCGCTTTTGAGCGGTTTTTAATTTGAGAACGTTCATCCTGACATTCTGCAACTATACCAGTTGGTAGGTGTGTCATTCGCACCGCACTCTCTGTTTTATTTACGTGTTGTCCACCCGCTCCACTTGCTCTAAATACATCCACTTTTATATCACTAACATTAATGTCAATATCAAATTCTTCAGCTTCTGGCAATACTGCAACAGTTGCCGCGCTGGTGTGCACACGCCCTTGGCTTTCGGTGGCTGGAACGCGCTGAACACGATGCACGCCACTTTCATATTTTAATTTTCCATAAACGCTTTCACCAGTTATTTCTATTACAATTTCTTTGTATCCTCCTTGCTCACTTTGATTTTCATTCATTACCTCTGTTTTCCAACCTTGTTTGGTGCAAAAGCGGATATACATTTCGCTTAAATTACCAGCAAACAATGCAGCTTCATCACCTCCAGTGCCCGCCCGAATTTCGAGGATGGCATTTTTTTCATCTTCTGGGTCTTTCGGAATTAAAAGCATTTTTATTTTTTCTTCTAGGTCTTCCTTTTGTTGCTCGTAACTAACAAGTTCAGATTTTGCCATTTCCCGCAACTCATCATCTTTTTCTGAATTTAATATCTGCCAGCTATCCTCTAAATTGCTAAGCACTAATTGATATTCATTAAAGGTGTCAACAACCGGTTTCATATCGCGGTAATTTTTATTCAACGACTTAAATCGCTTCATGTCGGCAATAATTTCAGGGTCACTCAGTTGCTCCTGAATGTTAATCCACTTCTCTTTAATTGCCTGTAATTTTGAAACTAAATCCATGAATAATAATTGGTTGCAAAAATAAGATTAATTGGTGTAAAATTGACCATCTTTTACATTCCACCTCGTTTTGAATAATCTAGCTCGTTTTTAATCCAAATTAATCATTAGACATTAACAAATGAACCAACGTATTGATTTAGTTGGGTTTAACCCGATTGGCGAACAGTTTTTAAAGCGGATGTTATTGACTTAAAACATTTGATTTTATTACAGAATACATGATGATATAACTTCTATTGCTTAATCAGTAAACCAGATTTCGTCGATTATACAAATGCGTTTAAGTTAAGCAGTCATTCTTTGAATTACTTATTGTATAGAAAATATCCCACTTCCATCTCTAACAAACATTACATCTCCTGTAAAAAATAATTGTAATGCATTGCTTACAGGTAAGTCCTTTGAAAACACCTCTCCACTTCTTAAATCATACCATTTTGCAGTAGACCCTGAAATGGCTAATATATATTTATCTGTTACTTGCGCTGCGTCATATAAAAATGAAATGGTATTGATATAATTTGCATAAGCATCAAATACTAACAGCCCTTCACCTGTTACATTTAAATATACCTTGTCGTTTGCTGAAAAGATGTTTTCAATATTTATACTAAAATCAAATAACTGGTCAAATACTTCACTCTCTGCTATCACCTTTCCAGCTTCATCGAGCCGAATTAATTTACGAGATAATTCATCATACATCCAAATATGGTCGGTACCTACTAATTTGCACATTACACTGGGCTGATAATTAGTAGTATTTGTTGTTCCCTTTAATTGTAATAGTAATAACTCCGCGAATTGATTATCTAGGATGATAATGTTTTGTCTATCGGGATAAAATACCAATATCTTTAAAGGATTACTCACATCAATAAATGTTGGACGTCCAAGATTCAAATTGCTATAGGTAATTGTTACAGAATCAACACAATTGTATTTTACAATTTCATCTGTGGCATTAATGTAATAAATGTTTTGCATTGCATCAACAGTAAAAAAAGTGCTGACTGTATTTATTTTGCATGCCACACTATCCGCCGCACGAATATTTGTAGCCACGAAAATTAATAACAACAATACACTATTTTTCAAAGTATTTTATTTTGCAATTGTTGCCGTCAAATTCGGCATACGTGAAATGAATCATCCAATCTCCTAAGTTAATAAACGTTGACCGTTCACCTATTGGTATTTCTAAAACAATATGGCGGTGACCAAAAAGGAAGTAATCGTAGTGTTCTTTTTGTAAAATTTGTTTGGCGAAAATAATTTGCCATTCTTTATCTTCTCCAAGATACTTTTCTACTTCATTCATTCTTCTGCTGTTGTAAGAAAAGCGGCGTGCAATTTTAAAAGCAATATAAGGGTGTAGGGCACCGTAAATAATTTGTGCGAAGCGACTTTTAAATATTTTCTTCATGAATTTAAAACCAGTATCACCTGGGCCAATTCCGTCGCCATGGCCTAGAAAAAATTTCTTACCCCCAAATTCAAATTGAATAGAATTATGATGCACAGGAACTTTTAGCTCTTCTTCAAAATATCCGTTCATCCATAAATCATGGTTACCGGTAAATATTTGAATATCAATACCGCTATCTTTTAATTCAGCTATTTTTCCAAGTAACCGAACGTGACCGCGTGGCACAACATATTTATACTCAAACCAGAAATCAAATAAATCGCCAACTAAAAATATTTTAGCAGCATCGTGTGCAATGCTATCTAGCCAACGCACAATTTTTTTCTCCCTTTCCAAACTTGAATTATAGTCAGGAATGCCTAAGTGGAAGTCAGAAGCGAAGTAGATTTTATTTCTCTCCATCCCATCCGGCAACTGGCCAGTTTTCAATTAAGAATACATAAACTTCTCGCGGGCCGTGGGCACCTAATACTAATGTTTTTTCAATATCAGCAGTTCGGCTTGGACCTGTATTTAAATTTACCATGCTTGGAAAATTACCATCATATTTTTTTCTGATAACCGTAAATCCATCCTGAATATCCAAAACTAATTGCCTTGTAGATGCAATAACAATATTCACTTCAGGAAATACTGGTAATGTTCTTCCACTTGCTTGTCTGCTCGAAATTAAAATACTGCCTGTGCGCGCAATTAATGCCTCACATAACATTATTCCAGCATCGGCAGAAGTTACCTTCATATCAATTTCATAATTTATAAATTGATTGCGGTCGAACATGGCATGCAATTCTTTTTCTGGACAACTAATATTTTTCCATTCTTTTTGTGCAACTAATTCCTTTAGCGTATCAACACATTCTCTTTCATTTTCACAATACACAAATTGCCCCGAAACCTCAGTAAATTCGGAAGCGAAAATAATTTCTAATGGTTCATTTTCATTTGCATAAATGGCATCGTTAGTTTCCAAATTTGCATATGGCTGCTTGGTTTGATGATATAATGCCGCTCGTACGCCGCTTAGCATTTTTTCTTTTGATGATAATATTTTTGCCATGTTACCTTTTTATGGTTTTCATTTAGTCTTAGAATCTTTCAAATGTACAGCTTTTGATGCAATTACCCGAATTTAACCCAAATTAATCAATAGAAATTAGCAAATCAATCAAACTATTGATTTAGTTGGGTTTACCCTGAATAGCAAACAATTTGTAAAGAGCATATTATTGCTAGAAAACACCTGTTTTTAGTGCAAACTATAAGATGTTGCAACTTCCATTGCTTATTCTGGGTTTAACATTGTTGATTAGCAGTATTTAATGCTAAGTTCCTGCACATAAAAAAACCGATAAAGGCTCACTTCATCGGTTTTTCGCTTAATATTTCTTCATTAATTGGTCTTTGCCATTTTTTTATTCTTCGTTATGAATTATCGCGCCTTCGGCTTCAGTTTTTTCCTCATCCTTAAACTCTATTACATCTTTTTTGGCAACTAATTCAGGATGTTTTTCTTCATAAGGTCGGTGACCAATCAAGCGCTCCATATCAGCTTTGAATATGATTTCCTTATCCAATAATTCTCTAGCAATAATTTCAAGTTGATCTTTTTTATCACTTAATAAAGCCTTGGTGCGGATATACGCATCGCCAATCAGTTTCTTAACTTCTTCGTCAATAGCAGTTGCCATTTGCTCGCTATATGGTTTTGCGAAGCGATAATCTTGTTGCGGATCATTAAAGCTGATATTGCCAATACGTTCATTCATCCCATAAACGGTAATCATGGCGTAAGCCATTTTGGTAATCCGCTCAAGGTCGTTTTGTGCACCAGTTGAAATTTTTCCGAATACTATATCTTCTGCTGCTCTTCCACCTAATGTCATACACATCATGTCGATGAGTTGTTCCTTAGTATACAGGTATTGCTCCTTAGGTAAATATTGCGCATATCCTAAAGCAGCAATTCCTCGGGGAACAATCGATACCTTTACTAAAGGATCGGCATATTCTAAATACCATCCACAAATAGCATGTCCCGCTTCATGGTAAGCAACTATTTTTTTCTCATCAGGAGAAATCAGTTTGTTTTTCTTTTCTAAACCGCCAATAACACGATCAACTGCATCATTGAAGTCTTGCATTTCAACAAATTTTTTGCCGCGACGCGCTGCTATCAAAGCTGCTTCGTTACAAACGTTGGCAATATCTGCCCCAGCAAAACCGGGTGTTTGCAATGCTAATTTATGTGGATCTAAATCCGGTGCTACTTTAATAGGTTTTAAGTGCACCTTAAATATTTGTTCTCGGCCAGCTAAATCGGGTTTGTCGATTGAAATCTGACGGTCAAAACGACCTGGACGCAACAATGCAGGGTCTAATACATCGGGGCGGTTAGTTGCTGCCAAAATAATAACACCTTTATCGGTGCCAAAACCGTCCATCTCTACCAATAATTGGTTCAACGTATTTTCACGCTCATCGTTACTCTGAATCATGTTTTTACCACGAGCACGACCAATTGCATCAATCTCATCAATAAATATCACACAAGGTGCTTTTTCACGTGCTTGACGGAATAAGTCACGAACACGACTCGCACCTACTCCCACAAACATTTCCACGAAATCAGAACCCGAAATGCTGAAAAATGGCACCTGAGCTTCACCAGCCATAGCTTTTGCTAAAAGGGTTTTTCCAGTTCCTGGACTGCCCACTAACAATACGCCTTTTGGTATTTTACCTCCTAAGGAAGTATATTTCTTAGGATTTTTAAGGAAGTCTACCACTTCCATTACTTCTTCTTTTGCCTCGTCTAAACCAGCAACATCATTAAATGTTACGTTTACTTTAGTGTCTTTGTCGTATAAGTTAGCTTTTGATTTGCCGATATTGAATATCTGGCCACCGCCACCCATTCCACCGCCGCCAGCTACGCGACGCATTATGAATATCCAAATTCCAAGAATTAAGATGATAGGCAATAAATAACTTAATAAGTTTAACAACAAGTTTTGTCGAGTTTCGTACGAAACAGTAATCGCCTTGTCTAAGCCACCTACCTGCCATTCAGCTAATTGACGCTCGAATGTTTCTGTAGAGCCTATATTCCAAGTATATTGAGCACCTTTTACGGGTACTTTATCTGTTTTATATGGCTCCTCTGTAATGCGGTCTTCTTTGATGTAAATTTCTGCAAACTCTTTATTGATAACCACTACTCGATTAACATCTCCCTGCCGTAACATCTCAGTTTTAAACTTGTCGATGTTTTTCAGTTCTACCGGTCTGCCCTCAAATGGATAAAATTGAAATCCAATTAGAATTACGGCAATAAGACCATAAATCCAATAAAAATTGAACTTTTTTGGTGCACCAGGTTTGTTTTTGTTCTGATTGTTCTGTTCGGTACTCATTACTTTAAAATGCTTAAAATTTAACTGACTTTTTTAATAGCGGCATCTTGCCAAAGTTCCTCTTGTTGATAGAATTCGCGCTTTTCTTTGTAAAAAACGTGAACCACCACATCCGAATAGTCAATAATAATCCATTCGGCGTTCTGGAAGCCCTCCTTTCCAAAAGGTTGAACATCTGCCTTCTCTAACACATTATTTACGATATGGTTTCCAATAGCCATCACTTGCGTTGTCGAATCAGCATGACAAATGATGAAATGATCGGTAACGGCATCGTTTAATGCGGTAAGATCTAGGTGAACCACTTCTTCCCCTTTTTTGTCCAAGATACTATCAATGACGAGGTCAGTTAAAGAATATTGTGTGGTTATTGATTGCTTTGTTTTTTTTCTCACTTACTTTGTTCTGAATTGCAAAATTACGAATTCTTATTGCGCCCTCCAATCAATACACTGTTCATAGGCAAAACCCACCATCATTTAGGTAGGGTTGAAAGCACAAATGCTTGGCTAAAACAATGGCTCGAATCGGCTGAAACATCCGTGCCAGAAGGCTTGGTGGTGACTGCTGAAGAGCAATTTGCTGGTAAAGGTCAAGGAGATAAAAGTTGGATTACCTCACCTGGACTCAATTTAACCGTTAGTATTTTGCTTAGACCTGTATTTTTGGAACCGCGACAAGTATTTTATTTGAACAAAGCAATTGCCTTGTCAGTTCACGATACATTGGCAACAGAAACACATGGTGTTCAAATTAAGTGGCCAAACGACATGTATTACGAGAAAAAAAAGTTGGCGGGTATATTAATAGAGAACATTTTAGGGAGCTACCGCATTCAACAAAGTATTATTGGTATTGGTATCAATTTGAACCAAACTGATTTTGATGCAGATTTGCCAAATCCAACTTCTCTTAAGTTGATAACAGGTAGAGTAATAGACTTGTCCGATTTGCTTGAAAAGCTCTGTACTCAAATAGAAAAATATTACTTGCAATTAAGAGCTGCACAATTTACTACAATTGATGCATTGTATCACCATCATTTATTTGGGCATCAAAAGGAAAGTGAATTTATAATTAATAATAATAAAATTAAAGCAACCGTAAATGGTGTTTCTGCAAGCGGAAAATTAATTCTATCCACTGCTGATAATAAATTAGAGCTTTCGGTAGGCGAGGTAGAATGGGTGCTTTGAGCAGTTTGTATCCGTAAACATCATTTGAACATTTCCTTCCAAAAAATTGGAAAGAATGCCATATCTTCAATAAAGAACCTTCTAAACAAACGTCGAGGCTCCTGTGCAAACCGGTGGAACCATTCCATGCCAATAAATCGTATCACTTTTGGTGCTCGTTTCTTTATACCTAGATAAAATTCAAAAGATGCACCTAATAGTAAAAACAAGGGCATTTTAATTGGTGTTGTGCTCTTAAAATGCTTGGCCTTTATTTTTTCAATTGATTGCAATGCTATAAAATGTTGCTTAGGAAACCTGATACCTAAAAATACTAAATCGGGTTTGCAATTTTCAATCTCGTTTAGGCAGCTTTGCACTACTTCATGCAAAGCTTCAGTATCTTTTTCATCGAAAAAAGGCGGCACGTAATAAAATAAATTTGCATATTCTTGTTTCAATAATTTGCCCACATTGTTATCAGGTGCTATTAATAAAATAGTTTTATTACTTGTTTTTATCTCCTCCCACAATGCAGGAAATAAATCACTGCCCGGTAAGCGTTGCTTTAACGACTTTCGCAATAACCAACTAGACCAAACAATAAATTGGCCATCAGGTAAAATGAATGTTGCCTTTTTCATTTCCGTTGCAAGTGAACTATTTTCCGCACGATTAAATTTAACTACATCATCAACATTTGGTGTAATTAACAACGGCAGTTGCGAATGAGCTTGAGCGGAATTATACTCATAATGCATAATTGAATCTACAATTTTTTCAAACCCAGCGGCGCTAATAAAATCTAAATCATATAATCGCTTTCTTACTAACATATTTGTATTTGGGGCTAGGGTTAAAATTGGCAAATACGCCTATTTTGTTCATTAAAGGTAAAGGGCTTCCTTAAAGGTTCCAAATATTTAGCAAATAATTTTCAATATTAATGCTTGATTGATTAGTAATTATCCCTTCAATAAATTAAACATGCATTTCACATAAAATATACTGCATTTCGCACTAAGTCGTTTTGATAGATTGTTTAAAAAGCTGACTTTCATATTTCCGAAAAGCATATCATATTATAATAGTTTAAATAATGCCATGACAAAACTCACGAACCTTTTTAACAGAGGAGTTGCATTCAAAAGATTGCTGACTCCCGAAAAAAAACCACCTGTTTACTTATTGCAATTTGTAACGAATAGATGCAATGCAGCCTGCGACCATTGCTTTTATTGGAGAGAATTAAATGAGAAGGTTAAGGATGAATTATCCCTTGCTGAATACGAAAAAATAGCAAAATCACTTGGCCCTATGTTACAGGTAACGCTTACCGGCGGAAGCCCTGAATTGCGTGCCGATTTGCCAGAAATCGCAGAAATATATTCCCGTATTTGTCGCCCTGCAAATATTACTTTTTGTATGCTTGGTTTTAGCACTAACCGAATTGTTGATCAAATGGAAAAAATATTAACACGTATGCCGAATCAGCGATTTACAGTTGCTATTTCATTAGATGGCATTGGTGAAGAACACGATAAATTGCGTCATCTCGATGGATGTTTTAATCGCGTAGTGGAAACATTTAAGCAATTGGGTGAGATGAAAAAGAAGTATAAAAATTTGCGTCTTGCCGTTGGCACCGTTGTACAGGGACTTAACTATGAAACCGTTGCCGATACCGCACTTTGGGCAAGAAAAAATTTGCCTATCGATTTATTAAAGCCCATTTTAGTGCGCGGTAATCCATTAAACAGCGAATCGAAGAAGGATATTTGTGTTGAAACTTATATTGATGTAATTGATCGCGATAAACAATGGATGAATGGAACTAACGGCGGGATGTCAACCGCAATGGATTATGTTATTGCAACGAAAGAAAATATTCAACGCGATTTAATTGCTCAAATTGCATTGACAAAATTGGCGCGGCATAAATGTTCAGGTGGTAGAGAAACTGCAGTTATTTATCCTGATGGAAATGTTGCAGGTTGCGAATTACGCGATGATATTTTGGGAAATGTACGTGATGTAAATTACGATTTTAATAAAATATGGCTAGGCGAAAAAGGAGATGCTTTTCGCGCAACAACTGGCAAAGTAGAAGCATGTCAAGGATGCTATCACCATTGTTTTTTAAGCCCAACAGTTTTTAGAACACCCGCACTTTGGCCAAAAGTAGCGCAATCTGCATTACATGTTTACCGCAATAATCACAAACGTAGAGCAAAAAATTACCAAGTAATTAATGCGGAAGCCTAAATTCTAGTAACCCATTTTTTCCCCTCACATGCAAATCACATATATGTCAATTCCAGAAACCCTAACCTGCATCACTGCGCCAGTTCGAATTGTAATTCCAGCTTTTAAAGCAAGTGATAGTATTAATGCCTGCCTTAAAAATGCTTTAATGGCTTGTAAATATTTTACAGACATTGAAGTTGTTGTTGTTGCTTATGAAACAAAAATTAATTTAGCTTTCAATCGTCGATTGCGTATTCTTGAACTACCTAAACCATTAAACGCAGGCGAGGCAAGAAATCTTGGCGCGTTTAACTGTAATAACCGAATTTTAGTTTTTATTGATGCCGATGTGCTTATCGACCCCTATTCTTTGCCCTTGTTGTTGAGTCCCATTATTAGCGGTGAAGCTCATGCTACCGTTGGTAATTATGCTACAGATTTATTGGACAATAAGTTTTTTCAGAATTATAAGAAATTATATATTAATCAGGCTTATGCCGCTGACGGGTTTATTACCAATGAGTTCTGGACTGCTTATGCTGCGATTTCAAGCAAGGCGTTTATAAAAGTGGGTGGGTTTTCGGAACAGTTTCGATTTAAAGGAGGTGAAGATACTGAAATTGGTGTACGTTTATCGGCAATGCAATTTAAAATTTATGCTGTTGCTGGTGTCTTTGGCAAGCACTTGAAAGAGTTTACTTTCAGCTCACTTATTAAAAATGATTTTATAAAAGGTTCTCGTACTATTTTTTTGGCATTACAACGTAAAATGCCTTTAAAAGAAAATCGGCATGCAAAAAAAAGTGATCAGCTAGCTGTTGCTGCCGCATGTTTATTAGTTATGTTTTTATTAAGTGGCATTTTACTGCATTGGGTATGGCTATTTTTGCCATTAATTTTTAGTATTTATATTGCATCACGCTTTAGCTTTATGATTAAATGCGCTAAACAAGGTGTTTGGTTTGCCTTGCGCGCTTTAACAATGGCCTGGTTGCTCGATATCGTACGCGCGCTTTCTATAATAAATGGAATTTTGATATTTTATCGCTTAACATGGTTTGGTTCCGAAAGTATGAGCGCACCAGTAATTCAAATGCAATTAAACGACGAATCCACTTTCCAGCACTCACGAGCTTGAATATTGTATAAGTTAAGATTATTATTTCTAGCGCAACATTTTTTGTTGCGCTTTTTTTAAAATATTTTTAACCGCTTAATTGCTAGTCATACATTTAAATTTTGAAAAACTCATAAAATCTATTAAAAAAAATAATTAAATCCTGAAAAAAATATGTTAAAAAATTTGTTTTTCTAAAAATAAAATTTTAGCATTGTCTTATTAATTAATTGTTTAACCCTTAAAAAATTAGTTTATGAAGATGATTCTGCAAGGTCGATACCACGACCTTAAGGCAGGCGTTGTGCACTATTTTGCGCATGGTCCTGCAAATTGGTGGTATAAAAAAACAGTTGTTTTATTAATTTCATTTATTTGTTTACTTACATTTAATTTGCGCGCCCAAGGAACTGTTAAGTACACAGTTACCTACGTTGAAGCGTCTAAAACAGTGTATAAAATAACAGATTCGGTTGAGGCTTACTCCATTGCCGAAAAGGTAAAGTTGTTGCCTGAAATTACACGCGACAGTGTCATTAAACAGGTTTACACGAATAATGATATTAAAACAACAATTTTTCATTTAGAGAATAATAGTTATGAAGATTGGCAAACGAAGCCGTATAAAACTATTATCGACAAATCGCGCATAAAAATTTACAATGCTGCTGGTGCAATCATTTTAAATGAATTGCATTCCACCAAGTATAAAAATGCGAATAGTCAGCTAAAGTCATTTCTTACTTCTAATAGTGATGACATTATACCCGATTTTGTTTTTCTGACTGCTACAATGAAAACAGATTTCACCTCCAATGGATTTACACAAACTAATATAGGAGGGGGCACTTTCAAATATCAAAAAGATTCGCTTATCATCTATTTTAATAATTCGAAGCGCTTAAATGAATTTCAATTATACAAAACTGATGGCACTTTAAAATACGCTGTAAAAAAAGCATTTGTATTAAATTCATATGCTCAAATTGTTCCGTCAGCAGAAGTGCGCTCAAGAGTTGATACTAGGTTTCCAGGGTCATGTGTGCAGGAAATGCAAATTATTGAATACCCATATTTCAAAATTACAATGGCGGCGCCAGGAAAAATAGGTGGCGAAGGTGAAACGGATTCACCTGCCATTGAAGTAAATCCAAACCCTGCAACTGCAAACATTTTAATTAATATACCAACAGCGGAAAATAATCAGCAAGTTGTAATTTATGATAATGTTGGTCGTAAAGTAAACGAATTTACTGTTGCACCAGGCGAATACGAATTGAATGTAGATATTTCTAAATTCGAAAGTGGTATATATTATATCCAACTTATTTATAACGATGTTGTATTGACAAATTCATTTGTAAAAAATTAAAACCTTAAAGACATGTATATGAAAAAATTAATTTTACCAATATTGATTTGGCTTTTAGCTATCAATACAAATGCGCAAATTGCGATACCTTGCGATGGGCATGTAACGGCAATTGATGTAATATCTGCTATTCCTATTGAACATATTCCTACAAATTTTACAGATGATATTTGGGGGTTTCCCGAGTTGATTATAGATAGAGAAGTGTTTTTTATTCATGGATTAGGTGGTCAAGGCGACGAAGCTGGTACCGTAGATATTAGTTGGAGCCAGGCTTCTCTGTGGTCGGAACTAGAATACTATATTAATTCCCATAGGCCAGATTATGCCGATATATCATTGGATTTTGCTGCATTAGAATTAAAGGGAGATTTAGAAGGATTTGATGGCGCAGATGATAATTCTATTTTAATTGCACACAGTCAGGGAGGTATTGTAAGCCGTCGAGTTGACCAATACTATGTAACTGGCGAACTTGGACTTGAACCAAGAACATTTGGAGGCCTAGTAACATTTGGGTCACCACATCAGGGCGCAATGATTTTAAATAATAGAGATGACCTCGTTGCCTGGTCAGGCACTTCTTGTGAAGCTTTAACCGAAGGACCGCTAGTAGAGGAAGTGGAAAGTAGCTTTTTCCTTGATCTATTGCTTTCTGCAGCCGACCTTGACGAGTTTCAGACATCCATTTGCAACTATTTGGAAAACGGTATCGTGCCTTTTGTTTTTAAGGATTACTATTCGGGTATTACAGAGAGTTATAAAGTAGGTTCCGAACAAATAAATGCATTAAATGAATTTGTTCCAGAAATTCCTTATGTTTGCTTTTACGGGGAAGAAACTGAACCAATTCTTTGGCACACACTCACGCACGTTTTTCCCGGTCATGAACCTAATAATACCTTAACCTATGGGATGGAACCATTTGGTGCAGGGGATGATAATGCATTATTGGAATATGCAGATGAAATGACGAATAAGTATTATTTGAAATATTATTCGTACGATTATCTTTCCGATATGTACAGCGAACTGGTTTATGGAGTTGATTTGGCAACTATATTTTGTTATATGACAGTATTATGCGCCGTATCTGCAACTAATTCAATGAACGAATGTCGTGCAATTAGCGACGCGTACAAAACCGGTTACGATTGGTTTACCGAAGCTAATACAGTGTGGCAAGGAATTATTGGTGCTGGTAGTCTTGTTGAATCAAGTAATACCTGTTATTGCATGGACTGGGGGCCGTTAGGCGATGTACATCCCGAAGAATATGAGGTTGAACCAGGCGAAGATTGCATAACAGAAGATGATGACACTGATTGCACCACTTGGGCAAATTATACGTGGGAAGTAAAAGCAAGTGATGGCGTTGTTTTAGTTGAATCAGCAAGTGAATGTCAAGGTCAAGTTGCGGCAGCAATTAGTCGAAACATGCTTGGAAGTAACCACTTTAGTATGCGAAATGATGAAAACACAGAGTTGAGGTTAAAAGAATTGTTTAGCGGTTTACACGGCGAATTTTTTGCAACACACTTAAGATAACATGAAAAAATTTCAATTAGCACTATTAGCATTATTTCTTCTTCTTTACGCTTGTAAAGAAGAAGAAATAATTACCCAAGGCAACTTTTATGTACCCAAAAATCAACCACCAACGCTTTTATGGCAACTGCCGTTGAATGTCGACACATTAAGTGCACTAGCAGTAAACCCATTAATTTATAATAATGGTGTAATGTTTTCTGGCGAACGAATGACTTTTATCGACACCGTTCATGTTTTTATGGTTGATACTGGTGATCAACATTTTATATGGCAAACTAATAATGCATTTAATAACGATTGTCTGTCAATTTCATTTACATGGGGTGGGCAAAGGTATGTTTATGGTAATTTATTTGCAACACTTTGCGGTGGCAGTCCGCGTGTATTAGATCTGAATATTGGTAACGTGCTTTGGGATTACAGTTTGCCAAACGGAGACGTAAATATTACCGGATGGAATTCCTTATTATTTCATACGCAACTCAACGGTGGTGGTCCTTTTACCAGAAGCTCACTCATGGTCTCAGATATAGCATTTAGCGATTGGGATACCATAATTTCATTGCCAATGGAAAATGGATACAGCTCACATATTTATCCACCTTCAGTGATGCAAAATGATAATAATGATACATTATTGTTTTTTCAAAACCGGCAATGGACAAGCACACCTTCATATGATGGCAAAATTGATTTATATGGATACAATTTATCGGCCGATTCAATAATTTGGGAACAAGATGATATCGATATTCAAGGTAATAGTTGTATCTATCCTCCACTAATTTATCAAGATAAAATTTATTTTAAAGGTGGATTTACAATTTATTGCTTAGATACTGAATCAGGTACCATATTATGGTCATGGCTAGCAGAAAACGGTGCGGGAGATTTACTGATGTCTGATTTAATAATTGAAGAGGAGAAATTGTTAGTTAAAACTTCAGGCAATTATTTATACGCTTTAAATCCGGAAACTGGCACCATAATTTGGAAAAATACCGAATGCGGTTCTACGCCATTTTCATTAGCTTATTTTAATGGCGTTATTTATAATATTACTGGAAATGATGGTAAATTACGCGCGTATGATATTAATGATGGACACCAATACTGGGTTATTGAATCACCAAATGTTTCTATTAGTCCAACTTACAATAATTTTTTCGTAAACAATGTGGCAATTGACAGCCAGAGTAGAAAATTGTATGTCGCTGATAAGTATTTCTTAATGTGTTTCCAATTAAACTAAACTGATATGAAAAACTGTATTACACTTTCCATTCTTCTGGCCTTGCTTATAAAAGCAAATGCGCAAGAAAACACAACTGATGCTCAACACCGAATTGCTTTTGCTATGGGCGTAAATTATCTGTTTCCACAAACAGATAATGATCTAAATATCGCAGCAAAAGAGGCAGGGTTTAACGGTAGTTTTACCTACACTTTCAATTTGGGTAAAGTTGGATTTCAACTATCGCCGTTTGCTAAATTGCATGCAGGTGAAGATTTCGAAGGTATGAAACAGTACTATAAGGAAAAAAATATCACACTTACCAGTTACGATGGCGGTGCTTATTTGTCGACAGGTATGTCAATCGGATTGGAATTTACTTTAATTGATAATGGTAAGCTTCCGATTATTTCAACTTATTTGCAATATGGCATGTCAAGTGTTAGAGTGCCTGAACTCCAATTGAATTCTGAAACTGGATTAGAAAGTGTTTTCATACGCACAGATGCTGGATTAGCACTCGGCTCCAATTTGAACGTGGGAATAAATTGCGATGTATTTAAATCAGGTAACTCCATATATAGTGTAAAAGTTGGTATTATGAGCGAAAATGCAAATGTTGCAATTCCAACAACAACATTTACTGATGTTACCACCCGATCTTTAGAAATATTTCCGTGGAGGTCTTTATCAGGCTACCTGAATTTGGCAATGGCTTTTGATTTATGATACAGCAGTTTATTTATTATTTACTGCTATCTTTTGCCTAAAGTAAATATTGGTGCAAAATGCACTTCGTTCAGAATGTGTATTTTGCACTTTTTTATTTATTAAACATAGCACTACCAACAGTAGAATGACCTTCTTATTTTTTAGAATAAAATCAAATATTTCTTGCCAATATCGCTCGCGCTTTACATTGTTTGCTAATCAATATAGAGCCAACTAAATCAATAGTTGAGTTGATTTGTTAATGCTTATTTATTAATTTGTGTTAGAATACTTCTTTCACAATTGTGCGCATGGCATCAACGTTCCCCATTGTGTAATAATGTATGCACGGAACACCAGCGGCTAATAGTTCCTGCGATTGTTTAATACTCCACTTTACACCTTCGTTTTTAACTGCTTCAGGGGTTTTTGCATCGTCAATAGCATCGCTCAACGCTTCAGGAATGTCTACATGAAATGTTCTTGGAATAGTATGTATTTGTGATGCCGAGGTTATCGGTTTCATGCCTGGAATTATAGGAACCATTATCCCTTCCTCACGGCATTTTTTTACAAATTCAAAATACTGATTATTGTCATAAAACATCTGCGTAACAATATAATCCGCCCCAACTTCTACCTTTTGTTTTAAATAACGTAAATCACTTTTTAAATTCGGACTTTCAAAATGCTTCTCTGGATAACCTGACACACCAATATTAAAATCCGTTTTATAACCCTGGATACTATCTTCTTCTAAATAAATTCCATGATTCATACTTACTACTTGCTTCACCAGATCTGATGCATATTTGTGTCCTCCCGGTTCAGCAATAAAATCTCTTTCGTTTTTTGATGCATCCCCACGCAACAATAAAACATTGTCGATACTCAAATAACTTAAGTCAATTAAGGCATCCTCTGTTTCTTCTTTTGTAAATCCACCACAAATAATATGCGCAACAGCATCAATTTTATATTTAAATTGTATTGCTGCACAAATACCAACTGTTCCGGGGCGCTTGCGAATAAATACTTTATCAAATCGATCGTCACCTCGCTTTTTATAGATATACTCACTGCGATGATAGGTAACATTAATAAACGACGGATTAAATTCAATTAAATGATCCAATACATCGTAAATACCGTGTATACTTTTTCCCTTTAATGGAGGAAGAATTTCAAAAGATAATAATGTCTTTTCTGCCTTAGCTAAATGTTCTGTTACTTTCATTGATACCTTAAAATGCCTGATCTAACAATTGGCAATACTGCCAACTAGATACAAAGATAAGAACGGAATGTTCAATGGACAAAATGGTCGAATGCCTAAACACAGCAATGCTATATTGGTAGTTTGAAGCGCTATTAAACTTTTGCAATGGCAAATACAACAATAGCATATCGAAGGATTGCAAACTTTAAATCAAATTATGCAATGGGCATTAGCAAATCAACTCAACTATTCATTTAGTTAGGTTTAACCCGAATACCAAACAATTTGACAAGAGCATGTTATTGGAAGGAGACATTTAATTTTATTACATATTATAAGATGTTACCATTTCTATTGCTTATTCTGGCTTTAACCCCAAAGTTTATCATCATACATATTACCCGCGCACTAACCTACCACTTCACTTATTATCTTTGCAGCATGAATATCCTTTTACTCGGTTCCGGTGGTCGTGAACATGCATTGGCGTGGAAAATAGCGCAATCACCTACATGCACTCAATTGTTTATAGCTCCAGGCAATCCAGGAACCGCCACAGTAGGTATAAATGTGCCCATAAAAACCACCGATTTTAATGCATTGAAAGCCTTTTGTATAGACACAAATATCAAAATGGTGATTGTTGGCCCTGAAGATCCACTCGTAAACGGTGTTGTTGATTTTTTTATAAACGATGATGATATTTGCCATATCCCGGTAATCGGACCAAATAAAATGGCTGCTCAAATGGAAGGAAGTAAGTCTTTTGCAAAGGCTTTTATGTTGCGCAACAATGTGCAAACGCCTGCTTACCATGAAGTTAATAAAAGCAATGTAAACGATGCAATAAACTATTTAAAAGGTCATACAATGCCGGTCGTTTTAAAGGCAGATGGTTTAGCTGCTGGTAAAGGTGTTGTAATTTGCAATAATTCCGATGATGCAATTAATGAATTGCAATTAATGCTTGCTGGTAAATTTGGCGATGCAGGTAATAAAGTTGTAATAGAACAGTTCCTTAATGGTATTGAATTAACAGTTATCATTTTAACCGATGGTGATACCTACATGATTTTGCCACCATCTAAAGACTATAAAAAAATTGGCGATGGCGATACAGGGCTCAATACTGGCGGAATGGGAGCCGTTTCACCACCACCGTTTGCAACACCCGATTTTATGGAAAAGGTGCGAACAAAAATTATTGACCCAACAATGGCGGGACTAAAAAAGGAAGGAATTAATTATAAAGGGTTTTTATATTTTGGTTTATTTAATTGTAATAATGAGCCATTTGTCATTGAATATAATGCACGTTTAGGCGACCCAGAAACTCAAGTAATTTTACCGCGATTAAAAAATGATATCATCGATTTGTTTTTCGCTGTTGATCAACAACAATTAAATACCAAAACTTTGCAGGTTGATAATCGCGTTTGTACAACGGTAATCTTGGCAAGCCACGGATATCCAGAAACTTTTGAAAAGGGATTCCCAATTACAGGCATCGAAAATACCGATAATTGCTTGGTGTTTCAAGCCGGCACTGCCTTAGGAAACAACGGTGAACTCATTACCGCAGGTGGCCGTGTTATGGCTGTTTCTGCTTATGGAAATACGTTAGAAGAAGCGTTACGGAGCTGTTATATTAACGCAGGTCGAATCTATTATGACTCACGTTATTTTAGAAGAGATATTGGGTTCGATACAATTTGATGTTACTTTTTGTCGTGGTTGAATTAACCCAAATTATGCGATAAACCTTTGTAAATTAACCAACCTATAGCTTTAGTTGGGTTTAACCCGAATAGCAAACAATTTGAAAAAAGCATGTTATTGGAAGCAAACATCTGATTTTATTGCATATTATAATATGTTACGATTGCTATCGCTCATGCTGGGATTAACAGAATACGCATTATTACAACCACACATTCATGCATTTTTATTGCAAATTGTACTGTTTATTGCCTGAGTTGGACTCCATTTCTATGTATTTACATACAATTTCTACCGAATTAGCATAAAATAAGTTACTAGCTGTAATTCAATAGCAGCAATTGTTTCCACGTTTCAATTTTTGGAATGTTAACTTAAACGGCTGTGGAACTCTCCATTTTCTGTCGCGTTTTTGCTGCAACTTTTGGCGACTTCAACCCGTTTTATAATTCAAATGAAAATAATTTATAACTATAAAATTTAATGCGTATGAAAAAATTAATCTTAATGTCAGGACTTGCTATTTCAATTTTTGCTATGTCTTCTTGTTCTAAAGATGCCTTGTCTGACATAACAGTTACCGAGGCAGAAACGCTTGCTGGAGGAAGTTGGAAAGTTGTTTACTATTATGATAATAGCGATGGCGTGAGCAACGATTTTAATGGTTATACCTTCGAATTTAATACAGATGGCACTTTATCCGCAACAACTGGAGGAACCACCCTTAATGGAACTTGGTTTGTCGACTATAGTGATGACGACCCAGCTTACAATAAGGAAATGAAGATTGCCATTACAGGTAATAAACAAATGGACGACCTCGACGGCAGCTGGCTTATAGCTGAGTTAACTGATGCCGTAATGAAGTTTAAAGATGATACACCATCCGAAGAAATCCATTTTGAGAAGCTATAATTAATATTGTATGGAAAATAGGTCGTTCCAGAAAATTACACTAAGTCAATAAATGTGACATAATAAAAAGCCGTTAAATCTTTAATAATTGACAATAAATCATTAAAATCAACGTTTAATGTGAAAAGAATAAGATATACAGTGACATTTTAAATTTGCCGACCATGCAACCAACTATCAAAAAAAGTCATTTATTTGTTTAACAATTAAAACAAGCCGAATATGAGAAATTTAAGCATCCTTCCCGCTATCGTGATAGCAACACTCTTAATAACTTCATGCTCAAAAACAGACATGAATATATTGTCTATTTCAGAAGCAGAAAGCATTATACCTGGTTCTTACAAGGTAAATGATTTTGCTAACGGAGATGGCGATTTTACTCAATTTGAGAATTATACCTTCCAATTTAACAGCAATGGTAGTATTACTGCAACCAAAGGTGATGAAACTTTCACAGGCACTTGGGATATTAGAACCACCAACACAGACCCTGTTTATGATAAGGAAGTAAGTATAACACTAGCCGGCAATACCGAAGTTGAAGATTTGAGCCACGTATGGTATGTTAAAGAGGTTACAGATGTGACATTAGACCTAATCGAAGAAACAATTGCATCTGAAGTTTTATTTATAAAAATTTAAATTGACCGTATTTTACTACGATCCGCCTCGGCGGATCATTTTTTTGCCAATTATATCAAACAAACGTTTGGTAAATTCTAAAAACAGGATATCTTTGCCCTATGCCAGTTAAAAAAGTTGAAAAATTCGATATTATCAAACAGGCGCTAAACTTGTTTCGAACCCAAGGTTATCACAAAACTACAATGGCTAACATTGGCGATGCCTGTGGGCTGCTGAAAGGTAGCGTTTACCACTATTTTTCCTCAAAAGAAGATTTAATGCGGGAAGTGCTAGAAGTGCTCCGCGACCATTATCGCGACAAAGTATTTATTTACGCTTACGATGATGAAAAAACAGCAACCGAAAGATTACAACTACTCGGTGAAAAAAGTATAGAAGTATTTATTAACGGAGAAGGAGCTTGCCTCATGGCAAATATTGCAATGGAAACTAATGATGTTGTGCCCGAATTCAGAAAGCCTATTCGCGATTTTTTCGATAATTGGATAAATGCATTGGCAAATATTTATAGCGAACGGTATAGTCGCGACGCTGCATTAATATTCGCAAAAGAATCGGTTTGCGCAATTGAAGGCGCTGCAATGATGATGCGCATATATAACGATAAAAGTTATTTAATTACGGCTCACGCAATGATTATGGGAAAATTCGAAAAAGCAAATAAGGAAGCATTAATAAGTAGCAAATAATTATTACCTAATTAATACTTCATTAGAGATAAATAATTAATGTTGTTAAAAATATTTTTCAATGAACAGAATAATAAAAAAAGTTGCAGTTTTAGGTTCAGGTGTAATGGGAAGTCGCATCGCTTGCCACTTCGCAAATATTGGCGTTGAAGTTTTGTTGCTCGATATCGTTACAATGCAATTAACAGACAACGAAAAAAAAATTCCTGCTCTGCGCAATAAGCAAGTAAATGATAGCTTGCAAATGTCAGTCAAACAAAACCCATCTCCTGTTTACGCTCAAAAAGTATTAAAAAAAATAACTACAGGTAACTTCGACGACGATTTAAATAAAATTAAAGATGCCGACTGGATTATTGAAGTTGTGGTAGAAAATTTAGAAATAAAACAACAACTTTTCGAAAAGGTCGACGCAATACGGAGTGCAGGATCACTTATTACCTCTAACACATCTGGTATCCCAATTCACCAAATGATTGTGGGTAGAAGCGATGACTTTAAAAAGCATTTTTGCGGAACCCATTTTTTTAATCCCCCACGCTATTTAAAATTATTAGAAATTATTCCAACTCCGCAAACTGATGTAGCCGTTGTTAATTTTTTGATGGATTATGGCGATAGGTTTTTAGGAAAAACTACCGTTTTATGCAAAGACACACCTGCTTTTATTGCAAACAGAATCGGTGTGTTTAGCATAATGGCTGTATTAAAAGTGATGGAAAGCCTTGAATTAAGTATCGATCAAGTTGATGCATTAACAGGACCTATAAGCGGTAGACCAAAATCTGCAACATTCCGCACTGCAGATGTTGTTGGAATTGATACTTTAGTGAAAGTTGCTAAAAATACTTACAACGATTGTCCAAACGATGAAAGTCGCGACATGTTTGTTGTTCCACCATATATCGAAAAATTAATCGAAAATAAATGGCTAGGCGATAAAACAGGAAACGGATTTTTTAAGAAAGTTAAAAATGCTGATGGCAAAAGCGAAATTCATGTGCTTAATCTAAATACTTTTGAATATGCACCTTCAGCAAAAGCGAAATTCGCAACAGTCGAAACTGCAAAACCAATTGACGATCTAAAGGCACGTGTAAAAGCTTTGCATTTTGGTACTGATAAAGCAGGCGAATTTTATCGCAATGTTACAGCGCTTGTAAATAAATATGTTTCATTCCGTATTCCAGAAATTGCCGACGAATTATACAAAATTGATGATGCTGTAAAAGCGGGCTTCGGTTGGGAACTCGGGCCTTTTGAAACTTGGGATGCATTAGGCGTACAAAAAACAACTGAAATGATGGAGGCCAGCGGCATGGCAGCAGCGCCTTGGGTGAAGGAAATGTTGAATGCCGGTTGCCAGACATTTTACATCACCGAAAACGGTAAACGTAAATATTATGATGTAACAACAAAAACATATCAGATAATTCCAGGTACCGATGCATTTATTATTTTAGATAATTATCGTGCACTTAAACCAGTATACACAAATGCAGGTGCAACATTACACGATATTGGCGATGGTATTTTAAATCTCGAATTTCATACTAAAATGAATGTTATCGGCAGCGAAATTTTGGAAGCAATGCATAAGTCATTCGACATTGCCGAAAAAGATTATCGCGGTCTTGTAATTGGAAACGATGCAGCTAATTTTTCAGCTGGTGCAAATATTGCTATGATGCTAATGCTTGCAATAGAACAAGAGTATGATGAGCTGGATATGGCAATTCGTTATTTCCAAAATACAATCATGCGTGTGCGATATTCTGGCATTCCAGTCGCCGTTGCACCTCATGGTTTAACACTCGGTGGTGGCTGCGAAATGACGATGCATAGCGACGTAGCAGTTGCTGCAGCCGAAACTTATATCGGTCTAGTTGAAGTTGGCGCAGGATTAATTCCCGCAGGTGGCGGTACAAAAGAATTGGCTTTGCGTGCTAGCGATAAATTTTTTAAAGGTGATATTGAAATTCCAACTTTACAAGAAATGAGTTTAAATATTGCAATGGCTAAGGTTGCAACTAGTGCACGTGAGGCATTTGAATTAGGTATTTTAAGAACCGGCGTCGACCGTGAAGTAATAAATGGTAATCGCGTAATAGCTGAAGCAAAAGAAGCAGTACTCGAAATGGCAAACAATGGATATACACCTCCTCAAAAAAGAGAAGATGTTAAAGTATTAGGTAGAAGCGCCTTAGGTAGTTTTTATACAGGTATTGCTTCAATGCGTATGGGAAATTATATTTCAGCGCACGATGAGTTAATTGCAAAAAAAGTTTGCTACGTAATTTGCGGTGGCGATTTGAGCACACCTACAACAGTAAATGAACAGTATTTATTAGATTTAGAACGCGAGGCATTTTTGTCGCTTTTGGGGGAAAAGAAAACACTGGAGCGTATGCAATTTATTTTAAAAACTGGTAAACCATTAAGAAATTAATTTCCCTAATAAATAAAAATAATATTATGCAAGAAGCTTATATAGTTGCAGGTTTAAGAACAGCAGTAGGAAAGGCATCAAGAGGCGGATTTCGATTTACACGCCCAGATGATTTAGCTGTGGAATTAATTCGACAGTTACTTTTAAAAGTGCCACAATTGGATCCTGCTCGTGTTGAAGATTTAATAGTAGGAAATGCCGTTCCCGAAGCAGAACAAGGTTTACAAATTGGAAGAATGATTGCCGTTCGAGCACTACCAATTTCAACAGGTGGTATGACTGTTAATAGATACTGTGCAAGCGGCGTTGAAACAATTGCTATTGCCACAGCTAAAATTAAGGCAGGCATGGCCGATTGTATTATTGCAGGCGGCGTAGAAAGCATGAGTTTAGTACCCACTGCCGGTTGGAAAGTGGCATTAAACTACGAAACAGCCAAAGAACATCCCGATTATTACGTAGGTATGGGTTTAACTGCTGAAGCTGTGGCACAACAATTTAATATTAATAGAGAAGATGCGGATCAATTTGCATATGAGTCGCATCAAAAAGCAATTAATGCAATTGAATCAGGCATTTTTAAAAATGATATTGCACCAATAGCAGTTAATGAAGTATTCATTAATGATAAGAATATGCGTGCAGAAAAAAAACATATTGTTGATACAGATGAAGGTCCAAGAAAGGACACTTCAATTGCAGCATTAAATAAATTAAAACCTGTATTTGCAAATGGCGGTGTTGTAACTGCTGGTAATTCATCACAAACTTCCGATGGTGCCGCATTTGTAATTGTTATGAGTGAACGTATGGTAAATGAATTAAATCTGCAACCAATTGCTAAAATGATTAGCTGCGCAGTTGTAGGTGTTGAACCACGCATTATGGGAATTGGGCCTGTAGCTGCTATTCCAAAAGCACTAAAAATGGCAAACCTCCAATTACAGGATATCGACTTAATTGAATTAAACGAAGCTTTTGCTTGTCAGGCATTAGCAGTAATTCGCGAAGCAGATCTTGATCCAAGCAAAGTAAATATTAATGGCGGTGCAGTGGCACTTGGTCACCCGCTTGCTTGCACTGGCACAAAATTAACAGTTCAAATTGCAGCTGATTTAAAACGATTAAATAAAAAATATGGTATGGTAACTGCTTGTGTTGGCGGCGGACAAGGTATTGCTGGAATATATGAACGCATTAATTAAATAAATTATTCAACTTAAAATAAAATTGTCATGGCAGATTTAAATGTAAAATCCCTTACGCTAAAAGGTGGTGAATTTTTAATCAAGGATGCAACTCCTGAAGATATTTTTACTCCCGAAGAATTAAACGAGGAGCAGTTAATGATTAAACAAATGACAAAAGATTTTGTCGACACCGAAATATTACCAAACCTCGACCGAATTGACCACCAAGAAGCAGGATTAATGGCATCGCTATTAGATAAAGCAGGTGATATCGGTATTTTAGGTTTGCCAATTCCAGAGGCTTATGGTGGATTTAATAAGGACTTTAATACCATATCGGTGGTTACCGAAGAAACTGGTGCAGCACATGCATTTTCTGTTGCCTATGGCGCTCAAAGCGGAATAGGCACGTTGCCAATTTTATATTTTGGAACGGAAGCGCAAAAACAAAAGTATTTACCGGGCCTTGCTTCAGGTAAATTACATGCAAGCTATTGCTTAACTGAACCTGGCAGTGGTAGTGATGCATTAGCAGCTAAAACTACGGCTGTGCTAAGTGCTGACGGGAAAAATTATTTAATGAACGGACAAAAAATGTGGATCACCAATGCAGGCTTTGCTGATATATTTACAGTTTTTGCAAAGATTGATGGCGACAAGTTTACTGCTTTTATAGTGGAAAGAAATGCACCTGGATTTACAATTGGTATCGAAGAGAAAAAAATGGGTATCAAAGGTTCATCTACCTGTCAAATATTTTTTGAGAATACACCTGTTCCTGTAGAAAATGTTTTAGGTGAAATTGGAAAAGGCCATCTTATTGCATTTAATATCTTAAATATAGGCAGATATAAATTATGTGTTGGTGTTTTAGGTGGTGCAAAAGCATTAATTGATATTTCGGTAAAATATGCAAATGAGCGCGTTCAATTTAATGTGCCTATTGCAACTTTTGGTGCTATTAAATTTAAATTGAGTGAACAAGCAATTCGAACGTTTGCAGCTTTAAGTGCAACATATCGTACTAGCGATTATATAGATAAAAAAGAAAAGGAATTAGTTGAACAAGGTGTTGGATTCGAAAAAGCATTATTAGGTGCAGCAGAAGAATTTGCTATTGAATGTGCAATGTTGAAAGTAATTGGCTCCGAAGTGCTCGATTATGTTGTTGATGAATGTGTTCAAATTCATGGTGGCAATGGCTACAGTGAAGAGTATCCAGCTGCCCGCTCCTATAGAGATGCCCGTATCAACAGGATTTTTGAAGGAACCAACGAAATTAATCGCTTGCTTACAGTAGATATGCTTTTAAAACGTGTTATGAAAGGCCAACTCGATATGATGGGGCCAGCTATGGCAGTGCAGAAAGAATTAATGGCTATTCCAGATTTTGGTGCAGGCGATGAAGGATTATTTGCAGCAGAAGAAAAGACTGTAAAAAATATGAAGAAAGCATTTTTCATGGTTGCGGGTGCCGCAGTGCAAAAATTAATGATGAAGCTAAAAGATGAACAAGAAATTTTGATGAATGCTGCAGATATGATGAACGAAATATTTGTAGCAGAATCATTATTGCTGCGCGTTAAAAAAATAACATCCACGCGCGGCGAAGAAGCCACAACAATTTATCGCGATATGCTGAAAGTATATTTTACCGATAGTATAGATCGCCTTAACAAAGCTGGAAAAACTGCTATAGCCGCTTTTGCAACTGGCGACGAATTACGCATGATGCTTTTAGGTCTTAAGCGTTTTGCAAAATACGATATTGTAAACACAACCGAAGCTCGCCGCCGTATAGCTGATAAAATGATTGCTGATGGTGGATACCGTTTTTAAATAATTGAAATGAATTAAATTTTGGAACCCGAATATTTATAATTCGGGTTCTTTTTATATGGCATATTAACCCAAATTAATTAATAGGCATTTGAAAATCACCCAAACTATTGATTTAGTTCGGTATACCCTAATTAGCAAACAATTTGAACAGCACATGTCATTGGGAGGAAACATTTGATTTTATTGTAAAATGTAAGGTATTACCACTTCCATTGCTTATTCTGGGTTTAATCTACAACGCTTGAACCGTTTACTGCATATCGCTGACGCATATAAGCAAACAACACAGCATAGCTAAAGAATGTAGAAACAAAGAACAAATAAAAATAAGGCACTTCCACCATGTTGTAAAAAAATACTAATACAATTTTTAACGTGCAAATCCCGAAAAAGGCCGTATTTAACTGAATGCGCTTATTTATTAAACGATAAATACCTAACATTAAAAATGGTAAAATTGCTGCGACAATAATTTGTAAGTCATGCAGTAATTTAATTTGTGATATATCAAAGTATCGCGCATACCCTAAAAAATTTTGATAATACTTCCCATTTTCGTCATCGTTATATCTCCAGGCGTTATCAACTCCAACATGATAATCTGCAGGAATGTTTAAAAAATATTCAGGTTGCCTAAATCCAAATGGCAATAAGAAAACCAATAAAATAATTATAGCTATTACAGCTGTAACCGTATATGCTTGTTTGCGTGATTCGTAAACAAATACATAAATCAAATACATAGGTACCCAGAAAAATAAAGAGAATCGACTCATTAAACAACACGCTATTGCAATGCCAATAAGTATGGGCTTTTTACTAATCAGCGCAAGTGCAAGAAATAAATAATACGCGATAACTATTCCCTCCTCTGTGAGCCCAAATGTTATTTTATCTTTAAGCAAAAGGAAATTCAGTAGCATAAATAATGAAATAAATGACACAAATACAATAAGCGGATTGCCTGCATAGCTTTTCGGCAGCAACTTATAAGTACAATACAATCCTAATAAAAAGAATACTATAGTTGTAAATCTAATATCTATTCCAGCCCATTGTGCAAATGTGAACGGAAGCCACATTAGGGGCATATAAGGCGGTTGCTTGCCATTCCATATCTCCATTATGGGAGCATAAATTTTTTCACCATCAATTAAGCGCTGACACATTACCTGAATTTGTGGTAACATATCTGCCGATACAACATCAATAGGCAGTGTACTTATTATTGAAATGGCCTGCCATACAAAAAATCCGCCAATTAATATAAATCCAATCGGAATTAACCAGCGATTAATTGTAATTGGAATTTTCGCTTCATCTTGAAGCATAGCATGAAGTTTTTGAGGCAATAAGGGCAATAAACCAATGCCAAGTCCGCTGAGAAAATATATGATGGCAACTACCTCAGCATCAATTGAACTGCGCAATATATAAGTGCAACACAAGGTCTCTGCTATAGTGAACAGTAATAATATTATTACTTTAATATCGTACCGTTTGAATGTAAATAACATATAAATTGATTCAGTTAACAACGAAGATACTAAAAGGTTTGGTAGCCATAAAACATTCCTACCGATGAATTGGCACCAAGAGTAAAACATATGTATTGTTTTAAAAACATACCTGTTGCAATAATGCCAAAACTAGTTCTCCACTCTATTGATAACCTTTTAAATAGTGTAAGGCGTAATTATAATTAATTTTGTGGCATAAAATGTATCGTTAATTTGGTTAGCAATATTAGCACCCAAAGTAATTTTAGATAAAATGAAAGTTATTTTTAGATGAGGTTGCTTATTTTTGAAACAAGAATAAATAGTGCAAAAGTTGAAACAATTTGTTGTTAGTAACTGTTGTTTATTGCTATATTTAGTAAATAACTTTTTTATAATTTACTTTCCACCGATAAAATTTCTTTGAGATTTGAGGCATATTAGGCTTCATTTATTTTTAGATATTTTAAATTGTAATTGAGATGAATTAGTATCTTTTCGTTTTCGATTTGCTTACACTGTTTGTTACCTAAACATACTTTAGGGTCGCGCGTGTTTTAAACATAGCGTTGGGCGGTCTCATCTGAAGCTTTGTTTCAAAAGTTTTATTGCAGATTTAATCAATAAAAGGAAAATAAATCAACATTTGGTTGGTTCTAACTTGGTTTGTACATAATTTGAAATTAGCCAGTTATTGGCTGGGTGTATTTTATTTCATTATAAAACAAAATGTGTGAGGTGGATTATATTGCTGAATCTGAGCTTAAAAACAGCTGCGAATATTAGTTATGGCCATCTATTTAGGTCTATAAACTAATTGAATTTGGCTGCTTTTTTAGGTAGAAACTCAAGATTGTCACTTTGATTTATATATAATAATACCTAATTAGGTAAGGTTTTTAATTATTGTGGCCAGAAAACCATGTCACAAAAGTTTAAGAATTGAATTTGGCTCAATTATTTTTCTTGATTTCAATTTCATTATTTTTTTACCTAAAGTTTTTTAAAGGATGTGAAGTTTAATCGTCATAATGCCCTGTGAATTAATGAAAACGGACTCTTAAGGTGCCTTAATTTACACGAAGATGGGATTGATTTACATCTATAACCTATTATTCCAATTAATTAGGATGCTTTAAAAATGATGCCTTATTTTTAACTCCTTATTCCACCATAGTCACAAAAACACATATAATGAAATTTATTTTTATCACCTCAATTTGCATACTTGCAGCCTCGGGGGCTTATTCGCAACCTGCTTCTTATTTTACAACTGGTTTAGAAAGTTGGACAGGTCTATGTGAATGTGTAACTCATCCGTCAGTTGATTGGGCTTCTACTGCTGGTTCGCCAGGAGGTGCTGCTAAAGGAACTGATAATGCCAATGGCACTTGGTACTTTAATAGTCCTGCTGCATTTAATATAGACCTATCTGCATACTATGGCAGCACGCTTGATTTCGACTTGAAGCAAAACACAAATTTAAATCAGACGAACCTTGAAGATGTTATGCTTGTAAAGTCTGATGGAACCCGAATAGTTTACAGCACAGCCTCCAATCCTTCCAGCTTTGTGTGGTCATCTTATTCAATTACATTAATGGAGACAGGTTGGAAATATGCTTCATTACTAGGTGCTCCAGTTTCCTACACTGACTTTATAGATTTTCTATCAACGTTTGCAGTAATAAAAATTAGAGGTGATTATTCATCTTCTACCAATGAAACTACTTGGATGGACAATGTTAATTTATCAACACCAATGCTGCTGCCAATCGAATTAATTGATTTTACTGGTCACCTTGAAAATCTTACCACTGCCGTAATTAAATGGGAAACACTTTCTGAAAGTAATGTTAGCCATTTTTCTGTTCAAAAAAGTAATGATTTAAGTCAAACATTCACTATAATCGGAAATGTATACGCAGTAGGCAACAGCACAGTTGAAAATTTTTATTCATTCATTGATGATAATTGTTTTGGCGAAAGTTATTATAGGTTGCTTATTGTTGATAATGACAATAATTTATCCTATTCACCGGTAATTGTTGTGAAAGGCAATTCGGCCAAAACAGATGGTATTGAATTATATCCAAACCCCGCTAAAACAAATCTCGTTATTAAAAATAGTATCGTTGGCTTTGCCTATGATATGATTGTGATAACCGATAGTTATGGTCGCGAAGTTAGCCGTATTTCAAATGTCGAAAATGAACAATATAATCTCAATTTGAATAATTTTACAGAAGGCATTTATTTTGTCACATTAAATAATGCTACTTCGTCATACGCAGCCCCATTCCAAGTTATTCGTTAATTAAAAGGTTGCACCAATTTATTACTCCTCATTTTTTTTCACTTAATAAAATGGGCTTGCTTGTTCCCATAAATGTAACAAGAACATTAAACCTTTATTTTTTAATTTTTTTAAAAACACAAATTAGTTATGAAAACATTTTACTTATTAACGATGTCATTGGTTTTGGCTTCGTTTATCACATCCAATGTAAACGCCCAAATATCGCTTTACAATTATTCAACCAATATTGATGGTTATGCAAATTATGTAAACCCAAACTTAACTGCTGACAAATTAAGAAGGGTAAAAGGTGCATCTGGCGTTGGTGCTGGTATTATTTGTCCTATTGGTTTCACTTCAAAATATTTCAGCGAATCTGAAATTTGGGCGTCTGATATGCCAAGCATTGTAGCTGAATTAACACCTGCAACCGGTGTAGGATTAGTGATAGATAAATTAGATTTTGACATGCGTATTTCTGAAACTGGTCCTATTTATGTTCGTGTAGCTTATAGCACAAATTTTGGTGCAACATGGATTGATAATGAGATAGATTTTACAACGCCTGTATCTTTTTGCGGTGATTCTACTGCCCATGTTATTTGGGATATGACTGATTTTACTGCTTTTGATACATTATACTTGCGTATTTATGCCTTCGGTTCTATAATGACTGCTGGAAGATTTAATATAAGCAATATGAATGTTCTAGGTGTTTTAGATATGGTTGATGCTGACGGTGACGGCTTTGGCGAAGCAATAGATTGCGATGATAATAATCCAGATATTTATCCTGGTGCAGCAGAAATTTGTAATGACATTGATGAAGATTGTAACGGTATTACTGATGAAGTTGCTGTTTCTATCACACCAACAGGTGAAATTTATATATGCAATAACGATGAAACAATCGAACTTTTTGCTACACCTGGTTATGATTCTTACCAATGGTACAAAAACGGATTCACAATTCCTGTTACCACTCCAAGTTTAATAGTTGAAAATCCAGGTTACTATCAAGTTGAAGCAACTCAAGGTCTTTGTTCTGCAATTTCTGCAGTTCAAGCAATTGCGTCTTCAGCTCCACCATTTGCAAATATTTTTTATCCTGATGGATTGGATCTTTGTGTAGATGATTCTTTAAAGATTAAAGCTAGTTTTGACGAATTATATAACTGGCAATGGTACCGCGATGGTGATGCAATTGACGGTGAAACAAACTATAAAATGCTAGCACTTGTTCCAGGTACTTATTACTGCGAAGTAACAACTGTATTAGGTTGCACTAGGAATACTGCAGAAATTGTAATTCCAGCTTGTCGGTTAGGTGACGATTTCGCTGCCACTTCAATGACTGCGTATCCAAACCCTGCTAATACAACAGTGTCATTTAATATACAAACCAGCAACAATTTAACATCAACTGCAATTTTATCAATTATTAACTTGAATGGTCAGGAAATAATTAATATTCCTGTTGAAATTGCCAATGGTTTATTTAATACATCAGTAAATATCGAAACTTTAACAAACGGTATTTATACCGCAAGGCTAATTACTAATACTAACCAATTTACTTCCCGTTTTACGGTTGTTAAGTAATAATATTTTATTTTTTAATTGAAAGGGTCAGCTGAATAATGCTGGCCCTTTTGCTTTAACCCCAATTGAGCAATATACCTTTGCAAATCAACCAAATTATTGATTTAGCCCAAATTAAGCAATAGACATTAACAAATCAATCATACTATTGCTTTAGTTGGGTTTAACCCGAATAGCAAACAATTAGAAAGGAGCATGTTACAGGAAGCAAACATCTGATTTTATTGCATATTATAATATGTTACGATTTCTATTGCTTATTCCGGGTTTAACACAAGCTGATAAATCAAAAAGTAAATCAACTACACTTTTAATTTAGTTGGGTTTAACCTGATTCGCAAATAATTGGAAAAGAGCATGCTATTGGTAGGAAGCATCTGATTTTATTACAAAGTAAAGGATGGTAGTAATTCCATTGTTTAATCCGGGTTTAACTTGGGTTTAATTTTTGATATAACTGAAACTCATTATAAAAAAAATCTCCGTTCGAAAAATTCAAACGGAGATAATCTATGATATTAAAAATATTATTATTCTATAATCACTTTCTCAGTATAAATACTAGCGTTATCAGCATTCACTAGCCTGATAAAATAAATACCGGTAGGTAAATCATTTAAATTAAATGTCATTTTGCCAGAAGCTGTTTCCCAGTTAAATGAACGCACAATATATCCTGTTGTATTAATAATATCAGCATGCTGAATGTTTGCACTAAAAGATGCAACGGCATTTACAGTGTTCTTTGCTGGATTAGGATAAATTAAAAAACTATTTTCAAGGCTTGGAGAAGCAATTATTGTTTTGCAATCTTCAGCATCAACCCCTAAACGTGCATAAAACACGCCTAGCGCATTGTAGTTTGCACTATCTAAAACACTGAAGAAATTAACTTCTACAGTACCGCAGCCTGGCATCGGATTAAATGCGCCATCATGAAAATTTCTAGCATCAAATTTCACATAAACCGTTCCAATTGTATCGGCAGGAGCATCAAAATAATCATCTGGTTCATCAGCAAAATCAGCCCAACATAAGTTGAAGTCGCAAACCGAAGATTTCCATTCTGGCGGAATATCATTAACGGTGCGCATCCAAGTCATAGTCTGGTTTGCACCTTCATTGTGAAAGTCAATATGCACTTCATTCAATACCGCAGGATCGCCAACAATTTCGGCCGTGTTGGGTGTTAAAGTAATTTGCGCAAATGCAGAACCTGCCATCAACACTAATGCAGGGATTACAATAAATTTTTTCATAGTATAAATTATTTTTTCAAGCAATTAATGTAAATAACAACGAGCAATGCTTAAAAATTACTCGTTGTTATTTGTGAAATGTTATTTTATAACATTTAATTTTTCAGTTTGCGTGCGTTGTGTTCCATCTGTTAAGAAATAAAAATACATGCCACCACTTAAGTTTGAAGTATTTAAGGTATAGCTTTCAGCACCTGCGTTTATTTTATCTTCTAACACAACTTTACCTGTAACATCAGTAACATTAATAGTGAAATTTTTATCAATGTTGCTTAATGAAATAGTTGTTGAATTAACAGCAGGGTTTGGTTGCGCACCACCTAATAAACCTGATACTAAATTATCAAATTCAATACCGCTAAGGTCACCTTTAAAATATAAATAAGTAGCTTCCATTATTGCGTTACGAACGGCATCGTCTGCTATCATTTCAATACCAATTCCTAAATAAACAGTTTTGTAATCAGAAGTTTCGGAACGAACTCCACCAATTTTAGTTCCTGCATTGTACGAGAAAATTTCAAATCCGTCAACTCCATTTGCTTCAATTTGTTCAGGGTAGTAATAGGTAGTACCATAAGGCTTGCTAATGCCGCTTTCTGCAACTGTACCATACCATACATCATCTGCAATTGCCGTAAATGTTGTAGCACCTGAAGCAGCGTCGTTCACAAATGAAGCATGTAAATAATCTTCATAAAATGCAACTGAAGCAGGATAATATGCTGCATATTCATTTACTTCCCATCCAATGTCTTGACCTGAAATAAATAAATTACCACCATTATCCATAAATTCCATAAGTTGTTCAACTTTTTCTTCGTCACCTGAAACACCAGGGAATGTCCAGCCAACATTAAAATAAATATTTTCGATGCCAGCAAGTGCATCGCTGTTAAATCCTTTCTTCATTGTGATATGTGAAGTTGCAGCATAAGTTGTTGAACCTGCAGCTTCTAATGCATCAGTATATAAGGATTCCCAGTCGTATGTTCCATAAGCTGTACCATCACCAAAACTCACTTCATTATTAACAATTAAATCAGTTACACCACTAATTACATAATAACTTAAAACTTGTGGCATAATTTCCGGATTATCAGGGAAAGTTACTGTTAAAGTATACTCGCCAATTGCTGGTGTTGGACCAACGGTAACATTAATACCTAAAGGAAGTGTATTTAATGCACTAATTGAACCACTTGCAGTAGTAGTATAAGTTGATCCATTGTAAGTGTAATTTGCTGACCAATCAGCAGGTTGATTTGCTGCCAAAGTCATTTCGATATTTGCATTTGCATCACCCAGGTTGATTACATTTCCAGTGAACGCAGAGGCTGCACCAACTGTTCCTTGCACAAATGTTGAAGTTGTTGTGTTAACTATTTCAATTGCAGGGTCGCCTGTTGCACCTGAATTTAATACTTCTTTGCTTGCTACATTTTGAACCCATGCAATTACATACATGTTTTCAGCAACAAATTCTGCATCTAAATCATAACTGTAATCAAATGTTACTGAAGAACCAACAGCAGCTGGTGTAAATGTTACACCACCAGAACCTGCTAAGAATTCGCGGAACACATTTGGAAATTCTGTCTCACCATTTGTACCTGGCGCTGAAACATAATCAATTATATACTCAATTGCTGCAGATTTCAACTTATAGGTACCTGCAGGAACCGCACCAACTGTTTCAATTTCAATACTTACATCACGAGTACTGCCAACTGTAGTTTCAGTAACCAAAATACGAATTGGACTAGACTCACCAATTAAATTGTTTACAATATCTTGGGTAACACCTGCAGGGCTGCCGATGTCGATTCCGTTTTGAAACATATTAGGCACACCGGAAACGCCGTAATAATCAACCATAGCATCGCTTTCGGATGGATTGAAATCGTACATCGGATCAATTCCAGGCCATGAAGTATGGTAGGCAATATGATGCATATTTGACTCATTCGCGTAATAAACATCTTGGAAAAAAGGGTTTTGAGATGCACAAGGTCCACATGAAGCTTGCGTAAAATGCTCAAATAAAGGATATTTTTTTGCCTGAGCAAATGTGTTTACAGCTGATAAAAGGAGCACTGCAACTGATAATGTGTAAAGTATTTTTTTCATTTTTAATAATATTTGAAAATAAAGGTAGTTACTAAATATAGATTTTACAAAGTAATTTAGGTGTACTGACATGGTTCTGACAATTTTGTTTGGCACTTGGTTATAACTATCTGCGTTAGCACATAAAACAACCTCATTAATCCAATAACTTTGCAGCATGTTTCAGCGAATTACTTCTGATATTATTCAATCACTCATTGGCATTGCAGGGCCTGATAATGTTTTTATTGATGGCGAAAATCTAGAAAAGTACGCTCATGATGAGACTGAAGATTTGCACTATTTACCAGAGGTAGTTGTAAAGCCGAGAACAGCTGCTGAAATTGCCAACATATTAATGCTTGCCAATAAGCACAATTTCCCTGTAACACCAATGGGCGCGCGCACAGGTTTGAGTGGTGGAGCATTACCAGTATTCGGTGGAATTGCACTGAGCATGGAACGATTTAACAAGATTCTACACATAGATGAACGCAACTTACAAGTAACAACCGAACCTGGCGTAATTACTGAGGTTTTGCAAAATGCTGTTATTGAAAAAGGGTTGTTTTATCCACCTGACCCTGCTAGCAAAGGCAGTTGCTTTATTGGTGGTAATGTGGCTGAAAATTCAGGTGGTCCAAAAGCAGTGAAATACGGTGTTGTTAAGGATTACGTGATTAACCTAGAAGTGGTTTTGCCAACAGGAGAGATAATTTGGACTGGTGCAAATGTGCTGAAAAATGCCACTGGGTATAATCTTACCCAGCTTTTTGTTGGCAGTGAAGGAACCATAGGTGTTATAACCAAAATTGTGTTGCGCTTGATACCATATCCCCAAAAAACCTTGCTAATGTTGGTGCCATTTACAAATGCAATTGAAGCCTGTGCAGCTGTTGCAGCAATTTTTAGAGCTGGAATCACTCCAAGTGCAATGGAATTTATGGAGCGCGATGCCATTGATTGTGTTTTGCGGTTTAATTCAGATATCAATATTGAAATAAAAGATTACATAATGGCCCATTTGCTAATTGAAGTGGATGGAAATAATGCCGAAGTGCTCATGCAAGATTGTGAACTAATTGCCAAAATTGTTGAAGGCTTTAATTGCGACGAAATACTTTTTGCCGAAACCGAACGAGAAAAGAGCGATTTGTGGAAAATGCGCCGTAAGGTTGGCGAAGCAGTTAAAATGCACTCCGTTTATAAAGAAGAAGATACTGTTGTGCCTAGAGCAGAGTTGCCACAGTTGTTGGCCGGCGTTAAAGCTATTGGGTTAAAGTATGGCTTTCAATCTGTTTGCTACGGCCATGCTGGAGATGGTAATTTACATGTAAATATTTTGAAAGGCGATTTGTCTGAAAACCAATGGGAATCAATACTTCCGGCAGGTATTACTGAAATATTTGAATTGGTAATTGCATTAGGCGGAACCATTAGTGGAGAGCATGGTATTGGACTTGTACAGAAAAAATATATGCCACTGGCATTCTCTAAAACCCAATTGGATATTTTTAGAAATATCCGAAAAATGTTCGACCCAAATGGCATTTTAAACCCAGGCAAAGTTGTTGAAATGTGAGCAATTAAAAAAAAATACTTACTTTTTGCTAAAGTTTCAAGAAATTATCATAATTTTTGGCAACAATTGAGTCTTTCAGCCGTTTTAGCCAAAAAAACTGCTGATGATTAGTTTTATTTTCGGTTGGCACACAAAAACCTGAAGACGCACACACAGGCATTTTAAGGAGATTACCGACCTATGTGGAGGGGCTATAGCATATATGTAATAATACTAGTATTGTGTTACTCTAACACAATTGCTCAAGAATTTATTGGTTTAAGAACCGATAATTATTCCGGCTCTAACGGTATGCTACTAAATCCTGCTGCGCCTATAGCAGGCAAATTGCCTTGGGATGTTAATTTCTTTGCCTTTGGTGTTAATGAAGATAATAATTATTTAAAAATTTCAGACCCGCTTTTAAAGTATGTTGCAACATCTGATAGTATTATTGATGTTGACTTTTACAACCCTAATAAATTGTACGGCCATGGTAATGTTTTAATGCAACTTCCATCAGGTTTTATCAAGTTTGAAGATTATGCAGTTGGGATGTTTTTTACCATGCGCACTGCCGGATATGTGTTGAGTAAAAAAGATACTATCGCTGTTTCAAGGGTGCTGGATGTGCCAATAGACTCAACGCTTTATTTACCCGAATTTAATGCAGCAGCGCTCATTTGGGGCGAAGCAGGCGTAAATGGTGAAATTACTTTGGAAAGTAATTCACTCTATGCTATCCACTTAGGTGTTAACTTAAAATACCTCGCTGGTTTTGAAGCAGTGGGCTTTAGAAATAATGAAGAATTTACGTATTCAAAAGATACACTAAATACCACTACACCCTATTTTGATGCTGATTTTGATTACACCAGAAACCTTGGCTCTAATTTATTATACGACCCTGATAATTATGCATTAAATGGAAGCGGATTTGGTATGGATGTAGGAGCTTATTTTGAAATTCACAAAAAGTCTAAATTTAAATTCTCGAAAAATTTGGATTACACATGGAAATTCGGAGCTGCCTTGGTCGATTTTGGTGTTATTAAATTTAAATCAAATAGCGGTTCATACCATTTATTGCAGGAAGATCCACTTGTTATAGCAAACCTTGTATTAGATTCAATTGGCGATATTGATGAATTTAATAGAACCGGTTCAAGAACTATATATGATAATAGCGATGCTTCAAAGGATGCCAGTGAGTTTTCAATGTTTTTGCCAGCTGCCCTAGTATTAAGCGTAGACAAGCCATTGCCAAACGATTTTTATGTGCAAGCAATGATAGTGCGCCGCTTACCCAATTTCGAAACTAACTTAATTGCACGCTCTAATTTATTCGCTTTAACACCAAGATATGAATCAAGAAAATTAGGATTTTCATTACCTATGGCAATTTATGAAGATAAAGAATTTAGAATTGGCGCTTCGGCTAGGATTTTATTTCTGACAGTTGGCTCCGACAATCTGCGCACCTGGTTTAATGAAAAAGATTATGCCTCTATCGATTTTTATGTAGGCATAAAACTCACTCCGTATTGGTTAGTGCCTACCAATAAAAAACGATTTCTTGAATGCCTTAATTGGTAATATTATTTTTCAATTCCTGAAATAATAATTACAAATTCACCTCTAGGTTCGTGTTTTTTAAAATGTTCGGCGAGCGCTGCAGGATTGCCTCTTAATGTTTCTTCAAATTTCTTTGATATTTCTCGCGACACACTAATTAATCTATCACCACAATATTCATTTAATTGTTCTAGCGTTTTTAAAACACGATAAGGTGATTCATATAATATCATAGCTCGTTTTTCTATTGCCAATGCTTTAAACTTAGTAACACGGCCTTTTTTTACAGGTAGAAACCCAATAAATACAAATTCATTAATAGGAAATCCTGAGTTTACTAGTGCAGGCACAAATGCCGTTGCTCCAGGTAAACAATCTACTTCAATATTTTTGGCAACGCAAGTATGCACTAATAAATAACCAGGGTCAGAAATACTTGGCGTTCCTGCATCAGAAATTAAAGCAACATTTTTACCATCTAATATCTCCTGTGCAATTTTTTCTACCTGAGTATGCTCATTAAATTTATGATGCGCAATTGTTTTTGTTTTGATATGGTAATGGTTGAGTAAAACATGCGATGTACGTGTGTCTTCAGCCAATATCAAATCAACCTCATTTAATATACGGACAGCCCTGAAAGTCATGTCTTCAAGATTGCCAATTGGTGTTGGAACTACGTAAAGTTTTGCCAAAATTTAATTATTTAATTTAAACACGTGTGTTCCAATTATGAATTAATTTAATTGTGCTCCCATTAAATTTCTGAGCGTGAAACTAGCACACCAAAAAACTTCAATCAAACTAATTGAACCTTATGCTTCACCAATTTCAACTTCAAAGCTTTCCATTATTGGATTAGCTAATAGTTTTTTGCAAGCTTCTATTGCAATTTTTTCAGCTTCAGCTTTACTGCTTGCTTCAATAAGCAATTGTATATGTTTGCCAATGCGAACATCTTGAATGGTATTTAAATTCAAGTTCTTCATGCTTCCAGCAACAGCTTTGCCTTTTGGGTCAAGTAATTCCTTTAAAGGCATTACGTTAATTTCTGCTTTATATGCCATTTTCCGATATGTTTTTTGCGATTGAAATAATTATATAGAGTAAAATAATAATTGGAATAATTGCAAAGTAAACTTGAAATAAAAAGATACCCGCAAATGCAATAATTATCGAAAGTAATATTAAACCAAATAACCATTGGTTCTCATCAACTTTCATTGATTTTAATTTTAAACTTAACATGCGAATGTCGCTAACCATCAAATAACTTAATAATGCGATTATCAATAATAATATCCAGCTATTAGTTAATAAAGTAGTAAGCCCCATTTCATCTCGAATAATAATTAACGGCAATGCAACTACAAAAAATGCCATCGACGGTGAAGGTAATCCCCTAAATTCGTTTTCCTGACGTTTGTCGATATTGAATTTACCCAAACGCACAGCAGCAAAAATGGTTAACGCAAAACCTGATGCATAAAATAATATTGGATAATCAAATGCTTCATAATTGGCATAATAGGCTCGCGCCATTAATTCATACATAATTAAGCCTGGCAATAAACCGAATGTTACCATATCGGCTAATGAATCAAGTTGCTTGCCTAATTCACTTTGAACTTTTAATAGCCTTGCAATAAACCCATCAAAAAAATCAATAATCCCAGCTAAAAATACACAGTAACAAGCTAAATGAATTTGTCCCATGTCAATAAACATGTCGCGCTCTCCACTCATTATTACCATGTGGTCGTTAAATAAATAAACAACGCCCATGCAACCTAAAAACAGGTTGAATAGGGTGAGCATATTTGGTATGTTTTTTACTAAATTCACGCTACAGTTTTATTTAATTACCCATTTTTAATTAAGCAAATGGTTTGTTTTATATTTAAGTAATTACTTTCTATCCCCCATTATAATCAAACTAATTTACCGATAATTCTACAGCACAATAGCATATCAGCGCATCATTCAATCAGCACATTAGCACATCAATCAGTTAGCACATTGTGCGGCTGTTCTATCACCACATTAGCACATTAACCCCTCAATCTCCTCCACCTCAACCGGACAATCTTTCATGAAATCATATTTGCCATTCGTGGTAATCATTATATCATTTTCAATGCGAATACCAATGCCTTCTTCCGGAATATAAATACCCGGCTCACAAGTTAATATTGCACCATCAGCCAATGCTGCATAATGGTTGCCGATATCATGCACATCTAATCCTAAATGGTGACCAGTACCATGCATAAAATATTTTTTATATGCAGGATTGTCAGGATTTTGGTTTTTAATATCTGTATCTGTTATCAAGCCTAAACCTAAAAGTTCCGATTCCATTACTTTGCCAACTTCAGCATTAAAATCTTTCAGAATCATACCAACATGCATCATTTGAATTGCTTCACGTTGAACGCGTAAAACCGCATTGTAAACGTCTTTTTGACGTGGCGTAAATTTGCCGTTTACCGGAATTGTGCGTGTTAAATCTGCACAATAATTGGCATATTCAGCACCAAAATCCATCAAAATTAAATCTCCGTCATTGCAAGGCTGGTTATTATCTACATAGTGCAACACACAAGCATTAGGGCCGCTGGCAATTATACTGCCATAAGCATATCTTGTGGCGCGATTGCTCAAAAAGGTATGCAATATTTCAGCCTCCACCTCAAATTCCATTACGCCTGGTTGCATAAATTTTAAAACGCGTTGAAATGCTTTATTGGTAATATCGCAAGCCGTTTGAATGAGGTGTTTTTCTATTTCACTTTTACTCGTGCGCAATTTTGCCATAATTGGTGCGCTACGTTCATAGTTGTGCAGCGGAAATCGTGTTTTCGTCTCCAAAACAAACCGCGCATCCCTCGTAGAAACAATAATATTGGCTCGGTCATTTTCATTTGTGCTTAAATAAGTATTTTCAGCATGGTTCATTAACATGTTAAAAATTGCTGGAAACTCCTCCTTCCAATGCACTGTGGCAATTCCACTAGTTGCAGTCGCCTCTATTTCTGTATATTTATGACCTTCCCAAACAGCAATGTAGGCACTCGTTTTTTTCAAAAACAAGGCTTCACGGTATTTAGGGTTCGGACAATCAGGGTAAATTAAAAGAATGCTCTCTTCTTGGTCGATGCCGCTGAGGTAAAAAATATCGCTGTTTTGCTTAAAGGGATGAAACTGATCAGCATTAAATGGCATTTCATCATTGCTGTTAAAAATAGCGATGCTGTTCGGTTTCAGGTGTTTTGTATAGTTGTTTCTGTTTAAAATAAACAACGCATTATCAATTGGCAAATACTTCATATCGTTATTTGGTTGCGGCGCTAAAGGTAATCAAAAATGAGTTTGTGTTTTACAGCCTTACATCCTAATATTTTCTAAGTTGTCCAAAATCATGAAATAGGCGTGTTTACTGCTTGGGGGTTCCCCTAAAGTGAAATAAATTTCTACTTTAGGGTCGGGCTATTCGCTCCAAGTCCTCGTCCGCCAAAAAGGGCGGCCTCCGGGCTTTCCGCTACTATCCCTAACCCAATTCATCCTATTATTTAACACTTTATTTATATATTACCCAAATTAATCAATAGACAAAAGCAAATCAACCTAGCTATTAATTTAGTTGGGCTTAACCTGATTAGCAAGCAATTTGAAAAGAGTATGTTATTGCAAGGAAACATTAGATTTTATTGCAAAATGTAAGGTATTATAACTTCCATTGCTTAATCTTGGTTTAATAATGAACGTTTGCCATATTGCAAACAAATCTATCTATGCTTTAGTTATAATTGTATCCCCAAATAAATTGTTATTTTTATAGCCTAAACAATAAATATGAAAATCTTCAAATTAGCAATCCTGTTAGTGATCCTCGGCTCCATCACCCCTGGATGTCAAAAAAACATTGACATTTTAGAAGAAACTACCACACAACAAATCATCGCCAATTACCGGCTAATGACCCCAGCATATTACAGGGAATCCGAAAATGGCACTTCCATTCAAGTTCGATTTTACGAGTCTCCTCGTATTTATGATCTCGCCAAATCGCATCCTGATTATGTCGCAATTAAAAAATTAATTGATGAAAACAGAGATGCAAAAACACCCATTCGTATTATTGAAGGTGGCAAATTAGCGTCTTTTATAACCTTAACATCTGCTGAGCCTGCTTCCGCAGAAGAAATTGAGTTGGATAAACAAAAGTATATCATCACTCCTGAGGCTACATCTTACAAAAAATACGTGCCTAATATGACTATTTTAAGTGGCATTTTTGATTTTTGTGCATCACAAGGTTGCGCAACAGGAACTGCCACTATTGATTATTGTATACCTTTCCAATATGTAGTTGACGGTTGTTATGCACGCGCTCATAAAATGCGTCAAATCATGCTCTCAAATTATAATGTCAGTTGTGAAAAAGTTTTTAGTTATGAAGATGTGACTGGATTTTTAGCTGTTGATGCCGGCGATTGTTGCGTGTATTGGTGGTATCATGTTGCACCACTTGTAACTGTTAAAAATATTGGTGGAGGCTTTACAAAATATGTTGTTGACCCTAGCATGTTTGATGCTCCTGTTACAATTGATACTTGGACAGGCGCTCAAGAAAACTTAAGTTGTTCGCCATCTGCAAATTTCGGTTACACTGAAATAACACCAGGTTATATTTATGCTCCAGGTGGCGCAACCGATAATTCATATATCTCTACTAACTGGACCTTACAAGCTTACGCAGATTTGGAAACTTGTTATTAATATTGATGCACTGTATAAAAGTATAGCAGGCTTGCAACTTTACTGTATTCAATCGAATGCGAGATACACTTGTGGTAATTTGCATTCGATTGAATACACTTGTGTCTTTAAAAGGGACTTATACATTTTCACAATTAATTGTTTTTAAAAATTGGTAAACAAATAGCAGTATCAGCACTAAAATAATTCCTTTTAAAAAGAATAATGTATTGATTAAGATTAACTAAGATGGGTGTGTATATCTATAAAATTATAGAATCCTAATTGTTAAGGCTTGCATTTTTGGGCCATGCTTGCACTGCCAGGAGGAAAGTAATAAAAATAACTACTTTCAGTAGCGTATTATGAATCTTATAATATTACTTTAAATCAAATAAATATTATACAAAAGGTTAATTCAATTGTAACGCAATGAAAAAAATTTTCAAATTGTTTTTTGTCTTTTAATGAATATAAATTTAGGTTATAGTCAATCCGACACGTCTTTTTACAAAAGTATTTAGTGTAGGTCAATTACAAGAAGATTTTAACTATTGGCGCAACGAGCTCGAGCAAAAAAATCCAATACTCTACCGCTATAAAACCAAAGCAGAAATTGATCAAAAATTTGACAGCATCTATAATTCCATTGATCATGATATGAATGAACTGGAATTCTATCAGATGATGACTCCATTAACCTCCTTTATTCAGGATGGACACAATTCGGTTATCCCAAGCGAATCAGTTATAAATGCGTTGAGAAATTGTGACGATCTGTTCCCTTTGGATATTAAGTGGATAAAAAATAAATTATATATATCAAACAATTTCAGCTCTTCATCAGACCTGGCCCCGGGCACTGAAATTATTTCAATAAATAATATTTTTGCCGAGGAAATGTTAAATAAATTCCTAGCAAATTTACCTATTGAAGGACACAATGAGCAGTTTATATTTGGGTCGCTAAATCAATCGTTTCGGTTTTATTATTTTGTTTATTATGGGTTATCGGGAAATTATAATATCACATACAGAAGTTTAGATGGTTTGATTAGGAGTTGTGCTGTATCTGGAAAAGACCTAATCTCAATACAAATTCAAAAAGAAAAGGCAAATATTTCCAATGTAAAACTTTATGATTTAAAAATGGTAGATAGTTTGCATATCGCAATACTAACAAT
>Ga0163144_10000709_pt1 | contig 78325 bp, 100 predicted proteins | sample OliLak19BULKMAT1_FD_123175 | JGI IMG/M metagenome (GOLD analysis project Ga0163144, IMG submission 123175) | Freshwater microbial mat bacterial communities from Lake Vanda, McMurdo Dry Valleys, Antarctica - Oligotrophic Lake LV.19.BULKMAT1 | ecosystem: Environmental > Aquatic > Freshwater >... | reverse complement strand
CAATACCACTAGAATTCATACCGTATTAAAAATGTCTCCTAGAGAATTTGCTAAAAAAATCTCCTCAAGCTAGAATACAATTAATTGGTTCACTATTTGTCTTAAGAAAGGGGTACCTTACAATGATCAAAAAACTAAAAATAAACAAGCAAAAGCTTCGCAAAATTTCTCCAAGTAAAAATTTCTTTTTGTCGCTGGTTAGCTCGATAATATACCAGCAGATTTCTACTAAGGCCGGGGATGCTATATATAGGAAATTTATTTTGTAGCACCGTGTCTGCCTGCAGGCAGACCCTCTTTGCGCAAGATTGAGATTTTGGCTTTCATTCCACCACGGTTGTAGTTGCCAGACGATCCATCGTGCCTTACCACTCGGTGGCAAGGCACGTCTTTCAAGAAATTTTTAGACATAATATTACCCACAGCACGTGATGCGTTTACTTTGCCGGCTCTGGCAGCAACTTCTTTGTAGCTCATGGTTTTTCCTTTTGGGATTTTGCGAACAACGTCGAGGACACGCTCTTTAAATGTCTGCATGCATATATGATACAATACGCACATGGATGACACCAAATTACCAACAGAAGAAGAGTTAAAAACTCGATTAACTCCCGAGCAGTATCGTGTGCTCCGGGAAAAGGGAACCGAAGCGCCTGGAACTGGGAAGTATCTACATGAAGAGAGTGACGGCACGTACACCTGTGTTGTCTGCCGCAATCCACTCTTTGCTTCAACAGCAAAATTTGATTCTGGCACTGGCTGGCCATCTTTTGATGATGCTTTGCCTGGGGCAGTAGTGGAAAATAAAGACGACGCCCTGGGCATGAGTAGGGTTGAAATAACTTGTGGTAAATGTGGATCCCATTTGGGTCATGTGTTTAATGACGGACCAACAAAGACAGGCAAGAGGTATTGCTTAAATTCGGTATGCTTGGACCTAGACAGTAAATAGACTGATTTATTTGTTTTCGTTTTTTCAGCTGGTATAATGATTTTATGTTTATAACAATCGGTGTTTTTATCAAAATAGCTATCTCTGGGCTAGGGCTTTGTGGGTTCCTTGTCGCGAGGCACATATATAAACATAAAAATAATAATAAAAACCCGCTAATTTGCCCTATCCGCTTTGATTGTACTACGGTGGTGCACAGCGATTACTCAAAGATTCTTGGTATTCCTTTGGAAATCTTGGGGATGGCGTATTACAGCTTTGTATTTTTGGTTTATTTTTGTTTACTCGCTTTTTCTCTCACACTTTCCTTGGTTGCGACAGGCTTTATTGCGGGGGTTTCATTCTTTGCTTTTATCTTCTCTCTTTATCTCATAGGCGTTCAGATTTTTGCGCTTAAAAAGGGTTGTTCTTGGTGTATTGTTTCAGCTTTGATATCTGTTTTAATTTTTATTTTAACTTTAATGGCTTACAAGGCCACTTCATTACCAGTTGTTTTTTAACAATATGACTGATAAGAAAAATAATTTAAATAATAAAATTTTAGAACCATGGTCTGTCTCTTTTGGGGAGGCTTTTTTAGCACTTGAGACCACAGAAATGGGATTAACAGACCAAGAGGCCGCTGGGCGTCTGGGGGTTTATGGTAGTAACAAATTTCATAACAAAGAGAAAGTTAACCTGCTGGCTCTTTTCTTGAAGCAATTTCTAAGCCCACTCATCTTCCTTCTTTTAGCTGCTTCTGTGCTGACTTTTATTTTAGCTGAATGGGTTGAAACTGTCGTTATCGTCTTTGCGGTGTCCATGAACGTGGTACTGGGCTTTTATCATGAATACCACGCTGAAAGTACTTTGGAAAAATTAACTACTTTTATTAAAGATAGAGCAAAGGTCATCCGTGACGGCAGAGAACAAGAAGTCGACTCAGTTCTTCTTGTGCCTGGAGATGTAATAAAATTATCTTATGGTTCTCGTGTTTCTGCTGACGCCAGAATTATTACCTCTAATAACTGCTATGCAGACGAAGCAATACTTACAGGTGAGTCTACCCCGGTTGCCAAGAAAGAAGATTTGGTTGTTGCCTCGTCTTTAGTAGCGGAGCGTGCCAATATTGCTCATGCTGGTACTTTGATTGTCGAGGGATACGCAACTGCCGTGGTGTATGCGACAGGGGATGCAACAGAGATCGGCAAGATTGCGAGCGTTGTCTCTGGTACTAGTAGAATTCAAACTCCATTACAGAAAGGGGTTGGCAGGCTGGCCTGGTTTATTTTTGCTGTCGTCTTTGTTGTGGTTTTAGGTATTTTTATTTTAGGAATATACAGAGGTGAAGGTCTTTTGCCTATGTTGATACTTTCAGCGGCGGTGGCTGTGGGGGCAGTGCCAGAAGCATTACCAATAGCTCTGACTGTCATCCTAGCTATTGGTTCTGAGCGTATTGCCAGCAAGAAGGGTATCATTAGAAAGCTAACTGCGGCTGAAACTCTAGGGTCTACAACACTCATAATGACAGATAAAACTGGAACTCTGACCATGGCAGCAATGCAACTTGTAGGCATTCACCCAGTAGGCACCGTTTTGCATTCGTCGTCGTCAGACAAAAATTCAAAGGAGTTTTCTCCAGACCAAAAAAATCTATTAAAACTAGCCTTGCTAAATATTGATGTTTCCATAGAGAACCCTCACGAAGAACCAGATAAATGGTCTTTTCGTGGCAGGCCTTTCGAGGTTGATATAGCCAAAGCCGCGCATTTGCACCAAGTTCCATTGGATGGGCTACTAGATGTTTCTTCTAGTTTGGTTTTGCCTTTTAATTCAACTAACAAATTTTCTGTCGCAAGCCAGGATGATATGTATATTGTAATGGGAGCTCCAGACATACTTCTAAAGAGGTCTGCTGTATCAAAGGAAGAATATATAAAATTAGAAGACTGGATAAATCAGACCAGCAGAGAAGGCAAGAGGCTTATCGGAATAGCTACTGTTCCCAAAAAACACAAACAAAAACATATAACCCCGGATGACGTTAAGGGTCTTTCTTTTACGGGGATGTTTGTGTTTTATGATCCGATAAGGCCCACAGTTCCTGCTGCTATTAAAAATATAGAATCTCACGGGGTCAAGATGGTTTTGGTTACTGGAGACTTGGTTGGCACGGCTCTTTCTGTTGCCAAGAGCCTTGACTGGGAGGTAAAAGAAAACGAAGTTCTAACTGGTAACGATGTGCGTGGGCTGCCAGACGAGGAGCTCCTAAATATTATTCCCAAAATAAAAATATTTGCGCGAGTAACACCTGAAGACAAAATGCGTATTGGCAAGCTCTACCAGCAATTAGGAGAGATTGTGGCCATGACAGGGGACGGAGTAAACGACGCTCCAGCGCTAAAGGCTATGGATATAGGTATTTCTCTGGGCTCTGGTAGCGATGTGGCAAAAGCGGCTGCTGACCTTGTGCTCTTAGATGATAATTTTGAAATTATTAGTTTGGCCATAGATGAAGGTCGCAGGATACTTTCGAATATTAGAAAGACCTTTACGTATTTGATGTCTAATTCTTTTGATCAAGTTTTTGTTATTGGCGGTAGTCTGATATTTGGCTTGGCGTTGCCTCTGACGGCGCTCCAGATAATCTGGGTTAACTTGTTTTCTGGCACGCTTCCAGCGCTTGCGTATGCCTTTGATGAAGACATGGATAAAGAAAAAAGGTCCACCCAAGACACCCATCTTGTATTTACTAAAGAAGTTAAGACGCTAATCTTTGGCGTAGGTATAACAAGCTCAAGTTTGCTTTTTGTTTTGTATTACTTTTTACTTAAATTCAACCTAAGCATAGAGTTGGCTCGATCCATTTTCTTCGTTTGCTTTGCTTCTTATGTTTTAGTTATTGCTTTTTCATTTAGAAGTCTGCGCCGTCCTATCTTCTCTTATTCACCTTTTTCTAATCCCAAACTAAATGTGAGTATCATTATTGCCGCTTTGCTTCTGATCATCACCATGACAGTGGCACCTATCAGGAATCTTTTTGAAATAGCTCCACTTCCTTTGGTTTGGCTGCCGTTTATATTCCTTTGGTTAACCATGAATGTTCTGCTTGTGGAGGGAGCGAAATACGTTCTGAGAAGAAATTAGCGTTTTGAGTGTTTTTTTGATATAAATTAGTTCACATGGTGGCTATGGTGTAGCGGTAGCACACGAGCTTGTGGAGCTCTTAGTCTGGGTTCAACTCCCAGTAGTCACCCCAATTTGGTATAATAAAACACATGTCCCTAGAATCCCTCGACATTAAACTTATAAATTTTTTCAAAAGAGTTTCGATGCCTTGTGCTCGTTTTGCACTGTTCGTTGTTTTTTTCTGGTTTGGTATATTGAAGGTTATCGGCCTAAGCCCAGCCGCGGGCGTAGTTCAGGGTCTTTTTGAGAAGACGGTACCCTTTATGAGTTTTGGGACTTTTTTTGTGGCTTTTGGATTGTTCGAATGTTTGATTGGGATAATGTTTTTAATAAAAGGATTAGAGCGTTTGGTTATTCCGCTATTATTTTTGCATATAATTTTGACTGCCGGGCCTTTGGTTCTTCTGCCGGCTATGTCTTGGCAATCATTTATGGTGCCGACCCTTGAGGGCCAATACATAATCAAAAATTTAGTTATAATTGCCACTGCTCTTGGCATTGCTGCTAATTTGCACCCCATGCGTAGACTAAATGAAAACAGCGTTAATTAAACTGACAGAGATAAATAAAGAAGAAGCTCTAAGTAGGGCTGCCGAGGTTATCAAATCAGGTGGTCTGGTTGTATTTCCTACAGAGACCGTGTACGGCCTGGGTGCTGATGCGACAGACGACGAAGCTCTTAATAAAATTTTTGAAGCAAAGGGGCGTCCAAGGGACAACCCTATTATAGTGCATATTGCGAGCCCGGAGGAATTAAGAGAATTAACAAATGAGGTTTATGCCATTGAGGAGGAGCTAATACAGAATTTTTGGCCTGGGCCTCTGACTATTATCTTTAACAAAAAAGAATCCGTGTCGCTTGTTCTCTCTGGTGGGTTAGAAACCGTAGCTGTGCGTATGCCGGCTTACCCTTTTGCTCGCGAGATGGTATTGCGCGCTGGTGTGCCAGTCGGCGCACCGTCAGCCAACACCTCTGGTCGTCCTAGCGGTACTACGGGATTACATGTCCTGGAAGATCTTTATGGCAAGGTAGATCTAATAATAGACGATGGCCCTTCTGATATTGGGGTTGAGTCTACTGTCGTAAAAGTCTCAAACGATAAAATATTAATACTTCGTGCTGGGGCTATTACCAAAGAGATGATAGAAGGGGCCCTGCCGGGGCATGAGGTTGTTTTTGCCTTAGATAAAAAAGATTTAGATGCCTCACCTGGGACTCGATATCGACATTATGCACCCCATGCGAAACTTGAAGTCATTTCTTCAGTCGAAGAAATGTTACAGAGAGGAGAGCTCTTGGTAGATAGTGCAGAGAAAGTTGGAATTCTCTGCACTGAAGAAAATAAAAAGTATTTTAAAAGTTATGAGAATGTTTTTGTGTTAGGAAGCAGGAATAATTTATCAGAAATATCAAAAAACCTGTACACAGGTCTTCGTTTCTTCGATTTCCGAGAAGTGAGTTACATTTTATGTGAATCTTTTCAGAAAGAGGGGATTGGGGCGGCCATTATGGATCGCCTAAATAAAGCATCCAGCAAGGCTTGACTTTTTTATTAGAAGGTGATATAATATTAAGATGATTAAAAAAGTACTAACTTTGTTAAGTTTTATCGTAGTATTTCTAATTTTAGGAAGTTTTAGTGCCAGCGCCCAATCTGTCACGATTGATGTTAAGGCGAATGGGTCTGATGGCACGGTTTTACTAGCTCCTGGAGAGAATCTGCTTGTTTCTTGGATTTCAACCAATGCATTCTATTGTCAGTTGGAGTCACCTGCTTTTTCAGGGGTATTACTAATCGGAAACATGTCTCTTTATCCTGGACATCAGTTTTATCCGAACACAGCTAGCGTTACCTACACTGTTACTTGTTTTGAATCTTTTGGCGGTCCGAGTGTGACTGATTCTGTTGTGGCTCGAGTTGCTCCAGTTGCCTTGCCTGTTTCTGTTTCCTTTTCTGTTAGTTCTTCTTTGATCGACTTGGGTCAATCAACCACTCTAAGCTGGACCTCAGCGAATGCGGATTACTGCATGATGAACAAACTTGATTTAAGAAAAGAATTTACCAACAAGGGTACTTCTGTGGCCAGAACCATTTTTCCCAAAAAGACCAATACCTACACTGTAACTTGTTACAGTGCTGATGGATTAACTTCTGACTCCAAGAGTATAGCAGTGCGAGTTAGGTAAGCTCAGCTTTTTTTATGGAGATATCCAATGCGATATGTCATAATTGGAGGTAATGAAACCCCTTAGGGAGTATTGGAAAATTTTAGGTCCAGGGCTCACCACTGGTGCAGCTGATGACGATCCTTCTGGGATTGCCACCTATTCTCAAATTGGAGCCTCACAAGGCTTTGGGCTTATTTGGTTGGCGCCATTTCTATATCCTCTGATGGGGGCAGTGCAAGAAATGTGCGCTCGAATTGGGCTAGTCACAGGAGTTGGGCTTGCCACGAATATAAAAAGACATTATTCTAGAAAAATTCTCGCATTCTGCGCCGTTCTCCTTTTGATTGCTAATGTTTTCAACATCGGAGCAAATCTCGGAGCCATGGCTGAAAGCACTCGGTTGATTTTCCCATCCTTCAATTTCCCATTATTGGTTATACTTTTTGCAGTAGGTAGCTTAATATTGCAAATCTTTGTGTCCTATAAAGGTTATGCCAAGTATTTAAAATATCTTGCGCTGACTCTTTTTGCTTATATTGTTTCTACTATTTTAATAAAGATTGATTGGGGGAATGTTCTCTATCATACAGTAGTGCCGACTTTTTCTTTCTCCAAAGACATCGTGCTTTTGCTTTGTGCGGCTTTTGGCACCACCATCAGCCCGTATCTTTTCTTCTGGCAGGCTAATCAAGAAGTAGAAGAGCAGATTCAAAAAGGAGAGACCACAGAGAAAGCTAGGCGAGCAGATGTCTCTATTCCTGGGGTGCGTCGAATGCGAGTAGATGTTTGGTCGGGGATGTTTCTTTCAAACTTGGTGATGTTTTTCATTATTGCTGCTTCGGCTGCTACTTTGCATCAGAATGGTATTTTAAATATTACTTCCGCGGCCGACGCGGCAGAGGCCCTGCGACCATTTGCAGGGGACTTTTCTTATGCACTTTTTGCCTTTGGTATTTTGGGGACTGGACTGCTTTCTATCCCAGTCTTAGCTGGTTCAGCATCGTATGCAGTATCTGAATTGTTCGGTTGGAAATCTGGGTTGTTTAGAAAATTGAAACAAGCCTTTTCTTTTTACGGGGTAATTACTGTGGCGGTACTTTTAGGTGTTGTTTTGAATTTTGTTGGGCTAGACCCTATCAAGTCTCTAATCTATGCTGCTATTTTAAACGGCTTAGTAGCTCCAGTAATTTTATTTTTTATTGTCCGAATAAGTTCCATGGAGTCTGTGATGGGGCAGTACAAAAATAAAATGGTAGGTAAAATATTTGGGTGGCTAACTGTTTTCTTAATGGCTGCAGTCGGCCTTACTGCAATAGTTTTTCTTTTATTGTAAGATGCTCTAAGTATGGAGATTTTAAAAGATTATGATTTAAACAAGCTTACTACCTTCGGAGTGCCAGCTCAGGCCAAGTATTTCACTGTGCTAGAGAGAGAGTCTGATCTTAAGGATCTTTTTTCCAGGCAGGAATTTAAAGAAAACAATAAAATGTTCCTCGGTGGTGGTAGTAATATTTTATTTACCAGAGACTTTGATGGAATTGTGGTGCTCAACAAAATAAAGGGCATAGAAATAGTAGGGGAGGATGAAAATTCTGTGGTTGTTCGAGCCATGGGAGGTGAAGTTTGGAATGATTTGGTTTTGTTTGCTGCTTCTCGAGAATATTGGGGGATAGAAAACTTGGCCCTTATTTATGGGACCGTTGCGGCGGCGCCAATGCAAAATATTGGAGCGTATGGCGTAGAGATAAAAGATGTCCTGTCTGGAGTAGAGACTTATGATATAAATACGGGGGAAAAAAAGCTTTTCTCTACCTCGGAATGTGAATTGGGATACAGAGATAGTGTCTTTAAAAATAAATTTAAAGATAGGTATTTTATTTTAGCTATAACAGTTAAGCTAAGCAAGAGGGAGCAAAAAAACATTAGCTACAAGGTTTTGCAAGAATATTTAGAAAAAAACAAAATCACAATCAGTGGCCCAGCAGACATTAGCAGTGCAGTCTCGGCCATTAGGCGTAGCAAGTTGCCGGACCCGAACACAATAGGGAACGCCGGAAGCTTCTTCAAGAATTTATTTATTACACAAGACAAATTAGATGAATTGCTGGGTGTTTTCCCTGAAATGTCTTATTTTCAAGACGGAGATCAGATAAAGATTTCTTCTGCTTGGCTAATAGAACAATGTGGCTGGAAGGGCCACAGAGCTGGCAATGTTGGCGTGCATGACAGGCAGGCGCTAGTATTGGTAAACCATGGTGGTGGTAGTGGAGAAGAAATAAAAAGTCTAGCTCTACAAATCATCGCCTCTGTTTACGAAAAATTCGGATTAACCTTAACACCAGAAGTTAATTTGGTTTAAGTCATGTTACAATAAATCCATGAAGAAACCTTTTTGGGTTGGAGGTGTTGTCTTATTAATTATTATTTCAGCTGTATCTTTTTATTTCTTTGCAGGTCCTAGCAGAGGGGGTGATTTAGTTATGCAAAAAGCCAACTTAGAATCTCGGCTATCTGATTCTAAAAATAAATTAACCCAAGCACAAGAAAAGCTCAATGCATTAAGATTAGGACTCGAGACTTCTTTTCCTTTAGCGAGTGGAGTTCAAGAGCAAATGAGGAAGGGTGCTGGGCTTGTGGGGCAAACCGACTTCATTTTTATTGGTGCCAATAGTTCCAACCCGCAGTTGGGTGTGTTTAATCCACTTACTGGCATCAACATAAATGCCCAAAGAGCAGAGATAAATAATATACTTTCTTTTTGGCTCGAAAAAACAAAACTATCATATTTAAAGTCCATAAAGGCAGAAGAGAGTGTAAAAATAAAACAAGAGACAGAAAAGATAAAGACGTATATCTCGGATTTATTGAAAATTGTTTCTTCGCTGACTCCTTTAAATTCTGGGCTCACTCAGTCTGAGATAGATGCTTATGCGGCAAGCCTGCCTGGAGTTGAGGAGGTTGATGGGGTTTTGGCGTTACTGCAATCTCTAATTCAAGCAGATGTTGGAATGACAGCAACTCCGCAACCTGTCGTTACACCAGAGGCTGTGGTGTCACAAGAGCAAGTTGTTGAGGGAATACAGCAAGAAATAGAAAATTTACAAACAGAAATAATTCAAGTTAATATTAGTATTCAACAGCAAGGCGACGTTCCAGAAATTGAAAATACTGGAAACCAAGGTGGTTTGGAGGAGAGTGTCCCAGCAGACACGACACAATTAAATGGATCTAATCCAGAAAGCGAAGTTCCGCAAGAACAAGGCAATACAAGTGGTGGTTCTGATCCCAATCAAGACCTCGGCGTCACTGGTCCTTCTGAAGGTGTGTCAGACCCAGGCCAGCCACAGTTAATACAGGGCTCAAATCCTTATTAAATAAGCATTGTTTGATTTAGAATCAAGTTTATGTATAATAAGACTTGTAGCTTATTACTAATTTAATTTACAAAATATGAACAAACAAACAGGAAATATGTTTTTGTGGTTTGCGATAGTCGCAATTGTCGTTGGAGGTTTAATTTTTATTACTATTAAGGGAGATAATTCTTCTGTGCCCAACGGAGCAGTAGGCCAGGAAGAGGAAACAAACAATATGCAAAATGGAGCAGAAGACGGAGTTAAGGTTGTGGTATTAAAGGAGGGAACAGGCACAGAAGCCAAGGCCGGGGATACAGTTTCAATGAATTACACAGGCTCTCTTGTTGATGGAACAGTCTTTGATTCAAATGTTGATCCAAAGTTTAACCACGTTGAACCATTTATATTTACCCTAGGCACAGGACAAGTGATTAAAGGTTGGGATGTGGGAGTCGCCGGAATGAAGGTAGGAGAAAAAAGGACTCTTGCCATCAGTCCAGAATTTGGCTATGGGGCAACTGGTGCTGGGGGGATAATACCACCCAACGCGACCCTTAACTTTGAAGTAGAGTTACTAGCTATTAATAACTAAATACTCTAAATTTATGGAAATATCTGAAAATCACAAGAAAAATCTTTATCGAGCAGTGCTGTCTTTGATGGTGGTATTGTCTTTGTACTTCGTAATGAAGTTTTTTACAGAATTTAGGTCTTATGGAATGATGAGCAATCAAAGCACAATAACACTTTCTGGTTACGGAGAAGTTTCTGCTGTGCCGGATATTGCTAATGTGTATTTTACTATCAGAAAAGAAGCCGCTACAGTAAAAGAAGCTCAGAGTGCAGTAGTAGAAATAGAAACCAAGGTCCTTGCTTCTCTAAAAGAAAACAATGTTGAAGAAAAAGATATAAAGACAGAAAATGCGTCTTTTAATCCAAAGTATGAATATAAATATAACACTCGCGCAATGATGCCGTGTACACAGTATGGCTGTCCACCAACCGGAGGCTCCAATGTTGTCGTCGGTTATGAAGCTTATGAAAGCATAAACGTAAAGGTCAGAAATACAGATAATGTAGGCAAGATAATGCAAGACCTGGGGGCACTGGGTGTATCGGAACTAAGTGGACCTAACTTCTCTGTGGATGACGAGGATTTGCTTAAGGCAGAAGCCAGAAAGCAGGCGATAGAAGACGCACAAATTAAAGCCAGGGATTTAGCGAAAGATCTTGGTGTGCGCTTAGGCAACATTACTGAATTCAACGAGTCTGGCGACTACTATCCTACGATGATGTATGGCAAGGCGATGGTTGAAAATAGGGATGCAACACAGTCCGCCCCAGCGGAACTGCCTAAAGGCGAGAACACTATTAGTTCAAGTGTTACCATAACATACCAGATCAAATAGAAGCTTGTTTGACTATTTAGCCCAAAAAGAGTATATTGAAAAAGCCCTTGAAAGGGGGCTTTTTTGAAAGAGTAACTAAGGCCTACCGCCTGAGGCGGATAAATATGTCAAACATTGTTGAATATCTAAAAGAAACAAAGGCAGAATTAAAGCACGTGATATGGCCTAAAAAGAGCCAGACTTTTTACTATACTTTGGTTGTTATAATACTTTCAATTACCACTGCGTATTTCTTGGGTCTATTTGATTTCATTTTTTCTTCTGGACTTAATAAGTTAATTTCTTCTTAATATAAATTTATGTCACGACAAGAAACACAAGGGACTAGAAACTGGTATGCCATACATACCTATGCAGGGTACGAGAATGTCGTGCTCCGAAATTTAAAACAGAGAATAGACTCTCTGGGGATGAATGACAAAATATTTAATGTCATTGTTCCAGTAGAAAAGAAAATAAAGATAAAGGGAGGCAAGCGTGTAGAGGTGGAAGAAAAGATTTATCCCGGGTATGTTTTGGTTGATATGGTGGTGACAGATGATTCTTGGTACGTGGTCCGCAATACTCCTAGGGTTACTGGATTCGTCGGAGCAGGTGTTAACCCTGTGCCGCTTAAGACAGAGGAGGTGGATTATTTATTTAAAAAGATGGATGCGAGCACCATCAAGCATAATATTGATCTGGCTATTGACGAGACGGTGCTTATTGCTGACGGACCTTTCAAGGAACTAGAGGGCAAGGTCAATTCTGTGGATCAAGAGAGGGGTAAGGTTAAGGTTCTGGTCTCAATGTTTGGTCGTGAGACCCCAGTGGAGCTCGACTTCTTGCAAGTCAAGAAAATCTAAGGAGCAAAGCGACTATAGATTTCTTGATGCCGACAGCTTGGCTGCGGCGCTAAGAAAATTCCGAGAGAAATTGCATTTATCAAGACAGTATAGTAATGTAACCACTATGGCTAAAAAGATAACTAAGAAAATAAAACTACAAATTCAGGCCGCTAAGGCTACTCCTGCGCCACCTCTAGGTCCGGCGCTTGGACAGGCAGGTATCAACATAGGGGACTTTGTCACCAAGTTTAATGCTGCGACTAAGGATATGGCAGGCGACAAGGTGGGAGTGAAGATTGTCGTATACGAGGATAGAACTTACGATTTCACCGTTAAGACTCCGCCAGTTACAGGCCTTATACTCAAGGCTGCAGGGGTTGAGAAGGGCTCAGGCACTAACACCAAGACCAAGGCAGGCAAGATCACTCGCGCACAGGCTCTAGAAATTGCCAACAAGAAAAGGCAAGATCTAAATGCTAAAGACGATGAGGGTTTAATAAACATAGTCGCCGGCTCTGCTCGAAGCATGGGCATTGAAGTGAAATAAATTCACTTCAATGAAGCTTTTGAGATAGTTTGTGAGGTAATCCAAAACAAAATATCCAAAAGGTGTACTGTTCCTGTAAGGAATAGAGGTTAAATAAAATTTTAAACAGATGCAAAAAAAGCCAACACAGCAAAGGGGTTGGCTTTTTTTTGGGAGGGGAGTATATTATATTATATGGTTGATTTCAAAAAACTTACACAAGACATTATGGCCAACAGAGCGGAGAAGGGATTTCGCAATGATGTGGTTAATGACTTTTGTCGTGCGTATGAAGAACTCTCAGAGGCGTTTTCTAAATATGATCGTAACCAGCCTGGTGTAGCAGAAGAATTTGCTGATGTGATGATTTTTTTGTTAGGCATGTCTCATAATTTGGGTTTTGACTTAGAGAAAGAGCTTGTAAATAAAGTAGAGAAAAATAAAAAAAGAAAATACAGAAAAGAGCAGTCCCCAGACGGTAAAGACATATTCATTCGCATCAAAACCGATGAGGATCCTTAAAAAAACTTCTCGTAAGTAGAAAAGGTATAGTCGAAGGGATTTTTGTCATCCGCGCTGTGTTCGTCGCGTGAGACTTCATTCCAAACTATCGGAATTATTTCTGGGAAAAAAGCATCAGCGTCAGGGAAAGACGCGTTAACATGGGTTATGTATAGCCTGTCTGCTTTTTCTATTGTTTGTTTATAAATCTCTCCACCACCTATCACAAATATTTCATCCCCGCTATCTTTAAAAGATTTAATTGTTTCTTCCAGTGAATTAGACACCTCTGCCCCTTCTGCTTTAAAGTCAGGGTCTCTTGTAAATATTATGTTTCTGCGGTTTGGAAGTGGTTTGCCCATAGATTCAAATGTTTTCTTGCCCATGATGATTGTGTGCCCGCGGGTAGTGTCGCGAAAATATTTCATGTCGGTAGGCATATTCCACAAAAGGGCGTTCTTTTTTCCAAGTTCGTAATTTTTACCAATTGCGGCAATAAGTGAAATCATATTATATAGCTATATCTAGCCCCCCGATGGCAGGCAAGGGATTGTATTGAGATTGTAAATCTGCGAATATTTCACCAACTAAAGCTTCATCTCTTTGCTCTGCTCTTTTAAAAGAATCAGCCGGCAAGTGTAATTCAATTTTAGGATGGTTGTTGGTTCTACTGATTATTTCCCTTGCACCTTCGTAATGATTGTCGTATATGTGTGCATTAGATATTGATTGAGTGAATATACCAGGACGGACTCCGAGTCTTTGAGCAATCATGCATTGAAGGAGAGCAAAACCAAGTACATCAAATGGACAGCCTAGAATCATGTCCTCTGAGCGTAGTATGTTATGCATATTGAGTCTGCCACCAATTATGCCTACGGTAAATGTGTATGGGCAAGGGACGTTTTTCTTTGGTGTGCCACCGTAGCCATCATCTTTTGGGTCCCAGGTGACTATAACTCCATGGCGAGAGCTTGGTTCTTTCTCTAAAAGCTCGATTGTTTTACCAAGTTGGTCTCGACCAAAGCGATGACGCCAGCGCCAACCATAAGCAGCTGTTATTGTGCCATCTGGTTCAGTGAATAAATCCCACATCTTAGTAAATTTTCTTAAAAAAGTGGTTTCTTTTTCCCCTGTAATAAACCAAATTTGTTCTGCGATAGGGGACTTTAGTGGGTTTTTCCTTAGAGTTAAAACAGGGAAGCCGTCCTTCTCAATATCTAAAGAGAATGTTATCCCGGGAATGGCTTTTGTTTTATGTTTAGTGCGTTCATTTAATTCCTCCACGCCTTCTTCCATTATCTGCATTATTATATTTTGGTAGATTGTGTCGAAATTCGTCATATAGTAGAGTATACAATATAAATATATGAAAACAAAAAATATAAAATATCCGTACTTACCGCCAGGAAGAGATATCAAATATGTTTTGTCAGAGAACGAATATATGAAAGAAGCGAAAGTTTGGGCTAAAGAATTTTCTTTAGATAAAACAATGCCCACTGGTAGCGTCATTGTAAAAGACTCTAAGATTATAGGTAAAGGAGCAAACGGAAGTAACTTTCATCAATTTCATGAATGCGAAAGAGTAAAGAGAGGTATCCCGACAGGCCAAGGGTATGAGCTCTGTGAGGGGTGTCATCCTAGGAATCACTCAGAGCCCAATGCCATCAAGAACGCAAAAGACTCTGGGTTTGATGCAAAAGGAGCTGATCTTTATATGTGGGGGCATTGGTGGTGTTGCAAAAATTGCTGGGAGGCCATGATTACTGAAAATATTAAAAATGTATATCTTCTCGAAAACAGTGAAATTCTTTTCAATAAAAAAGACCCCGGGAACATAACGGGGGGATGCCAATTTGACAAATAATTACCGAAATGCTATACTTTATACATCATTCTCACTATTATTTAACGAGACTGACTTTGTGGAATTAGCGATGTTTGTCATTGAGCTAGTATCCATGACAAATAAACGTATATGTACACACGTCAATCAGTAGCTCCGAAGAAATTCGGTAGTAGCGCTTCTTCTTTCAGGGTGAAACCTCGCTTTGGTGGAAACAAATTTAGTAACTCGCGTCCACGCCCCAAGAGCGGTGGTGGCAAGAAAAGATTCGGAGGAGAACGAATAGACTTTTCTCGTTTCATAAAAAAGGCCGAGCAGGTCCTTGAGAAAGCTTATTTACCCAAATACACTTTTGCGGATTTTCCTTTTCCGGAACAGTTGCACAAGAACATTGCTCGTAGTGGCTATACTGCCCCTCGGCCTATCCAAGATCAGTCTATTGGGGTAATACTTGAGGGGAGGGATATTTTTGGAATGGCTAACACTGGTACCGGCAAGACCGCAGCATTCCTGTTGCCACTTATTGATAAAAATTATAAAAACAAGATTAATCACAAGCCTGAAGCGGGGAGAGAAACGGTACTTATAATGGCTCCCACCAGAGAGCTTGCACTTCAGATAGATGCTGACTTTAAAAAGTTGTCTTTTGGGCTGGGGCTTTTCTCTGCTCCATGCGTAGGGGGGCTTCCGATAATGAGGCAAATATCTGAAATCAAGAGAGGGGTATCTTTTATTATAGGCACACCGGGCAGACTGCGCGACTTGATAGATCGCAAGGTTATAGATCTTTCAAATTGTAATTCTGTGGTCCTCGATGAGGCTGACAGAATGCTTGATATGGGTTTCCGAGATGAGATGGTGGCGATCCTAAGCAACTGTCCGAAAAAGCGTCAAACCCTTTTCTTCTCTGCAACGCTTTCCCCGGAGATCAAGAAGCTCACTTCAGAATTTTTAATAGACCCGGTTTTTATATCGGTTGTGTCTGGCGAGACTGCTAAAAACATCGAGCAAGATGTCGTTAGACACAAAACCACTTCTGAAAAGCTGGATCGCTTACACGAAATATTAAAGAAAGACGGTTCTGACAAGGTCCTCATATTCCGTGAGATGAAACACAGCGTGGACACTCTGGCTAAAGAGCTAACCCAGGCTGGTTTTAAGGTTGGAGGAATTCATGGTGACAAGAGAAGCCGTGAGCGTATTAGGATTTTGGACGCATTCAAACAAGATAAAATAAATATTCTTATTGCCACAGATGTGGCTGCAAGGGGGCTGGATATTCCTGACGTGACCCATGTCATCAACTACGATGTGCCTCAGACGTATGATACATACGTACATCGCATAGGCCGAACCGGCCGTGCCGGCAAGAAAGGCACCGCGCTGACATTCGTGCCTGCGTAGGTTTCAGTTTGTTTTCTTCTAACACCAAATATACTTAATAGACACGGCCGCTTGTATTAAGGTATGATGGTGGTGTGCGTTTAATAGATAAAAAGTCTACTTCCGGTCAAATTATTTATGCCTTGGGTATGGGGTTGGGTATTTCTGTTGCACTTTCTAACAGACGCTCCAGCCATAAGATGACCAAGATTTTACTAAAAGAAATATTTGGCTTAAACCAAGAACCCAAAAACTTAACACGATCTTTTTCAAAACTAAGGCAATTAAAACTTGTATCGATGGAGCAAGCGGGCAAGGAAACCAAAATGGTGCTGACCGAAAAAGGTCAGATGACTTTTTTGCGATTTAATTACGAAAATTTACAAGTAAAGAAAAATAAAATCTGGGATAGGAATTTCAGAATGGTGATTTTCGATATTCCCGAGAAGAAAAGAAAGCAAAGAGATTTGTTTCGTGCCAAAATAAAAGAAATGAATTTTGTGAAATTCAATGATAGTGTTTGGGTTTACCCATATCCTTGCCAAAGAGAAATTGACTTTATTGCCCATTATTTAGGGATAGGGAAGTATGTGCATTTTGTGCTGGCTAAAGATTTAACCAACAGAGAAAGACTAGAAGCCTTTTTTAAACTATAAATTTACTTTAAATTCTAAATTCACCAAAACCTTAATTACCCTAATACACACGGCCGCGTGCATTGAGGTAGTGAGAGATACTTCGAGTGGTCTCTGAAATTTTCGATTTTCTCCCCGAGGTCGGCGAATCGATCGATTTTTTTATCGAGGTGGTGGAAGTAAAGTAGGCAGAAATCCCGCGACGCACTTGCGCGTCGCGGGATTTCTGTTTTTTGCTTGGTTATTTTTATCTAGCCTGTATTAGTCCAGCTTTAAGGAGCGTTGCGTAAGCGCCGTTTTTCTTGATGGTGCGTAGGCCGGTGGTTGAAACTTCAATAGTTACTGATTTATTTAGTTCAGGGACAAAAATTTTCTTCTTTTGAAGATTAGGGAACTTGCGAACCTTGCCAGTAGGGTTGAATTTGGTCGCACGGGTTCTGTTGGAGTATCCTCCACCTACAATTGAGCCTTTATTTGATATTGCACATATTTTCGCCATAGTTTTTGTATGGTATCATAGAAAGAATAGTTTATCAAGCAGCCGAGCTGGGACTTGGAGACTAAAGAATATTATGAACCCAGTAGATGCGATTTTCTACATAGCTATACTCATTATGTCAGTAGTGATACACGAAGTGTCGCATGGTTTTATGGCGGAATATTTCGGCGACAAGACTGCTCGTTATGCTGGCAGGCTGACCATGAACCCCATAAAGCATATAGATTTATTTGGTTCAATAATATTGCCCGGATTGTTGGTTATTACTAATGCACCCTTTTTGCTTGGTTGGGCCAAGCCTGTGCCTTATAACCCCAACAACCTAAGCAATCTAAAATGGGGGACAGTGGCAGTGGCCTCTGCTGGAATTCTGGCCAATGTTTTTATTGCTATTATTTTCGGTACGCTGATTAGATTTTCTTTTGTTTTGGGGTTGCCATCAGAGTTCAATACTATTGCTTCCACTATTGTCATTATGAATTTAGCCTTGGCTCTATTTAATCTGGTGCCCATTCCGCCACTCGATGGGTCTAAAATACTTTTTTCATTTTTACCTAGATCTTTTGCCCCATTGATGGCTCTCCTCGAGCAGTATGCTTTTATTTTTATAATAATATTTATAGTTTATTTTTCTAAGTTTCTGGCGCCGGTGCTTTTCTATTCCTTCCGGCTACTTACTGGATTCGAGCTTGGTTTTTAGAATGTTGGGGCCTATTTATCCCTAGGGCTTGCCTTTTGTATTTTAAAATAGTATATTCATAGCAATAGTCCAATCGGGCTATTTTGTTTACTATATAGACTACACGTCGCGCCTAAAGGACTTACGCGACGTGATTTGCAAAATCACATGCCTACAATCAATCAATTAATAAAGAAAAACAGAGTCAAGGTCCACCGCAAGTCCAAAACGGTGGCTTTGGCGCGTGGATTTAATGTTCTAAAAAACAGACCAGTATTTTTCCCCTCGCCTTTCAAGAGAGGAGTCTGCACCAAGGTCTCAACAACAACCCCAAAGAAGCCTAACTCTGCGCTTCGAAAGATCGCTCGCGTTAGACTTACTAACGGCATGGAGGTCACAGCTTATATCCCAGGAGAAGGACACAACCTACAAGAACACTCTGTTGTTATGCTACGAGGAGGACGCGTGAAGGACCTAATCGGGGTACGATACCACATCGTCAGAGGAGTGCTGGATACTCAAGGAGTAGAGAAGAGGAGACAAGGCCGATCTTTGTACGGAAACAAGAAACCAAAGGCTGCCAAGTAGTTAAAAGTTATAAAATTCATAAAGGTATTAAAGTAAAATGCGAAGAAAAGTTAAAAATCGAAATATTGTCCAACCCGACTTTCTATACAACTCTCAAAAATTAGAGAAGTTTATTAACTATGTCATGTGGTCCGGGAAGAAAGAAACTTCTAGAAAAATAATGTACAAGGCTTTTGACGTTATTAAAGAAAAGACAGGCAACCCTAACCCGCTTGAGATATTTGACCTGGCGATGAAGAATGCTGGTCCCATGACGGAGGTTCGCTCCAAGAGAATAGGAGGTGCCAACTACCAGGTGCCTCGAGAGGTCCGCGCTGAGCGCCGCCTGGCTCTCGCTATGCGCTGGATTCGTGATGCTGCACGAGCAAAGAAGGGAAGCCCAATGCACATCAAGCTTGCCGAGGAACTAATACTTGCTTCAAGGAACGAAGGATCTGCTATCAAGAAGAAAGACGATACCCACAAGATGGCAGAAGCCAACAAGGCCTTTGCTCACTTTGCTTGGTAATTTCAATATATTAGACTTTGCAATTCCTCTGCATAAGCTGCATAAGTTTGCTTAAAAGTACTTTATAGTATATATTGTTTTTAGCGCACTTCGCGCTTTTTTAATTAATTAATACATATATGGAAAGAGACTACCCTCTAGAAAAAGTTAGAAATTTTGGAATCATCGCGCACATTGATGCGGGTAAAACAACCACGACTGAACGGGTGCTGTATTATACTGGCGTATCTCATAAAATAGGTGAAGTGCATGACGGAGAGACCACTACTGACTGGATGGAGCAGGAGAGAGAACGCGGTATCACTATTACTTCTGCAGCGGTGACTTGTTTTTGGACTCCGACATACGTCCTGACTGACAATCCTTCGAGCTCAGGGCAAAATAACAAATCTAATTTGAAGCATCGTTTCAATATTATCGATACACCTGGACACATCGACTTTACCGTAGAGGTCAAGCGTTCTCTTCGTGTGCTCGACGGCGCAGTCGTAGTATTTGACGGTGTTGCCGGAGTGGAGCCTCAGTCTGAGACTAACTGGCGCTATGCCGACGAAGCAAAGGTTCCTCGAATTTGTTTCATAAATAAATTGGACCGAATTGGCGCATCTTTTGAACATTCATATGCCACTATCTTAGACCGACTTAGCAAGAAGGCCGTACGGGTACAGATCCCTATTGGACTTGAAGATGGATTCGAAGGCGTGGTGGACCTACTTCGGATGAAGGCGTTTTACTTTGAAGGAGAAATGGGGAACAAAGTCATAGAGAAAGACATTCCAGAGGCCATGATGGCTGATGCAGAGAAATACAGAAGCGAACTTATAGAAAAGATAGTAGAAACAGATGAGGTTATGATGACTGAATACCTAGAAGGAGTTATTCCTAATCTAGATGTGTTAAAAAAGGCTCTACGTAAGGCTGTTATTAATAATGAAATATTTCCAGTGTTTGCTGGTTCAGCCCTGAAGAACAAGGGAGTGCAGCTGGTGCTAGACGCTGTGGTGGACTACCTTCCGGCTCCGACGGACATTCCTCCTATTCCTGGAATAAATCCAGACACCGATGAGCCTATGGAGCGTCATGCTTCTGACTCAGAGCCTTTTTCTGCTCTTGCTTTTAAGGTGGCAACTGACCCATTCGTGGGACAGATTATTTTCTTCCGAGTTTACTCTGGGACACTCGCGGCAGGAAGCTATATCTACAATCCTCGAACTCGCAACAAAGAGCGCATCGGACGAATACTACGCATGCATGCCAACGACCGCGAAGAAGTGAAGCAAGTTTTTGCTGGAGAAATTGCCGCAGCGGTGGGCCTTAAAGACACTATCACCTCAGACACAATCTGTGATGAAAACGCACCTATCGAGCTTAACCGTATCGTTTTCCCAGAACCCGTGATCTCTCTACGTATTGAACCAAAGACAAAAGCTGACCAGGAAAAAATGGGAATGGCTTTGAATCGCCTTGCTCAAGAAGATCCAACTTTCAAAGTTTCAACCGACCAAGAAACAGGAGAGACTATCATTGCCGGAATGGGAGAGCTTCATTTGGAAATCATCGTTGATCGTATGAAGCGCGAATTTACCGTGGAGGCCAATGTGGGTAAGCCACAGGTTGCATACCGAGAGACCATTACCGGATCTTCAGAAGCAGAGGGTAAATACATCAAGCAGTCTGGAGGTCGTGGAAACTACGGTCACGTCAAGATCAAGATCAAGCCAATGGAAATGCTGACCAAAGAAGAGGTGGAGGATCTACCAAAGAACACCAAGCGTGCTCCTGGATTTGAATTCATCAATAGCATCAGAGGGGGAGTTATTCCTCAGGAATACATTGCTCCTTGTGAAAAAGGATTCAAAGAAGGACTTGATCGCGGAATACTTGCTGGATTTAAAATGGTTAATGTCTCTGTGGATCTGTGGGACGGAAGTTACCACGAAGTGGACTCCAACGAAATGGCTTTCAAAATTGCCGCATCTATGGCCATACAGGAAGCTTGCAAGAAGGCCAAGCCTGTGATACTTGAGCCGATGATGAAGGTTGAGGTCGTGACTCCAGATAAATTCATGGGAGACGTTACAGGCAACCTATCTTCCAAGCGTGGAATAATCGAAGGCATGGAAGACCGAGGGATGAACAAGGTCATGCGTGCCATAGTGCCGCTATCTGAAATGTTCGGATACATGACAGGACTGCGCTCTATGACCGAAGGCCGGGCATCTTTCACCATGGAATTCATTCGTTACGATATCGTGCCACAAAACGTGGCGGAAACCATAATAGCAGGGAGGAAATAGAATTAAATATATCTCTAGTCAGAAAGTTTGAGCAAGGGACTGAGCAAGGGGAGTCCTTGCTCAGTCCTGGGTGTGTATAACTTCATTTGCCAAAACTATGCGGGGGGGGGGTAATATTAGAGTATTATTATTTTTTAAGATAAAGACTATGGAAAAAGATTTTTCAATGAAAGCAGAAGATCCTCGGTTGGAAGGCAAAGAGGATATCAATAATATTGATTATAGGACTCCAGATACTTACAACGGTGCCGTTTTGACATAGAGAAAAGGTTATACTTATTTAGTTTTAAGCTATTCAGAACTAATAGATGAAGGAAAAGAGTCAACACAAGAAGTAATAAAAATATATTGCGAAGACGAAAAACAAGCTTTCAGTCTTGCGAAAAGAATCATTGAATTATGTGAAAACGCTATTAATAAAGATACTACGAGCAAGTCATATTCTACTGTTGAAAATGACCGTTCTGTGGACGGAGTTTTAACGGAATTCGTCCGGGGTTTACCCAACAGGAAATATTCATTGCGACCAGGAGATCATGAGTATTAGATCAAGCACTTGGACATCCGATGTCCAAGTGGATTGGCGTTTACTTAATCTGAAACCACAAATTTATCAAGGGTTCTCCTTGATAAATTCTCCTTGATAAATTAATACTTGGCCCGTCGGCCTCGAAACCTCTTAAAAATTTGCACCTGCTTTTTTGTTTATGTGGGTTGCATAAGTTCAGAAACATATGAGACTCATATGTGTTGGACTGATACAGTTATTTGACAATGTTTTTTAATCTGCTAATATGTTCTTAAGGGCCCTTTCGGGTTTTTTATATTGTTTTTTTCAGCCAAAGGCTGATGAATGTAAATTTATTATTAGCCCCGACGTAAAAAGTCGGGGTCCCGACCAAAGCGTCGGGATTTAACAGGTTAGTAGTTAAGCCTTAGCAGCTGGTTCTCGTATGTTAAGTTTTAATTATTAAACAACCCCTCGACTTTGATCGAGGCAAGAAATATTATGGCAGAAGAATTCAAAAGAGACAGGCCACACGTAAACGTGGGTACTATCGGTCACGTTGACCATGGTAAGACAACATTAACAGCAGCCATACTGCATGTTTTACACTTGGCAGGCAAGACAGTTCGCCTAAAGGACGTTAGTCAGATCGACAACGCTCCTGAAGAAAAGGCTCGAGGTATTACTATCAACATCTCCCACAACGAGTACTCTACAGACGCACGTCACTACGCACACATCGATGCGCCAGGACACGCTGACTACATCAAGAACATGATCACGGGAGCAGCTCAAATGGATGGTTCCATCCTAGTTGTTGCTGCAACTGACGGTGCTATGCCTCAGACTCGCGAGCACGTTTTGCTTGCAAAGCAAGTTGGTGTTCCAAAGATTATCGTTTTCCTAAACAAGTGCGATATGGTTGATGATAAGGATATGATCGACCTAGTTGAAGAGGAAATTCGTGAATTGCTTACAAAGCAAGGTTTCGACGGTGCTGGAGCTCCAGTTATCAGAGGTTCTGCGCTTAAGGGCCTTGAAGCTACATCTGTTGATGATGAGTGGGCAAAGAAAATTCTTGAATTAGCTGATGCTCTCGATACATACATTCCAGTTCCAGAGCGAGATATAACAAAACCTTTCCTTATGCCAGTAGAAGACATCTTCTCAATCGAAGGCCGTGGAACAGTTGTTACTGGTAAGATTGAAAGAGGAGTAGTCAAGGTTGGCGAAGAAATAGAAATCGTTGGAATCAAGGCTACTCAGAAATCTACTGTTACTGGTATTGAAATGTTCAACAAGAACCTTCAGGAGGGTATGGCTGGAGACAACGCTGGTATTCTTCTGCGCGGTCTTAAGAAAGAAGACATTACTCGTGGGCAGGTCCTAGCAAAGCCAGGAACCGTTACCCCACACGACAACTTCACTGCTGAAATATATGTTTTGAAGAAAGAAGAAGGTGGACGTCATACTCCATTCTTCAAGGGATACAAGCCTCAGTTCTACATCCGTACAACTGATGTAACTGGAGAAGTTATACTTGAAGAAGGAAAAGAGATGGTTATGCCTGGAGACACAGTCAAGATTACAGTTAAGCTTGTTACTCCGATTGCTCTTGAAGAAAAGCAGAGATTTGCTATCCGTGAAGGAGGCAAGACTGTGGGTGCGGGAGTGGTAACAAAGATTTTGGCATAGGAGGGTTATAAACTACAGTAATGGTAACTAAAGAAACAAAAACTAAAAAGCCTAAAACTTCTGATGAGGGAGAAGAGGCCGTCAAGAAAGACCGCAAGTCTTCTAAGGCTGGCGGGGAAGATGCAAAGGTTGTGCTACGCATACGAGTTCGTGCTTACGAGAGTAAGATATTGGATGCGTCAGTAAAACAAATCATCGATACCGCGATGCGTTACGATGCAGTAGTCGTCGGCCCTGTCCCTCTACCTACTGAGATCAAGAAATATACAGTAAACAGAGCGTCTTTCATTTACAAAAACACTCGTGAGCAGTTCGAAATCAGAGTGCACAAGAGATTGATAGATATAATCAATCCTAACGGCAAGACAGTTGAGGCTCTTACGAATTTATCTCTGCCGTCCGGAGTAGATATAGATGTAAAGATGTTGTAGATGAAAATTAAGGAGTGAAACAAATATAATTTTCTTTACTCCGACGTACGTCGGAGTGCAGATTTTAAAAAACTTCACTTTGTTCAGTTAATAAAATCAAACATGAAATTCATACTTGGGACAAAAGAGAATATGATGGAATACTTTTCCGAAAGCGGGGAGGTGTTTCCTGTGACTGTTGTATCCGTCGGTCCTGTAACTGTAACCAGAGTTTTCGACAAAGAAAAGGATGGTTATAATGCCGTGCAGGTTGGCTTTGGAGAACAGAAGAAACAGAGACTCTCTAAGGCTCGTCTGGGTCAGACCAAAGGGGTGGCTTACAGGACTCTGAAAGAGTTCAGACTTAAGCCAGGAGATAAAAGCGAAGCTAAAGAAGGTGATACTATCGATGTATCTGTTTTCTCTGCTGGAGAAAAAGTGCAGGTTTCCAGCATTTCTAAAGGTAAGGGTTTCCAGGGTGTGGTCAAGCGCCATGGCTTCAGTGGAGGGCCGAGAACTCACGGACAGAAGCACTCAGAGCGCGAGCCTGGATCCATCGGTGGAGGTCTACGAACTCACGTGCCCAAGGGTATGAGAATGGCAGGACGTATGGGTTCTGACAGAATAACTTCCAAGAATTTGAAAGTGGTTTTTGTTGATCAAGAAAATAACATTATGCTAGTTGGAGGCGCGATTGCTGGTAAAAGAGGAACCTTAGTGGAAATCATAGCGAGATAATTAATACCATGGAAGCAAAAATTTCAAAAATCTATAGTCAGAAAGGAGCCGAAGTCGGAGAGATTAGTCTTCCAGCCAAGGTTTTTGCTGCAAAGTGGCGCGCAGACTTGGTGCACCAGGTTGTAGAGGGAATGCGTTCCAACAAGCGTTCTGGTACTGCGGACACTAAGGGCCGTGGTGAGGTTAGAGGTGGAGGCAAGAAGCCTTGGAAGCAGAAGGGTACAGGTCGCGCAAGACATGGATCTTCTCGTAGCCCTATTTGGGTGGGTGGAGGAGTTACCCACGGACCTCTAGCTGAGAAGAACTACAAGAGAAAGATTTCAAAGAAAATGCGCGCGCAGGCTTTGTTTTCTGTGCTTTCTAAAAAGCTAAAAGACAATGAGTTGATGTTTGTGGATTCACTGACAACTGAAGAGATAAAGACCAAGATGGCAGTAGAGGTTGTAAAGAGCTTGGCCAAGACTTCTGGTTGGGAAAAGACTGCCCTAGGTAAAGGCAAGAAGCCTCGCATACTGACTGCAGTGTGGGGCAGGAATGAAAACGTAGAAAAGAGCTTTAGGAACATACCTCAGCTAGAGATTGTTTTTGTGAAGAACCTAAATCCGCTTGATGTTCTAAATCACCGCTATTTGCTCATCGAAAATCCAGTAGAGAGCGTTAAATTCTTAGAATCAAGAGGTTAATTTTATATATGAAAACTGAAATAATTAAAAATCCAAGAATCACTGAAAAAGCATCTATGGCAATTAGTGCCAATGCGTACACTTTCGATGTGGAGAAATTTGCCAACAAAACTGAAATTAAAAAAGCTGTTTTTGTGCTCTACAAAGTAAAGCCAGTGAAAGTAAATATTTTACCTATTTCCAAGAAGCATGTCATGAGCCGCGGCATAAAAGGCACCAAGGGCGGAGGAAAGAAGGCGGTTGTTTATTTAAAAAAGGGAGATGAGATAAAGTTCATATAATACATTAAAATGAATCCCGTTAGAAGCCGCGATCGCAATTTATGAAATAAAAATTATGAAAACAAATTTAGACCAAATTAATAATGTAACTTTCCAGGAGCGACACATGATCGCGACCTGCTTCTAACGGGATGAAAACATACAAACCCACAAGCAAATCAAGAAGGCAAATGACGAATGTTAAATATCGTGACATTCTGACTTCCAGCACCCCAGAGAAATCCTTGGTGCATGGTTTTAGGCGTTCTGTGGGCCGCAATAGTCAGGGACGCATCACAACTCGCCACAAGGGAGGAGGGCACAAAAGGCTTTTTCGCGAGGTAGATTTCTTGTACAACAAGAAAGATATTCCTGCGACAATAAAAAGCATAGAATATGATCCAAACCGTTCTGCTTTCATTGGACTTGCTGTGTACAAAGACGGAGAGAAGAGGTATGTTATTTTACCAAAGCAAGTAGCGCCGGGTGATTCTTTTATTGTTTCTGAAAAGGCAGAACTAAAGCCTGGAAACAGACTGCCCCTACGCAACATCCCAGTGGGAACATTTGTATACAATATTGAAATCAAGCCACGTGGCGGAGCCAAGATCAGCCGTGGCGCAGGAGTCTTTGCCCAGGTGGTCGCAAATGCGGATGGCTATACTAACTTAAAGATGCCTTCAACAGAAGTCAGAAAAGTAAACGAAGAGTGTTATGCCTGTGTTGGAGTTGTGTCTAATGAAGAACATCATTTAGAGAATTACGGAAAGGCCGGACGTAGCCGATGGAAGGGAATACGTCCTACTGTACGAGGTAGTGCCATGAACCCAGTAGACCATCCATACGGAGGAGGAGAGGGCAGACAAGGCAGAGGTACCAAGAGACCAAAGACCATGTGGGGTAAGATTACTGGAGGCAGAAAGACCAGAACTCCAAAGAAATACTCTAATGTCTTCATTGTTTCTCGCCGAAAGACCGGAAAGAACAAATAATACTAAAACAAAGAATCCCCAACCGAGGGGATTTTTTTGTTGACAAATTTTTAGGATATGCTATTGTGTACTTAGATTGGTTCCTGGTCGGTCGTCATATACGTTTGTTGGGGCCCGGTACCCCACTTTCGTAGTGTTGCTTTCGACAGGCCAGGGACCAGGTTTTGGACGAAACGTAGGAGGGGCGGTATTCTGCTGCCAACTCCAAAATAGTGAGGGCAAAAACCTCCTGCGTTACGGCCAGTGTGTCGTAGCATCTCTTGTCGCCAATGGCGACGGGAAGTCCGAGCCCATCGTCGGCTACGGACAAGCCCCCCTGATCCTAGGGGGGCTCTTTTTTTGTTGACTTTCTGGTTGTTTTGTGCTATACTATATATAGAGTGATCTCATTTCGGGACCACAGACCCTCCTGGGAGGAATATATGCGCACGCGTATATCAATGCGGAGAGATACTGCCAACCTCGTTGGTCAAGTTGTTGACAAGATCAGGAGGTTGCACGTGTCGTTTGCCCAGGCCATAGAAGAAGTGGTCAACGGGCTCCCGGCTCGCCAGCGTGCGAGCAAGCGGCGTCTTCTCAATGTGCATGTGCCGAGGTTCATCTTCGGCAGAGAATCCGTCGACTTCCGCGAGCGGCAGTTGCCGCGGGCCGACAGGCCAGACGCGGACTGATCAGAAGGCATCAAGGGCTCCCCTAATCCGGGAGCCCTGCTTTGTTTATTTAGCCCCGTCGTTCGTGAATGACAGGGTTTGACATTCTGTCCAGATTTGCTAGTATATTTTAAGGCTCACAGGAGAGCCTTTTGTTTATATATTGTATGACACGATCAATTAAAAAAGGAATGTTTGTGGACGAAGGCCTCTTGAAAAAGATCGCCGGCAAAAGTCCGCTCAATACACCAACTATCAAGACCTGGAAGAGAGCTTGTCAGATTTCTCCGGAAATGCTCGGGTTTACTTTTGGTGTTTATAACGGCAAAACCCATATCGATGTGTTGGTTACAGAAGATATGGTTGGACACAGGCTTGGAGAATTTTCTCCAACAAAGAAATTCATAAAGCATGGAGGAAAGATGCAGAAAGAGCTTGAACAGAAAAAGAAAGAAACTGAAATAGCTCAAGCCAAAACTGCTACCACTGCAGCCACCGACGCTAAAAAGAAATAATTCACAAACTCACTATAAATAATTAAAAAATGAAAGCTTTTTTAAAAAATTACAGACAGTCTCCACGAAAGGTCCGCTTGGTAGCAGGGTTGGTTCGAGGCAAGGGGGTTTCTCAGGCAGTTGTCAGTCTGGACTTTTTAGCTAAAAGAGCGGGTCTACCAATAAAGAAACTTTTGCTCTCTGCTGTGGCCAATGCCAAGCAGTCAGGAGTACAAGAAGAAAATCTATTTGTTAAAGAAATTCGAGTAGACAAAGGCGTAACAATGAAAAGAATGATGCCGGCAGCCATGGGGTCAGGGCACAAAATAAACAAGAGAACCAGCCACCTGTACATCACCCTAGGAGAGAGCGGTTTAACCGAAAAGAGGTCAAAGAAGGCTGCAAAGAAAGACAAGACAGGAGAAATTGAAGTAAGGGAAGTTAAAAAAGTAAAGAAAGTTTCAGTAAAATCAAAAAAATAATATGTCAAAAATAGTTCACCCATATGCACATAGATTAGTAATACTAAGAGACTGGAAGTCTCGCTGGTTTGCTGATCCTAAGAAATATTCAGAATATCTGAAGGGTGACGTTTTGATTCGTGAATACCTTGAGAAGAAACTACGAGGCATGTATGTATCTGGTATAGAAATCGAGAGAAATCAAAAGACTACTAGATTTATAATCAAAACTTCTCGCCCTGGACTTATCATAGGCCGAAGCGGGGAAGGTGCGGTAAAACTAAAAGAAGATATCCTAAAGAAGATGGACAAGCTAAAGCTTGCCAAGCCTTTGGACTTTAAGCTTGAAGTGGTAGAAATTTCAAACCCAGAAGCAGATGCTTCTATTGTTGCCTATATGATCGCCGAAGGACTAGAAAAAAGATTGCCCTATCGTAGAGTTATAAAGCAGATAATAGAAAAAGTTATGACTGCTCGTGGTGTAGAAGGAGCCAGGGTTGTGCTATCAGGACGTCTAGGTGGGGCTGAGATAGCTCGTACTGAAGACATGAAGAGGGGTAGTATTCCGCTTCAGACTTTCCGTGCGGATATCGATTTTAAAAGAGAAAGAGCAACCATGCCTTATGGAGTTATTGGAATAAAGGTTTGGATTTATCGCGGAAAGATTTTTGCTGATAAGAAAAAGGCTGAAACTACTAGTTAAAATAGATATTATTTTTATGTTAATTCCGAAAAAAGTAAAATTTAGAAAGTGGCAGACAGGACGTACAAATCCTAAAAAGATTACGTCTGACACTCGAGGTACCAAGATATCCTTTGGTTCTTATGCTCTCAAGGCTGAGACTCAGGCCCGAGTAAAGTCTAACCAGATAGAATCTGCCAGAAAGGTTATTTCAAGGACCCTTACCAAGGCTGGGAGACTGTGGATTCGCATCTTCCCAGATCGACCTTTTACTGCCAAGGCGGCAGAGGTGGGAATGGGAAGGGGTAAAGGAGATCCACAGGGATACTGTTTTGATGTTCTCCCAGGACGCATTATTTTCGAGGTGGACGGGGTAGAGGAGTCAGTGGCTCGTGAGGCTCTAAGAAAGGCTGGTACTAAGTTGCCTGTTAAGACTAGGGTTATCTCGAGAGTTAATTAATTTTATATATGGCAAAAGACAAAGAAAAATTTAAAGGCATGAAACCAGAAGAGCTTAAAAAGAAGCTTTTGTCTCTGCGAGAAGGATTAAGGTCTATCCGATTTAAGGCAGAAGGCTCAAAGTCTAAAAACGTTAAAGAGTCTTCAGTTTTAAAGAAACAGATTGCCAGGGTGTTAACAGAGGTCAACAAGAAACAAAAATAAAACTTAGTTCGATTTACAAAATTATATGACAAAAAAAGTTACAAAACAAAATACTGAGAGTAGCACACCGAAGTCAAAGGCTCAAACCCTAAAAGGGGTAGTGGTTTCTGACAAGATGGACAAGACAGTGGTGGTCACTGTGTCACGCTTTGTGAAGCATCCATTGTACGGAAAGTTTTATAAAATTAATAAGAAATACAAGGCCCACGACCAGCACAACAAGTACAAGACAGGGGATATCGTAGAAATAGAATCTACTCGTCCAATGTCCAAAGATAAGCATTTCAAAGTTGTATAGTTGTAAACTTATAAGTAAATAAATTCCCGCCATGGGCGGACAAGTATGATCCAAACAGAAACATTAGTAAAAATAACAGATAACGCCGGAGGCACCGTAGGAAAGGTGTTCAAGGTTTTAGGTAGTTCCAAGAAAAGATACGCCACCCTGGGTGAGCTTGTGATCATTTCTGTTAAAGTTGCAAGTCCTAGAAAGGGCGTAAAGAAGAAGGACGTCCACGAAGCAGTGGTGGTGCGTACCCGCAATGCGTTCAGGAGAAAGGATGGATCTTATATTCGCTTTGATGACAACGCTGTGGTAATACTCGAGAAGGGCAAGAAGGACCCTAAGGCTGGACGTGTTTTTGGTCCCATCCCAAGAGAATTGGCTGAAAAAGGTTTTCAGAAAATAATTTCCTTGGCACCCGAGGTAATATAGAAGTTATAAAGAAAAAATCATGAAATTAAAAAAAGGAGATAATGTAATAATAGTCACCGGTAAAGATAAGGGCAAAAAGGGTAAGATTGCCAGGGTTTTAATTAGTACTAATAGGATAATTATTGAGGGGTTAAATATACTCAAGAAGCATCAGCGTCCCAGGAAGTCTGGAGGAAAAGGATCTGTGGTGGATGTGGCTATGCCAATAAATGCTTCCAATGTTCAGATCTTAGACCCTAAGACTGGGCGAGCCACCAGACTAGGCAAGAAAAAAGTTGGGGACAAGATGGTGCGCATTGCTAGAAGCAGTAAGCAAGAGGTTTAAAATACATTTTTATGAAACATTTAACTGTAAAAGAAAAAGAAAAGCTGATTTTTGAAAAAATGAAAGGAACTTTTCATTACAAGAACCAAATGGCTGCACCGAAGATGAAAAAGGTGGTTGTTAGTGTTGGTACTGGAACAGGCATAAAGAAAGACAAAAACAGAAACGAGTCTATTTCAGAACGCCTAGCTAAAATAACAGGCCAAAAGGGAGCTCTTCGTGGAGCCAAGCAGTCGGTCGCATCTTTTAAGATTCGTCAGGGTGATCCTATTGGCGTGGTTGTGACCTTGCGAGAAAAGAGGATGTATGCTTTTCTGGAAAAGTTGTTTAATGTAGCATTACCTCGTACCAAGGACTTTCGCGGAATAAGCCCTAAAGCAGTGGATGATATCGGCAATATTACTATTGGAATCAAAGAGCACACAATTTTTCCAGAAACTGCTGACGAGGACATCAAGGACGTGTTCGGCTTAGCTATTACCTTGGTTTCATCAGCAAAGTCCAAGAAAGAAGGCGTGGCTTTCTTTGAGGCAATCGGCGTGCCATTTAAGAAAGAAGAAGCCAAGAAGTAATTTCTATTTTTAACCCATAAAACAAAGAACCCATAGGGATTTTTTTGTTTTATGGCGGATTGTGTATAATGTCCTTATGCCCGAAAACTTAGGACAACAGGGTGGTACGGAAATAGCCCAAGCCTTGAAGGATTTTGAAAAAGACGCACAAGATTATGCCCCTGTGGGCACCGTTGCTCCATCTTATAGTGCTGGCACATCTAGAATGGCGGAACTAGTTATGAAGTACTCTGGGGGCCTGATAACAGAAGAAGATCAAGCTAATTATCTTGTCTTTGGCACCACTGGGTTTCTTTTACTGTTATCAGCTTTTCTATTCTTTAGAAGTGGAAATAAAGTAGATCAGAATTTGATAGACATAAGAAAAGTTGACCAATCGCAGTTTGTACGCTGATTAATTTACCATATTTATGCGCATTGTAAAATCATTACTAAAAAAAATAAGAGACAAAGGGTTTACTTTAATAGAACTTTTAGTTGTTGTAGCTGTGATTAGCATACTTGCTTCTATTATTTTTTCCAATGTGAACAGCGCGCGACAAAAGGCAGCAGACACTAAAAAGATAAGTGAATTCCGACAGGTGTCTACTGCTATGTCTTTGTATTTCGATAAATATGGTGTATACCCTAACCAGGGTGCAAATGTTGCCACTAATCAATGGGAGGACAATTTCAATTCAATGGTCTCCCAGCTTGTATCAGAGGGGTTTTTGTCAGCAACTGTAACTTTCCCTAATTCTGCTGGTCTTTATAATGGATACAATTATTATAACTATGGCCCAGGTACAGCCATGGGGGCTTTCCTAGTAACCGTTCTAGGTACGGTGCCAAATACAATAAAGGGGATACCACCTTCTTGTCGGCCTTATACTGGGGTCGTGAATTGGTGTACAGACGACAGATCAACTAAGGAGTACTGTATATGCAATCCCCACTAATAGTGTTTTGCGGTTTGACTAATTTAGGCTAATTTGATACTATCTTACATAAGGGAAGTAAGCCTTGATTAATCCGCTTTTCTCCTCCGACGCTCTGCGTATACAGAGGTTCGGAGAAAAAAAGTGAGATATTACAAGGTTGTGCTCTCTTGTAATTCATATGGCAAAAACATCAGTAATAGCACGAAGCAAAAAGAAACATAAGTTTTCGACTCGAGCCAAGAATCGATGTTTTCGCTGTGGTCGGGGAAACGGATTTATGAGAGATTTTAGTATCTGCCGTATTTGCTTTAGAGAGTTAGCTAACGAGGGAATGCTACCGGGAGTTAGAAAGTCTTCTTGGTAGGAGTGGATATGGATCCCGTTAGAAGCCGCGATCGCAATTAATTACACAAATTTATGAAAATATACGTTAATACAATTAATAATATAACCTTACAGACGCGAAACATCATCGCGATCTGCTTCTAAACGGGATGGATCCAATCTCAAACATGTTGATAATGATTAAAAATGCTAGCCTTGCAGGCAAGGAGTCCGTTGCCTTTCCATATTCAAAAATGAAAAATTCTATTGCTTTATGCTTAGAAAAAGAAGGATATGTAAATAAGATTTCAAAAAAGATAAAGAAGAACCACCCCGTACTTGAAGTTGGTTTGGTATATGTAGATAAAAAGCCAAAGATCAAGGATGTTGAGAGGGTTTCTAAGCAATCACGCAGGGTTTATTTTGGAGTGAAGGATATTCATACAGTAAGGAACGGGTCTGGGCTTTTAGTGCTTTCTACACCCAAGGGCATACTTTCAGGTAAGGACGCAAGGAAGGAGCAGGTCGGCGGTGAGGTTTTGTTTAAGATTTTCTAAATTTTATGTCAAGAATAGGAAAACAAATAATACAAATACCACAGGGAGTCAAAGTCAGTCAGACCGGAGGTGTTTTCTCTGTTGTTGGACCAAAGGGTACTCTAACTAAGGCATTTAGAGATGATATTTCAATAAACATTGAGGCAGATAATGTAACTTTAAATCTTAAACGCAATGACAAGTTCTCAAAGTCTTTGTGGGGAACTTATGCTTCTCATATAAAGAATATGATTGCTGGAGTACAGACTCCATACCAGAAGAAACTTATCCTAGAAGGAGTGGGCTTTAAGTCTGAGGTCAAGGGCAAAGATTTAGTTATGGCTTTAGGTTTCTCCCATCCTGTAGTGCAATCCATCCCAGAGGGCCTTACTGTGACCGCTGAAAAAAATAACATTACGATTTCTGGTATCAACAAGGAGCTGGTGGGGAGTTTTACTGCGGCTGTTCGTGCATTAAAGAAGCCAGAACCTTATAAGGGTAAGGGTATGAGATACGAGAACGAGGTTATCAGAAGGAAACAAGGCAAGAAGACTGTCTAGTTTAGATATATAAATAAAAATGCAAAACAAACAAGACAAAAGAATAAGACTAAAGAAAAAGATCAGAGCCAAGATTTCAGGTACTTCTCTCCGCCCAAGGCTTTCTGTGTTTCGTTCAAATAAATTTATTTATGCACAAGTTATAGATGATTCTGCGGGTAAAACAATAGCTCAAGCGAGTGACATAAAAATCCCAAAGGGCACAAAAACAGAACGCGCCAAAGAGGTGGGCAAGATGATCAGCGCTACTTGTGCTTCTCTAAAGATAGGAGAGGTTGTTTTTGACCGAAATGGTTTCAGATATACAGGCAGGATAAAGTTAGTAGCCGAAGAAGCTAGAGCTAATGGATTAAAGTTTTAATTATATGGAAAAAACAAACGAAAAAAAGCATACCGGACGTAGGTCTTCATCTCAACCAAGACCAAAACCTGAATTTGATCAGAAGATTTTAAATATTCGTCGTGTAACAAGAGTTGTTGCTGGGGGAAGAAGGTTTTCTTTCAGTGTTGCTCTTGTGGCGGGGGACAACAAGGGTGCTATTGGTTTGGGTCTAGGTAAGGCTGGAGATACTGCTCTTGCTATAAATAAAGCATTACGTAATGCAAAGAAGAACATGATCAAGCTAAATTTAACCAAGACCATGTCTATCCCTCATGAAGTCAAGGCAAAATTTGGCAGTGCTTTGGTAGTGATCTCTCCCAACAAAGGACGAGGTTTGGTTGTGGGGTCAGTCATGCGAGATATTGTAAAGCTTGCAGGCCTAAAGGATGTAACTGGTAAGATTCTATCTGGAAGCAAGAACAAGCTAAATAATGCTAAGGCCGTGATGTCTGCTCTTTCCGCGATTTCTTCTAAATATACCAAGGCCATTCCAGAGAGTGCTGTGGCCAAAGAGTCCGCACCGTTGGTAACCAAAGAAGCTGTGGCTTAAGAGTGAAATATAATTTTATGCAGATACATAACCTAAAAAGAAAACACAAGAACAAGAAAGACCGTATTGTTGGTCGTGGTGGTAAACACGCCAAGACTGCAGGTCGTGGTGGTAAGGGACAGACAGCTCGTGCTGGAAATAAACGCAGGCCAGAACTTCGTGATATCATTAAGAAGTTACCTAAAAATCGCGGGTATCAATTTAAATCAATCCGTAAGACTTATAACCTCAAATCAGACAAAGTCTCTCCAGAGGAGAATGGTAAAGAAAAGAAATACGCTAGCATCAGGAAGCGTCTTGGTATTAAGGGAGGCAAGATCCGTATTAAATAAAAAATATGCAAAACTTTTGGAATAAACTAAAATTAGTATGGACAGATAAAGGGCTTCGAGGGAAAATTTTATTTGTTCTAGCAACATTGGTGGTATTCAGACTACTTTCAGCAATTCCTATTCCGGGTATTGATACAAATGCTTTGAATCAGTTTCTCTCGAACAATCAATTTTTTGGAATACTGAACATATTCTCTGGAGGAGGTCTCTCTAATCTTTCTATAATAATGCTAGGTGTAGGACCTTATATTACAAGCTCCATCATCATGCAGCTTCTTACAATAATGGTTCCTGCCTTAAAGAAGATTTATCACGAAGAGGGTGAAGCTGGCAGAAAAAGATTTACTCAATACTCCAGACTTTTAACGGTTCCACTTGCTGTAATTCAGGGATTTTCTCTATTGGCTATACTTGAAAACCAGAGCATCTTGGTTGGACTTACTGCCTTTGATAGGATAACAAATCTTATTATCGTTGTAGCCGGAGCAATACTATTAATGTGGATCGGCGAATTAGTTTCTGAGTTTGGTATTGGCAATGGTGTTTCTCTTATCATCTTTGCTGGTATAGTATCTGGCCTACCTTCGGCTGTCGGTCAGCTGATATTTACTTTTGATCCTACTCAGATACCTGTTTACTTGATGTTCCTTGTTGTGGGTGTAGTTATTATTGCTGGCGTTGTGGTTGTTACTGAAGCAGAAAGACCTATTCCTGTGACCTATGCCAAGCAAGTCCGGGGCATGAAGGTCTATGGTGGTGGCTCTACGTATTTACCACTTAGAGTCAATCAAGCCGGGGTTATTCCGATAATATTTGCTCTTTCTATTTTGCTGTTTCCTCAGATGATCGGAACATTTCTCTCTAGATTTACTCACCCAGTATTGGTCAAGATTTCTGGTGTCTTGGTTGATTTTTCTCAGACATCTGTCTTGTATGCGGTACTTTATTTCCTCTTGGTTTTTCTGTTTACTTATTTCTACACCGCTGTTACTTTCGACCCAGAAGCTCTTTCAACTAACCTGCAGAAAAACGGAGCTTTTATTCCTGGAATACGCCCAGGAGCTTCTACTTCTGAATATATCTCTAAGGTTCTAACTCGTATAACTCTTGTGGGTGCGCTGTTCCTGGGTTTTATTGCGGTCCTGCCACTAATTATGAGAGCCCTTACTGATATTCAAGCCATAGCACTAGGAGGTACATCATTACTCATCGTGGTTTCGGTTGTCCTTGATCTAATAAAGAAAGTTGGCGCTCAGATCTCAATGAGGGAGTACTAAGCCTTGATTTTTAAGGTGAAAATGTGTATTCTGTTGTTATGAGTCCACAAGCTATTGTTTTCTTTGGCAGGTCTGGTTGCGGAAAGGGTACCCAAGCCAAGCTACTATCTGAATATTTAAAATCTCAGAATCGAGAGGTGGTTTACATAGAAACCGGCAGTTCATTTAGGGAAATTGCTAAACAAGACAGCCTGCTGGGCAGGAAAGTTAGTGAAATATTATCCAACGGACTTCTTATTCCAGTATTCTTGCCTATTTGGATATGGACAAAGATTATAATTGATAATTTTTCAGGGACACAGGACTTGGTGTTAGACGGCGTGTGTCGTAGAAAAGAAGAGTCGGTGGCCCTGGATTCTGCTTTTGATTTTTATAAAATTACGAAACCAAATATTATTCTGATAAATGTTTCAAAAGAATGGTCTTATGCAAGGATGTTGGAGCGCAAAAGGATTGACGATACCCCAGAACAAATTAAAAACAGGCTTGATTTTTATGAGAAGGATGTAGTGCCTTCTATTGATTATTTTAGGGCAAACGGGAGATGTAATTTTATCGAAATAAATGGCGAACAGTCTATCGAGGACGTACATAAAGATATTCTTAAGGCGCTAAGCTTATAAAATGGAAAAAGAAACTATTGTCATTTCACTAGGAGGGTCCCTCATAATTCCCGAAGAAATTGACTCTGGTTTTTTGAAAGATTTTAAATATTTAATACTTGAACACGTGGCCAAAGGTAAAAGGTTTCTGATCATTACTGGTGGAGGTAAGATTTGTCGCAAGTATCAGAATGTGGCCAAGCAATTAGCCAGCCCAACAGACGAAGACCTCGACTGGATAGGTATAGCTTCGCTGAAGCTAAATGCAGAGCTAATGCGAGTTGTGTTTGGTGGGTATGCCAGTCCACTAGTCGTCTCTAATTTATCTCTAAAGTTTTCTTTTGAGCACCCGATAGTTATAGGTTCAGCCTACCAACCCGGGCACAGTACAGACTGGGATGCAGTTCTGGGTGCAAAAAACGTTGGGGCCAAGAAAATAATTAATCTTTCGAATATTGATTATGTGTATGACATTGACCCAAGAGAAAATCCGAATGCTAAAAAGATCGAAGTCATATCTTGGAGTGAATACCGGGCGTTAATTCCTAAGGATTGGAATCCTGGATTAAGTTCTCCTTTTGACCCTACTGCGGCCAAGGATGCACAAGAGGAGGGGATAGAAGTTGCAATAATGAATGGTAAGCCTATAGATAATTTGGCTAAATATCTAAATGGAGAAAAGTTCTTGGGAACAATTATTTCTTAAGTTATGGTAATAATTATAAAAACAAAAGAAGAAATAGAGATTCTCCGAGAAGGAGGCAAACGTCTAGCTACTATTTTACATAAAGTTAAAGCAAAGGTAGCACCAGGAATTTCGACTAAAGATTTAGATGTTTATGCTGAAAAGTTAGTTCGTGATATGGGGGATGAACCTGCTTTTTTAAATTATAAACCTTCTGGGGCCAAGACTCCATACCCTGCGAGTCTTTGTGTTTCTGTTAATGATGAGGTCGTGCACGGCATACCTAAAAATGATCGAATCTTAAAAGAAGGCGACATTGTTGCTATTGATTTAGGCTTGAAGCACAAAGGCATGTTTACAGACATGGCCATATCTGTGCCGGTGGGTAGCGTTACTCCTGGAGCCGCTAAGTTGATGGAAACAACAGAAAAAGCTCTAATGGTGGGCATCAGTGCTGCTTGTGGAGGTGGTAGAATAGGCGATATCGGCCACGCCATAGAGAGCTTTGTTCGTTCTAGCCATAAATACGGTATAGTAGAGGTCCTCTCTGGGCATGGAGTAGGGAGAGCTATCCACGAGGATCCATATGTGCCTAACTTCGGAGATAGTGGCAGTGGGGCCAAGCTTACGCCGGGTATGGTCATTGCCATTGAGCCGATGTTAAACGCAGGGACCAAGAATGTAATATTACAAGACGATGATTACACATTTCGGACTGCGGACGGCAAAAAAAGCGCGCATTTTGAACATACAATACTCATAACTGAAGGAGAGCCCGAGATTCTAACTAAAATATAAATTTTTAATTTGTCCATATTCTTTGTTTATTGCTATAATAAGGCAATATGCAGGGGCAATTTTTTCAAGAGATGCTTAAGTTTAAAACTCCTGAAGAGGAGTTGGACTATTTGCGTACCCATGTTGCAAAAAGAGAGCAAGAACTCTTGCGTGCGGGCCAAGTTGAAAAAGTTAAAGAAACGGCAATTGGGGATGTGATAAATAATTACAAGACAGTACCTATTGGTGATGCTTTACATAAAGATAATATTTTACCCACAAAAGACGCTGAGAAAATAGTTTTAAAGTTAAAGCCTGAATTACACGATACTGTCATGGAGGAGCTTTTGGGTATTGTGGTAACCAAAGGGGTCAAGAACGCTTTAGTTGTCGCAGAGAAGATGGGGAGCCTACATATTGAAGATGATTTCCATAGGGTGCTGGTGCAGTATGTTAAAACTGGGCAAATTGTTTCCAACTTAAAAGAAGGAACACCTCTGTATAAATCCTTAAATATGACTCTCTTTGAAATAACTCTACCGTCCGCCCAAGACGAGGGAGAGAAGCAGAAGAGTTTTAAGGATTTTATTGGCGCTATGGAGCAGTTCTATGCCGGCATGCAGTCTATATCAGAAGGCAGGAACAACGAACGTGAAAACTATTTCACTCTTGAGGTGGCAGTAAGCAACCAAAATGAGGAAGTTGTAATCTATGCAGCCATCCCGAACAAGCATGTTTCGCTTTTCGAAAAACAAGTTTTGGCATTTTATCACAATGCTAAGCTACATGAAGTCCCAGATGATTACAATATTTTCAACGAACATGGGTACACAGCTGGTGCTTATGCTGGACTGTCTGAACGCGGGGTGTTGCCGATAAAGACCCATGAGAGCCTTGACCACGATCCAATGAATACAATTCTAAACGTTTTCTCAAAGCTTAAAAGCACCGGAGAGGGAGCTGCTATTCAGATTGTTGTGGCTCCGGCTGGTGATAAGTTTATTAATGAATTTCATAAGATTCTGGATGACGTTAAAGACGGAATGTCAGTAAAGAATGCTGCGGATGAGTTTTATAAATTCAATAAGGCACTTCTGAAAGTTTCGAAAGATTTGATTTTTGGTTACCAGAAAGAAGACAATAATAAAAAAGAGAAGAATACTCCAGGAAGACGAGCGGTGGATGAAGGTGCGGCGGAGAAAATAGGGAATAAAATCAAAAGTACTATTATGAAGGCTAATATTAGAGTTATTACTTCTGGCCACACCAAAGAAAGAGCCGCAGAAATGTTGCTAGAAATAGAATCATCCTTTAATCAATTTACAGAGACCGCAAGTAATTCTTTTGTTTTTAAGAAAATAAAAGAAGTAGAACTTCAGAAGCTCTGCAGGGATTTCTCTTTCCGTACTTTTTCAGATCAGAATATTCTACCGCTAAATATTAAAGAACTGGCGTCTGTTTTCCACTTCCCTGTAGGGGTATCTAGCCAGCCTTCACTCAAAGAAGCCAAGGCGGGCATAGCTCCTGCACCCATGGAGCTGACCGGCAGGGAGGGGATTGTTTTAGGTATCAATAGTTACCGAGATAAGGACACTGAGATACGTATGAGCAGAGAGGATCGCATGAGGCATTTCTATGTTATTGGTCAGACCGGTACAGGTAAGACGAATATATTGTTAAATATGATTACCCAAGATATTAAAAATGGGGATGGTTGCTGCTACATAGACCCACACGGAACGGATATCCAGACCATACTGTCTCGCATCCCCAAGGAGCGAATTGATGATGTGATATATTTTGACCCCGCATATACTGCACGACCCATGGGGCTCAATATGCTTGAATACGATCCAGCTTATCCAGAACAGAAGACTTTTGTGGTTAATGAAATAATTGGTATTTTTAACAAACTTTTCGACATGAAGGTTGGAGGTGGGGCAATGTTCGAGCAGTATTTTAGAAATAGTGCCTTTCTGGTGATGGAGGATCCAGAGTCTGGCTCTACTTTGCTTGAGATTACCAGGGTGCTGGGCGACAAAGAATTCCGAGATATGAAATTAGCCAAGTGTCAGAATCCTATTGTTAAACAATTTTGGATTACCGCAGAACAGACCACCGGGGATCAGTCTTTGGCCAACTTCGTGCCGTATATTTCTTCCAAATTTGATAACTTCATAAGCAACGACATAATGCGTCCAGTGGTACTACAGCAGAACTCTGTTTTTAACTTTAGAAAAATAATGGACGAGAAGAAGATTCTGCTGGTCAATCTTTCTAAGGGCAGACTAGGGGACATTAATGCGAATTTGATAGGTTTGGTTCTAGTTGGCAAGATTCAAATGGCTGCGCTCTCGAGAGTAGACATGTTCGGCAAGCCGATGAATGATTTCTATTTGTACATCGATGAGTTTCAGAATGTCACAACTGATTCTATTTCTTCAATACTTTCTGAAGCTCGCAAGTACAGGCTTTCTCTCAACATTGCTCACCAGTATATAGCTCAACTTGAAGAGAGTATTAAAAACGCAGTCTTTGGCAACGTGGGATCTATTGCGACTTTCCGTGTGGGAGTAGAGGATGCCACATTTCTAGAGCCAAAGTTTAAACCAGTTTTCACTGCACAAGACATAACCAAGCTTGATAACTACAATGCTTATATGAACATGCTAGTAAATGGTCAGCCAGTCAAGCCGTTCAATCTAAAGACTTTGGCGCCTGAAGCTGGTAATCCTAGTATTGTCGATTCGTTGAAAGAATTTTCATATATAAAATACGGGAGAGATCGAGCAGAGGTGGAGGCAGAAATCATGTCACGGTACACTACGATGCAGTAAATAAAGATGGATAAGTGTCTTAAACCCCTAGGTCTTGCCTAGGGGAGTGTTTTAGGTTAAGCTATAATCATGAGTTTAAGAAAGGTGGTTTTTGCACCAGGAGAGTATTATCATTTGTACAACAGAGGAAATTCAAAACAGAAGGTGTTTTTAGATAAAAAAGATTATGACCGATTCCTCAAATTAGTTTTTGTTTGTAATTCTTATAAAAATATAAACTTTCGGGATCTTTTTAAGCACCATAAAGAAGTTTCAGAATTTGACAGAGGAGAGACGTTAGTCGATATCGGTGCTTATTGTCTGATGCCGAACCATTTTCATTTATTGGTTAAAGAAAAAAGTGACGGTAATGTGAGTTTGTTCATGCAGAAGTTAGCCACCGCTTATGTGATGTATTTCAATAAAAAATATAACAGAAGTGGTTCTTTGTTTGAGGGTAAATTCAAGTCTCAGCACGGAAGCTCAGATGAGCATTTAAAATATTTATTTTCTTACATACACCTTAATCCGGTCAAGATTATTGATCCGAAATGGAAAGAGTTGGGGGTAAAAAATAAAAACACGGCGTACAACTATTGTAAGAATTATAAATATTCAAGCCTAGGTTATTTTGTTAAAAAACAAGGGGAGGCCCACAGTATCGTCCTTAATGTTGGTGTTTTCCCTAAATATTTTATAAACCCAAGTGGGTATCAGTCGGAAATGTTTGAATGGCTGGGTTTCTCCCTAGGCAAGTCTCCCTAGGCAAGACCTAGGGAGAGACCTAGGGAGATGATGAAGTTTTGCAAAAATTTGATTTTCTGTTAATATAATTCTTATGAATAACACACAAGAAAGGACTCTGATTATCTTTAAGCCCGATGCGGTGCAGAGGGGCATAGTCGGTGAAATACTTGCTCGTTTTGAGAAAGTGGGGCTCAAAATAGTCGCAGCTAAAATGCTAAAGCCTGACTATGACCATTATTTTAAACATTACGAAACTATTGGTAAAATGATTTCTCGAAGAGGCCAGAAGCCCTTTGATGTTACTTTAGATATGATGAACGCAGGACCTGTTATTGCTTTTATCCTTGAAGGGGTTGAGGCTGTTGCTCTTGCCCGTAAAATGGTGGGTTCTACCGAGCCCAAGGCGGCACTTCCTGGTACAGTCAGGGGGGACTATTCTCATATGAGTTTTGCCCATGCTGATGCCAACGAAACAGGTATTCCAAATTTGATGCATGCTTCAGGGGATTCCGAAGAAGCCAAGGTTGAGATAGCGCACTGGTTTTCTGAAAACGAAATCTACGAATACGAAACAGCTCATGAGAAATTCACACAGACACGCAAACACCATAACACTAAATAAACCAATATGTACGAAGTCGAGATAAAGGCTTGCCGTTTGTCCTTTTGCCTTTGTCAAACTTGTTTTTATCTCAAATTCGTGTTTTTTTGAAGAAATTATTGCCAAATCTTGAGAGAAGTATATAGTTAATGTAGGGTTATTTTTAATTATTACCTAGAACAATATTTTTTGGGAGTCTCGATCGGGTTAAGCTTTGGTTTAGCTCGTCTGACACCCACTTAGCTTTAAGCTATGGTAATATATTGAGAATAGCCCTAAGAAAGACTCCGCGTAATTAGCGGATTTTTTCTTGAGGAGAGGATTTTTAAAAATTATTATTGATATAATACAGAGATGGATACTAAAAGGCTTTTAAAACAGATAATTGTGTTGATGATTTTTATGTTTGTCGCAAATCATCTTGCGGCAAAGTTCCATTGGTATTATTCTATTTCGTGGTTTGACATGTTGATGCATTTTTTGGGGGGAGTATGGGTGGCCCTCTTCTTTTTGTATGTTTTTAAGGTGCAGACTTCATTTGCTAGAAAGTTTTTGATTGTAATTTCCAGTGTTTTGGTAGTGGGTCTTTTATGGGAGCTTTTTGAGTTTGGAATGGGCATCATTGCAGGAGAAAATTTCAGTATCTCTGATACGCTTTCGGACATATTTTTTGACCTAACTGGAGGGTATTTGGCTATACTAGCTAAGCTTAAGCACATTATGCCCACCAGAGAAAATAAAGTATAATAAACGAATGCCGAGTACAGCAAAAATTACATTTTGTGGAGGAGCGGGCTCGGTGACGGGCTCTAATTTTCTATTTGAGGCGGATGGTAAAAAAATTTTGATTGATTGTGGTCTCACCCAGGGGGACAATTTAGGCGATGATGTTAACTGGGGTCCATTTGTCTATGACCCTAAAGAAATAGACTTCCTGTTTGTGACCCATGCCCATATAGATCATGTAGGTAGGATACCAAAGTTAATACATGAAGGCTTCAACGGTAAGATATATTCTACTTCACCAACCAAAGACCTAGCAGGCCCAATGCTCGATGACACAATGGGTATTTTGTCTAAAAATAGAAATTTTGATTTGAGTGATATTTACACAGAGAAGAATATCAAGTCCGCGCTCTCACAATGGGCCTCTTTTAATTATAAAAATGATCTCAAGATTACAGACAATTTATCTGCGTCTTTTTTAAATGCTGGGCATATTCTGGGTTCAGCAATGGTGCTTTTTGTTTTTAATGGGAAGAAGATTCTCTTCACCGGAGATCTGGGCAACTCTCCTTCGATGTTGCTACCAGACACAGAGAGAGTCACTGACATTGATTATTTAATAATGGAGAGTGTATATGGGGATAGAAACCATGAGTCCAGGGCTGATAGACGCAAGTTTCTTGAGGCTACGATCGAAGATAATTACAAAAGAAAAGGGGTGCTAATAATACCAACCTTTTCACTTGAGCGTTCTCAGGAGTTACTTTTTGAGTTAAACGATCTTGTAGAGAATCATCGGATTCCCGTGATGCCTATTTTCTTGGATTCACCATTGGCCATACGGTTAACCGACATATTTAAACAACACAAAGATTACTTTAATGAAAATGCGCAAAGGGCTCTTGCGCAAGACAAGCACCTATTTAATTTTCCAGGCTTACACTCGACCCTCCACTCCAGTGAATCCAAGATGATAAATGAAGTCCCTAATCCTAAAGTTATAATAGCTGGGTCTGGGATGTCTTCTGGAGGCCGTGTGGTGCACCACGAGAGGCATTATCTGCCAGATCCGAATAACACCCTGCTTTTAACAGGATATCAGTCTGTGGGGACCCCAGGGCGCTTAATACAGGAAGGATTAAAAAAAGTAAATATTTCTGGTGAAGAGGTAGACGTCCGCGCACATATTGTAACGATTTGGGGTTATTCTGGGCACAAGGATTCAGATCATTTATTGAGTTTTGTCGAGAATACACAGGACACCCTTAAGAAAGTTTTTGTGGTGATGGGTGAGCCAAAGTCGGCCATGTTCTTGGTTCAAAAGATCAGAGATAATTTAGCGGTAAATGCATCTGCTCCGCAGAAAAACGATGTGGTTACCTTGCAGTGCTAATTCTAATTAATGTATAATCACAAAATGGTAAATTCATTGTTAAATAATGATAAGCACGGGCATGAAAAATTGAAAATTTGTGTTTCAGGTGCCGCCGAGACTGGTCATTGCGGAATAGATGCATTAGATAAAGCGAAAGAACTTGGGCGTGAAATTGCCCGACAAGGTGCTATCTTGATTACTGGGGCCACTACTGGATTCCCGTTATGGGCAGCCATGGGCGCAAAAGAAGCCGGTGGTATTTCGATTGGTTTTTCTCCGGCGGCTTCTGAGACAGAGCATGTGGAAGTTTTTAAGCTTCCAATAGATTATATGGATTTGATTGTATACACTGGCTTTGGTTATCCAGGTAGAGATTTGTTGTTAACTCGTTCTGCTGATGCTGTTATTTGTGGTTGTGGCAGAATAGGTACTATCCATGAGTTTACAGTTGCTTTTGAGGATGGCAAGGTTCTAGGTATTTTTGAGGGGCCATGGGAGATGGGCAACCAGCTTAAAGATATTATTGCCAAAGGCAACAGGCCCTATGACAAAATAGCCGTGGGCGATGACCCTAAGAAAATAGTTGCAGATGTTATTACCCTGATCAAGAACAGTAAAATAGGGGAGTATCGTATTAATCAACTCTAGAGACTACTCTAGGCTTTTTATAACTCGAGCAAAAGACTCAGAGTTGTTGACCGCCATATCAGAAAGGATCTTTCTGTCTAGGAGAATGTTCTTCTTCTTTAGTTTGTCTATAAGTTTAGAGTAAGACACACCGAGTTCTCGGCTACCAGCGTTTATTTTGATATTCCAAAGCTTTCTGTTGTGAGATTTCTTGTCTTTACGGTGCGCGAATGAATAATTGCCAGCATGAAGAAGAGCTTCTTTTGCTTGGCGCTCTTTAGTACTGCGACCGTGTCGCATACCTTTGGTCTGTTTCAAGACACTTCTCCTTCTCTTCAACGCATGTACTCCCTTTTTTACTCTTGTCATATAACTGTATTAATGATCTGTCTTATAAAATATTAATTATTAGCTGAAAGGCATTAGGTGGCTCTTGGGTTTGTTCTTTATTACAAAAGCGTTACCTTTGCGTCCAGCTAGCTGTGTGGTGCGAGATTGCTTTGCATTGAAATGGTTAAAACCAGGCTTCCTGGAAATTATTTTTCCATTTTTTGTAAGCTTAAGTCTCTTTGTAAATGATTTGTTTGTTTTCATCCCGTTAGAAGCAGGTCGCGGTCTGTACTTAGATATAAATCGCGTATGCCTAATTAATTTTATTAATAATATTTCTTTCTTCTCGTTATTTACTGCGACCGCGGCTTCTAACTGGAGTCAGCTACTTTGCTTTTTCTATTGTTGTCATCAGCCCCTTTGGGCCTCTTTTGTATGCTTCGGAAACTTTATAGTCTTCAGTTATGAAGTGAAGAAGTCTATCTAGTCTTTCTTTTAAGAATTTTTCATCCATGTACTTTGAACGTCCAGCAAGGAAAAGTTCTATTTTAATGCGATGTCCTAATTTGAGCCACTTAGAAACGTTCTTGGCTTTGAGCTCTAAGTCATGGTCTCCAGTACCTATTTTTATTTGAATAGACTTGGTTTCTGTTGCTTTGGCTCCAGCTTTGGATTTCTTAAGTTTTTTGCTTGCTTCGTATTGATATTTACCAAAATCCATTATCTTCGCCACCGGCGGAAGTGCGTTAGGGGATATTTCAATCAGATCTAGACCACTGTTTTGAGCAAGTTCTAGAGCGTCTTTTATGCTTAAAAGACCCAGGTTCTCATTTCCACTGCCTATGACTCGTAGTTCTTTAGCTCTTATTTGATTGTTTATTCTTTCTCGCAATGTATCTCTAAAATTCTATATGAATCTTTGACTTAGATAATTCTATCTTAATTCTGGTTTAAAGTCAACCTAACGTTCTCAAATAAGGACTCTATTCGTTCTTCTGTTTTAGCCTCACCAAATATGCGTATTATGGGCTCTGTTATAGAAGCGCGTATCTGGAGCCAAGAATGGTCTGGCCAGTCGAACCTTACCCCATCTAGCTCGTTTAGCTCCGCATCTTGGAATTGCTTTTTTAGTTTTTGATATAATATGCTTGGGTCCGCTGTAACTGGGATTTTGTCTTTTTTCATGAAATATCTAGGCAGTGAGTCTACTATTTCAGATATTTTCTTGTTTTCTGTGGCCATTAGTTCTAAAACAAGTGCAATTCCCACCAGGCTGTCGCGAGAAGTATTTATTTTAGGGTATATGGCTCCGCCACCACCTTCGCCACCTATTAGAGCATTTACTTCCAGCATTTTCTCTACAACATTGGCTTCACCAACCTTAGATCTGAAGGTTTTCACTCCAAAAGAGGTAGCCACGTCTTGGCTCATGCTCGAAGAAGCTATGTTTATAACAATGTCGCTGGGAGTTTTCGCGAGGACGCTTTTTATCGCAAGTACTGGTGTATGTTCTTCGCTTATTATCACCCCCTTCTCATCCACTACCACAAGTCTGTCTGCGTCTGGGTCTTGAGCGAATCCTATGTCTGATTTATTTGCCACTACAGCAGAAGCTATTTGTCCTAGGTTCTGGGCTAAAGGCTCTGGTGGATGGGCAAAATTTCCATCTTGTATTTCATTAATAACTCTTACTTCACAGCCGAGATTTTGCAATAGTTCTTGGGTTATTATACTCCCTGCACCGTTGACTGGGTCAAGAGTTACTTTGAATTTTTTACTTCTAATTAGCTCTGCGTCGATATTTTTAATAATTTCATCTATGTGCATCTTTCTATACGCAGAGTTGTCTATTTCTTCGTTCTTGGGCTCCAGGCCAGAAGGTATTTTCTCGCCTTCTTTTAGGGTTGCTCGGTGTCCCTCCATTATAGCCACTTCGTCTTTGTTGGTTAGACGACCACCTTTAATTACGAATTTAATTCCGTTGTATTCTATCGGATTGTGTGATGCGGTAATCATAACCCCACCATCTAAATTTAATTTTTTAACCAAAAGCAGAACAGAAGGGGTGGGTAATATGCCGCCATTTATGAACTCAATATTTTCTTTTTTAAACGCTTCTTTTACGGATTCTAGTATTATGAGCCCGCTTGCTCTGGTGTCTCGGCCTATTAGAACTTTTTTGATTGGTTTAGATGGTTCCGATTCGGCAATCATTCGTGCATAACTCCTCGCATACTCAAAGGCTATTTGCTCATTTAGGGTTTTACCCCAAATACCTCGATATCCAGTTACGGCCAGCTTTGGTTTTGGTTCCATTTTGAGATTATATCAGAATTAAAAAGAAACAGTATGTTGGGTTTTTGTGTTAATATTTAAATATGGCAAATTATGCGGAAAACAGAAAAGCAAGATTTGATTATGAAATTTTAGAAAAATACGAAGCGGGTATTGAGCTTTTGGGGACAGAGGTTAAATCTGTGCGTGGGGGACAGATGTCCCTCGAAGGGGCTTTCGTTATCGTCCGGGGGGGAGAGGCTTTTCTTATTAATGCCAACATTCCTCCGTATCAGGTTAAAAACACACCAGAGGATTACGATCCACTGAGAAATAGGAGAATATTGTTAACCAAGAAAGAGCTTGGGGAGTTGGCAGCAGGAGAGAAGGATAAGAGTTTGACAATAGTGCCTATTTCAGTGTATAATAAAGGTAAGAAGATCAAGGTTGTGGTTGCGCAAGTAAAAGGCAAGAAAAAATTCGACAAAAGAGAAAATACTAAAAAGCGCGAAACCGATCGTGAGATTCGAAGAGAATATAAAAGAGGCTGAGTAAACTTTGACAACATAATAATGGGGATGCAAGGCATAGACAGAAGGCCTTTTGCGTCTAGTGCATGTCGAGTATGAGCGTAATCTCGTTAAAATTCGCTTAAATGTTAATTGCAAAATTGACTGCTAAAGCCAAGGCAATAGCTTCTCCGTACTTCGGTGCGAAGGAGTTTGCTTTCGCTCTAGCCTAACCTTCGGGTCGGGCTAGTGTCTCTGCCATAGACTTCCGATATATGGACAGAGGCATAATATTATCGGGATAGTCCTGACGTGGCTTCGCCGTCGGGGCAAAACAAAGAAGATCGATTGAAAAATATTTGGCTCGCTTAAGAATTTTTTAATTTAAACAAAAAAGCGTGCTACACATGTAGACTTTAGTCCAAAAACCTTTTGCACCGGGGTTCAATTCCCCGCATCTCCACAAAAACAAGGAACGCAGAGACTATGTTTTTGTAGGATGCCGCACCGTAAGTGCGGCGCCACGGAGCTGCTTTATTTTAGGTTTTTTTATGTTATAATCTCCCAATGGATTTAAATTTTCTAAATAAAAACATGGTGCCCAATAAAGGCAAGAAGACTGGCAAGGAGCCCAAGTTTGGGGGAAGCATAACAAGCGCTATTTTGATTTTTATGCTCATTACGGGCATTTATTTACTGGTGTCTGGACCAGCTCAGGATATTGCAGAGATTTCTATCTCAGAGCTAGCTTCAAGTGTTTCTTTGGGGGAAGTCTCAAATATAGTGGTTGAAGGGGAGAAACTTACAATTACTTACGTAAACGAAGAGGTAAAAAGATCAAAGAAAGAAGCCGAGTCTTCTTTGTCCCAGACTCTTTTTAATTATGGGGTAAAGCCAGAAGCCTTGGCTTTGGCTAAGATAGAAGTTAAAAACGAAAGTGGTTTCGGTTTCTTTTTGGTAAATGTATTACCTTTTGCTTTACCTATTGTATTTATTGTTTTCTTTTTTTGGTATTTATCTAGGCAGGTTAAAGGGGCTGGAATGCAGGCTTTTTCTTTTGGCCAATCTAAGGCTCGCATAACGGATCCCAATGATAAAAGTACAAAAGTGACCTTTAAGGATGTTGCTGGGTGTCGTGAAGCCAAAGAAGAGCTAAAAGAAATTGTTGATTTCTTAAAGAGCCCTAAGAAATTTTTAGATATTGGGGCAAGAATACCCAAAGGTGTAATGCTCACTGGTGCTCCTGGTACAGGTAAAACACTGCTCGCCAGGGCGGTAGCGGGGGAGGCGGGTGTGCCGTTTTTCCATTTGTCAGGTTCTGAGTTCGTTGAAATGTTCGTTGGAGTTGGGGCTTCTAGGGTGCGCGATCTTTTCATGATGGCCAAGAAGGCGGCTCCAGCAATTATTTTCGTAGATGAAATAGACGCAATAGGGCGCACTCGAGGTGGTGGCTATGGGGGAGGCAACGATGAAAGAGAGCAGACATTAAACCAGATACTCGTAGAAATGGATGGATTTGAACCTACAGAAAAAGTTATAGTCATGGCAGCAACAAATAGGCCAGATGTGTTGGACCCAGCACTGGTGCGTCCAGGTAGATTTGACAGGAAGGTTCTCCTTGATATGCCAGATCGCGCTGATAGGGAAGAGATACTTAAAATCCATGCACTTAAAAAGCCACTAGCAGAGGATATTAATTTGAAATTAATAGCAGAGCGTACTCCGGGGTTCTCAGGCGCAGATTTATATTCATTAATGAATGAAGGTGCCATATTGGCAGCCCGAGAAAATCGTAAGAAAGTTTTTCAGTTTGATTTAATAAGGGCGATTGAAAAAGTTATGTTGGGTCCTGAGCGCAAGAGTCACTTACTTTCTAAAAAAGAAAAAGAAATTACAGCTTATCATGAAGCTGGGCATGCTATTGTGGCTTCTGTTCTGCCTAATGCAGACCCTGTGCATAAGATATCAATTATCGCTAGGGGTAGTGCCGGAGGCTATACACTGAAGCTTCCTCTTGAAGAGAGGCGTCTGCAGTCCAAAAAAGAGTTCATAGATGACATTGCTATGTCTCTCGGTGGATACGTGGCGGAGAAAATGATGTTTGGTGATATTACTACTGGGCCATCAAGTGATCTACAGATGGCGACAAATCTAGCAAAAGCCATGGTGACTCGTTGGGGAATGTCGGATCTTGTTGGTCCAGTAGCGCTTACGAGTAATTCTGGAAAATCTCCATGGGGTGAATCAGGCGGAGCAGAGTACTCGGAAGCTGTTTCTGCCAAGGTGGACTCTGAGATTTCACGAATAATAAATGATGGTTTGCAATCAGCGGAGAGGGTTTTAACTGAGCACAGGAAAGCCTTTGAGGTGGTGGCCAGAAAGCTTATAGAAGTTGAGACACTTGAACAAGAAGAGTATGAAAAATTAATAATTGCCCATGGCATCATTCCAAAGAAGAAGGAAGATCCTGCCAAGCTGGAAGTGGCTGGGTAGGCTTTGCACAAAAGCGCTTTATTTTGTAGTATTACTCTTAAGGTTTTTGGCCAACAAAATCCCGTCCTTAGCTCAGTTGGTTAGAGCACAGAGCTTATACCTCTGGGGTCCTTGGTTCGAATCCAAGAGGACGGACATGAATAAAGATCCAATCCTTTGTCTTATTACAGGTCCTGCGGGAGCAGGAAAATCTTCGGTTTCAAAATTGCTGGCAACCAAATTTCCCAAAAGCGCAGTGGTTGATGTTGATCACATTAGGGCCATGGTGGTTGGAGGTTATGTTAAACCTTGGCCATACACTGAAGAAGTAGAATTAATTTTCAATGAATTGATGAAGCAATGAAGTAAAACTTATATTATTAACATAATTGACAGCCGTCTAAAAGTGTTAACATGCTAATTATGCCTCTTGGTGACAGAAAAAATTTTTACATTTTTCCGTATATTTAATTCTTCTAAGCGTTTAAGAAAAGATTTGGGAAGTGGGCTCGGGCCTAACCACAGGCTTTGTTGCAGCATTTTATAACCGAATATTTTTATTTGATTGCGAAGCCAATTGCGCTTTGGTCTTTCTGATTCTGGTATGTCAAAAGAAATTATTTTTGTAGATGTGGTATTTGTTCCGAAAGGAGAAGAGATATATGAAAACAGGTAAACATTTTTTGAATGCGATCTTCCCTTTTGAGTTAGAGACCAACTATTCTCACAATTGTTTAAATAACCTTTTTTATTTAAACGGGAAAGAGTGACCCTGACACTTTTTGCTTTGTAAGACGCAAATTGCCGTTCACGTAGTATTTCACGAAAACGTTTAGTGCTTCTAGCGCTTCCTAGGGTGGCTAGTAATAAATCTCCGATACTTGGTGAGTATTTAGACATATTTATATATTAACATAATTAACAGCCGTCCAGAAGTGTTAACATGTTTTAACTATTCAAATAATTACTCAAAGTGGAATTCTTTGGTTTTGGCTTTGACCTTAATTTTAAGCAGAGGATAATTCATTAGTTCTGGGTCTTTAGAAATTATATCTATGGCTTCGGTGCGGGCGGCTTCAACCATCTTGAGGTTTTTTATGGCTTCCATGCCCATATCGGTTATACCCCATTGTTTGGTTCCCGCAAGTTCTCCGGCGCCACGCAGAGACAGGTCTAGCTCTGCTAGCTCAAAGCCGTTCTTGGCTGTTTTCAGGGCTTTTAGCCTGCTCATGGTCTTTTCTGTTTTGGCCTCAGCAAATATGTAGCAATATGCTTGGTGTGTACTTCTGATGACACGTCCACGAAGCTGATGTAGCTGGGCAAGTCCGAATCTCTCTGCGCCTTCTATTATTATAATGGTTGCATTAGGAACATTTACCCCAACCTCAATTACAGAGGTAGCGCACAAGATATTTATTTTACCTTCTGTGAACTCTGACATTACTTCTTCTTTTCTCTCCTTGCTCATTTTGCTGTGGAGTACACCTATTTCGTATTCCGGGAATACTTCCTTTTTTAGTCTTTTGGCTTCCTCTACTGCGGACTTGACATTGAGGGCCATTTCTTTTTCTGGGTCGGGCTCAAAAATCCTAGGACATATTACATACAGCTGTCGACCAGATTCAAGACCAGTCTTTATTTTCTGGTAGGCTTCATTTCTTTTGTCTGGTGTAATTATTTCAGTAATTATTTGTTTTCTGCCTAGAGGCATCTCATCTAAAATAGATAAGTCCAGATCGCCGTAGATGGTGAGGGCCAGCGTCCTTGGTATTGGGGTTGCTGTCATTGAGAGCAGGTGAGGCGCGCTTGTGTTGCCATCTCTGTCTTTACTAATAAGTTTCTTTCTTTGTGCCGTTCCGAATCTATGCTGTTCATCTATTATGCACAGGGCTAAATTTTTAAATTTTACCGATTTTTGAATCAAAGCATGAGTTCCTATTAGGATGGGTATTTCTCCATTACTAACCCACTTGAGAAGTTGCGCTCTGGATATGTCTGTCCAAGTTTCGTAATTTGTTTTAGACGGGAATTTACGACAGCCTGACCCTGTTATTAGACCTACATTTATTGGCAGATGTTTGAAATATTTAATGAAAGATTCGAAGTGCTGGGTGGCAAGTATTTCCGTTGGGGCCATGTAAGCCACCTGGAGATTGCCGAAATTTTGAGGTTTGCCTTGATCGGAGTCGAAGGGTCTTTGTCTTACTGTGGCATAGGAGGCTGTGGCAGCTACAGCTGTTTTCCCGGAACCTACATCTCCCTCCAGGAGCCTCGACATTGGATAATTTCTAGACATATCTAGAAGTATCGTTTCGATTGATTTTTTTTGTGAATTGGTCGGCTTGAATGGAAATCTGGCCATAAACTCTTCTGTGCTATTTGGGTCTTTTTTAACACTGAAGGATTTGTTTTTACGATATTCTAATTTGTTTTTTTGGCGTTCAAGTTGAATACAGAAAACTTCCTCGAAGGCGAATCTCTTGCGGGCAGACTCCGCATCGTTCTTGTTTTTAGGTTTATGTATCCACACAAGTGCTGTGGTGAGCTTCGGAAGATTGTATTTCTTCAAAATATGCTCTGGAATGTAGTCTTCTACTCCATCCAGAGTTCTCTCTAGGAGAATCTTATTTATCGCATGATAGAACCATTTTGAGGTTATGCCTCTGCTTTCGTTGTATATGGGATACGAAAATCCAGCATTTGAAATGCCCTCATTTTTATTAAATAGAGTATCGTGCGCATCTATTGGCATATCTGGCAATTTTTCAAATTCTGGGTTGGCTAGATAAATTCCATTTTTGCCTTGAGTTACTTTACCTGTTAGCTTTACGCTCTCTCCGTCGTGTATCATCTTGGCTAAGTAAGCTTGGTTGAACCACGTGATTTTTATTTTCCCAGAAAAGTCTTCTATTTCTCCTTCTGCCATAGGTATACCAGATCGGAAGGTTTTTTTGGTTTTTAGTTTTGAAACTTTGCCATAGACTGTGGCCATGTCTCCTGGGACCAGATCAGATATTTTTTTTATTTCACTTATGTCACTATACCTTACAGGGAAGTGGAACAGCATATCGGCCACACTAAAAATATTCAATTTCCCCAAAGCTCTTTTTTGGTTTTTGTCTAACCTGAATTTCTCTTCTAAGGAGTCACTTAATTTCACATAAGAATTATATAGTTTTTAGGGACTATTTACTAGATTAAAGGATGGTTAGGATAATGCAGTAGTAAATACTTAATGGTATAATAGAATAGCATGAATACATTAGTGCAATCGCAAGTTTTCTTCTTTATTTCTTCAGTCGGATTTATAATCTTGAGTATTTTGATTGCGGTGTTTTTGTATTATCTGATTAATGCGGTCAAGATATTTCACAGGATTATGGGCAAACTAGAGAAAGATATTGAGAACATAGGAGACACGACAACAGAGATATTAGAGGATTTAAGAGATAGCTCTTTGTTTCGTTTTTTTATTAAAAACAGTAAAAGAAAGAGAAAAGCCAGGGAGGAATAACTAGAGATAACAACTAAGAGGTTTATAAGTTAACATAAAGAAAAATTATGAAAAAAGAAACAACAAAAACAAAAAAGGGCATGTCTAATGGCAAGAAGATGGCTGTGGCTGGCGCAATAACAGCAGGAGTGGCCGCAGTAGGAGCCGGGGCCTATATGTTGATGGGGCCAGATGGCAAGAAGAATCAGAAGAAGGTAAAGGCTTTGATGGGTAAGATAGAGAAAGAGGTTAAGACTGAATTTAAGAAAGCGAAAGTTGCAACAGGTCCTCTGTATGATGAGGCTGTGGATAAAATATCTCGAACTTACAGTCAACAATACAAGGCTCATGAGGGTGACATAATGGCTCTGGTAAAAAAGCTAAAGGGGAGTTGGAAAGCCGCCTCAAAGTCAGTTGCCAAAAAATTTCCAAAAGTTGAGGTGAAGGTGGAAAGGTCTAAATAAGTATTTTGGGGTATTATCTTGATTAAGCACTTGAATTTAAAAAAAGTGGTGTATTTTGCTTTTTGTGATAATATACCAGGTGTGAATCAGATAAATGATCCAAAGTTTAAAGCAATAACTGACAGGTTCTTCTGGGAGAGCTTTTTTGGGATATTTATTTTCGGTATTCCAGCCTTTCTGGCTGTTGCTTTGGGTCAAATGCTGGATGCTCGTTTAAGTACAGGGCGCCTTTGGTTTTTTGTATTTCTTGGAGTAGCCTTTGTTTTGTCGTGGGCTATTGTGTTTTATAGGAACAAGAGGGTGACAAAAATATACCGTGAATTCAGAGAGGGGCAGAAGAATTCCGAGCCGGTCAATAAAGCAGAATAAATCAAGAAGTAACACAACATGGAACTATTACCATTTATACAATTCCCGAGAAGCATCGTGCCCATATCTTCGGATACAGTGTTTTTTATTGGGTCTTTTCCTCTCAAGAACTCCACTCTGTCGCTAATAGTTATAATCTTATTCATTGCATTCAGCGCCTTTTATTTCAAAAAAAGAATTTCTGTAGATTCACCTGGCAAGCTTCAGTCATTCTTTGAGCTTGTGTATGAAGCCTTAAAGAAACACATTAGATCTATTACCGGAAGTGATTATCACGCTCGGCGCATTTTCCCACTGATTGCTACCATATTTATATTTGTTGGGTTGTCTAATTATTTAGGATTAGTGCCTGGGCTAGGTAGTATAACTTGGAATGGGACTAATGTTTTTCGCACAGCCACCTCAGACTTTAATACTGCCTTTGCGCTTGCTGTTGGAACGCTGATTGTTTTTCACCTGATTACTTTTAATGACTTTGGCCCCAAGGGATATTTCCTTAAGTTCGTGCCACTAGATAAGCTCAAGGAAGATACAAAAAAAGGTGTGCTTGCTCCAATTTTTATTTCTGTTACAATACTTTTGGCTATTCTGGATTTTATTGGAGAATTTGCCAAAGTTATTTCAGTCTCTCTTCGCTTGTTTGGTAATATGTACGCAGGAGAGGTTTTGACTGGGGTTCTGGTGGGGTTGGTTGCGTTTGTTTTACCGTCTGTCTGGGTTTTGTTTGGACTGCTCGGAGCTTTTATTCAAACTATTGTTTTCGGTTCCCTAATAACAGTTTATTATATGCAAGCAGCAGGCGAGCCTGGTAAGATCAAGCAGGGAACTTTTAGTATTATTATTGATAACATAAAAAAAATATTTATATGGAAGCAGAAGCAGCAAAGTATATAGCAAAAGGTTTGATTATTATGTCTATGCTTGGAACAGCTATTGGTGAGGGTATTGTGGCTGCAAAAGCTATGGAGGCAATGGGTCGCAACCCAGAAGCCTCAGATAACATTTTCCCTAAGATGATCGTGGCGATGGCGATCTGTGAGTCCACTGCAATTTACGCGCTGGTGGCATTCTTCATTGTTTAGCCTATGGAAATGATTCAGTCAGCCCTGGGGAAACTTGGATTTGATTGGCAGGTTGCTATTGCGAACCTGATCAATTTCCTAATAATTTACTTTCTTTTAAAGAAGTTTGTTTTCGACAAGCTGGCAGACGCAATTCTGGAGAGGAAGACAAAAGCAGAGGGCAATGTTATTTTGCGAAATTCTTTAGACGAAGAAAAGAAATCCTTTGATGAGCTTAAAAAATCAAAAGAACAAGGGCTTAAAAGAGAGCGAGACCTCATGCTTGCCAGCGCCAATAAAGAGAAAAAGGATATTTTGGAGGTAGCAGACAAAGAAGCAAAAGCTGTGCATCAAAAAGCCATCCTCGAAGCCAAAGACGAGAAGCAAAAAATTGTCGAATCTGTTTCAGAAGACATAAAAGACTTGAGTATATCTTTGTCTCAAAAGGTGTTGGCGGCCTATCAAGAAAATCCTGACGTGGAGAAGCTTAAATCCATACTTGATAATCCGGGCAAATAGTTATGAAAAATAAAATTGAATTAATAACTCAAAATATTTTCTCTGTTTTTCTTGAAAATGATATTGTTTCGGAGGTGCCAGAATTTTTGGCATACTTGGCCCAACACGCACGCGAGCTCAAGCCCTCCGCAGTTGTTTCTGTTTTTTTCTCTTTGTTTGAAGATCGAGATCAAAAAAATATAATAAAGAAACACATAAAGGATGATTTGGGTATCGATGAGGTTATTTTTGAAAATAAATCAGAATATAAGAATCCTACAGACATGTCCATATCCGGAGTTTTGCCTTCACTTGGTGGGCACAAAAATACTAGACTAGAGCGCACTGCTTACGAATTTTTCTGTGCGCTTGTAAGCGGTGGTTATTTGAAAGACTTAGAAATAATTATAAAAAGTTTGGAGCATTTATATAAAAATTATTTGGACGAGGTGCAGGTGACTGTGGTAACAGATACTATGTATGGTCCCGAGCTAGAGAAGGCGATAGGTAACTTTTGCGCTAAGAATGTAAAAGCCAAGCATGCTGTTGTAAAACAAATTATAGATAAAAACAACAAAGGCGGAGTGAAGATCAAATGGCGTGATTTTGTCTGCGATGCTACTTATTTGGAGGTACTAAAAGGATTTTAGTTTTTAAATAAAAACAAACGCAGCTCGCTAGGGCCTAGGACCTTAGAGAGCTGCGCTCCGATTACAACCATATTATTATTCGCTTGGATCAAAAACACCACAACCCCGGCCATATAGGCCAGGATGACCAATGCCGAGAATCTTTTCATATGCATTTTTTTAGTCCGAACATATGTATATAAAAGTCTCCCGCTAGTTTATCGCTTTGCTGTGACTGATTTGCTCCAGCGAGAGGTTATCTATGCGTTAGTACTAGTAAAGCCCTGTCTAAACAAGGAAACGTTAGTCTAGGATAAATTTGTCTTTTTGTAAATAGAAAAGCCCCAAGCGCAAGCGCTTGGGGTAATGTGCACACACATATGGCGGTTTCTCCTAGAATGGAGGAATGAGCATACACATGGCTAAAACAATCAAAGAAGAGCGATTAAGATGGGTAATGCCCATAGTGAGCAAAAAGATTAAACTAATTGAGGTGACAAAGGTGTGTCCTCATGGCAAGAGAAGTCTGGCGTCCCAATACCTTAACCCTGATGATCAGGATATTGGTCAGTCCAAAGTTTTGAATCAAGATCTGATTAGACGTATCATCGAGGAGCTTCGCCAGCACAAGATGGCGAGCATTTGTACGATGCTCACTCCGGTGGGCTGAGCAACATTCTGAGTAATCAAAGCCAGTGACGCGAAAGTGTCACTGGCTTTCACGTCCATTCATATGTTTATGGGACACATTGCAATCCTAAGCCTGCGGGTGACGCCGAAGCCATGATGTAACCTTGGGAAGCCCGACTTCGCTAAAGCTACGTCGTGACAAAGGCGGACAGAGTGAGATTCGAACTCACGGTCCTTTTAAGGGGACGGCGGTTTAGTAAACCGCTGGTTTAAACCACTCACCCATCTGTCCATATATTCACTTCGTTCAAATTGAACCAATTTTGACCTGCCCAAAACTAAAAAGAGTATATCAGAAAAATATTAAAAAGATATGGAAAAACAGTGAAGATATGGTAGAGTGGGAATGTTATTATGTAAAAGGAGCCGTGTCAGAGTGGTCTAACGTACCTCTTTGCTAAAGAGGCAGGGGCTTCAAAACCCCTCGGCGGTTCGAATCCGCCCGGCTCCGCATGAATTTTGCTATACTGTATTCAATCGCATGACCTTTAGTGATAAATTAAAACAGAAAATTTGGCATGTAATTTACAAATTTTTCCCCACCTTACAGAAGGCGTTGTTGCGTATGGGAATAATTCATCACGAAAAGGGCAGACAGCGCTACCACATAGGCTGGGTTGCTCCAGGGAGGACCTTAGCAGAGATTAAAGTGCATTTGCACACTAAGTGGGGCTTCGGTAACCATTTCGTTGCCTGGAAAGATGAAGGTCAGGTTTTAAGCTGGAGAAAGCTTCAAGATTTTAATGACCAGTACCATTTGCGGGTCTTTGAAGACCGAGAGATAAGGGGCCATTTTGAATTTACTCCAGAGGCGCATCCTTTGGCACACTTTGAAGAGACAGGCGAGAAGGATGCGACGGCGGATTTTCTGAAATTCTTAGGTGAATTTGTTACCATAGAGAGGACCTTTGTTCTAATGGAAATCGATCCGGAAGCCTATAACCCTGATTCTGAGGTTACTATCGAGCAGAAGATGTAATCTTGTCTATCCAGTTAGTTATTATATTCCATACATACTTGTCAGCTAGCACTCTGTGGTGTCCAGCCACAGGAACAGTTAGGTTTCGAAGTGCTCCCTCTAGATGGCTTCCGTCCTTGTGCCATATTATGTTGTCGTACGATGGTATTATAGAAACAATTTTTTTATTTATTTCAATATGTTTTTCTAAATATTTTATAACCCCACTGTCAATTAATAACTCTGCGATAGAATAATGTGGAAAGAATTTTCCAATAGATGAACCATGGAATGGAGTAGCCACAGCAATAAGCCCAATAACTTGTCCTCTTTTGTCTTCGTGGAGCATTAGATACTTACCGATAAGGCCGCCTTTACTATGAGCCACTATTATTACATTTGAAAGATTGTTTTCTGAGATGACTTCATAGGTTTTTCTAGCAGAAGAGGGGATGTCTAGGATGTTGTTAGGCCCTAGTTGTGGCACCACGTACACAGGGTGTCCTAGGCTTGATATGTGGTCCGCGAGAGGCTTCAGAAAGGTCCACCTTTCAAATATTCCTGGTAGAAATATTATAGGCACTTTGCCTTCTTTAGTGTTTTCTGTGTAATGTGCCGGAGGGGTGCGCGTGAAGTAAGTACTAGCACTAATAGATACGAGATAAACATAATCTTTTATCCAGGCGGTAAGTTTATTCATGAGTTTATATTACAGGTTCACAGTCTTTGCAATGTTTCATCATTAGCATTATAACAGACTTTCAGTGGGCGATAGTAAAAGCTATTACTTTTTTCGCTCCGGCTTGCTTCAATATTTTTTTGGCTTCTTTTAACGTTGCGCCGGTTGTTGTGACATCATCTATGAGAATTATGTTTTTGTTTTTTATTTTGTGTTCGTTCTTTGGGTTGATGCTGAATGACCCAAGAATGTTTTTCAGGCGCTCTTTGCGTTGTTTTTTGTGGGACTGGTGATCTGTTTCTCGTGGTTTTATTAATATGTTTGCCTCTAGGATAAAGCTCTCTCCTTTATCAATCTCTATTAATTTCTGCGCTAGAATTTCTGCTTGGTTGAATCCTCTTTCCCGTATTCTTTTGTTCGCCAAGGGAATAGGTATCAATATCGCGTTGCGAAAATTCTCCATCAAAGACAGGTCGGACAATTCTTCGAGGATTCTGCCATACATGATTTGAGCAAATATTTCCGCCAGCCTGCGGTTGTGTTTGTATTTTAGGAGCCAGATTGCTTTCTTGATGGGCGGGTGGCGATAGTCATAAAGGGGGAATATCCAACTCTCAGACTCTCTTTCTGGCTCCCTAGAGTTGTTCAGGCATTTCAGGCAAAAGTCCGAATTTGCTTCTCCGCAAGAGAGGCACTTGATTGGGAAAATTAGATTAAGCAGCGTGTTTAATATATTCATACATATGATATACTTACGAAGTATCCTTATATTTTACCATGGATAATTTAAGCAACTTACTTCATAAATTTTCTTCACAGATAGACTTATTAAAGAGCGACAAGAATGGTAGTGTTATTGGCGTGGATATCGGATCTTCTGCCATTAAGGTTGTTCAGCTTAAAAAGAAGGCAGGCAAAGCAGTACTTGAAACATATGGTTCTATCGCCCTTGGTCCATACGCTGACACTGACGCTGGTCGTCCTACAAACTTACCCGCAGAAAAGTTGGTAGAAGCCCTCAAGGAAGTCCTAAAACAGTCAGGAGTAGCCACTACTTCTAGTGCCTTTGCTATACCCGTGAGATCCAGCTTGATTTTTGTTATTGATCTTCCTGTGAATGTTCCAGAAAAAGATATGACAACAGTGGTCTCTACTGAGGCTAGGAAATACATACCTGTGCCCATAACAGAAGTTTCCATTGACTATGTTGTCTTACCCAAGAAGGAGTCCTCTTTCGAAGAGGCCCGTTCTACTAATCCCCACGCTCTACCTCCCCCGAGGACTGAAGTTCTGGTGATTGCTTTACAGAATGACGCTATATCAAAGTATAATTCTATAGTTTCCCAGTCAGGACTAGTGGCTTCTTTTTTTGAAATAGAAATATTTTCTTCTATTAGGTCAAATTTTACTCACGAGCTCTCTTTGATGCTTCTGATCGATTTTGGTGCCTCTTATACAAAGTTAACTTTAGTGGAGTTCGGTGTCGTAAAAAGTTACCACACAATAAACAGAGGGGGTATGGATATCTCGGAATCTATTTCTAAGTCTTTGAATATTCCTTTTGCTTCGGCTGAAGAAATGAAGAAAGAATTTGGGCTTTTAGAGAATTTTAAAGAAAAAAGCCTAGAAGTAATTATAAAAACACACCTAGACTATATCTTTTCTGAGGCGAATAATGTATTATTAGGACACGAAAGGAAATATAATCGCACTGTCGGAAAGGTAATACTGTCAGGTGGCGGATCTCTCTTGAAAGGACTTAAGGAAATGGCCACAGAAAACTTTCGCATAGAAGTAGAAATGGGGCATGCTTTTGCCAGAGTGGGCACACCGGCATTTTTGGAAAAAGTTTTAGATGCTGTGGGTCCAGAGTTCGCTGTGTCGCTAGGCTTAGCTTTGAGAAAATTACAATAAGTGAGATAATACAAGAAGATGGAGCAAAATTTTCAAACATCATTTATACCAAAGAAAACAATAAGCCAAGGTAGGGCACCTGCACCATATTATTTTGGTTTTATTTCAATTATTTCTATATTTATTTTTCTTACAATGCTTGTGGCTGCTGCGGGGCTTTATTTTTATAAAGGCATCATGACTAAAAGTATTTCTAGCATGGAGGTTGATTTAAATTTAGCCAAGAATCGTTTTGAGCCCTCCAAAATACAACAGCTACAGGTATTAGACAAGCGCCTTCGTGCGGCTGATAGTATTTTATCTAAACACATAGCCGTAACTCCGATTTTTGAAGCCTTAGAGGGGGTTACAATGAAGAGCGTTCGTTTCACTAAGTTTAGTTATATCTTAGGAGATGAAACAAATCCAAATGTTCAAGTCAAGATGTCTGGAATTGCATCGGGATACCGATCTGTTGCTCTTCAGGCGGATCTTTTTTCAAAAAAAGAAGATTTTATTGACCCAATATTTTCTAACCTTTCTTTAGACGACAAGGGCAATGTGCTTTTCGACTTAGATTTTTCTGTGTTACCTAGCTTTATTAACTACGAGAGTGCCATTAAGGCGGGCACAGCGTTACCACAACAGCCAACCCCGATCCCATTACCAGGAGAAGAAATATTTAATTAATTATGTTTAGATTTATATTACCAATCATTTTAATAGGTTTAGCGGTAGTAGGATTTTCAATGTTCGTCGCTCCTATTTATGCAGACATTAATGGACTGAAAGAGCAGGTTCTTTCCTATAACCAAGCCTTAGATAATTCCAAGGCTCTTGAGGATGAGCGGGACAAACTAACTAAAAAGTATAATCTTATCGACCCAGAAAACATAGCCAAACTTGAAAAACTTGTGCCTAATAGTGTTGATAATATACGTTTAATACTTGAGATAGAAAAGATAGCCTTGCCTTATGGAATGCAGTTGAGGGATGTTAAGTACGACATAATAAAAAAAGAAAATGATCCTACTGTTGTGCAGGGTGGCAGTGTGGTAATGCCAAATGAAAATAAGGATTATGGCACTTGGGATCTGTCTTTTTCCACTCAAGCTACTTATGACAATTTCATTAATTTCATGAAAGACCTAGAAAGGAATCTGAGAATAGTGGACACTTCTTCGATTCAGTTTGATTCTAATGTCGGAACTGGTTTGAATCCAACATTTAATCAAGTTTACAAATATTCCGTTAAAATAAAGACCTATTGGTTAAAAAATTAAAATGACACCACTAATAAAAAATATAATAATGTACGGAGGCTTGGCGGCGGTCTTGGTTTTTGGTTATATATTTTTCACGGGTGGGAAAGAGGAGGACTTGCTTTCTTCAGAGGGTGCGGTTGCCGGAGAGAATTCTTTGGATCCCAATTCTGCTGTGAGTTCTGAGTTTCTGTCTATTTTGTTAAATATCAAAGGCTTAAAGCTTGATGATGGCATATTTTCTGATCCAGTTTTTTCTTCATTGATTGATTCGAGTATTGTATTAGTGCCAGACGGTAATGAGGGTAGACCTAATCCTTTTGCGCCACTTGGTTTTGATTTTGTTAATGTAAATCCTGCTCCTGCTGACACGGGCTTCTCAACTGGCACAAATTAATTTAATTATGAGTTTCCTAGAAGAACTTTCTCAAAAAGGAATAATACAAGAAAGCCAGATTGGTGAGATAAAAAATCTAGCCAATGATAAACATGGAGGCAACATAGACCAAGCCCTAGTGGAGTCTGGCGTTCCGGCCGAAAAGGTTCTCGAAGTCAAAGGAGAATATTTGGCTATGCCAGTCAAAAAGCTGGATCCCAAGAACATGTCTATGGATGTACTGAAATACATTCCAGAAGATTCTGCTGCTCATTATAAATTCGTCCCTATAGGATTTGAGGACGGGGTCTTAGAGGTGGGCGTTATGGATCCAGAAAATATTCAGGCGATGGATGCTATTCAGTTTATATCTTCAAAAATAGGTATACCATTCAAGCTTTTCTTGATTTCTAAGGGCGACTATCAGATTGTCATAAATGCATATAGGGGAATTTCAAGTGAGGTTGAAGAAGCGCTTAGTGAGTTGGGGCAAGAAGCAGAAACAGAAAAAATTCCCAAGGGTGCTGGGGGGCGTTTCAATAAAGAAATAGATATTGCAAAGTCCAAAGAGGAGGAAAAAATAGTCGAAGATGCGCCCATTATAAAAATAGTTTCTACTATATTAAAGACAGCCCTAGGGGATGGTGCTTCCGATATCCACATAGAGCATACAGGGGAACACGTTAAGGTACGTTTCCGCGTTGATGGAGCATTGAGTACTGCAATTACCTTACCTGGTAACGTCCACAGTGGGGTGGTGGCTCGCGTTAAGATACTTTCTAAACTTAGATTAGACGAAAAACGAAAGCCACAAGATGGATCTTTTAGTGCTGTGATTGACGATAGAAAGATAGATTTTCGTGTGTCCACCATGCCTTCTTATTACGGGGAAAAGGTTGTAATGCGTATTCTGGATTCAGAAAAAGGAGTTAAGCCTCTGGATCAGCTTGGTTTATCAAAAAGAAACCTAGAAATGGTTCGAGAAGCCCTGGCTCGTCCTTATGGTCTTATTTTAATAACAGGTCCTACTGGTTCTGGTAAGTCCACAACTTTGTATTCCATGATGAATGAGTTAGACAGAGAGGTTAGTAACGTTGTTTCCCTTGAAGATCCAGTTGAGTATCATATGGCAGACATAAATCAGTCTCAAATGATGCCTGAAATAGGCTACACTTTTGCGTCTGGATTGCGCTCAATTCTTCGTCAGGATCCAGACATTATCATGGTTGGAGAAATCAGAGACAAAGAAACAGCTCAGCTGGCAATACAGGCTGCGCTTACGGGACACTTGGTGCTCTCTACACTTCATACCAACAACGCCATTGGTGCTGTGCCACGTCTGGTAGATATGGGTGTTGATCCTTATCTTATTGCTCCTACACTTATTCTCTCAATAGCTCAGCGTCTAGCCAGGATGACCTGTCCTAGTTCCAAGAAGCTTGTGCCAATGGATCCTAATATAAAAATTCAAATACAAAAACAAATGGAGGATTTACCAGAAGAATTCAAAAAAGAAATTGTGCTCAAGGAAGAAATGTACGATACTGTCCCTTCGGCCGAATGTGCCTCTGGAACCAAGGGTCGTATGGCTGTATTTGAGATGTTTAAAGTAGATCAAGAAATCCAAAAGGTCATATTGAAGAATCCGGTTTATTCTGAAATATATAAAGTCGCTAGGAAAAATGGCATGTTTATGATGAGAGAAGATGCCATGCAAAAAGCCATCAATGGTATCATTCCGTATAAGGAAGTTTACAATTTTAGCAATGAAGGGGATTAGAGTTGTCCACAAGACGTGTTGCTCAAAATTGGGTATAATATACTCAAGTTAGGAATTTATAAATACATGGAACCAGAGAAAAAGAAAATCTTAATAGTGGATGATGATAATTTCTTGTTAGACATGTATGCTTTGAAGTTTAGTCAAAATAATTTCGAAGTTCACACTGCTATGTCTGGCGTTGAGGCCGTAGAAAAACTAAAGGGTGGCCTTGTCTCTGAAATCATATTGATGGACATAATTATGCCAGAAATGGACGGTTTTGAAATGTTAGAGAAAATAAATTCAGAAAATTTGTCCCCGAATTCTTCGAAGATAATTTTATCAAATAAGAGTGACCCAGCAGACATAGCAAAAGGTGTAGGCTTGGGAGCTGTGGGTTATATTGTAAAAGCCAATTCTACTCCTGCCGAGGTTATCAGCCAGGTGCTTAAAATTTTAGAAGGCAAAACTGTCTTAAAACAACAATAAAATGACTGACTATAAAAAAGATCTTCAAGATTTAATAATGACTGTCATCCGTGAGGGTGGTTCGGATTTACATTTGGGCACTGGTCATGTTCCGGCAATACGTGTCTCAGGGGAGCTGATTTTCCTGGCCAAACATCCTGTACTGACCAAGGAAGACATGATGGGTGTCTTAAATGAAATATTGGGAGAAAAAAAGCTTAAAGATTTTCTGGAAAACCAGGAAGTGGACTTTTCTTATGGATTTGGAGACGAGGCTCGTCTGAGGGGCAATGCTTTCTTCCAGAGAAGTCTAATAAGCATTGCGCTTCGTTTGGTCCCTAAAATTAAAACTATTCAAGAATTACGCCTGCCTCCAATTCTTGCTGAGCTTTCACGCAAGAAACAAGGATTTTTCTTAGTTGTTGGTCCGGTGGGGCAGGGTAAGTCCACCACACTTTCTTCGATGGTAAATATGATCAACAATGAACAAGCTCGTCATATTATCACAATAGAAGACCCTATTGAGTATATGTACGTTCCCAACAAATCAATAATAAACCAGCGTGAGGTGGGTATTGATACTAAAGATTTTCATTCTGCTCTAAAGTCTGCTTTTCGTGAAGATGTGAATGTAATAATGATAGGAGAGATGCGTACACCAGAGACTATTTCAACAGCGGTAACAGCCGCAGAGACTGGACACTTGGTGCTCTCTACTCTTCATACCAACAACGCAGCCCAGACAATAGACAGGATAATAGATTCTTTCCCAGCCGGACAGCAAGACCAAATACGCATTCAGCTAGCTTCGAGTTTGTTGGGAATATTCTCTCAGAGATTAATACCACGTATTACTGGCGGCCTTATTCCGGCTTACGAGCTTCTTTTAAACAACAATGCAATCTCTAACCTAATACGAGAAAAGCGTACACATGAGATAGATGTCATCATAGAGACAGGCACTGAGTCCGGGATGGTAGACTTGAACCACTCCTTGATGGATCTGGTGCGGGCAGGCGAGATATCCATAGAGAATGCTTATCAATATTCTCTGAACCCAAAGGGTCTTGAAAGAATGTTGTAATAATTATGTTATTTAAATATAAAGCTGTCGACGAAAAAGGGGTAAATAAAGAGGGTGCTATAGATGCACCTAATCGCGATATTGCCATAAGCGGACTTCAGAAACGAGGGCTGATAATCCTTACCATAAAGGATGACCAGAAAAAGTCGTTGTTCGATTTTGAGCTGTTTGCAAGGAAGGTGCCAATGAAAGACATCGTGGTGCTCTCTCGACAGATCGCGACTCTTTTCGGTGCACAGGTTTCTGCTGTGAGGACTTTTTCCCTCTTGGCTGGTAACTCAGAAAACAAATTACTTGGACGCAATTTAACCCAGATTGGGGACGACCTCCAGGCTGGTTCATCTATATCTGAGGCCCTAGGCAAGCACCCAGATATATTTTCTGATTTTTATGTCAATATGGTGCGTGCAGGTGAAGAAACTGGTAAATTAAATCAAACCTTTAATCTGCTCGGAGAATATCTAGACAGGCAGTATGCCATTACAACCAAGACCCGCAACGCCCTTATTTATCCAGTTTTCGTTGTGTTCACCTTCTTTGCGGTTATGACGTTAATGCTTGTATTCGTTATACCTAAACTCTCTGCAATAATATTGGATTCAGGCCAAGAAGTGCCCTTTTATACTAAATTAATTATTGGATTGTCGGATGTTTTCGTTGAGTATGGGTTTCTGGTATTAATATTTACTGTCCTTTTTGGATTTTGGGTTTGGAGACTATCACGCACAGAAAAAGGCAAAGCCTCAATAGATAGAATGCGTCTGACTATTCCGGCTGTGGGTAATTTATTTAAAAAGTTATTTCTTTCAAGGATTGCTGACAACATGAACACAATGCTTACTTCTGGTATACCGATAGTCAGAGCCATAGATATTACCTCAGATGTGGTGGGGAGCTTGGCTTACAGGAAAACCCTCCAAGAAGTAGCTGAGGGCGTGAAAGCTGGGCTATCTTTGTCTATGGCTTTTGAGAAGCACCCAGACCAAATACCCGGCATAATGACTCAGATGGTTAAAGTCGGAGAAGAAACAGGGTCTCTAGGGGTGGTCTTAAATACATTATCTGAATTTTACAAAAGAGAAGTAGACGGCGCGGTGGATACTCTGGTGGGGTTGATTGAGCCTGTTATGATAGTTGTCTTGGGTATGGGGGTGGCAATACTCTTGGTGTCAATACTACTTCCTATTTACAATATTGCTGGGGGAGTGGGCTAAGGCAGGCTGTGGATAACTAAGTTGTACTTGTGTTATATAATAAGGGTACTTTAAAAAGTCGATTTTATTAGAAGGTTATTATTAATTAGTGTTTATTATAAGTTATGAAAAAAATGAATTTGAAGAAAGGTTTCACATTGATCGAATTGCTGGTGGTTGTGGCTATTATCGGAATCCTAGCTTCTGTCGTGCTTGCAAGTCTAAACAGCGCTAGGTCAAAAGGCTCTGACGCTGCTATCAAGGCTGCGATGAGTAATGCTCGTGCTCAGGCTGAGTTGTTTTTTGATACTGGGCAAACTTACGCAGCTGTGTGCGCGGCTGCTACTATAGGAGGAATTTATCCAATGATATTGAACGCTGCGCAGAAATTGGCTTCATCAAATATCCCAACAACAACTTTGGCTACTCCTGGTGCTTATAGTTCGTCTGGTGCGGCCAATTCTTCTGTTTGTCATGACAATCTGAATTTAGGCTGGTCGGCTTGGACTTCACTAAAAAATCCTACTGTAGCTAGTCAAGGATGGTGCGTTGATTCGGCTGGGGCCGCAAAGGAAACGGTAGCGTTGGGAGCCAGTGCCATTGTCTGTCCTTAGTAACTGTATAAATTGTTTAAATACAAAAACCACCCATTTAGGGTGGTTTTTGTATTTCATAGTGTGATACAATATAAGTACGTATAGGTTAATCATCTTTTTATTTCTCGTTTCTAATTTTATGCAAAATATTAATCCAAGAAAAAGTTTTAAATCCGGGTTCACCCTCATAGAGCTTTTAGTGGTTGTGGCTATCATTGGAATCTTGGCTTCGGTGGTGCTTGCCAATTTAAGCGGTGCCAGGAGGAAGGGGATCGATGCGGCTATTAAGGCTGGATTGGGCAATTCTCGAGCTCAGGCGGCGCTTTTTTATGATAATGGTCAAGTCTATACAGATGTGTGTATAAATACTGGCGGAATAAACCCTTTAGTATTAAATGCCGCCCAGAGGCTAAATGCACTTGCTGGGGTTGGGGACAACACAGTGCCATTTATCTATGATGAAACTGGAGTAGATCCAGGGTCTGCGGTGTGTCATGACAACGACACTGATTGGGCAGCTATCGTGTCATTAAAGGACCCAGTAACACCTTTCTCCGGATGGTGCGTGGACTCTGCGGGGGTGGCCATGGAGACTACTCATCTTCTCTCAGGAGAATTTGCCTGCACACCGTAAGCCTTGGTTTTTGTTGCTAGGGTGGTATAATTGTATTATTAATAGGTAATTAAAATTTTATGCAAAAAATTCATATAACTAGTCGTCGTAGAGCAGGTTTCACACTCATAGAGCTTTTAGTTGTTGTAGCTATTATTGGAATTCTTGCATCTGTGGTGCTTGCAAGTCTAAATAGTGCCAGGGGTAAGGCTGCAGACTCTGCAGTCAAGACCAACCTCCTTGCTGTGCGTAGTCAGTCTGAGTTGTTTTTCTCTGATAATAATAATTCTTACTTACCTGTTGGTGGTGTTGCTATAACTACTCCAGTTACATGTCCTAATCCATACAACGCAGCTGGGTTCAATATGCTAGTCAGAGACAAAAATATGTATGACGCTATAGCGCAGGGTACAGTAAGAGGTGGCAATGGCAATAGTTGTTACAACTCGGCAACCGTATGGGCTGTGGCGATAGGTCTTAAGACCAACCCCCTCCTGTCTTGGTGTGTTGATAGTTCTGGTCAAGCAAAGCAGGTTGCTTTTGCTGTCGGCTCAGCCATAAGTGGAGCAGGTGCTTGTAATTAGTTGTTGTTTCTTTGAATTACCAATGATTTTACCGCTTATAATTTTATTTTTTGTTTTTGGTCTGGTCATTGGTAGTTTTTTGAATGTCGTTATTTATCGTTATCACACAGAAAAGTCGATATTAGGCAGGAGCGCATGTATGTCCTGTCAAGACAAGCTTGTCTGGTATGACCTAGTGCCACTATTTAGTTTCTTTCTGTTGAAGGGTAGGTGCAAGACTTGTAAAACCAAGATATCCAGACAGTATCCTATTGTTGAGTTTTTGACAGGTGTGGTATTTGCCCTGCTGTTTTTCAAATTCCAGGATTTGTTTTTCTGGAATTTGTTAATGTTCACTATGACTTATGTGTATTACGCGGTTTTATTTTCGATTTTGATTGTGATATCTGTGTACGATTGGAAGCACAAAATAATTCCTGACGGCTTGGTTCTGCTTTTTGGTGTTCTGGCTTTTATTTCCGTGTTTTTGTTCTCAGGTTCAATTTTTAATCTACACATACCACAGACATTAGAGGTCTTCTCTGGAGTTATTCTTGCAGCACCCTTTGCCTTGATCTGGCTCTTGTCTAAGGGCGCCTGGATGGGCCTAGGCGATGCCAAGCTTGAGCTGGGCCTGGGTTGGCTTTTGGGCCTATCCTGGGGCCTTTCGGCTGTGGCTTTGGCTTTCTGGTCAGGTGCTTTGGTTGGGATTGTATTGATTGTGTTCTCCAAGGTATATTCAAAATTTTTCCCAACTAAGCATTCTCTAAAGAGCGAGATACCATTTGCGCCATTTTTGGCAATGGGGGCACTAATTGCTTTTGTTTTGGAGTTGAGTCTTTTCCCAATATTTTAAATGAAAAATATATATTCAAAAATAAAGAAGAATGAGGGGATGACTTATGTGGAGCTCATTGTGGTGCTTAGTATTTTTGCTGTCATGTCTAGTGTTTCTCTTTTTAACTATGGACAATTTCAAGGCAAGGTCGATGTTAAAAACCTAGCCAATGATGTGGCTCTTAGAATTGTTGAGGCCCAAAAGGACGCCTTGAATGGTAAATTTAACAATTCTGCTTCATCAACATGGAAGCCTTCTTATGGGGTGCATTTTGATGTTAATAATGCAGCAACGAAAATCGTGCAGTACACTGATCTTAACAATAACAATCGTTGTGATCCTCCCCAGTGCAATCCTACCCCTACCTACTCTCTGGGCAGAGAAGTTACTAGTATTGTTAATATAAACAAGGGTAACTACGTATCCTCTATTGAGGTCATTGGGTCTGGTTGTCCGCCCACAGTAAACGAACTTACTATTACTTACAGAAGACCTAACACTGCTCCTGGGTTTAGATCGTCTCCACCTATTGGTTGTACTGTTTCTAATGTTATTATTAATCTGACTTCTCCAAGGGGGGCTACCGCTCGAGTAAGGGTGTATAGTTCAGGTCTGATTAATATAAACTAAAATGTCTAAAAATTTTATTAAAAAAATATCTCCTGCTGGTCTTTGTCTAAAAAAGTCTCTAGGTGGATACACCATAATTGAGACCATGATTTCTATCTCGATTTTCTTGGTTGTTGTATTGGCAGGCATGAGTGCTCTTTTGAATGCTAGCGGGCTTCATCAGAAATCTCAAGATATGCGTTCCCTAACGGACAATCTGAGCTTTATCATGGAAGAGGTTTCTAGGAATATTAGGACTGGGTCTAATTATCGTTGTATTTCAAATGGCAATTTCTCTACTAACATAGATGTGCCTCAGAGTTGTTCTTCCGGTGGGGCTATCGCTTTTGAATACACATTCGGGGATCCTCTTTCAAATGCCGATCAGTGGGTTTATAAAATTGAATCAGTGGATAGTGGGGCGACATTCAGCATAAGTAAATCAGTTGATAGTGGGGTGACTTGGGTGCAGTTAAACCCGTCGGAGATAGTGCTCAGTGGTGCTTCTGGGTTCTCTGTTTTGGGTGCCGGTAAAGCTCCGGGGGACAGCCAGCAACCACTGGTCCTTATTCGGCTTCTGGGCACCATAACATCTAAGGGTGGCGTGTCTTCGTTTGCTGTGCAGTCTTCTGTTTCTCAAAGGTTAATTGATATATAAAATAAGCCAGATGAAAATTTTTAAAAAACAAATCAATAAGACACAGGAGGGCTTTACGCTAGTTGAGACATTGGTGGCAATTTCCATATTTACAGTTTCAGTTCTGGCTATGATATCTGTTCTTTCTGATGGTATCGCAGATACTAATTATGCCAAAAAGAAAGTTACTTCAGTTTATCTTGCACAGGAGGGGATAGAGACTATTAGAAATATGAGGGATACCTACATGCTCTTTTCTTTACCTGCTTCTAAGTGGACAGATTTTGTAAATAAGACTAGCGCCTGCACTGGTGGGGCTGGGGCTAATGGTTGTTATTTTGATGATTGGAACCTTGATTATAATAATCCAACACAGCCTATAACAAACATCCCTCTTACTGCCTGTGGAGCAAATTGTCCGACACTCTTGTATGATAGTAGTACCGGTAGGTATAATTACTTTACTGGAGTTAATTCTGGTTTCATCCGAAAAATTAAAGTTCGCAACATAGATGCGAACAGTATGGAGGTCACAGTAACTATTTTTTGGACCCAGCAATCAGGCACATATCAACTTGCCTTAGAAGAACATTTAATTAATTGGACAGAATAATGATTTTAGTAGACAAAAAAGATAATAAGAATTCAGGTTTCGTGATGCTCTTTGCTGTGGTGCTCTCTAGCATTGTATTGGCTATGACTCTTGGAGTCTTAGACATTGCCCTAAAAGAGATAAAATTCGGCAATCCAGCTATTCAGAGCAATGATGCTTCTTTTGCGGCAGATGCCGGAGTGGAGTGTGCACTCTTTAATGACAAATCTACAAGTAATGTCTTTGTGCCTTCTGTGCCTTCCGGAGTTCGTAGGGTTCAATGTGTTGGTTTAAATCCTATAGTCACTGGCATTTATCCTGATTTTGATTTCACCTTAGCAAACTTTAGTAGTAATAGTATAAATAAAAAGTGTGCCAGTGTTCATGTAAATAAAAATGGTTTTATAACTACGGTCACATCTAAGGGTTACAATAAAGGGGATGCCATGGGTTGTGGAGGATTGGGTGCTATTGAGAGAGAGTACGTAGCTATTGTTGGTGGACCGGCGTCTATTATTGCTCCGCCGTCTGGAACCAACAGGAGCCTAAATATTTCTAAGGCTGGATCAGGTACAGGAGTTGTGACTTCTAATCCAGCAGGAATTAGTTGTGGTTCTGCTTGTAATGCGCTTTTCATGGATGGTACGGGTGTCGACATTTCTGCTATTCCAGATGCTGGCTTTGTCTTTAGTACATGGTCTGGAGACTGTTCAGGGTCTGGGGTTTGTAGTTTGGTTATGGATTCTAATAAAAATGTGACTGCGGCATTTAACATTCCACCGCCACCCTCACAAATATTTTTTGCAGGAGCTAATTCTATTGCTGGAACTTCAGTTTCGATCCCGGCCCATCAGAACGGGGATTTGATTGTAATGTTTGCTTACAGGGATGGAAGCAATACTGCCCCAGGATTGCCTAGCGGCTGGATAAATATAGGAACAGCCGGTGGAGCTAACAGTAACTCAAGTCGGCTTGCTTATCGCGTGGCTACCGGTAGCGGTACAACAAGCGGGACCTGGAATAATGCCACCGAACTTACAACACATGTCTATCGCGGACATAATTCTGCTACTCCTATTGGAGTGAATGGCAACACAGGGACAGCAGGTACTACAATTACATATCCTAACCTTTCGCTTTCTGTAACGAATGGTACTTCTTTCGTAGTTGGTTTTGCAGGACATAGAAGTACCGATACTAATGTCCGAAATGCTCCGAGCGGAATGGTGAATCGCATATCGGCTACGGGATCAGGAAATGTGGCTGGTCATGATACAAACGGAGGAGTCCCTTCTTGGAGTTCTACTGGTGTTTCAGTAGGGGGAACATTTAGTGGCTGGAGAGCTAGAACTTTAGAAATAATCTCTAACTAAATAATTTCTGCTTGTATGGATAAATCCGAAGCTCATAAAAAAATAGAGCAGCGAATAAAAAAATTGCGCGATGAAGTTTCTCGTCTGCGGTATGAGTATCATGTAAGCAACAAGCCCGATACTACGGACGATGTATATGATTCTCTCACTCGCGAACTGAAATCACTTTTAGAAAAATATCCCGAATTTATGGACCCCAATGCTCCCGAGAATAGGGTAGCAGGTAAGCCACTTGATAAGTTTGAAAAGGTCAGACACAGAATAAGGATGCTATCTCTCAATGATGTTTTCAGCGAAGAAGAATTGGATGATTTTGAGAAAAGAGTCAAAAAGCTTTTGTCTCCTAACATGAAGTTTAATTATTTTTGCGAAGTTAAGTTCGACGGCTTAGCGGTGTCGCTTATTTATAAAAATGGAAAGTTCGTTTTGGGGGCTACTCGTGGCGATGGATTTATTGGTGAAGACATAACTTTAAACCTAAAGACCATAGACTCTATTCCGCTTTTTTTATCAAAGCCCTATCCTCCTCATCTTGAAGTTCGAGGTGAGGTCCTGATGTCTAAATCTAGACTGATAGAAATAAATTTTCAGAATGCAAAAGAGGGTAACCCACCCTTTGCTAACACTAGAAATGTAGCAGCGGGGAGTTTACGACAACTAGATCCTAAACTAGCCAAAGAGAGGCGTTTAGATTTTTTTGCTTATGATATAGCCGGAGAATCTTCTGCCATGGTTCTAAATCATGGAGACAAGCACAAGTATTTAAAAGAACTTGGTTTTGAGGTTGATTCTCATGAGGCAGTTTGTAAAGATTTAGATGAAGTATTAAATTTTATAAAAAAGTTTGAAAAAGTGAGGCCAGATTTTCCCTATGGCACAGATGGGATAGTGGTATCAGTTAATAATTTAAAATTGCAAGAAATTTTAGGCGTTGTTGGTAAAGCACCGCGCTATATGGCGGCTTTCAAATATCCCGCTTTACGCACGACGACCATCGTTAAGGAAATTTTAGTGAATGTTGGACGAACGGGGGTACTTACACCACTTGCAATTCTTAAACCCACCTTGGTGTCTGGTTCTACTGTTTCAAAGGCTACGCTTCATAACTTCGATCAAATACAACGTCTAGACTTACGAATAGGAGATACAGTTGTGCTCGAAAAAGCGGGAGATGTTATACCGAAAATTGTAGAAGTTTTGACTCGTATGCGTACCGGGAGAGAAAAGAAATTTAAAATGCCAGAACATTGTCCTGCCTGTAGGAGTAGAGTAGAGAAAAAGTTTATTTCAGAACAAGCGTCTTCTTCGGTGGCTTACTATTGTTCCAATCCGAAGTGTCCCGCTAAAGACGATAGGTATTTAGAACATTTTGTTTCTGTGTTTGAAATATATGAGTTGGGCCCCAAGATTTTAAGACGGTTTAAGGATGAGGGTCTTATTACTGATGCGGCTGACATTTTCACTTTGAAAAAAGATGACATAGCCCTACTTGCACGCTTTGGTGAAAAGTCAGCAGAAAATATCATAGAAGAAATAAAAAATAAAAAGAAAATAACGCTATCTCGTTTTCTGTGGGCGCTTGGAATTTTGCACGTCGGGGAGGAGACCGCCAGAGACTTGGCAGAGAATTTTGAAACTTTGGATAATTTAGAGAAAGCGAGTGGGAATGAAATAAATGAAATAGAAAATGTAGGACCAGCTGTATCTAGGAGTGTTTTTGATTTTTTCCACGATAAACAAAATTTGTCTTTTATTGAGAAATTAAAAACAAGTGGCGTTGTGGTAGAGAGGTCCATAAAAAAGAAAGGTGGAAAGTTTCAAGGCATGACCTTTGTTTTAACGGGTACTTTGGCTAAGATGTCACGCGAAATTGCCAAGGAAAAAATACTTGCACATGGAGGCAAGGTCTCCGGCTCTGTTTCTCTGAATACTTCTTATGTTGTGGCAGGGGAGGATCCTGGTTCTAAATTAATCAATGCACAGAAGCTTGGTGTTAAGGTTTTGAGCGAACAAGATTTTTTAAAAAAGCTGTAAGAAATTAATTATTACTTTAGATATTTAGATACTAGCGTGGAGGTAGAATTACTGCGAATGAATAATACAAATGTGTGTTATAATAATCTTATTATAAATTATAATTAAAAACATATGAAAATATTTATAAATTGGTTGGTCTCCGCTATCGCTATTATAGTTACTGCTTATTTATTACCAGGAGTTACTATTGGGGGATTTCTGTCGGCCTTAATTTTAGCAGTGGTTTTGGGTATTATTAATGCGTTTATTAAGCCCATAATATTAATTCTGACTTTACCGATAAATGTTTTGACTTTGGGTCTGTTTACGTTTGTTGTGAATGCGTTGCTTATAATGCTTGCAGCAAATATCGTGCCTGGTTTTGGAGTAAGTGGATTCTGGTCCGCAATGCTATTTGCCATAGTTCTGGCTCTTGTTTCTTGGGTTTTGTCAAAGTTTGACGGAGATCCTAGTAACTAAATTTTGCCCAATACATATCGCCTAAAAACGATTTCGATTTCTGGCGTGACATGTAGGTTAAGTGCTCACGTCATCAATGTTGATAAGTATTTTCATTTTATTTATTCAGACCAAAGTTATGGATTACAATGGCCACATTGTCCAGGCTCAATGGTTTTCAACCCATCCTGTCGCGGTAGTTTTTGCTTATATTCACATTTTTGACAACCGTATATATATAAAGAAACTAAATCCGTTGGAAGTCTACATAGACTGCAAGGTAATCCTTTTTCAACATCAATAACAGAGAAGCCTGGACAACCACACGTTGGACAAAGATTCTTTGCGTTTTTTACTAAATCTTCCGTCGCTAATTTTATGTTTTTCATCCGTGTCGGATTCATATGTGCACGGAGGTCGGTTTCAATAAAAACTTTTTTAGAAAAAAGTCCTCCAAGAAGCTTTCCTACACATTTTTCTAATTCCTCAAAAGTTCTAATGCCTTTATAAATTTTAGTTCCGTTTTCACTATTTCTAACGATGACTCCATGTTCGGGGAACCCCCATTTTAGAACAATTTCTTTTGCTTCATCGATATTTGAAACATACTCACCTGAAGCATTCGTTTCTTGTGACCTGCAGTGTCCTCGTATTTCAATGTTGTTTTCTGTGTCCACCAATAACACAAGCTCAAGGTTCGAAGGTAGCCAGGCGCATTCGGGATGAGTCCCAAAACTACCCTCACTAGAAATGGCTAAATCTAATCCAGAATGTTTTGTTCCTGCTAATGCTTTTTTACGAGCTGCTTCCAGTTGATTGCCAGTCCGTTCGATATCCCTGGTAAATGTACCAAATTTATCCGTATCAAAATCATTTGGTACGATTATTTTTACACCAAGTTCTCGTTCGAGAATCGGTGCCATAACTTTTTCTTTCTCATGTTTTGTAGCAAGAATCATTTTCCTGTCTTTGAAATAGTCTTTTTTCATAAATCACTTATTCATCCACGTTATCGTCAGTTGCAACACAGTCGCGATACAAACCCATGTGAGATACGGAATGTTGGTAGTGCGATCCATTTGACATGAGGATGTATGGCAACAAGTGCCCAGATGAGCGTGGCGAGGATGATGTCTATGGACGCGAGCAGGTTGTTCTTGATGCCAAATTGAAAATAGGTGAAAGAGAAATTGAAAATAAGATTGAGGACAAATGGCAGAGCGACTATTGCGGGGAGTTCTTTCGTGTAAACTTTGTAAAACACTGTGCCGTAGGTGACGGCAATAATAGCGTACAGCACCGTCCAGGCAGGCCCAAAGATCCACGACGGTGGCGCCCATGTGGGATTGATTAAAGTTGAGTACCAGTTGTATGTTTCGGGGTTCATAATTTATATTAATTAATAGGACAGGTGTTTTTTCCCAGCGCGGCGTAGAATCCACACTAGCTAAAAATCGCTTCGAAAAAAGCAAAACCTGAGAAGAAAATTAGCCATGGGCTCCATGTGGTAGTGATCGCAATAAGGAGAAGTGCCACGCCAATAACTACTCGTATCATTCTATCTTTTTTGCCGATATTTTTACTTACCCCACGAGTTGTATTTCGTGCAAATTTTTTAAGTAACGCGCGATAAATAAATCCAAATATAAACGCCAGTACAAACATAATGACAATAAGTCCCCAGCCAAATGGCGAGAGGATGAAATCTACTGGAGATTTGTTGAAGAAATCTTTTTTCAGTTGCGGAATAAGCGTGAGCGCATTCATGCCTTCCCTTAAGTCAAAGGTTTCTGTCTCGCCAATGGCGAGTGAATACTTGCTGTCATTTTGCGTACTCGATACGCGGATCTCGTAATTTCCAGCATCTCCTTGTACTCTATATTCTGGTCCTTGCCAGTAGGTGTCGTGACCAAATGGTTCAAAGAATTTCTTCCATTCAAAACTTGTGCCGTCCAACAGGGCGATTTCTTTTCCATCTTTGAGAATCACCGCCGAGACATCTTTCTTCTGACCTAGAATATCTGGTACAAGTACGCTGACGTAGAGGGCAAAAGGTTTGTCTGTGGTGATGGTATACACCGCAGGTTTACCACTAAGCGAAGCATAATACGCCTTGGATACTTCTGGAGATGTGACGATAGTAGGATTATCTTTCACTATCCTCGGTTGGTGCGCAGATGTAATGGTCGGCAATAAAAATACCGATAGAAATAATGCGATTATTAAAGGTTTTTTCATATCTTAATTATAGCAAAAAAACACATGATTTAATCATGTGTTTTTTTGCTCAACTTCTATGTACTCGGGTCGCACACTTGCTCAGGTAAGTAGGTTGACTCCGATACTAAAATGTCTTGGCGGTGTATGCTGGACAAAGTTCGAATGTATTTCGAGTTAAACCCTGATTCCGACTAATCGCACGCGCGGAGCGCGTGGTGGCTTGAAACTGCCTCGTACGCTCCGATTGCGTGGTGATGCGAACCAATGCGCCTCGGACACGCTCGCGGACTCGCGTGTGCAAAAACCAAAAAAT